>Ga0105245_10000829_pt1 | contig 28128 bp, 23 predicted proteins | sample KBSM54metaG_FD_81523 | JGI IMG/M metagenome (GOLD analysis project Ga0105245, IMG submission 81523) | Miscanthus rhizosphere microbial communities from Kellogg Biological Station, Michigan, USA - KBS M5-4 metaG | ecosystem: Host-associated > Plants > Roots > Rhizosphere > Soil | place...
ATGGAACGCGACGGGTTCTGGATGACTGACCAGACGCATGCCGAGGTGAGTGGATGCTGCCTGTCGGTGTCGCTGCGGGATTATGCGCGGTTCGGCCAGTTCGTGCTCGAGGGCGGGCACGGTATGACGGCGAAGGGCTGGTTCGCCGATGCGACCAGGCCGCATGCCACGGTCGCGCCAGGCGGCTTTGGCTATGGCTATCAATGGTGGACCTATCCGGAAGGGCGTTTCGGCGCGGTGGGGATTTTCGGTCAGGGCATATTGATCGATCCGGCGACGAAGACGGTGATCGCCATGGTCAGCGCAGCGCCCAAGGCGAGCGACCATGCGGCGAGTCTGCAGCGGCTGGCGTTCGACCAGAAGCTGATCGAGGCGGCGAAGTAGCGCCTTCTTGTCCCCCTCCCGCTTGCGGGAGGGGCTAGGGGAGGGCGTGTCCTCCCGAGCGCGGCTTTTGTGACAGGCCCTCCCCCAGCCCAGTTTCAGGTGAACGATGCCCCGCATCGTTCAGGTCAGGCTGGGAGCCTGACCGACCTGAAACTCGCAAGCGGGAGGGGAGAAGATAGGCGGTCGCTGCCGAGGGGGAGGGTAAATCGCCCCCACTTGGGGTAACCGTCGCCCATGACAGCGCCGAGAGACCGTGGCCGGCCGCCGCACCCCGATATCCTCACCCCTGCCGAGTGGCGTGTGGTCGAGGCGGTGCGGCATGGCATGACCAACAGCGAGATCGCGAAACGACGCGGTATCAGCCTCGACGCGGTCAAATATCATGTCGCCAACGCCTTGCTGAAGCTCGGCCTGTCGAAACGCGCCGAGCTTCGCCGCTGGAGCGGCGTGCGGCGGGACAGCAATCTCTTTTCCCAGGAGTCGACGATGATTGACGTGAAGATTGGCACGATCGGCCAGATCGCCCGCAGCGTGAAGGACATCGCAGCGGCGACGCACTGGTATGGCGAGGTGCTCGGGCTCGACCATCTCTATACCTTTGGCAACCTCGCCTTTTTCGATTGCGGCGGGGTGCGGCTATTCCTTTCCGAGGGAGAGAAGGAATCGAGCGACTCGATCCTCTACTTCCGGGTGGAGGACATTGGCGCGGCGCAGGCTGCGCTTGAAGCGCGCGGCGTGGTGTTCACCAATGCGGCGCACATGATCCACCGCCATGAGGATGGGATCGAGGAATGGATGGCCTTCTTCGCCGACAATGAGGATCGCCCGTTGGGGATCATGTCGCAGGTGAAGGCTTAGAGTCGCCGCGGCCCTTTCCCTTCCCCAGCGAAGGCTGGGGCCCAGTGGGGATGGCAGACATGATGACCCGTAACGCCCATCACCAGCGTCCCCCAACTGGGCCCCAGCCTTCGCTGGGGAAGAGGGGGGGCGCGAACTCATCGGCGGATCAGATTTGACGCACGATGCTTTAATCGACTCGTTCGAAATGCCCCGTCTCGAAGTCGCCCGCGATCAGGTCGACGATCCGCGTAGCCACCACTTCCGGCGCCTTCACTGAAGCGGGATCCTCGCCGGGATAGGCGCGCTCGCGCATCTTGGTGCGGGTCGCGCCGGGATCGAGAATGGCGGTGCGGATGCTGCTGATATGCTCCATCTCGTCGCCATAAGCGGCGAGCAGCGTCTCGAAGGCGGCCTTTGAGGCGCCGTACAGGCCCCAATAGGCGCGTGGCTTGCGGCCAACGCTGGAGGTGATGCCGATGACGCGCGCGCGCTTCGACTTGCGCAGCATCGGGTCGAATGCAGTGATGAGCGCTGCCTGGGCGCTGACGTTGAGGGTCAGGACAGCCGCCAGTTCCTTCGAGTCGATTGCTGGCACCGCCGCCAGGCTGCCGAGCGTTGCTGCGTTCAGCACCATGATGTCGAGCGCCGGCCAGCGCTCGCCGATCGCGGCGCCGAGCCGGGCGATGCTGTCAGTCTCGGTCAGGTCGAGCGGGGCGATGGTGGCGCTGCCGCCGGCTTCGAAGATGGCGGTCTCGACGGCTTCGAGGTCCTTCGCGGTACGCGCTGTGATGACGACATGCGCGCCGGCCGCTGCGAGTGCCTTGGCGGTGGCGGCACCGATGCCGCGACTGGCGCCGGTCACGAGGGCGATCTGGTTGGCGAGAGGCTTGTCGGTCATCTAGGTCTTTCTTCGTCCACCGGCTCGTGGGAGCCGACGCCGGGGCGCTTGCCGGAACATGGATGCCGGAACAAGTCCGGCATGACGGTGTGGGTTAGCTCACCCGCTCAGCGAGGAGGGCGAACTGATCGACGGTGGCGACATCGTCCTGGTCGGTCAGCGGTGTCGGATAGTCGCCGGTGAAGCAGGCGTCGCAGTGGCTCGGGCGGATGTCGGCGCGTTGCGGCTCGCCGAGCGCCTTGTAGAGGCCGTCGATCGAGACGAAGGCGAGGCTGTCTGCCTGGATATAGGCGTTCATCTCAGCGACGTTCTTGCTCGAGGCGAGCAGCTTGCCGCGCTCGGGCGTGTCGACGCCGTAGAAACAGCTGTGCCGGGTCGGCGGGCTGGCGATGCGCATATGGACTTCGGCGGCACCCGCCTCGCGCATCATCTGGACGATCTTGAGGCTGGTGGTGCCGCGTACGATCGAATCGTCGATCAGCACGATGCGCTTGCCCTTGATGAGCGCGCGATTGGCGTTGTGCTTCAGCTTGACGCCGAGATGGCGAACCTTGTCGCCGGGCTGGATGAAGGTGCGGCCGACATAATGCGAGCGGATGATGCCGAGCTCGAAGGGAATGCCGGATTGCTGGGCATAGCCGATCGCGGCGGGCGTGCCCGAATCGGGGACCGGGATGATCAGGTCAGCCTCGACCGGGCTCTCGATCGCGAGCTGCGCGCCGATCGCCTTTCGCACGGTATAGACGCTGCGGTCCTCCGAGATCGAATCGGGGCGCGAGAAATAGACATATTCGAAGATGCACGGCCGCGGCGCGACCGGAGCGAAGGGGTGGTGCGAGCTGATCTCGCTGCCGCGCACGATGACGAGTTCGCCGGGTTCGATCGAGCGGACGAATTCAGCGCCGACCACGTCGAGCGCTACCGTCTCCGAGGCGAAGATCACCGCGCCGTCGAGCTTGCCCATCACCAGGGGCCGGATGCCGAGCGGATCGCGGCAGGCGATCATACCCTCGGGCGTCATCACGATCAGCGAATAGGCGCCCTCGACCTTCTTCAGCGCATCGATGAACTTGTCGACAAAGGTGCGGTAGCTCGATGTCGCCACCAGGTGGATGATCGTCTCAGTGTCCGAGGTCGACTGGAAGATCGAGCCGCGCTGGACAAGATCCCGCCTGAGCCGCATCGCATTGGAAATATTGCCGTTATGCGCGATGGCGAAGCCGCCCGAGGCGAGATCGGCATAGAGCGGCTGGACGTTGCGGAGCGCCGTCTCCCCGGTCGTCGAATAGCGGACATGGCCGCAGGCGACATTGCCGCGCAACGCGCCGATAACGTCGTCGCGGTCGAAATTGCCGGCGACATGGCCCATCGCGCGGTGGGTGTGGAACTCGCACCCGTCAAAGCTGGTGATGCCGGCGGCTTCCTGCCCACGATGCTGGAGCGCGTGCAGCCCCAGCGCGACCAGCGCCGCCGCGCCGTCACTGCCGGATATGCCAAAGATGCCGCACTCTTCGCGCAGCTTGTCGTCGTCGAACGGATTGGTTGTCAGCATGGTGCCCTTTGGGGGTTGCTTCGCCCGCCATATAGGGAGGCGATCCGCGCTTGTCGCGCTTTTGTAACATGGGGGCGTGCTTTTCTCCCTCTCCCCGCCTGGGCGCTGAGGGGCTAAGGGGAATTCCATGCCCGATTCCCGCGACACCGGCCTTGTGCTGGACCCGAAATACGACGCTGCAGGCCTGATCACCGCGGTTGCCACTGACCGCGTCTCGGGCGAGGTGTTGATGCTTGCGCATATGAATGCCGAGGCGCTCAGGGCGACCGTCGCGACGGGGGAGGCGCATTTCTGGTCGCGGAGTCGCGGGGCGCTCTGGAAGAAAGGCGAATCGTCCGGGCATGTGCTGCGCGTCGCCGATATCCGGATCGACTGTGACCAGGACGCGGTGTGGCTGATCGTCGATGCCGCCGGCCCCGCCTGCCATACCGGCGAGCGGAGCTGCTTCTTCCGGCGAATCGAGGGCGATCGGCTGGTGCCGGCCGAATGAAGCGGGCGCTTGCGATCGCCTCGTTGCTGTCGCTCGTCGGCTGCTGGGGTTCCGGAAAACAGGCCGATCCCGCCGCCAACGCGGCGACGCCGATCGGGCTCGAGGCGGCGGCGATCGAGGCGGGGGTGATTCCCGATCCCAAGAACAGCGACATTACCGGCCTTTATACGCGCGATACGGACCGGGTCTGCGTCGTGCCGAGCGCGACGGCGTACCGGATCGGCGTGTTCGTCGATTATGGCGACCAGCAGAATTGCGGCGGGTCGGGCGTGGTCACGCGAGTCGGCGAGCATCTCCATGTCGAGTTCGACCAGATCGATGGTTGCAGCTTCGACGCGCGTTTCGAGGGCGACCGGATCGTCTTTCCCGGGCGGCTGCCGGAGGCCTGCCAGAAGCTGTGCCTGCGCCGAGCCTCGCTCGCCGGGCTCGATGTGAGTCGGTTGAGCGAGTCGGTTTCGGAGGCTTCGACCTTGCGGGATTCGAAGGGGCGGTTGCTTTGTAGCGGGGAGTAGGCCGCTCTTCCCGTCACCCTGGACTTGTTCGGCGACGATACCGCTGAGACGAGCATTTTTGCCTTCCCCGGCGGAGGCCGGGGCCCAGTTGGGGGAGGCTCGTGATGAGCCGCGCCACCCGTTTCCTTCTGTTTCCCAACTGGGCCCCGGCCTTCGCCGGGGAAGTTAGGGGGGTGAGGCATTGGGTATGTCACTTGACGTTCACGTAAAGGGCAGGTAGTTTCCCCCCATGTCTACAGTCGCAGCCTATGCCGCGATCGATCGCCACCCCGATCGCGACCATTTTTCGATTTCCGACCTGTCCGCCGAGTTCGGCGTGACGGCCCGGGCCCTGCGTTTCTACGAAGACGAGCAGCTGATCGCGCCAGAGCGGCGTGGCACGGCGCGGATCTATTCGCAGCGCGACCGGGCGCGGCTCGCCTGGATTTTGCGCGGCAAGCGGGTCGGTTTCAGCCTCGCCGAGATTCGCGAGATGATCGACCTCTATGATATCGGCGATGGCCGGCAGGTGCAGCGCGCAGTGACGATCGAGCGCTGCCGTGAGCGTGTCGCGCTGCTCGAGGCCCAGAAGCGCGATATCGATGCCGCGATCGAAGAACTCACCGACTTCATCACCCTCCTCGAAACAAATGGCGCGCAAGGCCGCCTGAAGGACTGATCCATGCCGCAATATACGCCGCCCGTGCGCGACACCCGCTTCATCCTCGAGCATGTCGTGGGGCTGGAGCGCTATGCGAACCTGCCCGGCTTCGCCAACGCCACCCCCGATGTGGTCGACGCGGTGCTCGACGAGGGCGGCAGGTTCGTGGCGGAGGTGCTGTTTCCGCTGAACCAGTCGGGCGACCTCGAAGGTTGTACCCGGCATGACGATGGATCGGTGACGACGCCCAAAGGCTTCAAGGCGGCGTATGACAAGTTCGTCGAATCGGGCTGGGGCACCTTGTCGGCGCCGTCCGAGTTCGGCGGGCAGGAGATGCCGCATGTCGTCTCGACCGCGTTCCAGGAATATATGATCTCGGCCAACATGGCGTTCGCGATGTATCCGGGCCTCACCCACGGCGCGATCGCGGCGCTGTTGGTGAAGGGCACCGAGGAGCAGAAGGCGAAATACGTCCCCAACATGGTCTCGGGCAAATGGGGCGGGACGATGAACCTGACCGAGCCGCAGTGCGGCACCGATCTCGGCCTGATCCGCACCCGCGCCGAGCCGCAGCCGGGCGGTTCCTATCTGATCACTGGCACCAAGATCTTCATCTCGTCGGGCGAGCATGACCTGACCGAGAACATCATCCATCTCGTGCTGGCCAAGACGCCGGGCGCACCGGACAGTTCGAAGGGCATCTCGCTGTTCGTGGTGCCGAAGTTCCTCGTCAATGACGATGGCTCGCTGGGCGAGCGCAACGCCGTCTCGTGCGGGTCGATCGAGCACAAGATGGGCATCCACGCCAATTCGACCTGCGTGATGAACTATGACGGCGCGACCGGCTGGCTGGTCGGCGAGGAGATGAAGGGCCTTGCCGCGATGTTCATCATGATGAACGCGGCTCGGCTTGGCGTCGGCCTGCAGGGGCTGGCTGTTGCCGAGACCGCCTATCAGAACGCAGTCCAGTACGCGCATGACCGGCGCCAGGGCCGGGCGCTGACCGGCGCGAAGGACCCGCAGGAAAAGGCCGATACGCTGTTCGTCCATCCGGACGTTCGCCGGATGCTGATGGATGCCAAGGCACTGACCGAGGGGCTGCGTGCGCTGTGCCTCTGGGGCGCGCTCCAGGTCGATCTCGAGCATGCCGCCGGGAACGAGGAGGAACGCCAGCTTGCCGAGGACCTGATCGGGCTCCTGACTCCGGTGATCAAGGGCTATGGCACCGACAAGGGCTATGAGATCGCGACCAATGCGCAGCAGGTCTATGGCGGTCATGGCTACATCGCCGAATGGGGCATGGAGCAATATGTCCGCGATGCGCGCATCTCGATGATCTATGAGGGCACCAATGGCGTGCAGGCGATGGATCTGGTCGGCCGCAAGCTGGCCATGAACGGCGGCCGGGCTGTGCAGGCCTTCTTCAAGGTCGTGGGCGAGGATGTCGCGGCCGGCAAGGCCGATCCGGCCACTGCCGATTTCGCTGCGCGGCTCGAAAAGGCCAATGGCGAGCTGCAGCAGGCGACGCTCTGGTTCCTGCAGAACGGTATGAAGAACCCCGAGAATGTCGGCGCCGGCGCGCAGCCCTATCTGCACCTGATGGGGATCGTCGCGGTCGGGCTGATGTGGCTTCGCATGGCGATGGCGGCCTCCAGGCTGAAAGCGGCCGGGGAGGGTGATGCCGCGTTCCTCGACGCCAAGCTGGTGACGGCGCGCTATTATGCCGAGCGGATCATGCCCGATGCCGGCGCCTTGCGCCGCAAGATCGAGGGCGGTTCAGAGGCAATGATGGCGCTGCCGCCGGAGATGTTCGTAGCCGCCTGAGCCGCTGCGCGCACGGCGAGGCGCGCGTACGGCCTCACCGCACGTCGCGCGCAGGTTTGGTTAATTCGATAAACATCTTCAGCATTCATCAACCCCGCGCTTGTAAGGCGGGGGGATGAAAGAGCGCCGAAGTTCCGGTCACGGCCCGAGGCCGGTCGAGCCGCGTTTCCTCTTCGCGTCGCGTTTCCAGCTCAGCACACGCAGCATGTCGATCCTGCTTGCGCTCGCGCTCGCTCTGATGACGTCGTTGACGATCGCGCTTGTCGTCAACCGGCTGCGGTCGACCTGGCAGCATCAGCAAGCCGAGCGCTCCTATGTGCACACGCTCAATGTGTTGATCGAGGCCGGAGATCTGCGAACTTCGGTCTATTCGGCGCAGCGCGGCCAGCGCAACTATCTGCTGACCGGTGATCGCGCCTTGCTGCGCGATTTCGCGGACGGGAAACGTCGGACGCTCGCGGGTTTCGGAAAGCTCAGCGCGCTCACCGCCGATAATCCCCGACAGAGCGAGAATCTCGCTGGGCTGAAGCGCGACCTGGCCAATTACTATGCCTTGCTGGGCCGAGCCACCGATCTCGAAATGCAAGGCCGGCACGACGAGGTCATCGCGATGGTGCGCAAGGACAGGGGCGCCGGATTCGATGCAGTGCTCACATCGATTGGTTCGGTCGAGCGGGCGGAGCGCAATCTGCTCGCGACGCGCAAACTCGATATGGATCTGGCTGACCGGCGGGTGGCGACCTATGGCTATGGGCTGATCGCGCTCGGTTTTCTCATACTTTTCAGCATGGGGATGGTGGGCGTTGTCGCGATCCGCGCCCAGGCGCGGGCGACGAGCGCAGCATCCGATCTCCAGCGGATCGCCAACACCGACGCGCTGACCGGCCTGGCCAATCGGCGCGCCTTTTTCGAAGCCCTGGAGGCGGAGGCGGAACTCTCCGAGCGAACCGATGCGCCGCTCTGGGTGACGATCCTCGATATCGACCGGTTCAAGGCGATCAACGATAATTATGGTCATCCCGCTGGTGACGAGGTGCTGCGCGCGGTTGCCGCGATCATCCGTCAGGCGCTCCGCGGTGGCGACCTGGTCGGTCGTATCGGCGGCGAGGAATTCGGCGTGCTGATGCCGAAAACGACGCGGGCCCAGGCCGAGATGGTCGCCGAGCGGTTGCGCGATGCAGTTGCCAACACGCCGTTCACGCTCCCGTCGGGGAAGGTCATCGAGGTGACGCTGAGCGCGGGGCTCGCGGTGCGGATCAGTGGCGAGGATGCGACCCGCTTGCTGTCGCGGACCGACATCGCACTCTACAAGGCGAAAAAAGACGGACGAAACCTTGTGAGGCTGGCAGCCTAGCTGCGGCTCGGCATGGACTGAGCGCGGGCGTGCCCGTCCGGCGTCGGATATATTGACGTCGCTGCGGCGCGGAACCATTCTGGATTCGAGAAGCGCCGTCATGCGCCACCCCGAGGAGAGGCTTTCCCGTACCACCAGGGGGAACCTGCCCGATGTCCGGCCCTTTTCTCTACTTCCGCCGCCAGATCCGCGCTGTCGCGATGCTACTCGGCGGCGCGTTGTTGGTCGCCGCGAGCCCGGCGCCGAAACGCCTTGTCCTGATCGACGACGATCTGATCGGGCTGAACGGCGTGCCGGTGCTGCTGTTGCAGGCACCTGATGTCGAGGTGCTCGGCCTCACCACCACGAGCGGATCGGTATGGCGCGATACGGCGACTGCTTATGGGCTGCGCACGCTCGAGATCCTTGGCCGCGCCGACATCCCGGTCGTGCCGGGCGCGACCTATCCGCTGCTCAACAGCCAGGAGGCGACCAAGCGCTGGGAGGGGATGTACGGCCGGCTCGTCTTCAAAGGGCCATGGACTGATTACTGGCCGGGCGACACGCTGCAGGCGCACCCCGGCAATCCCTCGCCCGAGTTCGTGCCCAAGCTTCCTATGGGAAATCCGACAACGAAAGCCTCGACCGAAATCGCCGCGGATTTCCTCGTGCGGATGGTCCGCGCGCACCCGCATGAGATCACGCTGTTCGCTACGGGTCCGATGACCAATATCGCGATCGCCCAGAGCCTCGATCCGAGCTTCGCCGCCAATGTGAAGGAGTTGGTCTATATGGGCGGCAGCCTGCTCCCGCGGCAGGCGCTGACCGGGCCATCGGCCGAGCAGTTCGCGCGTGAATTCGTCAACACGCCGCGGCGCGAGTTCAATATCCGCTGGGACCCGGAGGCGGCGCGGATCGTCGCCCATGCGCCCTGGCCCAAAATGACGATGATCCCGGTCGACCCCTCGACAGGCACGCAGTGGACGCGCGACTTCCTGACCAGCCTGAAACCAGCCGGCACGCCGCTCACCGACATGTTCCAGACAGCACTCGAACCGGGCTTTCCGATGTGGGACGAACTGGCGGCGATGGCATGGCTCGATCCGAAGATCGTGATCCGGTCCGAGAAACTCTATGTGGATTTCGAGACCAGCCAGACCGCCGCTTATGGTGACACCCTGTCCTGGACCGAGGCCTATCGCCCGCATCTCGGCGAACGGGCGCAGACCGTGGTGCTCGAGGTCGATCGGGGGCGGATGGAGGCGGATATGCGCGCGCTCTATATGCGGCCACTCGGCAGGCGGTGACCGGCGGGCGCCGGGGCGCTCCGATGGGCCAATATTTAACCTATGCGCCATAGTAGCGGGACGCAGGGGGAAATGGGCCTGATGAAATCAGAAGCCATCGAGGGTGTCGACCGCGAACTGCTTGCGATTTCCTATGAAAACCTGAAGCCGATGGTCGGCATGAATGTGGTCGCCAGCGGCGGCGTATCGACGGTATTGTGGCTGGGCGGGGCCGATTGGGCTCTGGTCTGGTTTGCCGCAGTGGCGATTTTATGCGCCGGTCGATTCAGCTTTGGCGCGCATCTCACGCGTGACATCATCCTCAACGGCTCGCCAGTTCAGTTGGCGCGCTGGCGCCGCCAGTTCGCCATTGGCGTGTATGCGTCGGCTGCATCATGGGCGGCCCTGTCGCTGCTTGTGAGCCGATCGGTTAGCGCCGATCAGTTCATGGTCTCGATGATCCTTTCGGCAATGGCGGCCGGCGGGACGGGCATCCTGGCAGCGACGCTGCGCGAAGGGCGTATCTATATCGCGGCTATGGTTGGGCCGGCATCCCTGCTGCTCTTCGACCACGATCGCCAGGGCCTGATCATGACATTTCTGGGCCTGGTGTTTGTGGTTGTCATGCTTGTCGTGCACCACCGCAACCATCTCACCATTCGTCGCGGCATCGAGTTGAAGAACGAGAATGTCGATCTGGTCCGCGACCTGCAAGCGCTCAACCGAGACCTTGAGCGACGGATCGAGGAGCGCACTGAGGCGCTCGCCAGTGCAGCAAATTCAGACAGCCTGACCGGCCTGCCCAATCGCCGGCGCCTCTTGTCCTGGATGCACGCGAATCTCCACCCCGATGATGGCCGCGAAGCGGCGGCATTGTTCCTTGATCTCGACCGATTCAAGCAGATCAACGATGCGATGGGCCATGATGTGGGGGATCGCATCCTTCAGGCTGTGGTTGGCCGACTGACCAGGCTGGTGCCCGACGGCGCGTTGCTTGCGCGGTGGGGCGGAGACGAGTTCGTGATGGTGCTGGGGCATGGCGAGAACCTTCTTCCCCGGGCAGAACGAATCGCAAATGCGCTGATCGAAGCGGTCAATGAGCCTTTCGAGATCCAGGGACAGAGTGTTTCGCTCGGCCTGTCAGCCGGTCTTGCGATGTTCCCGGCTGATGCGACCACGCACGAAGCGCTCATTCTGGCAGCCGATCTTGCTGTCGCCGAGGTCAAGCGCCAGGGGCGCGGCAAGGTTCTTTCCTTCTGCGTGTCCTATGCTGCCACGCAAAAGCGCCGCTTCGACGTTTCGCGGGCGCTGGCCGAGGCAGTGCAAATCGAGCAACTCGTCCTTCATTATCAGCCGATCTTCAACGCGCGCACCGGCACTATCCATGGCTATGAGGCGCTTGCGCGATGGAATCATCCGATCCTTGGCTCGGTCGGCCCCAATGAATTCATCCCGATCGCCGAGGAATCCGACGGGATCATCGCCTTGGGCGATCTGGTTCTGCGCGGGGCGTGCGCCGATGCCGCAGGCTGGACGACCGCCGATCATGCACCGATCGTGGCGGTCAATGTGTCAGTCAAGCAATTGCGTGAAGGCGATTTTCCACTTCGCGTAGCACAGATTCTCGCACAAACCGGCCTGCCGGCGGGGCGGCTCGAACTCGAAGTGACCGAGTCAGTCTTTGCCGAAGAGCATATCGACGCGACCAGGTCATCGATCGAGAGTTTGCGGGCGATCGGCGTTTCCCTGTCGATCGACGATTTCGGGACTGGATATTCATCGCTTTCGCGCCTGTTGAGTTTGCCGGTGACGGCGGTGAAAATCGACCGGTCGTTCGTGTCCGCGATCGATGGCAATGGTGGTGCCGTGATCGAAAGTACGCTGCTCATCGCCCGGCGGCTGGGTATTTCAGTCGTTGCCGAAGGGGTGGAGACCGAGGAGCAGTTCGAGCGGCTTTCGGCGATGGGTATCGACCTCTTCCAGGGATATTATTTCGGGAAACCCTCTCCTGCGGTCGTCAAGAGTCACGCCATGAAATGGCCGGTCGGCATGGGTAGTGCGCTGACCGTCGTTCGGAGAGCGGGTGTCTGATCCCGATTGAGTTCGGTGCTGGTATGCACAGGCGGCCGCCGCGTCCTCACCCTGCAGCGGAGAGATGCTCGGCCAGCAATTCGCGGGTGCGCTTCAGCGTCGACAGGAGGGCGGCCTTATAGCCTTTGTCGCTGTCGAATTGGGCCTGCTGGGCCTGCTCTTCGGGGCCGTTCGGCTCCTTGTCGCGCAGGCCGAGATAGCAGTAGAATTTGAGCTGAAGCTCGCCTGCTTCGTCCTCGAATAGTTCGTTGACGATCGCGCCCTCGCGCGGGCCGGTTGCCTGGAAGAAGGTCACCTTGCGCCCCGGCTCGAGGGTGATGATCTCGCGCAGATCGGCGCCGGCGATGGTGGCTTCGCGCACGAAGTGGGTTTCGCTCTCCTCGACGACATCGCAGCGCGTGCAGAGACCTGGCGGGAGGAACAGGCGGGCGTCGCGGGCCTTGAGTTCCAGCCCCTGCCACACTTGCGCGCGGGTCAGCCTGGTTTCGCCTTCCGGGTTCACCGGAACGGTGGCGGTGGAATAGATCATGACGATTCTCCTAGTATTGAGTGGGTGGCCAGTCAGGCCGTGATCTGGGCGACAAAGTCGCGATAGGTGCGGAGGGGCCGGCCAAGCATCCGGGTGAGGCGCTCGACGTCACCGCTCTCGGGCACCATGCCCTCGGTGAGGAAGCGCTCGGCCATCAGGCGCATGTCGAACGCCATCCAGCTCGGCATGGCCTGGCGAAGATTTTGTTCGAACTGAGCGGTGTCGCTGCCGGGGTAGGCGATCGCGCGGCCGAGCACATCGCTCCACACAGCCGCTGCGTCAGCGCCGGTCAGCGTATCGGGACCGACCAGGTTGATATGGTCGAGCGGCAGCGGCACCGCTGATTGCTCGCGGCGGATCAGTTCGATCGCCGCGATCTCGCCGATGTCGCGCGCGTCGATCATGGCGAGACCCTTCTCGCCGATCGGCATCGGATAGATGCCATAGCCGGTCACCACGTCCTTGATCGTGATCTCGTTGTCCATGAAATAGGCGGGGCGGAGGATGGTTGCGTTGAGCCCCATCTGCTCGATCATGCGCTCGACGCCGAACTTGCCGGCGAAGTGCGGTACGTTCACATAAAGGTCGCTGTGGATCACCGACAGATAGACGATCCGCTCGATCCCGGCCTCGCGGGCGACGTTCAGGGCAATCAGCGCCTGCGTGAATTCGTCCGGGACAACCGCGTTGAGCAGGAAGAGCGTGGAGACGCCCGAGACTGCGCGGCGCAGGGAATCGACATCGAGCATGTCGCCCTGCACGACCTCAACACCGGCGGGGAACTGGGCTTTTGACGGATCGCGAACAAGGGCGCGCACATCGGCGCCACGCTTCACCAGCTGTTCGACGACGTTGCGGCCGACATTGCCGGTCGCGGCGGTAACGAGGATGGTCATTTGGGTCACTCCTGGGTTGCGCCAATTGGCATCCCGGGAAATTAGTGATCCACATTCGTACCGATAGGCGCTATATTTGGACACTCCGTCTCACTGATGGAACGTATGGACCTGCTAGCCCTCGCTGATTTCAACCTGGTCGCGCGCCATGGCGGGTTCGGTAAGGCCGCGCGCGCGACGGGCCGCCCCAAGGCAACCCTGTCGCGCCGCGTCGCTGAACTGGAAGCCGGCCTTGAGCTGCGCCTGTTCGAACGTGGCGCGCGCGCGCTCAAACTGACCGAGGAGGGGCGCGCACTGTTCGAGCGCACGGGCCGCTTGCTCAGTGAGCTGGAAGAAACGGCCGTTGCGATCGCTTCGGGTGGTGAAAGGCCGCGAGGTCGGCTCCGCATCAGCGCGCCGCTGGTCTTCTCCCAGGTCGCCATGGGGAAGATCGCCGCCGGCTTCGCCATGCAATTCCCAGAGGTTCGCCTTGAAGTCACCACCGAGGATCGCGCCGTCGATATGTTTGAGGAGGGATATGATCTCGCGATCCGGGTCAATCCGGCGCCCGATGAGAGTTTGATCGGCCGCGCCTTTCTCCACGACCGGATGGTGGTGGTGGCGAGTCCCGACCTTGCGCGCCCGACTGGCGATGCCATGGTTCCGGCCGTCGTCCGCACGACGGGTGACCGGGAGGCGTGGAAGATTGAAACGCCCGGCGGTCGATCGACCATCGCGATCGAACCGGTCCTCGCGCTTTCCTCGCTGATCATGGTTGTGGATGCGGTGCGCGCTGGTGTCGGCGCCGCGCGGCTGCCGATATCGCTGGTGAGCCGCGATATTGCGCGCGGCACGCTGGTCGATTGGGGCGATGTCGTCGGGCCCGAGATTACGCTCTGGGCGCTCTATCCCTCGCGCAGGCTGTTGAGCGCCCGCGTCTCGGCGTTTCTCGACTATCTGAAACAGGCGTTCCCGACGGGCACGCCCGACGAGCTGGCGGCCTATATCGACAAGTGACGGCCATGGTCGCGGCATCGCACTCCCGTCTTCGGATCAATGCGATATCGCCCTCGTTGACAGCAAAACCCCTCGCCATTATCCCTCCATCCAGCGCGCTGCTGGAGCGCCGCCTGTCCGCGGCAAGGGAGATGCTCCCATCCAGTCCGATCTGATCCTTACGAACCCTTCTTCCGGCCTTTCGTAAGCGGACGTCTGGCGATTGGAAGGATGGTATCCAATGAGCCGAACGCTCACCCCCAGGACGAATCTCGATACATTGCGCAAGGACGCCAAGCGCTGGCTGAAGGCACTGCGCGCCGGCGATGCCGAGGCGAAGTCGCGCTTGCTCGCGCTTTGGCCCAAGGTGCCGGCTGAGCCGGGGCTGCGGGATACGCAGCATGCCCTGGCGCTTGATTATGGCTGCGAGAGCTGGGCTGCGCTCAAGGCAGCGGTCAGCGACCTCGCCGGGGACAGCAAGAGTCATAAGGGGCGGGTGGACCAGGTGCTGGGCCATGGTTGGGGCGGCGACCTGGCCGTGGCGCGGCGGGTTCTCAGGCGATATCCCGATATCGCAAAGGATAGCCTGTTTGCCGCTGCGACCTGTGGCGACCTGGCCGAGGTGGAACGGCGGCTTGTCCGTGATCCGCGCGGGGCGAAGCGGACGGGCGGCCCACGCAACTGGTCTGCCTTGGCCTATGTCACCTATGGCCGGCTGGACTCGGTCAACGCAGTGGCCATTGCCCGATTGTTGCTCGACGCCGGTGCCGACCCGAATTTCCAGTTCGATGACGGCTGGGGCAGCCCGTTCAAGATATTGACCGGCGCAGTCGGGCTGGGCGAGGGCGCCAAGCCGAGCCACCCGCAGGGGCTCGCGTTGGTGGAATTGCTGATCGCCGCGGGTGCGCCCCCCTATGACCTTCAGGCGCTCTACAATGTCTCGATCGTCGGCGCTGATGTCTACTGGTATGATCTGTTCTGGCGGCACTGCGAGGCACATGGTGTGCTCGATGCCTGGCGCGTCCACGACGAGGGCCGGCTGGGTGATTCGCAGGGGCTGAATACGCTCGATTATCTACTCGGCAATGCGGTTGGCCAGAACCATCTCGTGCGCGCGGAATGGCTGCTGGCGCGGGGAGCCAGTGCTGATACGCTGCACGGCTACACCCGTCAGCCAGTCCATGCGCTGGCCCAGCTTTCGGGCTATCTCGACATGGCCGCGCTGCTGGAACGGCACGGCGCCAGGCCAGTGGCGCTGACGGGTGCACAGGCGTTTCGGGCCGCGTGCCTGCGCGATGATGCGGCGAGCGCCAGAGCTTTGCTCGCGGCTGACCCGATGCTGGTGCGCAATCCGGCGCCGCTGCTCGCTGCCGCTGAGTTCGGCAATGCGCGGGCGATTGCTCTGCTGCTCTCCCTGGGTGCCGCGACAGGTGGCCTTGACCATGACGGCATCAGTCCGTTGCACCGGGCGGTCCAGTCCGGATCGCTCGAAGCGGTGAATTTGCTGCTCGCTGCGGGTGCGGATGTCGATCTGCGCGAGCGGAAATGGCGGGGCACGGCGTTCAGCTGGTCGGGAGTGCTTGGCAAGCCGCACCTGACCGAACGACTGGCGCCGTTGAGCCGGGATGTGCGGGCGCTTGTGTGGCTCGGGCGGCTGGCCCGGCTCGAAGAGGTGCTGCGCGGAGAACCGGCCCTGGCCAATCAGGTCCTGCCGGAGGTGGAGGCGCCGACGCCGCTTTTCTGCTTGCCCGGCGAGGAAGCTGTCGCCGCCGATGTCGCCCGGCTTCTGTTGGCCCATGGAGCCGATCCGATGATGCGCGACAAGCAGGGCCGGACGGCTATTGAAGCGGCGCGAGCCAATGGCCTCGACGAGGCGGCCGACCTGATGGAGGCACGTTTGAAGGAGCTGGGGCGTGATGCGAACTGATCCATTCGAGCTGCTGCTGCGCATCGTGATGGAAAGGCCGCCTGCGGGCGCCGTGGTTGCCTTGCAACGTGGCGCGACCAAAAAGGCGGTGCTGGTCGCGCCGGTGTCGGTCTCGCAAGATGCTCTGGTCTTCGATTTCGCCGTCACGGTGAGCGGGGCCGGAGCTAACGGCGGCCCGCGGCTCCTGGGCGCTTGCGTCCAGGGGCCGCCGAGCGGGCGGTTCGTCTATCTGAACTCACACGCCTATGCCGGCGTGCCCCACGCAACCAGCGGCCGTCGGGCGAAGGTGCCGCTTGGCGGGATCAGCTGGGCGTTGATCGAGGCATTACCGGCGGGTGGGCGGCTGGAGGCCCATATCGCCGGCACCGCGCGGGACGGTGGGGTCGCGTGCGCGAGCGTTCCGCTATTGCCGCCGGGGTGGCGAGTGGGAGGTTAGCGGTTATCTTCCGGAGGATGGCTGGAGTTGCGCGATAGCGATCAGATATCGGCACGGCTGGCCGGAGATATTCTCGAACACGCAATCCGCGGGAGCGCCGAACGCGAGGCAGTCGCCGACGGCGAGGTCGTGGACGAGATCGCCTTCGCGCAGTCTGAGGATTCCGGATAGCATCCAGAGCTGTTGCTGCTGGAACGCGTAAGCCGCGGCCGTATAGGCGACACGGGCGCCGGCCGGCATTTCAACCTCGGTGAGTCTCAGGACAGCTGACGACCGGGGCGACAGGGCGCGCCGCGAATAACCGCTCTCCGGATCGGTCCATAGCGGCTGGTCAGAGAGGTGCGTCAGCCGGCCCGTATCTTGCCCCACATCGCTGAGAAGATCGGACAACGGTATGCCGAACGCTCCGGAAAGCTTGCCGAGAACGACCGCGGTCGCATTCACCTCTGCGCGCTCGATCTTGCTGATCATGGCGGGCGAGACGCCTGACTGATCCGCAAGCTGATCGAGGGACCATGCCCGCGCCTTGCGTTCGATCCTGACTCGATCGGCCAGGGCTCTTGTCAAATTTTCTATCATATGAGAAATTACTATCATATGATGGATTCGTTGGAAAGTTCGGGCGAAGGCCTGTCGATCATGGACCTGCGCGAGGCTGATCTTCCGGCCGCGCTCGCCATTTATAATGATGTGATCGCGACGACCACAGCGGTCTATTCCGAGGCGCCCGTCACCACAGACTATTGGGTCCGCTGGTTTGCCGAGCGCCGTTCGCGCGGCTTCCCCGTGCTGGCCTCGTACAAGGACGGGGAACTTATCGGCTTTGGCAGCTTCGGCGAATTCCGGCCATGGCCCTGCTATGAGATGACCGTCGAACACAGTGTTCATGTCCGCGCTGACCGCCGGCGGCATGGCGCGGGCACCAAGCTGGTGCGATCACTGATGGATCGCGCCGCCGAGGCCGGGAAACAGGTCATGATCGCCGGAATCGATGCCGAGAATCAGTCGTCCATGACGCTTCACGCAAAGCTCGGCTTCGCTGAAGTCGGGCGGCTTCCCGCTGTTGCCTGCAAGTTCGGCCGCTGGCTCGACCTCGTCTATCTCCACCGCAAGCTCTAGCCGCGGTTCAGATCAGGCCGAGATCAGACGGCTTCGCGTTCGGGACAACCTGCGCGCGCCTGTCCGCGCCAAGCCCGAACGCCTGGGAGACGCGGCCGCCGACCGGCGCGCGATGGTTGATCAGCACCGGCAGGTCGCGACAGGCTGTGGCTGCAATGCATCGACGCTTACGAGAAACCCAGTCTGAGTGCCGGTATCCAAGCGCTTTTTTTGGTCATTTCGACTGGCTTCGAAAAGCAAAAAACCTAGTGATAACAGATGTTAAAGTTGAATACTTCGCACATCGGCGCGAACTCAACTTTTCCTTTACAATGCTGCGACTGCACCATTACGTTGGTGCGTTGCAGCATAGCGACAAACTGGGAGAGGCGATTATTTGACATCATTGGCCGATGGAGCGCGGGAAAACAGTGCGCTCCTACCGGCACCAAGGGGGCATATGACGATGGCAAAGATTCTCTCCACTCACATTCCGGCACATGCTGCGATGCAGCATAAAAGCCCTCGCAACCCGCTCAGCCTGATCGCTGCCAGCTTGCTTGCCTGCACCGCGCTGACGGTGCCGGCCTGGGCGCAGGACAAGCCCGCCGCCCAGGAGCCGAACCAGGAAGACGATATCGTCATCACCGGGTCGCTCGACGCGTTGCCGATCAAGGATGTCGGATCGGTCTTTGGTTTCAACAAGACGCTCGTGGAGACACCGCGCGCGGCCTCGACCGTCAGCTCCGAGCAGCTCGATCGCTTTGGCATCACGCAGATCTATGATCTGGTCTCCCAGGTGCCGGGCACCTTCACAAGCTCGTTCTTCGGCACCGGCGGCGCACTCGATATTAGAGGCACGCCGGGCGAGGTCTATTTCCGCGGCATGTTGCGCCTGGAGAATCCGGGCAACTATCCGACCCCGATCGGCGCGGCCGACCGTATCGATATCGTGCGCGGCCCGGCCTCGCCGATCTACGGCCCGTCCAAGACCGGCGGCTATATGAATTTCGTGCCCAAGACAGCGCGCGCGGCCAATGGCACCGATGCCGCCGAGCCTTCGGGATACGTCAGTTACGACGGTGGTAGCTGGGCCAGGAATGTGCTCAAGGCGAGCGTGACCGGTCCGGGCAAGATCGGCGACCATGGCTTCGGCTACAGCCTTTACGGTGAATTCGAGGATTCGGGCAGCTATTATCGCAACATCCACACCCATGACGTATTGCTGTCGGCGGCGTTCGACACCGATATCACGTCGAACCTGCGCACTGAATTCGGCGGCATGTATCAGCGGTTCAGGGGCCAGCAGAACAGCGGCTGGAACCGCCTTACCCAGGATCTTGTCGACAACGGCACCTACATCACCGGCAACGCCAGCACGAGCCTCGACATCGACAAGGACGGCAAGCTTTCGCGCGAGGAAGTCTATGCCGCGAACGGCGGCAAAGGCCTCACCATCTTCGGCTCATTCGGTTGCGGCGTGTTCAATCCCGGTCCGACCGGTTACACCGACAAGTGCCTGACAGATAACTATAAGGATCTCGCGCTGATCAACCCCGGGACAGTGAAGCTGAGCCCGAAGGATACGTTGACCGGGGTAGGCGACAAGCTCGATAACGACCAGAAGACGGCGTATTTCGACCTGATCTGGAGCGGCGGCGGCAATCTGGAGATCAAGAACCAGATATTCTACGACGGCACGAGCAATCTGAACGAGAACCTCTATGGCTTCTCGCAGGTCATCCATTCCTATGTGCTGGAAGACAAGATCGTTCTAGCTGACAGCTTCGATACTTCGGCCGCCAAAATCTCGTTTCAGCTATCACCGTCGCTGCGGTTCACTCACTTCAACTTCGGCGATGACTTCGGCGCCGAATTCTGGAACCGCCCCGACATCACCACCGGCTACACAGCGGCGTCCACCCGCCTGCTGTCGTCGCAATGCGGTTGCAACTATTCAGACTATCTGATCGGCCACTATACCGATCTGGGCATGGCCGGGTTGGTTGACCTCGACTTCAACTTCGGCCTCGATGTGATTGGCGGTGCCCGCTATGACCACGTCAAGGCCGTTTCCGAGGCGATTCTTTCGAAATATGATCCGACCAATATCCTCGGCAACCTCTATGGCTTCGGCCCTGCATTCGCCCCGAAGCAGTCCGGAACAAAGGGCGGCTGGTCTTGGAATGCCAGCGTTTCCTACAAGACACCGATTGGTCTGATTCCGTATTTCACGGCCTCCCGACAGAGCACGGTCGTCGCGGGTGAGGGGGCCGAGGTCCAGCCTCTCGCGATTCGCAACGGAACGTTCCTGTCCGCATCCACGCTTTACGAAGCCGGCGTGAAGGGAGAGTTCCTCGACAAACGGCTCTATGCCGCGGTTTCTGTTTACAAGCAGGAGCGCACCGACGTCGTCTCCGATAGCCCGCTGACCAACCAGGTCGTCAAGACGAGAGGCGTCGAAGCGGAGCTGCGCTGGTCGGTCGATCGGCACCTGCTCATGACCGCCAACTACACCTATATCGACGTGGTCAACCAGGCGGCGCTGGATGGCGGCCTGAGCGGGCTTGGATACTTCAACTATTTCGGCATCGGCGATCTCGTAAATGCCGCGACGCCGTCGCTGTATCTGGGCGGCAGCGAGATCGGTGATGTCTACCCGATGACCAATGCGCAGGCGCGTCGCCCGGGCATTCCGCACGATGTCGTGTCGGCGACCGCGACCTATGCCTTCGACAACGGCATCGCGATCAACGGCGATCTCTCGCATGTCGGTTCGACCTATTCGAGCTATACGCAGAAGGTGAAATTGCCTTCTTATTGGCTGCTCAACCTCGGCGCGTCGTTCAAAACGGGACCCTGGCAGCTCCGTGTCGTGGTCAAGAATGTCAACAACGCGCGCTATTTCCGCGCCGGTGGGCAGGACCTTTTCGGCGCCGATATCGCCCTGCCGCAGGTGCCGCGCAATGTTCAGGCGACGATCAAATACTCGTTCTGATCGCCTCCGGATGCGGGGTTTGGCAGGCCCCGCATCCCCTTTTCCCGAGGTGCGGCACGTATCTGTGCCGCGCCTCCAACGTCGAAAGAATGTGTGATGCGCCTTCTGAGCCGGGCCGTGATGCTCGCCTTCGCCTGCTTCTCGCTCTCCGGCCAGAGTGCGGCGCGTACGGCGCCGGGCCACAGGGCGATCGCCGGGAGCGTGGGCAGTTGCGTTCCCGGAGGCCCGTGCGCGCATCCATTGCCGGTGCGTGTCGTTATCGTCACGATGTTCGAGATCGGCGCGGACAGCGGCGACGCGGCCGGCGAATTCCAGCTGTGGAAGGAACGCCGCCACCTCGACACGCGGATTCCGTTCCCGCAATCGCATCACGATCTCTGGTACGATCCCGCGACGCAAACGCTCGGCATGGTGACGGGCATGGGCAACATCAAATCGGCGACCGCGACCCTGGCGCTGGGGCTCGACCAGCGCTTCGACCTGCGGCGGGCTTACTGGCTGGTCGCCGGCATCGCCGGGATAGACCCGGCCAGGGCATCGGTCGGGTCGGCTGCGTGGGCGCATTATCTCGTCGACGGCGATCTCGCCCATGAGATCGACCCGCGGGAAATGCCCGGGGACTGGAAATCGGGCTATTTCCCGCTGCACGGCAAGAGTCCAGGCGACACCGCCCCGCCGGTCTTCGAGGGCGAGATGTTCGAGATCAACCCGGCGCTGCAGGAATGGGCCTATGCGCTCACCAAGGACATCAAACTGCCTGACGATCCGGGCATCCAGGCCGAACGCGCGCGCTATACCGATACGCCGACGGCGCAGCGACCGCCGTTCGTGCTGAAAGGCGATCAGCTTGCGGCGTCGACCTACTGGCACGGCAAGCTGCTCACCGAATGGGCGCGCGACTGGACCAAATACTGGACGGGCGGGAAGGGCGAGTTCGTCACCTCGGCGATGGAGGAGACCGGGACCTATCAGTCGATCCTCTATCTCGACCGGATCGGGCGCGCGGACAAGAACCGCTTCATGGTGCTGCGCGCTGGCAGCAATTACACGATGCAGCCGCCGGGACTGACTGCGGCGGAAAATCTCCAGCGCGAGAATGGCGGCTATGCGGGCCTGCACGCGGCGCTGGAGAGCCTCTACATCGTCGGATCCCGGGTGATCGACGAGATCGAGGGTCATTGGGACCGGTATGGGAAGACAGTGCCGAAGCCGCGCGTCCTGTCTTCCGTTCGCCCCGAGGATAGTCGAAGCGCCTGTTCCGGGCCGGCGCGACCGCTCAGATTAGCCCGAGGTCAGCCGGCTTAGCGTTCGGGAAGATCTGCGCCAGCCGATCGGCACCAAGCCCGAATTGCCGCGCGACGAGACCGCCGACCAGCCCGCGATAATCGGTCAGCACCGGCAGGTCGCGGCCCTGGTTGAGCGTCTCCGCCGCAAGCTTGACCTGCGGGCCGACGATGCGGCCGCCGCGGACGCCGCCGCCGAGCACCCAATAGACGCTGCCATGGCCGTGGTCCGTGCCCTTGTCGCCATTCTCGCGAAAGGTGCGGCCGAATTCGGAGACGACCACGACATTGGTGTTGGCCCAGTCCTCGGGGCTGAGCTCCTCGGCGAAACCGGCAAGGCCGCGGCCGAGCTCGCCGATGCGGTTCGCCAGATAGCCTTGCGATCCACCCTGGTTGACGTGCGTATCCCAGCCGCCGATGTCGACAAAGGCCAGGTTGAACTGGTCGCGCATCAGGCGGCCGATGCGGCGCGCCGAGAGCTCGAAGCCCTTGGGGCTGACCGCGCCGCGATTGGCGGCGACCATCTCGGCCGAAATCGACTTGTAGACCGTGTCGCGCACCGCAAAGCCCTCGCTCACCGCCTTGCCGAGATCGGCGGCGCCGACATGATCGTCCTTGTACATCGCCTGGATCAGCCCCGCCTGGCGCGGATCGACATTGGGCTTGCCGACTCCGTTCAACGCGATGTTGGGCACGGTCGGCCCACCGCGGAAACAGAGCGGGAGCTGATCGGTGAAGGCGATCGGCGTGTCATGACCGATCGCGCGGGCGAGGCGTGCCATGAAGCCCGATTCATAGTCGCGGGTGGTGCCGATCGGCTGGCCGAGTTCGATAGTATCCTGGGTCTCGAAATGGCTGCGGCTCATATCGTCGGTGCCGGCAAAGGGCACGAAGGCGATCTGGCCCTTTTGCCAGAGGGGCAAGATCGAATCCTTCAGCGCCGGGTGCAGGCCCCAATCCGCATCGAGCGCGATCGCCGCACTGGGGTTGGCGATGTCGGGCTTCGGAATCGCGATCGTCTTGCGCGAGGCATAATAGAAATCGCTGCCGGTGGGGACGATGATGTTGGCGGCATCATAGGCGCCGCGCAGGAACACCACGAGCAGGCGGGTGCCCGAGACGGCGGGCGCGGCAAAGGCGCGGCCGGCGACGACTATGGGGAAGAGCGTGGCGGCTGCCTTCAGGAGATCACGGCGGTTCATGATGCGCATCCTTTCTCAGCGACGCATGAAATCTGGCGAGGACAGGAACAAAGCATTCCATTCCCGGGGCGAATTCGCGGCGGCGAGCGCATCGCGGGTGGCCGGCCTGATCGGCCGGTTGAGCCCTGCGAACCAGGAGGCATTCCGGATCTGCGGAACGACCGGGGGTACGGCCGGGGCGGGCGCTGGAGCTTTCGCCGGTGCCATCGCCATCTCGGTCATCGCCGGCATCGCGGTCATTGCCGGTGGGCTGGCCATTTCGGGCAGCGGAGGCGCGGGAGGCGCCGGGGCGGTGAACAGCCCGGCGCCGTTATAGCCGATCTGATGGGCGATCTCGAAGCGGACCGCCATCTGGCCGGGGCCGGTCCAGGCGGCGGAGGTCATCGGATAGCCGTCAGGGGTTTCATGGGCATACAGGCCTTCGCCCATGCGGTTGAGCCAGCCCCTGATCGGCGCGGTGTTGATGATGACCCGATCGCCATAAGCCAGCCGCACCGCCGAGACGGCATAATGGACCGGATCCTTGAAGCCGGTGCCGAGCGATGCCTTGAACTCCTTCGATCGGAACAGGGTGCGCAGCACTTTGGGGATATCGCCCTTGCTACCTTGGAAGCTGGCCGCCATCCGCTCGACCAGGGCGGGCGGCACGCTATCACCCATGAAATAGGTGGCGAGCTGCGCCGAGACGTGATGTGCGGTTGCGGGGGAGGCGGCGATCAGATCGAGCGCCCGCTCAACCTCGGCATAGCCCGAGCCCTTGATGCTGTGGCCGAGAAAGACCTTGTCGCCGAAGTCGTGGCGGGCCGGGTTGAACTCGAACAGGCCGGCGCGGATGTAGAGCGGCTGCAACGCCGGTTTCAGCTTTGGGGCGTCGGGCTTCAGGTCGACGCCGACGCCGGTCAGGATGCGGGCCAGTTCCTGCACGTCCTTCTGGCTATAGCCCGAGCCGACGCCCATGGTGTGCAACTCCATGATCTCACGGGCATAATTCTCGTTGATATGGTTTGCTGCGTTCTGATCATTGTCGAGATAGCGCAGCATCGCCGGGTGACGCAGCGTCGCTTCGAGCAGATCGCGGAACCGGCCGAGCGCATGGACGCGGATCGCTTGATCCTCATAGTCGCCGACCATGGCGCGGATGTCGCGCTTGTTGGCCTGAACGTTGAAATGGTTGAACCAGAACCAGGTCATCTGCTCGCGCAACTGGGCGGGCGAATAGAGATCGCGCAGCAGCGATCGGGTCGCCGCTTCGTCCCCGAGGCTGTTCAGCGCCTTTTGATAGGCGGTGACGGCGAGTTGCTTCCGGGCAGGGTCCATGATGGTGGCGTTTGCCTTGTTCTGGGCGTCCATCTCGACCACCAGTTGCGCCAGCGGCTCACGGCTTATGCGCAAGGCATCGATCTGCGCCTGGGCCGCCGGCGGAAGGGGCGTATCGGGTTTTGCTCGCAGCTGATCGTCGAGCCAGCGATCAGGGCTGCGGCCGGCCAAAGCGAGGCTGGGCTCGTTGATGCCCCAGGTCAGACGATCGAGCAGCGCCGGCGTGCTGGCCGGTGGTGCGGCGTCCGCCGCGCTGGTGCACAGGATCGTCATCAGGGTCAGGAGCGATTTTCGGGCACGCATCATGGCTGATCCATTCATCTGGCTTTCGCCGTCATCCGATTGGGAAAACGCGCGAATCGCGTCGTCGCCTCAGCCAGATGATATGAATCCCGGAATGGCGGATGCTAGCGGCTGGTAGCTTAACGGGGGATGGCCAAAATCGGTGGGGCGGTGCGGCTGCGACATTGCTGCAACGGTCAGTGGATGAAGCGACCGAACTGGCCAAAACCCGTGCTGCGGCGCTTGAAGCAGATTACGCCCATGTTACGATTTAATGCGAATTCCGGGACACGCGGAATCGCGCAGGTGGGATGCCCGATCATTTTTTGGGGATGACCATGTTCGTTTCGTCGCTTCGCGCGCCTGCGCTTCTTCGCCCGCTCCTTGCCGGGGCCTCGCTGCTGGTGATCGCCGGCGCGCTTCCAGCCGCGGCCGCTGCCGCCGAGCCGGCCGAGGACACCGCGCCCGCGCTCGACCAGGACAATGGCGACATCATCGTCACCGCGACGCGCCGCGCCGAATCGAGCAAGGATGTGCCGGTCGCCGTCACCTCCATTTCGGGCGAGAAGCTCGCGGTGCTGAATGCGAGCGGCCTCGATATCCGCTTCCTTTCGTCGCGCACGCCGAGCCTCCAGATCGAATCCTCGTTCGGCCGCACTTTCCCGCGCTTCTATATCCGTGGCCTCGGCAACACCGATTTCGACCCCAATGCGGCGCAGCCGGTGTCAGTTGTCTATGACGATGTGGCGCTCGAAAACCCGATGCTCAAATCCTTTCCGGTGTTCGATCTGAAGAGCGTCGAAGTGTTGCGCGGGCCGCAGGGCACTCTGTTCGGCCGCAACACGCCAGCGGGCGTGGTCAAGCTCGATTCGGCCAAGCCGAGCGACGACAAGCCAGGCGGCTATGCCAGTGCGTCCTGGGCAACGCATGACACGATCAACGCCGAAGCCGCGCTGAACCTGCCGCTTGGCGGCGGCTGGGCGTTCCGCGGATCGGGCATCCTGCAGTACCGTGACGACTGGGTGACGAACACCGCGACGACTGGCGGGGCCGACAAGAAGCTGGAAGGTTATCGCGATGTCGCCGGCCGCGCGCAGCTTGGCTATTCGAGCGCCGATTTCAACGCGCTGCTCAATTTCCATGTCCGCGATCTGGCCGGCACGCCGCGCGTGTTCCGCGCCGGCCTGTTCAAGCCTGGCAGCAATGATTTCAACGCCGGTTTCGATCCGGGCAAAGTCGCGCTTGACGGCTATACCAGCCAGTCGCTGACGCAGTGGGGCACCAATCTGCGCCTCGACTATCATTTCGAGGGCGTCGGCACGCTCTATTCAGTGACCGCGTTCGAAAAGGCCAAGGTCGAGAGCACCGGCGATATCGATGGCGGCAACACCTATAATTTCCCGACCGGCGCGCTGAACGACGCGCTGTTCCCAAGCAATACCGGCGGCGTGACCAGACCCGAGGAGTTCAGCCAGGAAATCCGCTTCGCCAGCGAGGACATGAACGGCGTGCGGCTGCTCGGCGGCCTCTATTATTTCCACCAGAAGCTCAATTATTCGGAATTCGATTACAGCTATCCGTCGACGACGCGTGCCGCCAATCTCGATCAGGATATCGAGCACCGCGACATCAACGAGAATTACGGTGTGTTCGGTTCGGTCGAGTGGAAGGCGATCGACTGGCTCACGCTGCGTGCCGGAGTCCGCTATTCGCATGATCGCAAGGATGATCGGATCACCGGCTATGGCCCCACATTCGCTCTCAGCGTGCCGAATGTGGGCGGTGTGATCGTGCCGCTGCGCGCCGTTGCGAGGGCGAGCGACGTTACCTGGGATGTCAGTGCAACGGTTGCGCTGTCCAAGAACATCAACTTCTATGAGCGCGTCGCGACCGGCTATCAGGGACCGGCGATCCAGGATCGCGTGACCTTTGGCAGCACGCAGAACGTCGCCAAGAAGCAGACCACGATTTCAGGCGAGGCCGGCTTCAAGGGCAGCTTTGCCGGCGGCAAATTGCATTTCGACATCGACGGCTATCTGTGGAGCACCAAGGATCTGCAGATCACCGCGGTCGGCGGCGCGACCAATTCAGCGCATCTCTTCAACACCAATGCGGTCGGCTCGGGTGTAGAGGCGGAGTTCGATGCGCAGCCGATCCCGGGGCTGACGCTGACCGCCGGTGGAAGCTATAATTTCACCAAGATCGACGATGCGAAAATCGCGGTCGGCGTATGCGGCGGCACGGTCGGTTGCCATGTGCTCAACCCGCTGACGCCGACGGGCACCGCGCTGATCAACGGCAATCCGCTGCCCCAGGCGCCGAAATGGGTGGCGAACGTGACGGCGCGCTACGGCGTTCCGATCGGTGACGGTGAGGCCTATGTCTATACCGACTGGGCCTATCGCAGCACGATCAACTATTTCCTGTACGACGCGACTGAGTTCCGCGGGCGGCCGCTGCTCGAGGGCGGATTGAAGCTTGGGTACAAGATGCACAACGGCATCGAGGTCGCCGCCTTCGCGCGCAACATCACCAACCAGATCCGCAGCATCAGCGCGATCGACTTCAACAATCTGACGGGGATGATCAACGAGCCGCGCATCATCGGCGGCGAGGCGAAGTTCAGCTTCTAGGCGCTGCGTTTCGTCGCTACGATCTGGCCGCCGCCTCGAAAAGGGGCGGCGGCTTTTTTCGTGTCGGCGTCGGCGTTTCGGACACCGGGCTGACATGATTCCCTACTAATGATCGCTACCGAACTCCTCCCGCATTGGAATTGCCGAATGACCGAACCCTTCACCACCTGGTCGCGACTGAGTTCGGCGTGGTTCGCGATGGCGCAGACTGGCATGAAGGCTTCGCGGATGGTCGAGACGTCGGGGGAGATCGCCACGGCGAGGACCAACATGATCGGCACCGCAATGCGCACGCCGCTGCAGGGCGATTATGCCGAGCTGGGCCGTATGGTGCCGGAAAAGATGGTGGCATTCGGCAAGGCGGCAAGCCTGGTGGGCGACGAATGGTTGTCGATGCAGACCGCCTTCATCGCCGAGGCTCAGGTTGCGGCGGCAATGACCTTGCGCGGCCGGCCGCCTACCGCCGCCGAACTGGCCGCTCAGGCGACGCGGAGCGTTGCGTTCACGACCCGCACGGTCGAGCGGCTTGCCGGGCTGGCCGGCCTCGCGCTTGCGCCGATCGACGCCACCGTAAAGGCCAATGCGCGGCGGCTGAAGAACGCGAAGGCCCGCTGAACGCCGGCTATGCATCTTTCCGCATCGCCGGTCCGTATCTGACGCATCGGGGCGTTTCCCCTGCCATTTGGGTCCGCGCCGGTGCCA
>Ga0105245_10000833_pt1 | contig 28081 bp, 23 predicted proteins | sample KBSM54metaG_FD_81523 | JGI IMG/M metagenome (GOLD analysis project Ga0105245, IMG submission 81523) | Miscanthus rhizosphere microbial communities from Kellogg Biological Station, Michigan, USA - KBS M5-4 metaG | ecosystem: Host-associated > Plants > Roots > Rhizosphere > Soil | place...
GGGATCGGGTCGAAATTCTTCAAGGCGTGGACCAGGGCGCGACGATCCTGGCCGCACCTGGAGAGACTGCGCGCGAGGGCGCGAAGATCCTTCCTGTAACCACCGGAACCGGGCAGCCATGACGCCAAACCAGCAGAAGATACTGGTTATCGACATCGGTGGCACCAATGTAAAACTTCTGGCCACCGGCCATCGGACGCCTGTGAAAATTCCTTCCGGGCCCGAACTGACTCCCCGAAAAATGGTCACGGCCGTGCGTAAGGCAGCTGCTGAATGGGAATATTCTAAAGTCTCGATCGGCTACCCCGGTCCGGTGTTAAATGGCAAGCCTGTCAGCGATCCTCACAACCTGGCATGCGGATGGGTCGGCTTCGATTTTCGTAAGGCGTTCGGTCGTCCGGTGAAATTGGTGAACGACGCGGCGATGCAGGCCATCGGCAGTTACGAAGGAAGGCGAATGCTGTTTCTCGGGTTGGGCACCGGACTCGGCTCCGCGCTGATCGCGGATGGCGTTCTGGAGCCGATGGAGCTGGCGCATCTCCCCTATAAGAAGGGGCGCACCTACGAAGACTACATCGGATCGCATGGGCTGAAGCGCCTCGGCAAGAAAAAATGGCGGCGGCATGTGGCGGATGTCGTTACCCAGCTCAAGGCAGCGCTGGGAGCCGACTATGTCGTCATCGGCGGGGGCAATGCGAAGCTGATCAAGGAACTCCCCGCGGGAGCGCGCTTGGGAACCAACGCGAACGCATTCCGCGGCGGGTATCGGCTATGGCAGCCGAAACGCGAATCGGCCTAGCAACATATCGAGAGGATATCCGCAGTGGACGAAATAAAATCCGATGCCCTCGTGTTTCTCGGCGCCACCGGCGATCTGGCCTATAAGAAGATTTTTCCGGCGCTCCAGTCGATGGTGAAGCGGGGCAGTCTGGATGTTCCGGTGATCGGTGTCGCGAAAGCCGGATGGAATCTGGATCAGCTCAAGCTAAGAGCGAAAGACAGCCTGGAGAAACACGGCGGCCTGGATCCGGAAGCCTTCGCCAAGCTATGCAATCTGCTGCGCTACATCGATGGCGATTATGCCGATCCCGTCACCTTTCAGCAGTTGCGCGCGGAGCTTGGCACTTCGCAGCATCCCGTGCATTACCTGGCGATCCCGCCCCAGCTATTCGGGCCCGTGATACAACACCTGGAAATCTCAGGTTGCGCCCGTGGAGCGCGCGTCATTATCGAGAAGCCATTCGGTAGAAATCGTGAGACCGCGGGTGAACTGAACACGATCCTCTACGCGGTCTTCGACGAAAAGCACATTTTCCGCATCGACCACTATTTGGGAAAACCCGCGGTGCAGAACCTGCTGGTCTTCCGTTTTTCGAATCTGATACTCGAGCCGGTGTGGAATCGCAACTTTGTGGACAACGTGCAAATCACCATGGCTGAAAATTTCGGCGTGGCGGGCCGCGGAGCTTTCTACGAAGAGGCTGGGGCGATCCGCGACGTGATGCAAAATCATTTGCTGCAGGTGCTCGCAAACCTGGCCATGGAACCCCCGCCCGGCACCACTGATACCGAAGCGGTGCGCGATGAGAAGGTCAAGGTGCTGAAAGCGATCCGGCCGCTTCAGGAAGATGACGTCGTGCGCGGGCAATTCAAGGGCTACCGGGATGAGAAGGGCGTAGCTCCGGATTCCAAAGTGGAGACATTTGTCGCCACGCGTCTCTTCATCAATTCCTGGCGATGGCAGGGAGTGCCCTTCTATCTACGCACCGGCAAGAACCTGCCCGTGACGTGTACCGAAGTATTCGTGAAATTCCGGCACGTGCCGCCTATCTACGATGGCCAAACACCGCCGGCGAATTATTTCCGTTTTCGGCTCAATCCTGACATTACGATTGCCATGGGCGCTATTGTCCGGGCTGAGCAGGAGATGGCGTTGCAACCCGTGGAGCTGGTGATGTCCCACCAGCCCACGCCGGAAGAACTGGATCCGTACGAACTGCTGCTCGGCGATGCTATGAAGGGCGACCCCTTTCGTTTCGCGCGCGCGGATTACGTGGACGAAGCCTGGCGGATTGTCGATCCCGTCTTGCAGTCCGGTGGACCCGTGTATGAATATGCTCCGGGCACCTGGGGTCCCTCTGAAGCGGCCTCCATCGTCGGGGAGCGCGGCTGGCACAACCCGGCGCTCCAAGGGGACCTGGCTCCGCGATGAGCATCAGCCCCTTGGCTGGCAAGCCTGCCGGCCCATCCATGCTAGCGGACATTCCCCGGCTGATCACCGCCTACTATGTCGAGCGGCCCGATCCCAACGTGAAGGAACAGCTCGTCGCATTTGGAACCTCCGGACATCGCGGGTCTTCCAGTCAGCGAACCTTCAACGAATGGCACATCCTGGCCATTAGTCAGGCGATCTGCGCGCACCGAAAAGCTCAGGGAATCGACGGGCCGTTGTTTATCGGCTGCGATACGCATGCCCTCTCCCAACCGGCATTCGCGAGTGCGATGGAAGTGCTTGCGGCCAACAGCGTGGAGGTCATGGTTTCGGCAGGTGACGATCCCACGCCGACGCCCGCCGTCTCGCACGCCATCCTGACCTATAACCGAAATCGTAGGACAGGACTGGCGGATGGAATCGTGATCACGCCGTCGCATAATCCGCCCGAGGACGGCGGTTTTAAATACAATCCGCCGAACGGCGGCCCGGCAGGATCGGACATCACGGGCGGCATTCAGAATCAGGCTAACGATTTCCTTGCATCAGGCTTGAGCGGCGTCCGACGCGTTTCGTTCGATCACGCGATGCACGCTTCCACCACCCATCGGCACGATTATCGAAGCGCCTACATCGCCGACCTGGAGAACGTGCTGGACTTCGATGCGATTCGTGCGGGAGGTTTGCACCTGGGTGTCGATCCCCTGGGCGGCGCCGGAGTGAACTACTGGCAGGCGATTGCCGATCGCTATCGGCTGAATCTGACTGTGGTGAACACGGGGATCGATCCCACCTTCCGATTCATGACACTCGATTGGGATGGCAAGATCCGCATGGATCCGTCGTCGCCCTACGCGATGCAGGGGTTGATCGGGCTGAAGGACAGGTTCGATATCGCGTTCGCCTGCGATACCGATCATGACCGCCACGGAATCGTCACCAAGGCGGGCTTGATGCAGCCGAATCACTACCTGGCCGTATCGGTCCACTATCTTTATTCACAGCGGACGAATTGGAGTAGAACCGCGGCCGTTGGCAAGACCGTCGTAAGCAGCAGCATGATCGATCGGGTGACGGCGGATCTGGGTCGAAAGCTGTTCGAGGTCCCCGTGGGATTCAAGTTCTTTGTCGATGGACTTCTGAACGGATCCCTGGGTTTCGTGGGAGAAGAAAGCGCGGGATCATCGTTCCTGCGGCGCGATGGAACGGTGTGGACCACGGATAAGGATGGTCTGATCGCGGGGCTTCTGGCCGCGGAAATTACCGCGCGCATGCAGCGCGACCCGGGCGAAATCTACACCCAGCTTACCCAGCGCTTCGGCAATCCCGTGTACCAGCGCATGGACGCTCCCGCCAATCGGGAACAGAAGGCGATCCTGGCGAAGTTGTCGGCCGATAGCATAAAGTCCGCTGAACTCGCAGGTCAGCCGGTAATCCATGTCATGACGTCGGCTCCCGGCGACGGCAATCCGATTGGAGGCGTGAAAGTCGTCGCCAAAGACGGCTGGTTCGCAGCGCGCCCGTCAGGCACCGAGGACATTTACAAGATCTACGCCGAAAGCTTCCTGGGCGAAGCTCACTTGAAGCGCATCCAGGAGGAAGCCCAGATCATCGTGGGACGAGCCCTGGGTGCATCCTGAACGTACTATGCTACCCGCAACGGCCAAAGAGTTCTGCACCGCGTACGGGCTGAAGCTTCCCATCCTGCTCGCTCCCATGGCGGGTGCGTGCCCAGCCGGACTATCCATCGCCGTGGCGAATGCAGGTGGCATGGGCGCGTTGGGTGCGCTGATGACCTCGCCCGCGGGCATACGGGATTGGGTTGCCGAGTTTAGGTCCGGCAGCGCGGGACCTGTTCAGGTCAACGTGTGGATCCCGAACCCTGCACCTCAAAGAGATCCGGTCGCTGAGCAGCGCATGCGAACATTTCTCGAAGCGTGGGGGCCGCCAGTGCCGGCCTCGGCCGGCGACGCCGTTCTGCAGGATTTTGATGCGCAGTGTGAAGCGCTGCTGGAAGCCTCGCCCACTGTGATCTCGTCCATCATGGGTGTGTTTCCCGCGGCATTCGTCAACCGGATGAAGGCACGCGGCATCGCGTGGTTCGCCACGGCTACCACCCTGACAGAGGCGAAGATCGCCCGCGACGCAGGCGCGGATGCGATTATCGCCCAAGGTTACGAAGCCGGTGGACATCGAGGATCGTTCGATCCGGCAGCGGCAGAGCGGCAAGGCGTGGGCCTATTCGCATTGGTCCCGCGGCTGGCCGATCACATCCACCTGCCGATCATCGCCGCCGGGGGCATCGGAGACGGGCGTGGCGTGGCTGCCGCACTGACTTTGGGTGCCAGCGCCGCCATGCTGGGGACCGCCTTCTTACGATGTCCCGAAGCGAAAACGCATCCGGCCTGGGCCAATGCCCTTTCCGATCTTGAACCGGAAGGCACGATACCGACCCGCGCGTTCACTGGACGATTGGGTCGTGCCATCGCCACCAACTTCGTGAAAGCTTCGGCGTCGCCGGACGCCCCCCCGGCCGCCCCCTATCCGGTGCAGCGCGGACTGACCGCACCGATGAAGAAAGCCGGAGCGGAATCGAACGATTACCATCGGATGCAGGTTTGGGCCGGGCAATCGGCCGCGATGGCCGCTCCCATCCCGGCGGTCGAACTGGTGAAACGTATATGGGACCAAACCCAGGCCTTACTTTAGGATTGGAAGGTGCCTCTTGATTGGACCGTCCTTCAAGTAGTCCTGATCCTGTTCGTGGCCACACTGGTCCGCTCTGCATTTGGTTTCGGCGAAGCACTCATCGCGGTTCCCTTGCTCGCGCTCACCATGCCGGTGGAGCAGGCTGCGCCGCTGGCCGTACTCGTTTCCATCACCATTGCATTTGTGATTCTGCTGCAGGACTGGCGCTTGGTGCACATGCGCAGCGCGGGATGGCTGGTCTTGTTCACACTGATGGGCATTCCACTGGGCCTGTTGCTGTTGCGGATGGTTTCGGAATCGGCGGTCAAGGCGGTGCTCGCGGCGATTATCATCGGCTTCTCAACGCACGCGCTGCTCGGCCGCCACAAGCATGAATTGAAGGATGACCGGTTCGCCTGGTTCTTCGGATTCAACGCCGGCGTGCTGGGTGGAGCCTACGGGATGAACGGCCCGCCTTTGGCGATTTACGGCGCTCTTCGGCGCTGGACTCCGGAGTACTTCCGCGCCACACTGCAAGCCTACTTTCTCCCCGCAAGTGCGGCTGGTATGGCCGGCTACGCCATCGCGGGGCTATGGACCCCCGCGGTCAATCACTTCTATCTTTTTTCCTTGCCCGGCGTACTGCTGGCAAGCGCTCTAGGCCGAGTCCTAAATCGCCGCATGAATGCACGCCGATTCATCGCCTATGTCTACTTCGGCCTGACCGCAATCGGCCTCGTGTTGCTGATTCAGGCGGTCCGAAGCTGGTCGAGAATCCTGCGCTAGACGATATAGCCCCTCCCAGTCACGCCGTTCACACCATTCGGTATATCATCGTCACGATATGCCGCTGCACCGCACGTTTCTCACGGCACTCCTCACTCTGCTCGTTCCCAGCGCCCTCGCCAACACACTGCTCATGCGTGGAAAGGTGGTAATGGAGGACGGTTCTCCTCCGAATCGGTCTATTGGAATCGAACGCTTTTGCTATGACACGGGCGGCCAGCGCGAAGCGCAGACCGATAAGAATGGCAACTTTCTGTGGACCATGGATGTCAATCCGCTGACCGTCAGAGCCTGCGTGTTGCGCGGAGCCCAGTCCGGCTACGAATCTACCGTGATCGATATTTCCGCATTCAACTGGTCTACCGACCCCAACCTGCCTCCGCTGGTGCTGCGCAAGCGGGAGGCGGGAAGCGCCGATCAGAGCGCCAATATTTTCTATCAGGAAGGCGTGCCGCTAGCGGCGCGCACGGCATGGAATAATGCGCAAAAGCTCGCGCAGAAGAAGAATTGGCGCGCGGCCGAGCATGAACTGCGCTCGGCTGTCGCGTCAGCGCCGAAGTTCATCCGCGGCTGGTACGCGCTGGGCCTGGCCTGCTCCAATCAGGACAAACCGGCCGACGCGCGCGATGCCTATCAACATGTGGTGGATCTGGATCCAAAGTCGCTGGACGCGTACTTGTTGGTGGCTCGGGAGAGCGCCGCGGCCAAGGATTGGGCCGGCGTGGAGAGAGCCGCCGCCAGCCTGATTCGGCTCGATACCAAACAGCGTTATCCCGAAATCTACGTGCATCAGGCGATTGCGCGCTATTCCGTGAAAGACCTGGATGGTGCGGAAACCAGCGCGCGGGAGGCCATTCGCCTGGATCGCCGGCGCGAGATGCCTCGCGCTGAGTTCGTGCTGGGCGTGATTCTCGAAGCCCGCCAGGATTACACCGCCGCTCGCGAGCACCTGGCGCAGTATGTGACGCTGAATCCGAAGGCTTCCGACGTCTCGGTCGTCCAGTCTCGGATCGACAATCTGGGTCGGCCGCAACCCGGGAATAGCGAGCCCCAGATGGAAATGCCGGCCGTCGCGCGATCGGCGGGAGTTGGGGAAGCCTGGGTTCCCGGCGGGATGAAAGCCCTGGCCGCGGTCGTCCATTTGGACGGACCTCTCACTTACTTTGAGTTTTTCCCCAACTACTGCCGGGCGATTATTCGGGAAGTTTCTGTCGGGTCCTCGCAGGGAACGCCACAATTCGGACAAACTCTGAAAACCTACCTGGCCGTGATTTCTGAACTCGCGACACTCGGGGAGCATCGCGACGGCGGTACCTTGATTACGCTTTCACTGGCCACGGATGAATCGCGCAAACGCACGGAACGCATTCTTCGGCTACTGGGCTGGAAGCTGGCCCAGAGAGATTCTTCCACTACCGTCGAGCCGGGCGATCAACCCGAGGACGGCTTGCATCAGGTGATTCCAGTGGCGCTGGGGATCGACCAGATTCGCATGCAGGAGACGCTGGAAGCAGGCCGCGATTTCGAGTTCGAACTTCTCACTGAGAATGCCCGGCTCGCCGGCGGCGAAGACTGGAGCGAGTTGTTGAAGGATGCTCCTGTTCCTCCTGGAGGCATCGCGGCGGCCTTCGCCACAGATTGGCGGTTGACCAAAACCTGCGCCGGGTTGGGGAGCATGGGCGACGATGCCGCCACGGCGTTATTGGCTGCGGCCGATCTGCGCACACTCGCCACGCGCTACGCAGACGCGCTGTCCCGGCACGCGGAAGCGTTTGCCGTGTCCGGCGGCGCCGTGGCTCTTCCGGGCGGCGCGGACTCCGCGCCTGCGTGGCAGAAACTAGTGGGCGAAAACCCGCGCAATCCGCCGGCATTTTTTCGCGCAATTCTGGATAAGCCCCTGGGAACGTTGGCGGCGTTCTATTCCGTGATGGCACGTGCCGATGCGGCGCATCAGCGCTTCATCACCAAAACTCCCGCGCGCGCCGAACTGTTCTACGCCTGGTATCGCAAAGGTGAAGAATTCCGGTACGGACAGTCGCGGCAGATCGAAGGCTGGCGAACCGGGTTTCTGCAAAAGCTCCCGCTTGCCGATGGCGTGGTTCGCTTCCCTGGGAGTCCGGCGGCGTGGACCGCCGCCGCCGGATCGGGCGACGATGTTTTGCTGGATCTGCCTACATTGGAAGCATTGGTCCCCATCGCCGATATGGAGCAGCAGCGGAAAACACCGTTCGATGAGGGTTCGGTCAAGCTCCTGATCCAAAACTATTCGACATGGCGTTCCTTGGCGCCATACTTTGTGCGGCTGACGGAGCTGCATGGCGAGGAGTTCGCAGCCCTGGCGCGATTCAGCACAGCCGTGAGCGCCTATCCGGCTGCCCGGCAGGGTGCAGTATTGGGAGAATGGCACTCTCTGATGGAATTGATTTCGCGCGGGGTGCAGGCGGGCTCGCTCAGTCAGGCCGCGGCTGCGGATGCATTCCGGCGAATCTGTCAGGATCTGCTGGCGTCCGACCATAGCGCCAAAGCTCTCGCGGTGCTGCGCGGGATCGTCGGCAATTCCGGAGATTTGAACGACGCGGTGGCTCGGAATCTGCTGCGGCTGGATGGCGAGCGCCGTGCCGGATTCGATCGTATTCTTCAGTTGCAGCGCGTTCCGCCCGCAGCGGATGCGGAACACGTCGCCCGAGAGCTTGCGGCGATGGTCTACGCGGCTTCGCTCGATCCGGACGGCTTGCTGGTGAATGCCGACGCGCTCCTGCTGAGCAGGCATCAGTTCGTCGTGACGCCTCCGGATTCGCGAATGATGATTTTCCCGCCGGCGGCGCTGGCGCCTGCGCATGATTTGGCTGGGGCCCATCTCACCGGCGGATTCATGAATCTGGAAGACCTGGGTAAAGGATTGGCGCGGGCCGGCCGCAGCGTAGCGCGTTCCGCTCCTCGCGTGGCGGATTCCGGATCGCTTCCATCCGCCGCGTCTTCCGGAACGGTGCCGGTGGACCGGCCGTCGCCCCTGGCCGATTTCAAAACAACCGGACGGCTGGTGGAAGTCTACGCCACCGTGACCGATGGACGCGGACGATACGTCGATAATCTGACGGCCGATCAGTTCACGCTGCTGGACCAGCGTGCTCCTCAGGGCATTACAGCCTTCGAGCCGCAATCGAACGAGGTTTCCTGCGTCCTTTTGCTCGACACCACGGGAAGCATGCTATTCGCCCTGCCGGCATTGAAGAATGCCGCGCTCCGTCTGATCGCGGAACTGCGTCCGGAGGATTCGGTCGCGGTCTACAATTTCAGCGACACCATAACGGAACTGCAGCCGTTCACCAACGACAAGTCGTCCGCCAAACGGGCCGTTCTGGGCACGCAAGCCTTCGGAGACACCGCGTTATACGATGCTCTCGCGCGCGTCGGCCAGGATCTCTCGGGCCGCGCCGGAAAGAAAGTGATCGTGCTGTTCACCGACGGCAAAGACAACGCCAGTACGCTGAACGCCGATTCCGCCATCCAGCGGGCCAAGGCCGCGGGCGTTCCCGTGTACACCATCGCACAAGGCGAAGCGATCGGGCAGAAGGACCTGCTGGAGCAACTGCAGAGCATCTCGAAGGCGACCGGCGGCGTGGCCTTCGTTGTCGGAAAACCCAGCGAGATCGGCCGCGTTTTCGATAAGGTTTCCGAAGACCTGGCGCACGGTTACCTGCTGTCCTTTCAGGCTCCGCCCAGCGAAAATGCAGACTGGCACGCCATTCAAGTAGGAATCGCCGGCCCGCGTGGTTTGAAAGTCCGTGCGCGCGACGGATATTTTCCCGAATAACGGAGATACAATGCTGAAAACATTTCTTGCTGCACTGGTTTTCACTGCTGCGCCGGTACTGGCCGCCACCGGCTGTGCGGATCTTAAGTCTCTCTCGCTGCCCAACACCAGGATCACGCTGGCCGATCCCGTGGCCGCTGGAGCATTCCTTCCGCCGCCCGGCGGCAAAGGCAACCCGCAGCAATTCGCCGATCTTCCGGCCTTTTGCCGGGTGCAGGCTACGCTCACGCCCTCCAGCGATTCCGATATAAAAATCGAACTGTGGATGCCCGCAGCGCCAAGTTGGAACGGCAAATTCCGTGGGACCGGGAACGGCGGTCTTGGCGGCGGCGCTACCGTCGGTGCTGGACCCCTGGCCAACGCGATTCGCGCCGGATACGCTGCGGCCGGCAACAATACCGGACACGAGGGCGGATCGAATTACGCCATCGGCCATCCTGAAAAGATCAAAGACTTCGGCTATCGCTCCTCCCATGAGATGACCGTCGTCTCCAAGGCGCTGATCGCCAAATACTACGACTCACCCCTGAAATACTCCATCATGGCCGAGTCCGGTGGCGGAACCATCGCTGCTTTAAGTGCTGCCCAGCGCTATCCGGAGGACTACGAGGCGCTCGCCGTCACGTCCATGTCGTCCTACTTGTCGCATCACACCTTCGGGCAGATGTGGATCTGGTACGCCACGCATGAAACCGACGCCAGTTTCATTCCCGCCGCCAAGTACGCTGTTCTGCATCAGGCCGCACTGAAGGCTTGCGATGCCGGCGACGGTCTGGCCGACGGCATTATTGGAACTGCCGAACGCTGCCATTTCGATCCCGGCGTGGTCCAGTGCAAGGGTGCCGACGCGCCCGGTTGCCTGACGTCCCCGCAAGTCGCCGCCGCGCGCAAGATCTACGCCGGCCCAAAGAATCCGCGCACCGGCAAGCAGATCTACTCTCCGCTTTATCCCGGTAGCGAGCTGGGATGGGCTCAGCTCGCCGGCGGAGCTGAACCGTTGGGCATTCCCGTGGATTTCTTCCGTTTTTATGTTTTTCAAGATCCCAACTGGGATTACAAGACTCGCCGCCTGAACTGGGATAGCGACGTAGCGCTCGCCGACCGTCCTGAGATCTCGCCCGTCAACGCGGTGGATCCGGATTTGCGCAAATACTTCGCGCGCGGCGGCAAGCTCCTGCTCATCGGCGGGTGGAATGACAGCAGCGTTCCACCGGATGTCGCGGTCAATTACTACAAGGATGTGGTCGCAAAGACCGGCGCGAAAGAGACGCGAGAGTCTATGCGATTCTTTATGGTCCCCGGCATGAATCACGGCGTGGGTACCACTGGGACGGAGAATTTCAACGTCGATACACTGGCCCTGATCGAGCAATGGAAACAGACCGGAAAGGCGCCCGATCAGCTGGTGATGGATCACTATAAGGACGGCAAACAGGTCGGCCGCCGGCTGGTCTGCCAGTATCCGCAGGCCGCCAGATACAAAGGCAGCGGCAACACGGAAGATCCCGCTAGCTTCGACTGCAAGTAAGCGGTAGCCCCCTGGAAACTGGCGTCTGAACGGTGTACAACTGTAGCTGGCCCAACCGGGTCCACTCTCCAGGAGGCAGAATGAGCTATCGCCATCTCGTTTATCTCAGCGCGCTCGCAGCCACAATCGCACTTGTGACGTTGCCTATCGTAGGCCAGGCCCCGGCGTCCAAAGCCAAAGCCAAGACGGCCAAAGCCTACACTCCTCCCAAGACCCCCTGGGGCGATCCTGATCTGGAAGGTGTGTGGCCCGGCAACATGGGCGTGCCCATGCAGCGGAATGCCAAGCTCGGCGAACGTGCGACGCTGACGGACGAAGAGTACCAGGCGAAAGAAGTAGCCGCCGCAAAGCAGGCCAAGGCGGATAGCGAATCCGTCGTCGCCAGCGATTCCAAGATCGGAATCGGGCCGCCCTCGTATTGGACGGAGCGCGGGAAGCCCAGCCGCCAGACCTCATTGATCGTCGACCCTCCCAATGGCCGATTGCCGGATCTGACAGCGGAGGCGGTGAAGTATCGCAAAGAGGCTCGCGGCGGCAAGGGGCTGCCCGGCGAATGGACCGGCAAAGCCGACAGCTATGACGATCTGAACATCTATTACCGCTGTATCTCGCGCGGCCTTCTGGGCTCCGTGATTCCGGTGGTGTACAACAACGGGAACCAGATCGTGCAAGGTCCCGGTTATGTTGTCTTCCGCAATGAAATGATCCACGAGAGCCGCGTGATTCCTCTGGACGGACGTCCGCACGTCAGCCCCGCCATCAAGATGGTGATGGGCGATTCGCGGGGACGCTGGGAAGGCAACGATCTTGTAATCGAGACCACGAATTTCACCGACAAGGACGCCATCGGCTCGAATGGCGCCGGCTATCCGGGCGACCCCGGGTATCACAGCGATCAGCTCAAAGTCATCGAGCGCTTCACTCGCACCGGCGACAAGACCATGGATTACCGGATCACCATCGTCGACGAGAAGACCTGGGTGAAGCCATGGACCATTCTGATGCAGCTCGAAAAGAATGATAACTACCAGTTCCTCGAGTATGCCTGCCATGAGGGTAACTACGCGATGAGCGACATCCTGAGCGGAATGCGCGCCGAGGAAAAGGAAAAGAAGTGAGACAGGCACTCTTCTTGGCAGCGGCCGTGAGCGTTTTTGCGGCGTCTAACGATCCCGTAAAACTGGACTCCGGCCAGGTCTCCGGAATCGCCGGTGCAACTCCGGAAATGCGCATCTACAAGGGCGTTCCGTTTGCCGCGCCTCCCGTGGGAAATCTTCGTTGGCGTGTTCCGCAGCCCGTAGCCCACTGGGACGGAGTCCGCGCCGCCGACGCATTCGGCCCCATTTGTATGCAGAATGCCCCCGGCGGTGGCGCCGACCAGAAGGTCAGCGAAGACTGCCTGTACCTCAACGTCTGGACCGCGGCCAAGTCGGCTGGCGAGAAGCGTCCCGTGATGGTGTGGATCTACGGCGGCGGCTATAACGTCGGATCGGGTTCGCAGCCCGAATATGACGGAGAAGCCCTGGCCAGGAAAGGCGCAGTGGTCGTCACCATCAACTACCGCTTGGGCGTCTTCGGATTCTTCTCGCATCCCGACCTGACGCGGGAATCCGACCGGCGCGGCGCTGGAAACTTCGGGCTGCTGGATTCGATCTCCGCGCTCCAGTGGGTGCAAAAGAACATCGCGGCGTTCGGCGGCGATCCCAAGCGCGTCACGATTTTCGGCGAATCGGCTGGCGCAGGACTGGTCGCGAATCTGATGGTCTCTCCGCAAGCCAAGGGTCTGTTCCATCGCGCGATCGGAGAAAGCAGTTCCTGGACCACTGCCACCATCGGCCGCTTAAGCACTCTGGCGGATGCCGAGCAGGCTGGATTGAAATTCGCCGACGGACTCGGTGCGAAGTCGCTCGCCGATCTCCGCGCTAAGCCCGCCGATCAGGTTCTCAAGACCGGCCGCGGCGCGGGCCCTATCGTGGACGGATGGTCGATTCCTGAAGATCCGGGAGCGGTGTTCGCGCAGGGCAAGCAGAATGATGTACCGGTGCTGGTTGGATCGAATCGTGATGAGTCATTCGGAGCAACTCCCGCAAACGCAGCGCAGTTTACCGAACAGGTCCGGCGGCGCTACGGTGACGGCGCGGATTCGTTCCTGAAAGCGTATCCAGGCCCGACGGATGAACAGGCCAAGGATTCCGCGTTCATCGCGGGCCGCGATGAGATGGCCTGGGTCATGCGGAACTGGGCTCGCATGGAAGCCAGGACAGGGAAGTCGAAATCGTACATTTTCTTTTTCACGCATCAGCCTCCCGCGCAACAGAACGCCAAGGGCGGCAAATTCGCTCCCGGCGCGCGCGGCACAGCCGTGCACACGTCAGAGATTCCATACGTGTTCAATAACCTGCGCGGCAATCGCGCCTGGACCGATGTCGATCGCCAGGTGGCCGATACCATGTCGTCTTACTGGGTGAACTTCGCAGCCACGGGAGATCCGAACGGCAAGAGTCTGCCGAAATGGCTGAATTACGACGAAAGCAAGAACAAAAGCGCCATGGAGTTCGGCGATAAGCCCGCCATGGCTCCGCCGCCGAACGAAGCGCAGCTCGCGGTGTTCCAGGCGTATTACGACAAGCTGTACGCTCACTAGCCCACGATGCGTCTGATCGTTGTTGGCCTCATCGTTCCAGCCCTGTTCGCGCAATCCAATAAAACGCCTCCCGGCGATTGGCCCATGTTCAATCGCGATCTGGCCGGCACGCGCTATTCGCCGCTGACGCAGATCACGCCGGCGAATGTCGCCGGACTCACGCAGGTGTGGTCGTATCGCCTGCAGCCGTCGAATTTCCGCTTCGCTACGGCTGGCGGCGCGGCCGAAGTTGTTCCCATCGTGATCGGCGGCGTGATGTACATCTCCACCCAGACGCGCGTGGCAGCGCTGAACCCGGAGACTGGGAAGGAGATTTGGTCCTACGACGTCGCGGGCGGGCAAGCTTCTCCTCGTGGCGTCGCCTATTGGCCCGGCGACCGGCAGAATCCTCCCCGGATCCTGTTCACCGCCGGACGCAATCTCATCGCGCTGAATGCCACCAGTGGCAAACTCGATCCGGGATTCGGCAAAGAAGGCATCCTCGACATGGTGGTGCCCTACAACGGCGTGCCGACTATCTTCAAAAATCTGGTCCTGGTCGGCGCCAGCACCGGCGAGCGCGAAAACGGTCCGTCGGGAAATTCCCGTGCCTTCGACGCTCGCACCGGGGTAAAACTTTGGGAGTTTCAATCCATCCCCGGCCCCGGCCAGCCTGGCCACGAAACGTGGTTGAGTGACGGCTGGAAAGACCGCTCCGGCGCGAACACCTGGGGCTGGTTCATGACCGCCGACGAAGAGCGCGGCATTATTTATATCCCGTTGGGCGCGGCTGCGGCGAATTACTATGGTGGCGATCGTCCGGGCGCGAACCTCTTCGGCAATTCGGTCGTGGCTGTGGATGCGAATACCGGAAAGTACAAATGGCATTTCCAGGTGGTTCACCACGATCTTTGGGATTACGATCTGCCTCCGGCGCCCGGCTTGGTGGATATCGTCAAAGACGGCAAGAAAATTCCGGCTCTCGCGGCCATGGGCAAGTCGGGCTGGATGTTTATTCTGGATCGTGTCACCGGCAAGCCCATCTTCGGAGTGGAAGAGCGTGCCGTTCCCAAAGGGGACGTTCCCGGCGAATGGTATTCGCCCACGCAGCCGTTCCCATTGAAGCCCCCCGCTCTGGCGCGGACCAGTCTTCGGCGCGAAGACATCGTCACCGCCGACGACACCACGCCCGAACACGCCAAAGCCTGCCTGGAACTGTGGGAGAAGAATCTTTTTTATAACAACGGTCCGTTCACTCCCTGGCTGTTTCACGAGGAGGGCGCTCCTCCGCGAGTAACGATTTCCTTCCCAGGCGCCACGGGCGGCGCGAGCTGGGGAGGCATGGCGTCCGATCCCAAGTCGGGCTACATCTTTATCGAGACCAAGGATAGTCCCCTCACCGGATGGATCGAGAAGAAGAAAGAAGGCACGCGTTACGAAAACGCGAATCTTCCTTATGACCGCGTGAACGGCACCGTTGGCGCTTTCAGCGTAAACAACATGCCGTGTTACAAACCGCCATGGAGCCGTATTATCGCGGTGAACGCCAACACTGGGGATATCGCCTGGCAGACCACGCTAGGTACGAATCAGACGCTGCCGGAAGGCAAGCGCAACGTGGGCGGCGCAGGCAGCGCTGGACCCATGGCCACCGCGAGCGGGTTGGTCCTCGTCGGCGCGGCGACCGACAATCGCCTGCGCGCGTTCGATTCGAAAACCGGCAAGGAACTATGGGCCGGACAGCTCGACCGTCAGGGCAATGCGATCCCGATGACGTATCAGGGCAAGAACGGCAAGCAGTATGTCGCCGTCACGGCGTCCGATACGGTCGTTGTTTTCGCACTGCCGTAGGGTGACAGGCGACAAGATCGCCGTCCTACTTGCCCACCAAATGCGGACCGCTGCGGTCGTTCTCCGTGCAGATGAACTCGATCAAATCCGTGTCCGGCAGCAGCCGGTGCGTCACACGCACCGTGAACGGCTTGGTGTACACCTTGGGATCCTCAATCGTCACATCGGTCTGCAGCGTTCCATAATTCAGCCGCCGGATCCGTTCCGTCATTTTCCCGGATTCTGTTAACGGGCTGCCGTCGATATCCAGCCAAACGTCGTCCCGGAACCCGGTAGTTTCCACCACGAGCGTGTCGCCGTCCCACTTGCCGACCGAGTAGCCGTACCACCAGGGCTCGACATCTTTCGGCAGAGGCCGGCCATCGGTGAAGATCTGCCGGATGCCTCCCTGGGCTTCGTATAGCATCACAATCAGACCCGGCGTTTGGATAATTTTTCGCGGCTGGGGATGCATATGAAGCTGCATCAGGCCAAGCGGCAGGCAGTGCGCGTCCGGATTGTCTTTACTATTTTCCGACCGGCGCTGCTTCAGGAGATCCGCGGCCCATGGAAGCATCGGAAGACCTTCCTTGAATCCCGAGCCGACATTCTTAAATGTGGCATTCGGTGGAGTGCCCGGCGGCAGCTCTGGAGGCGGACCGCCCTTGGGAGCTCCACCTTTCGGACCGCCCGGACCATCTTTCGGCGGGCCGCCTGGACCACCCCGTCCGCCCGGGCCGCGTAGATCCCAAATTCCAGAAAGATCCGGATGGCCGTCCGGCGCTTTGGGCGCAGGAGCGTCCATAATCACTTTGCCCTCGGGCGTTCGAGGCGCACTCGTCACCGCATAATTCGGCCACTGCGCTGCAATCGGAAGGGCGGCCAGGGCGACTGCCGCCGCAATCAGACTAACCAAAGGCTTCATTCGAGCATCCTTCTGTCCAGAATACTTTCCTTGTGAATAATACTACACATTAAGTGGTTTAGAATCAGGCGCTCGTCGCCCCTGTATTGAGCGGCCGGAAACTGCCGATAGCTTGCAAATAGGTGTTTCTGGATCGGTGCATAAACAATGAGCAGACAATTGGACGAACAGCTGATGGATCGCGCAACCGCCCTGGCTCGCGTCGGCGGGGATCTGGAATTGCTCAGGGAGATTGCCGCGCTCTTCTTGGATGAGTATCCGCGCACGCTGGACGACATTCACAAGGCCCTCGCCACCGGCGATGCCAAGCTGCTGGAGCACTCAGCTCACGGATTGAAGGGTTCGGTTGCAAACTTCTGTGCGCGCTCCGCGGAGGACGCAGCGTTTCAACTGGAGCAGCTGGGACGCACACAGAGGCTGGACCAGGCTCCAGCAATCGTATCGGCATTGGAGCAGGCGCTCGCGCTTCTGCAAGCCGAACTCGCTGCACTCTAGAATTCACGAAGTAACAACACGTCGTGTCGTCGGGCTTGTTATCATGAGATCTGAAACGTCCCATGCTAACTGCCGTCACCGAAATCGTGTGTGCGCACAGCCCGGATTCCGATGACGCCTACATGTTCTACGCCCTGGCGACCCGGAAAGTCCGCAGCCCTCTGCTCACCTTCCGTCATGTTCTTGAAGATATTCAGACCCTGAACCAGAAAGCTCGCGTGGGAGAGTATGAGCTAAGCGCCATCTCTTATCACGCTTATCCTTATGTCGCGGACAAGTACGTTCTGCTGGCAGCCGGATCCAGCGTCGGCGATGGTTACGGCCCCATGGTGGTGGCCACCCATCCCCTGTCGATGGCGGAGCTGAAGGGGAAACGCATCGCCGTTCCCGGCCTGCTCACCACGGCGTATCTGACATTGCGCTTGATGCAGCCCGATTTCGAAGCGGTCGTGGTTCCCTTCGATCGTATTCTCGAAACCATCCAGGAAGGCAGCGCCGATGCGGGCCTGGTGATTCACGAAGCCCAGCTTACTTACGGGCGCAGCGGCTATCACAACGTCGTCGATCTGGGACGCTGGTGGAAGGATACCTACGATCTTCCTCTGCCTCTGGGCGCCAACGTCCTGCGGCGCGACCTGCACCCTGATGTGGCCCGCGAAAGCTGCCGCCTCATGCGCGAAAGTATTCAGTACGCGCTGGATCATCGCGAAGAAGCCTTGAATTACGCAATGCAATTTGCCCGCGATCTGGACCCTGGCATGGCCGAAAAGTTCGTGGGAATGTACGTTAACCACTACACCGTGGATTGCGGGGAGCTGGTGCCGAAAGCTGCCCAGAAGCTGCTCGATATGGGGCACGACGCCGGCCTGATCCCGCACCGCGTTCAACTCGAGTTTGTACGGTGACACGCGTTACGCTTCTTTTACTTTCCGCGATTCTGGCGTTTGCGCAGGCCCCCGCGCCTCCGCCGCAACCAGCCCAGCCGGCACCCCAAGGCGATACCAAACAGCGCGTCCGCGCCGTGCGCGACATGGCGGGGAAGGGCCAGGACGCTATTCCGACCATCGCTCCCTACCTGCGCGATATCGACCTTAGCGTCCGCCTGGAAGCGGTAAAAGCCCTGGATGATATCGGCGGGCCCAAGACGGTAGACGCCCTGGTCGAAGCCGCGCGGGATAACGATCCTGAAATGCAGATCCGCGCGACCGACGGTCTGGTCAATGTGTATATGCCGGGTTACCTCAAGACCGGCATTACCGGCAGCCTTTCCCGGGCGGGCAATTCCATTCGCGCGAAGTTCAGCGACACCAACGATCAGATCATCGACCCGTACGTGGAAGTTCCCGTTCCCGTGATTCAGGTTCTGGGCCGTCTGTCCCGCGCCGGAGCCAGTTTGGAGAGCCGGGCCAACGCAGCGCGCGCCGTCGGCATCCTGCGCGGCCGGGCCGCTATACCCGACCTGCTGGAGGCGCTGAACTCCAAAGACAACCGCCTCATGTATGAATCGCTGGTGGCGATCCAGAAAATACGCGATCCGGCGGCCGGTCCCGGAGTGGCTTTCCTGCTGCGCGATCTGGATGAAAAGGTTCAGATTGCGGCCATCCAGACTACCGGGATGCTGCGCAATGTGGGTGCTGCGCCGGACCTGCGTCAGGTAATCGATCGAGCCCGAACCGTCAAGATTCGGCGGGAAGCCTTGAGCGCGCTGGCGATGCTGAACGATCCGGCGGATCGTGGCATTTTCCAGCGCTACTTGAATGATAAAGACGACGGCCTGAGGGCCGCCGGCGCCGAAGGACTCGCCCGCCTTAAGAATCCCGAGGACCAGCCGGTTCTGGACAAGGCCTTTGAAGCCGAGCGGAATACCAATGCCCGGCTCTCCATGGCGTTTGCGATCGTATCCCTGGGAAATCGCCAGATGAGTGAATTCAGCCCGCTGCAGTACCTGGTGAATACGCTGAATTCTAAGGCGTATCGCGGAGTCGCCCTCGCGTTTCTAACCGAGCTGGCCCGCGACGCCGCAGTCCGCCAAGCCGTTTATCCGGTGCTTACGCACGCGACGCGCGATGAAAAAACCGGGCTGGGCATCGTGCTGGCGCGTTCGGGTGAGCGGGACAGCGAGCCGTATCTCGAAGCACTGGTTAAGGATCCGGATCCGGAAGTAATGCAGGAAGGCACCAAAAGCCTTCGGACATTACACACACGTCTGCCGTAACAACGGAGTCGGGACTCGCGAAGCGAGTCCTTACTTGGCTTTCTTCTGCTTCTGCTGGCCGACGCGGATCTTGAACTGCTTCGCTTGGGCTTCCTGGTACGCCTTCCAGTCAAAGCGCTGAGCAGCGTCAGACAGGTATTTGTTGACGTCGATGTCTTTCGGCAACACTGCCATCAGTGAAGCGGACATGCTGCCATCCGGGCTGGTGATGCGATAGCGTTTGACGTTTGGAATAGCCATGACCTATTTAGAATAGCACGGGCCTTCGGGCGATCAACAACAGCCCCGGCGGCTATGTTTTGAGGGGATTCGCCATGCGCCACTGAATGTAGCGCACCAGAAACTCGCTGTCCGTTCTGGACATCATGAACTCCAAAGCTGCGGCCACTTCTGGAATAACCGAAAGCTGGAGTCTGCCTTCGAGTGCGAAGCCGTCAATAATGTCGGCGATGGCCACTTCGTGATCGTTAGAGGGTCTCATAGACAGAGCACACCCTCCGATCTCCGAAAGTGTTTGAGCTACTATAACACGCGTGCGCGCATCTTAAAAACAAAAACTTCGATTCTTGGTCTATTTAATATTTGGCGATTCCAGTACTATGCGCACGGCCTCGAAAGAACCATCCAGCGCGGTCACGGCGTCCACGGCAACCGCTTGACCCGATTCGATTGCGGAAGCTTTGATTTCCTGGTTTCCCTGCTTCTCTCCCGCAATGAACTTTGTTTTGCGAGTAATTCGGAACGTCATCTCGTGCCCATCCTCCATCCCCATCATTAACGCGCTCTTGGAAATCGACTTCACCACACCGTGGGATGTGGCGTAGACCCCTTTCGGCGCACCGGGATCGTTAGACGTGCCTTGGCCTGTAGTTGACCCGCCGCGGCCGCGCACGGGCCGCTGCTGCCCCCAGCCGGACGAAGACAGCGTGATCGCCAGTATTCCAACCGCTAGAAATTTCGAGCCCAAGCCTATATGTTTGACTCTGCCAGCGTCTCCACGTTTCCAAGTATTCGACGGCGGAACGTTTCTTCGTCCATAACGGACGGTGCCGCAGCAGCCAGAATCGCATCTCGTTCCAACGGAGGATAGATCAGCTGGGTGTTGATCCTGCGTTTGATCTCTTTCGCCTGATCGCCGGTCGCCTGCACCGTCCGTTCCCAGCCGGTGGTCAAGACGGCGCCCGAGTTCCCCAGATCCAGACAGGTGGTGTAGACCGGCTGGCGATAGGTTTCGAGAACCAGGCCTGCGAGTTCGGCCGCCGCATTGTGGCCCGCGAATCGTCCGGTAACCTGCGCATGCTGGCAGGACTGCAGAATGGAATATCCGTCGCTTGCCATCGCGTGCGCCACGTCTCCGGCGGCGAATATATCGTCGGCGCCGGCCACGCGTAATTCGGCCGATACTGCGATCCGCCCCAGGGAATCAATCTCTGTCGAAACCTGGCTGGCCACTTGTGCGGCCAGAGGGCTCGCGCGCATTCCCGTGGTCCACACCAGCGTTTGGCAGGCGATACGCTCCCCGGTGGATAAAGTCACTGTGGTCGAATCCGCATCGGCGATGGTCGCGCCCGTGCGCACCTCCACTCCCGCGGCGGCCAAGGCGTCCTGAATGGACGATTTCGGACCATCTCCCAGGCTTGCTCCCACGCGGTCGGCCTGATCCACCACCATGACGCGAATCGCCGCGCTTCCAGCCAATGCTCGTAATCGCTCCGGAAGGGCTGTCGCCAGTTCGATTCCAGTGAAGCCTCCGCCGGCGATGACCACCGTCCACCGGCCTTCGCTCACCGGGCGCGCGGCCAACTCGCGCAGGTGCCGATCGACCTGGGCCGCGCCCGCCAGCGTATCGATATCGAACCCGTATGATCCGGCCGGGCGTGCCACCTGGCTCCCCGCCGCCAAAACCAGCTTGCTATACGAGATCGATTCGTCCCCGATACGCAGCAGCGAACCCGCGACGTCGATGGAGGTCACTTCGCCCTGGCGGAACTCCACGCCGATGGCGTCCAGCCGCGGCGTCAGCGCCACCGACATGCTTACGGGATCCGGCTCATACAGCCGGGGACGGATAACCAGTTGATCCTCGCGCGAGACCAGCAGAATTTCCAGCGACGCCAGCTGAGAATGGTCCCGCCGTAACCGGGCGGCAGCCGCCGCGGCCCAGAATCCCGCAAACCCGCCGCCCGCGATGACCAGACGCTTCATGCTTCGATAATGGGCCGCAACTCGCGATCGAGCCACGCAATGTAATTCTCGGCGCCATCCACCACCGGAAGCGCCAGCAGTTCCGGCACCTCATACGCGTGAATTTTGCCGATGGCGGACCGCAGCTCATCCATCAGGTCGCGCCGGGACTTGATGACCAGCATCCATTCCACGGCGTCCTCTACCTGATCCTTCCAGCGGTAGATGCTGCGGATGCCTGGAACGATGTTGACGCATGCCGCCAGGCGTTGTTCCACCAGGGCCCGCGCGACCAGTTCGGCCTGCGCCGCGGAATTGCAGGTGGAGAGCACCACGATCTTATCCGTCATTTTTTGGAGGCTTTTGTCGCGTCCGGCCAGGTGGCCATCTTCTTACGCACGAGATCCTTTTCCTTGGGATCGTCGCTCAGTTCGAGGAATTTCGCATAGGCTTCGCGTGCCGGCCCGTACTCGCGACGCTTCTCATGCGCTGTGCCTAATTTCAGGAAAGCTTCCGCCGAACCTGGATCCCAGCGGGTAGCTTCCAGGTAGCGGTTTACCGCCGCGGTATACCTGGCCTTCTTCAGGTATTGATCGCCGACCACGATCTCCTTCTTGGCCTGCACCGGATTGAGCGCATACACCTTAGGCTGCAGCGCTTCATCTTCTTCCGGCGGTTCAGGCGGGGCTGCCGGAGGCTGCTGCGCGCTCACTACGCAGGCGAATAAACAGGCGGCAAAGAGGGCGCGTGCCACAATTTAAGTATAGGACCCTCCTCCGATTTGCGCGCCCGCGCGGCCGAATTGCCGGCCTCGCCCGGAGTGTACCTGTACAAGGACGCCCATGGGACGGTTATTTATGTAGGCAAGGCGAAAAACCTTCGCGCACGGGTCCGCAGCTACTTCCTCGACGAGCGTCTGGCCGACGTCAAGACCGGCACGCTGATTCATGAAGCTCGCGACATCGACTTCATCCACGTCGACAATGAGAAGGAAGCACTCGCGCTCGAGAACAACCTCATCAAGCAGTACAAGCCGCGCTATAACATCCTGCTGCGTGACGATAAGACCTATCCCTACATCAAGCTGACCGCCGAGCGCTACCCGCGCGTATACGTCACGCGGCGCTTGAAAAAGGACGGCTCCACCTACTTCGGACCGTATTTCCCCGGCAATCTGGCCCATCGGTTGGTGCATTTTATCCACCGCCACTTCAAAGTTCCCTCGTGCAATGTGGATCTCACGCGCAAGCACACGCACCCGTGCCTGGAATATCACATCCATCGCTGCCTGGGACCCTGCGTCGAAGGTCTGGTCAGCGATGAACGCTACGCCCAGGCCGTGCGCGATGTCCGCTTGTTCCTGGAAGGTCGGCATAAGGATCTGGAACGGGAGCTGAACACGCGCATCGAGGCTGCCAGCCAGGCCATGCGATATGAGGAGGCCTCCGCATTGCACGAATTGCTGCGGACTGTCCTGGAGATGGGTGAAAAACAGAAGATGGCCGCGGCCGAAGGTGATGATACGGACATCTTCGCCTACTATGCCGAGCCCCCGTTGGTAGCCGTGAACTTATTCCACTTGCGGCGCGGGCACATCGTGGATCGCCGCGAATTCTTCTGGGAGGATCAGCGCGAATTCGATCCGCCGGAATTCTTTTCCTCGCTGATCAAGCAGGTTTATCTGAACGAGCCCTACGTCCCGAATTTCATCCACGTGCCGGTGGAATTCGAGGATTGCGCCCTTATGGAGGAGTATCTCAGCGAAAAACGCGGGCGTAAGGTGGAGATCCACACACCCCAGCGCGGTCAGAAGAAGGCCATGCTCGCGCTGGTGGAATCCAACGCGCGCCATAGCTTCGAACAGCGTTTTCGTGTTCTCAAGCCGTCCTCCAGCGCGATTCAGGAAGCTCTCAAGGACGCTCTTGCGCTGGAGAACGCGCCGAAGCGAATCGAGTGTTTCGATATTTCCCATATCCAGGGGACCGACAAAGTGGCCAGCATGGTCGTCTGGGAAGACGGCCGGATGAAGAAATCCGACTACCGTAAGTTCATCATCCGTACCGTCGAAGGCAATGACGATTTCGCTTCCATGCGCGAAGTGATTACCCGCCGTTACGGCCGGTTGCAGGAAGAAAAAGCCGATCGTCCCGGTCTGGTTTTGGTGGACGGGGGAATTGGCCAGTTGCATGCCGCGGCCACCGCGCTCGAATCCTTGGGGATCACCGACCAGCCTCTGGCGTCGATCGCCAAACGGGAAGAGTGGATTTACGTCTACGGGCAGGAAGACGAACCGATCATCCTGGATAAGTTCTCGCCCGTCCTGCACTTGGTTCAGATGGTGCGCGACGAAGCCCATCGCTTCGCGGTCACGTTCCATCGCACGCGGCGCAATGCGGATCGTCTGCGCGGCGAACTGGCGCGCATTCCAGGCATCGGCGAAAAGACCGCAGCGAAACTGTTGCGTCACTTCGGAAGTCTGGAAAAAGTTCGGGACGCTTCAGAGGAAGAAATCGGAGCAGTGATCGGAAGAGCAGCCGCCGCAAAGGTTCGAGCCGCGCTGCCGGCCGCGGCGAATCCCGCCGCGTTTACCACCTTAGAATAATTCGCTGATCTGCTTGGCGATGTCGCGCGCTTCCAGGTGAATCAAGCCGGCGTTTCCACCTTGCGGGCTGAGTACCACGAGCACGGCCTTGGCGCCCGCGGAGTAGACGAACAGCGCGCCTTCTTCAGCCTGCACGGAGACTTCGCCCAGGGCTCCTGCGTTCATCGTTTCGCTCACCTTGCGGCCCAGCGTGGAGGCTGCGGCGGCCATCGCGGCCACGCGATTGGGGTCCGCGCCATTGCTCATCGAGTGTGCGATCGGCAATCCTTCGTTAGACGCCAGCAACACGCCCTTCAGCTCCGGAATCGCGTTTCGCAACGCTTCCAAATGGTTCTTGAGCGCTTCCACCTTAGCCATACTTCTATCTCCTTTGAGCCACTGCTTTATGCAAACCGTGCAGGTGCTCCATTGATCGTCACCTAGGACAAGAACTTTAGGCCGTTCCCCTCCGAAATTGCGTACGGCTCCTAAGTCTTTTTGCTTAATCGCGCCGTACCCCAAACGTCCGGTCCAGCCTGTACTAAGGTCTTTCGCTCAAAATCCCTCAGTAAGTGCTTTACCGCAGAGAAACCCCTAAGAGTACCCTTAAGCCTCCGGCCCATTGTGACGATCTGACACTCGTATGCAGTGTCTTTTCTGCGGGAAGGAACTCGCGCTCCTCAAGCGTTTGCGCGGGGGCGCCGAGTTCTGCTCGGAGGCGCACCGCAAGGAATACCAGGATCAGTATGAGCAGCTGGCACTTGCCCGTCTGATTCAGGCTAAGCCGCCCACCGAGCCGGCCCCTCCGCTAGGACGGAAATCGGCACCGATTCCCGATGTTCCCTCCGCTCCTGTCAGTGTCCCTAGTCCCAAAACCGCGTTTGCGGACGAAGCCCCGCCCGCCCGGCGAGCCGCGCAGTTGGATGCGCCTCGCAAAATGGCGATGATTGAAGCTCCCGCCAGCGTCACAAATCCGAAACCGGCTGAGGAACCCGGGCCGGCAATGGCGGGATTCGTCGGAGAAATCGTCGTGCCTGCAGTCGCGCCCTTCCAGCATGCCGCGCCCCTCGAGCTGGATCGCAAGACGACGCAGTCGCCCAGCATTCCCCGCGCGGAAACTCCCGCTCCGCAGGGTGGTCTACTCCCGGCCGCGTCCGTCGAGTGGAATGCTTCACTCCAGGCGCTGGATTACACAACGCGCAGAAACGACCGATCCGCGGAAGCGCGCGAGTTCCCTGGAACCGCTCCGGTTCTTGATATGCACGCCGGCCTGCATTCCGAAATGCATGTCCAGACGCACCAGCCCGATATTGAGCCGGAGCCGGCCAATGCAGCCGATGTCATGGAGATTGTCATGTCACCTCACCCTCCGCAGAGTGCCTCGCCTTGGCTAGGACCCCCGCGTGGATTTCCCGCGTCCCCGGCTGAGCTCGGAGAGCTGGCTCGCCTGGATTTCAGCACCATCGGTTTGGCTTTCCCGAATCGCCCGGCTTCGGCCGCCACGCCCTCGCCGCAAGCGAGCGTTCTGGTCGAGGAACCGCCACAGAGTGCCGAGCCGCCACAAGTTGTCGAGCCGCCACCAAGTGTCGCAGCCGTGCAAGCCGAGCCGCTTCCGGTAGAAACTGCACCGCAGGAGCCAATTCCTGATCTGGTGATGCAGGCGCTCCCGGTGACCCTGCATGGATTGGCCGCCGCGCGCGGGAAGCTTGCACCCGCATTCACGTCGGCGATGGTAGCGCCTAGCGACATCCAAATTCCTCCGTCGGCCGTTCTACCGCTACGCCCGGTGATTGTTTTCGGTCCAGCCCCGTCAGCGCCTGCTTCTGCGCAACCAGCCGCTCCTATCCAGGCAGCTCCAGTCCAAGCTGCTCCAGTGGAAGCGACCTCGGTACAAGCCAAGCCGGCAAGACCGGAAGGCAAGGGGAAGACTGCAGTCGTCCCCGCGCCCAAGCCTGCACAGGTCAAGCGTCAAGCCGCGCCCGAGCCTCCCAAAGTTGCAGCTCGAACCGCGCCTGTCGATCCCAAGGCCGCAGCCGAACCCAAGGTTGAAACCAAGCCGGAAACCAAACCCGCCCCGGAGCCCCGGCGATTTACACCTCCCGCCGACTCCAGCCCGGACATGCCTTCGTTGCGCATGGAAGCCACCGAGAGCGCCTGGTCGAAACTTTCTGCGGGTGTCAAGATCGGAGTGGCCGCGGCCCTCGTCGTGGCACTCGCCGGAGTCGCTTATCTAGTGACGCGCGGCAATGGGAAGACCACGGCCGAAGCGCCGGCTGCCACCCAAGCTCCCGCGGCCGTCGCCACAGGCGTACCGATCTCGGGCGGATGGATCGAGGACTGGGCCAACTCCGCGAAATCCAACCGTCGTATCTCCTTGCTGAGCGGTTCCACCAAGCTGAGCGACTATCGCATGGAGTTTCAGGCGCAAATCGAAACCAAGGCAGTAGGCTGGGTCTTTCGCGGCTTGAATCCCAGGAACTACTACGTGGCCAAGCTGGAGATCGTCAAGGCCGGTCTGGAGCCGACCGTTGCCCTGGTGCACTTCGCCGTAGTCGATGGCCAGGATGAGAACCGCGTGTCCATTCCGCTTCCCATGAAGTTGCGCGTAGACACGACGTACAAGATTCGCTTCGAAGCAATGGGCACGCATTTCAGCGCCTGGGTTCAGGGCCAGAAGATCGATGAATGGACCGACAACCGCTTCGGTTCCGGAGGCGTTGGTCTCTTCTCCGAAAAGAATGAGCACTCCGCGCTGCAGGGAATCGTGAATGTAGTGCCGCTGGTATCCAGGAATTAGGAGTACAAAATGTCGCAGAATGACGATCACGCTTTTTTTGTAGACGACGAGCTCGTAGAACGTCTGATGCGCGGCGATTCTCCCGCCGCCAAGCCCAAGATCCAGCGTCCGGCGGAAACCAATGCCCTCGGCAACGCGGTGAAACTCGCCGCGGCCGGCCGCCTGGACGAGGCGATCAAGGAGCTTGAAGGCGCAGCCGCGCGCGGGGAAAGTCCCGCCGAGATCTATTCCGGTCTGGGACACCTTCGCTTCGAACAGCAGAAATGGGGAGAGGCAGGAACCTGCTACTCCAAGGTGATTGCAGCGGATGCGGGCAACGCCACCGCACATTATAATCTTGGCCTGGCGCTCGAACGCCAAGGACAGTTCGATGAAGCCAGCAAAGCTTTTGAAAAGACTCTGTCGTTGGATCAACGCTTGTGGCAGGCTTTCACCGGCCGTGGTTTGTGCCTTTTGCATCTGGGACAGCTGGAGCAGGCTCTGCAGGATTTCGATCAGGCCCTGCGTGCCAGTCCCGGCCAGGACCGGACCCTGTTTGGCAAAGCGGTCGCGCTGCAGCAATTAGGCAAGCTGGAGGAAGCTGCCGAGATCTATCGCAAGCTTCTGCCCGGCAACGCCAGCTCGGTCGAACTGCTGGCGAACCTGATCACGCTTTCCATGGCTCGCAAAGACGACGCCAGGACCAAAGAGTATGCCGACCGGATGCTCAAGATCCGCCCCCAATCCCGTCAGGCTCTGGAAGGCCTCTCGGCTGTGGCTCTTTCGCGCGGCGATTTCAGCGGTGCGGTGCAGCATTGCTCCACCCTCGTGAAGATTGCAGCGGATTCCTACGAAGCCTGGTTCAACCTGGGTCTCGCGTATCAGAAAACCGGACGCATGGATCAAGCGGGAAATGCCTACCGCGAAGCCGCCAAGCTTCGTCCGCATGCTCCCGAGGCGAATGCTCATCTGGGGGTGCTGTTGCAGGAGCGTGGCGATCTCGCGGGAGCCCGCCGCGCGTGTGAAGCCGCTCTGGCCGCCGCACCCGATTCCCCCGGATTGCTGTGGAACCTCGCCTTGCTCGCGGAGCGCGAAAACCGCGCGGAAGAAGCCGAACAGCTCCTCGCGAAACTGGTCGCCCTGAAGCCCGATTGGGAAGACGCGGCCTACCGCCTCGGATTCCTGCAGCTTCAGCGTGGCGACTACGCAGCCGCCGTGGACAGTTTCGAGATCTGCATCAAGCAGCGCGCGGACTGGGTGGAAGCCCTGCTCAACCTGGGCCTGGCTTGCTGGAAGTTTCAGGACCTGGACACCGCCGCGCAAACTTTCGAGCGGATCTTGTCGCTCCAACCGGAGAATCCGGACGCCCTGCGCGCACTCATCGCCATCGCCATCGAGCGCAAGGATCAGGCCCGGGCTTGGGA
>Ga0105245_10000835_pt1 | contig 28064 bp, 20 predicted proteins | sample KBSM54metaG_FD_81523 | JGI IMG/M metagenome (GOLD analysis project Ga0105245, IMG submission 81523) | Miscanthus rhizosphere microbial communities from Kellogg Biological Station, Michigan, USA - KBS M5-4 metaG | ecosystem: Host-associated > Plants > Roots > Rhizosphere > Soil | place...
CTGGCGGCCGACCGCCTCGTTCTCCATCTCCATGTGGGCGTCGAGGGCGACGAAGCTGCCGTCTGTCAGCTCGGCCAGCGGGTTGATCTCGGCCAGGGTCATGTCGTTGTCGCGGAAGAGGCGGGCGAGGCGGGCGAGGACGGGGGTCGCGCGGTTGAGCTGGGAGCCGGTGACCCCGGTCGCGGCGATTACCTGCTTGGCCTCAAAGTCGGGAATCGGCATCAGGTTGGAGACGTGGCCGCGGCCGACGTGGTCGGGGTGGGTCTCGGCGACCTCCTCGATGTCGATGCCGCCCATGTCGCTGAACAGCATCAGCGGTTTCTTCGCGGTGCCGTCCCAGACGACCCCGGCGTAGTACTCCTGCTTGATCTCGGCTTTCGGATCGACCAGCACGCCGCGCGGCATGTGCCCGTTGATCTCGAGCTTGAGAATCGCCTCAGCGTGCTCGGCAGCCTCATCGGGCGTGTCGGCGAACTTGACCCCGCCAGCCTTCATCCGGCCCCCGGAGAGCACCTGCGACTTGATCACGACCGGCCCGCCGATTTCCTCGGCGACCTTGCGCGCCTCCTCGGCGCTTGTGCAGAACCCATACTTCGTCACCGGAATTCCGGCCAGCTCCACAATCTTGCGCGCCTCGTACTCGAAGAACCTCATGCGGCGCGGAACCCTATCCAAACGGCCACTCGGGCGGGTGGCCCGGGGGAGGGGGGCCGAGGACGGACCGTGGCCCGCCCGCAGGCCCCCCTCCCCCGGGACAGGACCCGCCCGCCTGGCCGCTTGGATTGAGATACTCCCGTCATGAGGAGCCTCTCCGCGCTGCTGGGCGTGGTCGCCATCGCGTTGCTCGTTGCCGGCTGCGGCGAAACCGTGATCGACGCGACGAAGACCGAGGAACAGCTGGAAGCCAACCTCTCGCACTCCCTGAAAGAGAAGGTTTCCTCCGTTGACTGCCCGTCCAATCAGAAGGTCGAAAAAGGTGCGACCTTCAATTGCAGCGTAAAGCTGCAAAAGGGCGAAGAACAGACGGTGACGCTGAAGATCCGCAACAGCAACGCGGACATAAGTGTGATCAATATCAGCGGGTCCAATGAATAAAGTGCCGCGAATGAGCCAAACCATCGCGGCCGAAGCGCCGACCACGCACGCACAGCTCCTCGACTGGGTCGGGGAGATCGCAGAACTGACCCAGCCCGACTCCGTCCACTGGTGCGACGGCTCGGCTGAGGAGTACGACCGCCTCGCCCAGACCCTGATCGACGCCGGCACCTTCGAGCGCCTCTCCGACGCCAAGCGTCCCAACTCCTACCTGGCGCTCTCGGACCCCGCCGACGTGGCCCGGGTCGAGGACCGGACCTTCATCTGCTCCGAGGACGAGGCCGACGCCGGCCCGACCAACAACTGGCGCGACCCGGCCGCGATGCGCGAGACCCTCAACAGCCTCTTCCAGGGCTGCATGGTCGGCCGCACGATGTACGTCGTTCCCTTCTCGATGGGCCCGCTGGGCTCGCCGATCGCCCACATCGGCGTGCAGCTGACTGACTCGCCCTACGTCGCCACCTCGATGCGGATCATGACCCGCATGGGCGCCGCGGCGCTCGAGGTGCTCGGCACCGACGGCGAGTTCGTGCCCTGCGTGCACTCAGTCGGCATGCCGCTGGTCGAAGGCATCGAAGACGTCTCCTGGCCCTGCAACGAGGACAACAAGTACATCGTCCATTACCCCGAGACGCGCGAGATCTGGTCCTTCGGCTCCGGCTACGGCGGCAACGCCCTGCTCGGCAAGAAGTGCTTCGCGTTGCGGATCGCCTCGGCGATGGCGCGCGACGAGGGCTGGCTGGCCGAGCACATGCTGATCCTGAAGCTGACCTCGCCGGAGGGCGGCGTCAAGTACGTCACCGGCGCCTTCCCCTCGGCCTGCGGCAAGACCAACCTGGCGATGCTGATCCCGACCCTGCCCGGCTGGACGGTCGAGACGGTCGGCGACGACATCGCCTGGATGAAGTTCGGTGAGGATGGCCGCCTCTACGCGGTCAACCCCGAGGCCGGCTTCTTCGGCGTCGCGCCGGGCACCAGCGAGAGCACCAATCTCAACGCGATGCGGACGATCGAGAGCAACTCGATCTTCACCAACTGCGCCAAAACCGACGATGGCGACATCTGGTGGGAGGGGATGACCTCCGAGGCTCCCGAGCACCTGATCGACTGGCACGGCAACGACTGGACGCCGGACTCCGAGACCCCGTCGGCCCATCCCAACGCGCGCTTTGCGACGCCGGCGTCGCAATGCCCGACGATCGCCCCTGAGTGGGAGGACCCGGCCGGCGTGCCGATCGACGCCTTCCTCTTCGGCGGCCGCCGCGCGACCACGGTCCCGCTGGTCCATGAGGCCTTCGACTGGGAGCACGGCGTCTTCCTCGGCGCCACGATGTCCTCCGAGAAGACCGCCGCGGCCGCCGGCAACGTCGGCGAACTGCGCTTCGACCCGATGGCGATGCTGCCCTTCTGTGGCTACAACATGGCCGACTACCTCGCTCACTGGGTCAAGGCCGGTGAACGCGAGGGAGCCCAGCTGCCGCGGATCTTCTACGTCAACTGGTTCCGCAAGGACGCCGACGGCAAGTTCCTCTGGCCCGGCTTCGGCGAGAACAGCCGCGTGCTCGAGTGGGTCTTCCGCCGCTGCGACGACAGCGCCGAGGCGGTCGAGACGGCGATCGGCCTGCTCCCCGCAGAGGGCGCGATCAACACCGAGGGCCTCGACATCGAGCCCGAGGCGATGCGCGAGCTGCTCTCGGTCGACGAGGACCTCGTGCGTGGTCAGCTGCCGCAGGTCAAGGAGCACTTCGCGCAGTTCGGCGACAAGCTGCCGGCGCAGCTCGTGCAGCAACTGGACGGCCTCGAGCGGAGGTTGCAAAAGAGTTCAGCTTGAGTTAAGGCGCCCTGGTGTCTTAAGGGGCGCTCGCTATCTTCCCTTGCTTGGTTTCGCGGCGCACCGATGTCTCGGTGGCGGTTGCCCTCTTCGGGGTGGTCGTCACCCTAGACCTGCTTTGGGGTCAATCCGTGGGCTCCACGGGGCACCTTGCCTATGCGCTGGTAGACGAGCCGGCGCACTTGGCGACCTGCCTGGTCGCCCTTCTGGGCCTCGCCGCCCTGACGCCGGCTTCGCCGCAGCGGCGCTTTGCCCTCACCGCGCTCCTCGCCAGTGTGGCGATCGATCTCGATCACATCCCCGGCTATCTGGGGTCGCATCTGCTGAGCGGCGGCTTGCCCCGACCTTACGGCCATAGCGCGCTGCTGGTGGTCGCTGTTGCGGGGGTCGGCTTGGCCTCGCGACGTCGCGAGGTTCGCGCGGTCTCACTCGGGATCGCCTTCGGCGTCGCGACACATCTCTTCCGCGATCTCGCAACGGGGCCCGGCGTGCCGCTGTTCTGGCCGATCTCCACCGAGGTGGTCACTTTGCCGTATGCGGTCTTCGCCTGCGGCCTAGGGCTTGCCGCTCTGGCCTGCGCGGCGCCTGGCGTCTTCGCGTCGGCCAGGGTTCGTCTGGTTCGAGCCGGCGCGATCGCCGCCGTCCTGGCGGTCGCGATGCTCGCTGGGGCGCACTCCGCCGAGGCGGCAGCGAGGGTCGGGCTCGGTGCCTACGTTCCGGGTTCCGAGGAAGACACGGCGCTGATCGATTCCTATGCGGCCGAGGTCGGCCAGTCGCCGGTGATCATCTCTGACTACGAGGACTGGGCTCATCCGTTTGTTGATCGAAGCTGGCTAGAAGCGGTTTGGAATCGAGGCAGTGTTCCCTTGGTCACCTGGGAGCCGTGGAATTGGGCAGCCGGCGGGCAACGTTTTCCGCTTCAGGCGATCGCCAGTGGACGCTACGACGCCTACATAAGCAGCTGGGCCAGCGAAGCGGCGGCTTGGGGGAAGCCGATCCTGCTGCGCTTCGCGCATGAGATGAACGGCGGCTGGTACCCGTGGGGCGTGGGGCGCGGTAACACGCCGGCCCTTTACGTGCGTGCCTGGCGTCACGTCGTCGGGATCTTCCGAGCGCTAGGAGCCGGCAATGTGAGCTGGGTCTGGTCGCCGTACGTCAGCAACCACGGTCGACTGCCGTTCGAACGCTTCTACCCCGGGGACCGATGGGTGGATTGGGTTGGGCTCGATGGCTTCAACTGGGGAAGCGATGGCACCTGGCAATCGTTCGGCAAGATCTTCGGCAGCTCCTATCGCACGCTCTCCCGTATGACCGATCGCCCGATGATGATCCCTGAGACCGGCTCCAATGAGGAAGGCGGCGATAAGGCCGCCTGGATTCTCAACGCGCTCCATAAAGCGCTTCCGCGGTTTCCGGAGATTCGCGCGCTCGTCTGGTTCAACGAGCGATTCCATGCCGTCGAAGCCAGGGTCGATAGCTCCGAATCCGCGCTCGCGGCAATGCGCAGCGCGATGAGCTCACCGCTCTTCCAAGCCGACAGGGATTTCATCCTCTCAATGTCTCGATTCCGATGATCGAGAGGCGAACGGCGACGATCGCGGTCTCGCTTCTCCTCCTGGTCACAACGGCCACGCTCGGGTGTGGAGGCGTCGCAGCGGAAACTGCCGCCGCCAAGCCCATCGCTATCGGTGCCTACAGCCCGTATGCGAGCCGGTGGCCGAAGAGCATCGATCACTTTGCCCGTCTGCTCGGTCGCCCCCCGGTGATCATCAGCTACTACCACCAGTGGGACTCCGATCCGTTCGTGCCCAGTGAGCTGCGGGCCGCCTGGGATCGGGGCGCGGTGCCGATGATCACCTGGGAGCCGATGAGCTATCGGGGACGAAGCTTTGACCTGCGGGCGATCGCCAGGGGTCGCTATGACCCTTACGTCAACCGCGCCGCTCGAGCCGCGGCGGCCTGGGGGAGGCCAATCCTCATGCGCTTCGCGCATGAGATGAACGGCAACTGGTATCCGTGGGGGGCGGGGCTGGACGGCAACACTCCCCGCCGGTACAAGGCTGCTTGGCGGCGGGTCGTCGGAATCTTCCGTCACGCCGGGGCCGACAAGGTCAAATGGGTATGGACGCCCTACGCCAACCAGTTTGGGGGCGTGCCTTTCAAGCGCTTCTACCCCGGGGACCGATGGGTGGATTGGGTTGGGCTCGATGGCTTCAACTGGGGCTATGGCGGCCGGTCGTACTCCTTCGAGCAGCTCTTCAGCCGTTCCTACCAGGTACTAGCGGGACTCAGCCGGCGCCCGATGATGATCGGTGAGGTCGGTACCACGGACAGGGGGAAGGCCCACTGGATATCGCAGGCGCTGAGGCGCCAGCTTCCGCGGCTGCGCCGGATCAGGGCCCTGGTCTGGTTCAACGCCGATGACAACGGGGTGGACCTCCGCTTCAACGGCTCGCACCGGGCGCTCCGCGCGTTCCGGAGCGCCGTGCGGACCAAGCGCTATAGCGGGACGCGGGAATCGTTGCTCCGGCTCTCGGCGGATTGGCGGGAGCGGTGAGGAACGCGGCGCCCGTCCGCTTGGCGGTGCTCCTCGTCACAGCAGCAGCAGTGTTTCTCGCCACCCAGTCGGTGGCTGGCGCGGACACGAGCGGCTCGGTTGCTCTCGGCGCCTACATTCCCGACGCCGAGCAGCATCCGGCCCTGATCGATCGCTACGGGGCGCTCGTCGGTCGCCCCCCAGTGATCGTCAGCTACTACCACCAGTGGGACTCCGTCCCGTTCGTGCCCAGTGAGCTGCGGGCTGCCTGGGGCCGTGGCGCGGTGCCGATGATCACCTGGGAGCCGATGAGCTACTCGGGGCGCCACTACCCAATGCGCCTGATCCAGCGCGGGCGCTTCGACGAATACATCCGGCAATCCGCGCGCGCCGCGGCGCGCTGGGGGCGTCCGATCCTGGTGCGCTTCGCACACGAGATGAACGGGACCTGGTACCCGTGGGCACGGGGGGTGGACGGCAACAACTCCTACAGGCTGAAGGCCGTCTGGCGGCGGGTGGTCGGAATCTTCCGCACCCAGCACGCCACGAACGTCCAGTGGGTCTGGGCGCCGAACGTCAATACGGGCGGCAACTTCCCCTTTCGGGATCTCTACCCCGGCGATAAATGGGTGGACTGGGTCGGCTTCGACGGCTTTAACTGGGCCCAGCGGGGCGCCTGGAACTCGTTCACCGAAATCGTCGACAACACCTACGAAGAACTGGCCAAGATCAGCTCGCGCCCGATGATCGTGGCCGAGACCGGCTCGAACGAGAACGGCGGCGACAAGGCCGCCTGGGTCGCCAGCGCGCTGCGGCGCGAGATCCCCGGCTTCGGCCGGATCAAAGCCGTCGTCTGGTTCGACGATGTCGTCAACGAAAGCGGAGAAGGAGGTTCACTCGACGCGCGGATCAACAGCTCGGCAGCCTCGCTGCATGCATTCAGGTCGGCGATTTCCTCACCGGTCTACTCCCTGACCCGCAGCCAGCTGCTCGCAACCCCCGCAGCCATGGCCGGAGACGCGGCTGCTCCCCCCCGGCCCAGCGGAGGTTTCGGCCAGCCGTCCTTCTTCTACCGGATCACGGCGAAGCTGCACGGCCGATATCTCTGGTACGCGATAGGGATCGGGGCCCTCGCCCTCTGCGCCCTGCTTGGCTGCCTCCTCTTCGTGCGGTCGCGTTTTCGCGCCAGAGCGGCCCGCTAGGCTCCCCCGCGACATGTCCGACTTCGAGCCGCTCGAGCAGGAGAGGGACCGTGGGCCGGTCTCGGTAGACCTGCTGATTCTCTGCTACCACGCTGTCAGCCCCGATTGGGACACCTCCCTGTCCGTATACCCGGATCGTCTCGCGGCGCAGGCGCGGCACCTGCTGCGTCGCGGCTACCGCCCCAAGACGCTCTCGCAGGCGCTATCCGAGCCGCTCGAGGGGCGGACGTTCGTCGTCACCTTCGACGATGGCTACCGCTCCATACTCGAGCACGGATTGCCGGTCCTCAGCGATCTCGGGGTCCCGGCGACGGTTTACATGCCGACCGACCTCACCGACGAAGGAGGCCTCTTCAAGTACCTGGGCCCCGCCGAGATGCCCGCCAACGAGGAGGACGTGCGCTGCATGTCCTGGGACGAAGTGCGCCGGTTGGCCGACGCAGGCTGGGAGATCGGCTCTCACACCTGCTCCCATCCCCATCTGCCCGCGATCGACGACGAGCAGCTGGCGCTCGAGCTGCGGCGCTCGCGCGAGGTCTGCGAGGAGCAGCTGCAGCGAGCGTGTGAATCGATCGCCTATCCCTATGGCAGCCACGACGCGCGCGTGATGAAGGCGACGGCGAAGGCCGGCTACCGGTTTGCGGTCACGCTGGAGAGCAGGCTGCTCGAGCCGATCACGGGGCGGGATCTGATGAGCCTCCCGCGGGAGGGCATCTTCCGCGAAACCCGCCTGCCGAAGTATCTGGTCAACACCTCTCGAACGGTGCGTCGCGTGCGAATGTCCGGCCGCTACGAGCGGATCGCGTTCGGCCGCCTGCGAAGCTCCCACCGCTGACCCGATGGCCAGCTCGGCAGCCGCCGTCCTTCTCACCGATGCCCAGGAGCGCTCTGCCCCGAGCGCCTGCGAGAGCCTCGGTCGCGCCGGGTATCGCGTCGGCGGCGCGAGCAGCGAAAGGCCTGCGCCGGGGCAGTGGTCCCGTTTCTGCGACGAGCGGTTCGACATCCCCGACCCACGGGCCGACAGCCGTGAGTTTGCCCTCGCTGTTTCCAGGGTCGCCCAGAAAGGGCGCTTCGACACGATCATGCCCGGCAGCGATGCCGCCCTGATCGCGATCTCCGCTCATCGCGACCTGTTCCCGGCGGAGATCGAGCTCGGCCTTCCGGCCCAGGAGGTCGTCGACGCCTGCGTGAGCAAGGTCAGCCTGATGACGTGTGCTGTGGATGCCGGCCTGGCGGTGCCGGAGACCGTCGTCTGCGCGAATCGGGAGGAGGCGCTCGCCGCCGCCGGCCGGCTCGGTTACCCCGTGCTGCTGAAGCCCCGCCGGTCGGTCTTCACCGAGGACGGCGACATCCGGCAGCGGACCAGCTTCCTGGCCTCCGGCGAGGCCGCGCTCGCCGGGGAGCTGTCCGCGTTCGGTCTGCCCTGCCTCCTCCAGCGCCATTTCGCCGGGGCGCTGGTCTCGATCGGGGGGGTGGCTGCGGCCGGCGAGCTGCCCGGTCTCGCGGTCAGCAGGTACATCCGGACATGGCCTCCAAGAGCCGGCTCAGTCTCCTGCTCGGAAACGATCCCGGCGCCGGCGGACCTGCTCGACAGGGTTGCTCGGTTCGTCGCCGCCACCGGCTGGGAGGGGGTCTTCGAGCTGGAGCTGATCGAAGGCGAGGGCGGGGAGCTCGCCGCCATCGACTTCAACCCTCGCCTCTACGGCTCGCTGGCCCTGGCGGTCTCGGCCGGCGCCTCCCTGCCCGCCATATGGTGCGACTGGCTGCTTCGTGAGCACCTCGAGCGGGAGGTCGCCAGGCCTGGCGTTCGGTATCGGTGGGGCGACGCGGACCTGCAACACGTCTGGGTCTTCGTGCGGGGCGGGCATCTTGCCTCCGCCGCGCGCGTGCTTCGGCCCCGCCGGGGCACTGCGCGGCCCTATCTTCGCACTCGCGACCCCGCTCCGGCCCTTGCCAGGGCCCTGCAAATCCTGCAGATGGTCCGGCGGCGTCTGCTGGGGGCCTGAGGGCAGGGTTTCCGCAAGCTTGTCTGCAGTCCAAGCGCTTCACGCGTGAACTAGTACATACGTCCAGGTAGCTTGCACGCCGCTCGTGCAGGCGGAGCGATGAGACGACCTGGGCAGTGTGAAGGTATCCACCGCCCGCAAGATCAAGAACCTCGCCGCCGCCGCGGCACTCGTCGTGTTGAGCGCGGCACTGCTCGCCGGTCCTGCTTCCGCAGCTGGCGCGCCGATAAAGCTCGGCGTGTACACGGCAGCCCAAGGGCAGCTAGGCGCCCCGGAAGACGCCGCCTGGCTCGACAACTACGCCGCGACGGTTGGCCGCAACCCCGACATCGTGATGGACTACAGCAACGTCACCGATCCGCTGCTGACGCAGAGGGAGATCTCGAACCTGCAAGCTCGCGGCGAGACCCCGATGGTGACCTGGCAGCTCTTTCAGTCCGGCTACAGCGGGCCGACGATCTCCCTCGACGAACTCGCCGCCGGTAACTACGACAGCTACCTGCACAAAGCGGCGGCCCTCGCCAAGACCCTCCCGTTCGAAGTGATGATCCGGTTCGGTCACGAGATGAACGGCGATTGGTACGGATGGTCAGGCAACCCGACCGGTTACGTGAACGCCTGGCGCCACGTCGTCAGCGTGTTCAGGCAGGACGGCGCCACCAACGTCAAGTGGGTCTGGTCGCCGAATGTCGACTACAACGGCAGCTATCCCTTCGCCTCGTACTTCCCCGGCGACTCGTGGGTCGACTACGTCGCACTCGACGGCTACAACTGGGGAACGGCGGGCCAAGGCCCCAATCGCTGGGAAAGCCTCTACGAAGTCTTCGCTTCCTCTTACGCGAAGATCACCCAGCTCAGCTCCAAGCCGGTGATCATCGCCGAGACGTCTTCGAGCGAAGCGGGCGGCAACAAGGCTGACTGGATCCGCGACGGCTTCCTGAAAACCATCCCGCAGAAATTCCCCCGCGTCTCCGCTGTGCTCTGGTTCGACCGCAGCGCCGAGGAGGACTGGCGCATCAACACCTCCAGCGCTTCACTGGCGGCGTACCGCGAAGTGGTGGCCAGCACTCTGTACGGCGGCAACGTCGCGCCTGCCGCGGAAACGAAAGAACCGCAGCCGGTCGTCGAAGAACTCGAAGTCACCCCGGTGGTGCCGCCGCCCCCAAGTCAGAGCCCGGCCCCGAAAAAGAAGGGACATCGGGCGGTCCACGTCAGGGGCAAGGGCTCCTACCGTGTCTCCGCCGGCGTGTCGAGCGTGAAGCTGAAGATCAAGGGCCCGGGCCTCACCGGCCGGATGGCGAAGCGTACGCTGACGATCTCGAACCCCGAGAGCCACGGCACGTTCCAGCTCTCGAGCCTGAGTGGTGGGCGCCTGCTGCGTGACCGGCGCTATCGCGTCGTCGCTATCGCCATCCGCGGCGGTAGCGTTTCGAAGCCGCGCCGCGCACACTTCCGGGTCGCCCCGCAGTACGGGGTCGACTCGGCCTCCGTTGCCGGCCAACCCTCCTAGGTCTTGATCCAGCCGGTCGCCTCTGCTTCGGCGATCTCGCTCGCCTCGGGAGCGCCCACGGCCTCCCCGCCGGCTGGCGACCGAACCGCCTTCAGGACGTCCCTCGCCATCACGATTCCCTCGATGTAGACGGCGACGAGCCAGCCCAAAGCGATGCCGGTCAGGCCGCCGCTGAGCTTCGAGCCGATGATGGCGCCGACCAACTCCAGGATCGTCCCGCCCCAGACGATGGGCAACGCCGAGCCCAGCTTGCGCTGTACGCGGTGAACCGAGACGTAGAGCGTCTTGAAGGTGAGCGGGAATACACCGAGGACCAGGATGTGGAGAGTCGCGGCGCCCTGTTCCGCGTAACTGCTGCCGAAGATTTCGAGGATCGGCACGGCGGTGGGCACCAGGATCAAATTGGCGAGGACGCCAAGCGAAAAAGCGATCACGAGCGTCAACTTCAAGCCCTGCTTCATCTGGGTCTTGTCCAGCGATCCGATTGGGTAAAGGACCGTTGCCATAGAGATCGGCACCATCGCGAGCATCCCGGCGATCATCCAGGCGATGTAGAAACTGGCGTTTGCTTCTGCCGAGACGAGGCCGACGACGAGCACCGGCATCGCCATGGCGGGGATCTGCAGAGCGACGTTGAAGGCGTGGTGGGAGGCGGCAGAGAGACGCATTTCCTTGAGCGGGCCAAAGTTCGGCCGCAGCGGATCGCTGCCTCGGTGCCGATAGAAGCGCGTCATCACGAGCAGCGACGCGGCGATGCCGACGATCCAGGCTGAGTAGATCCAGGCCGAGCCCGCGTTTGGGATGAGTGCGGCTATCGGCACCAGAGCGATGAGCTTGATGCCCGCGAAGACCGTGTTGCGGCGCAACTGGAGGCTGCCCCGCAGGAGGCCCAGCAGCGCCTGATCCAAGACCAGGGCGAGCGACGTCAGGGCAACCCCCGTCGCAAACACGAGAACGGTTATCCAGCTTGCGGCGATCGGCTGGAAGTTGGACGAGACCTTTGGCGCGATGACGGCGAAGATGACCCCGACGAGCGCGCCCGCCGGAGCGGCCAGCGTCAGCGAGGCGTTGATCAGCGAGCGATGCCCGGAGTCCCTGCGCGGCAGCTCGCCCATCAGCAACGTCCCGAGGCCAAGCGTCGACATGAATCCGAGCAGCGTCATCGCCCCGACCGCGGCCGCCGCCACCCCGACTGAGTGCTTGCTGAAGTCGTGGGCGGCCAGCCACCAGAAGGCGACCCCGAGAAGCGAGGTGACGATGGTGGTCCCGAACATCGAGCCCGCGTTGGCGAGCAGGTGGCGCTGGGATCTGACCTCGTGGATCAGCTTCGCGCGCAGCTTTTCAAGGATTGCCGGCAGGAGCGAATCTCCTGTATCTCAGCGGGGTCGTCGCATAGATCGCGATCGGGCCGTTGGTGTAGATCCGGTTGAGGCCGTCGTCGACATGGAACTTGTTGAGCGCCGCAAGGCTGATCGGTCTGGTGCGTGTGTACGCGCCGGGCTCGCCAGGTTCCATGTAGAAGCCGAGATTTGGCAATTCGCGGCGGAGCCGCTGGTCGATGACGACATAGGCAATGGCATCGTTTCGGATCACCTTTTCGTCGGCCGTGCCCAACTGCCTGCCGAAGAGGACCCGTGCGACCGGGATTCCGTGGATCTGGCCGAGGATCTGGTCCAGTCCGCCATAGGAACCCAGCAGGGTCCCGTTGGACCGGTCGACGAGGGTCCGGCTTTCGCCGGGCAGATAATTGGCGGCGAACCGTGCCGCCGCGAGGCCCTGCGGACTGACCGAGCGGGCATCCGCCCCGACCAAATACGGACCGGGCTGTCGCGCGTCTGGCAGGGTGCTGACGATGAATGCCCCGCAGAACATCACCGTTGCGGCGCCGGCGAGCGAGACCAGCGCCGCCGCTCGCGCCAGCTTGCCTCTGGGGAGGGCGAGGCCGTCAATCAGGAGGGCCGCGAGGAACGCCAGCCCGACGAAGACGAACTCCGATGCCCTTTGAGAGGTTTCGGTGCCGCTCAGCGTCAGGCGGAGGCCGAGAGTGATCGGGTACAGCAACGCCACGAGCGACAGCGCCCGCCACAGGGCTCCGGCGTCCAGTACCCGCCACATCTTCCAGAGCCCCCACGGAATCAGCGCCAGCAGGGGGATGACGGAGATGAAGGCCAGGGTCTGGGCCAGGGTCGAGTTGCTCTGGGCGCTGCCCTGGAAGAGCGTCTTCGGCCCGGATCCGCCGAAGATCAACCTGATCACTGAGTCGACTGCGCCTGAGAGGACGCTGCCGAGCTCCTGCGTCGTCTGGCCCCCGCCGACGAAGATGAACCAGCCGCCCGCCAACACCGTGACCAGGACGGCGGGCACCGTGGGGCTGCGCACGAGGGACCGGCTTCCGAGGAGGAGCCTCTTCGCCGGCGGCACAGCCAGCTTGAGCCCTTTGATCGCCCCCCGGCGGCTCTCCAGCGCGGCGAGAATCGCCCAGCAGATCAGGAAGGCGGAGAGGGCGTAGGAAGTCATGTGATGCGTGATCGTCATCGCGCAGGCGACCACGACCATCGTCGCCAGGAGGCCGCTGGCGAGCCGCGGGGTCAGTCGCGCCGGCTCGACCCACTCGACCGCGACGAGAAGCAGGGTCCCACCGAGCAGCAGCGCCAGCGACTCGTGGCCGAACTGGGCGTCGAAGTAGAGGAAGCTCGGGTTGCAGGCGTAGACCGCGACGCCGATTCCGGCGGCGCGGGCCGATCCGATGACTCTCTCCAGGAAGAGGAACAGAGCGAGCATCAGGGTCGCCCGAGCCACCCCGATGACGATGACGCCCGCGTGGAAGATGCTGAGGCCGGCAAGCTCCGCGAGCGCTGCGGTTATCGTCTCGAGGCCCGGGAACGCGGGATACCCCGCGGCGATCGGGTTCGAAGAGAACAGCTGACCGGTACTAACGACTCCGTGTGTCTGGCGCCAAGTTGCCAGCTCGTCGAATGGCGGGTACTGGAGCGGGTTGTAGAGCACCTTGACGAGGAAGAGGGCGACCCCCATCAGCACGACGAGACAGATTCGCTCGTTGCGCGATGCCGACGTCGAGAGGAGGCGGCAGGCGATCGGGCCGTAGATCAGGGCAAGCCCAGACCAGAAGAGCAGTTCGGCGCCAGCGGTCTCTTCACGGGCCGCGTTGTTGGCCAGCGCGATCAGGACCAGGCCCGCCCCCGCGAGCAGGAGAAGGAGCGGCAGAAGGCCGAAGGATGAACGCGATCGCGAGGAGCGGCGCGCGTACCCGGCGCGGGATCGGGGGCTGCGCTTCGCGCGACCGCCCGCCGGGGTGGCTACGGCCTCAGCCATTGGCCGTAGGCGATGGCGCGGTGCCGAGCTTGATGCTCACGCGCCGGTAGGTTTGCCGGAATCGGTGGAGGCTCGCGATCAGCGTTCCCGTGTCGCTCAGCGCTTCGGCGGGGAGGGTGATCTCCCATTCCTGGCCGTCGTCGAGGCGCACTTTCCAGGTGCCGATTTCCCTGCCTCCCTGGTGGACCGTCAGCCTGTAGTCGACCGTCTTGCCCTCCTGGTTGCCGATTCCGACCAGCACGGGAGGTTCGTTCGGCGGCACCTGCCCGCCACCTTGCGGCAGCAGCCAGAGGGCGCTGAAATGCGACTTGTCGATCTGGCGATGGGCGCCGGCGCTGGCTATTGCAATCGCGACTCCGGCCAGTCCGATCGTCGCTGCTAGCGCCAGTGCGACGCCGATCGGTGGTGGCCGGCTGCGGCGACGGGAGCCGCCGACTCGCATTGCCTGCCGGCCCTTCAGCGCGACGGCGGCGGCAAGGAGGGTGACGACCGCGAGCAGGCCAATGAACGTGTCGCGGCCGAGCGCTGTCACCAGGTGCAGGACAAGTCCTCCGAGGGCGAGGGCGGCGAGGCTGAGCACCACCGTCAGCACAAGACGAAGATCGCGTCCGATCGCCCGGGGCGGGAACAGCGCCGCGCTCAGCGCATATCCCGGCAGGACGAAGACCAGCGAGAGTGAGACGGCGGTCGCCAGGGCGCCCGCGTCGACGAACAGCGCGATGCCGAGCGCGACAAGGGCGCCGAGGATCGTCAGAAGGAGGTCGATCGACCGAGCAGGGCCTTTAGTGGCCATCGCGCCGTGCTCTTGCGACGGTCTCTCGGTAGAGGCGCTCGAACCTTGGAACGATTCGGTCGGGGGAGAAGAGCTGGGCCCGTCCTTCGGCCGCTGCGCCAAGCCTGTCGCAAAGCTTGCGATCTTCGATCAGAAGGGCCATGTTGGCTGCGAGCTGCTCGGCGTCGCCCGGCTCGCTCAGCAGCCCGGTCTCGCCCTCCTCGATCAGGTCCGAATAGCCGCCGTTGCGGCTGCCGATCATCGCCTTGCCCTTGCTCATCGCCTCGAGCACGACCGACGGCAGCGCCTCGGGCGCGATGCTTGGCGAGACCCCGAACAGCGCCCGCTCCCACATCGCCATCACCGTCCCGTGCGGCACGAAGGTGAACGCCTTGACGCCGTGGGGAAAGGTCTCGGGGCTATCGGGGCCGATGGTGCCGACGAGGACCAGCGGCGGCGGGTTCTCGAGCCGTCCGTAGGCGTCCAGCAGGACGTTCACGCCCTTGTAAGGCCGCAGGTGACCGACGAAGAGGATGAATGGCTGATCGGGCAGCTCCGCGAGGATGGAGTCCTCGACGGGCTCGACGCCGTCCCTCGCCAAGAAGTTCGGGATCACCTCGGGCTCGACGCCGGCGATGTCGAGGTGGGGAGTCGTTGCCTGGGCTGTGAAGTGGCTGACGCTGTGAATTGCACTCACCTTGCGCCGAAGCAATGGACGGCTGCCAAAGAGGCTACCCACAGCCACCGATCCCTTTCCCGCACCGTAGGTGGACGCCGCGCAGGCCATGCACTTTGCCAGCGCGGGGCCGGAGCACTGTTCGCCGTGCCGAACCAGGGTGAACTGCGCGCAGACGTTTCCGTAGTCGTGCATCGAGACCAGAAGCGGAACCTTCGAGCCCCCCAGCGCTGCCGCCGCCGAAGTTGTCAGCCAGCCGTATGCGTGGACCAGATCGGGCTCGAAATCAGCGACGAGCCCCCTCAATGCGGAGATTGCCTCGGGGTCGGGGAAGGGGGGGGCATGGTGCCGGTGCGGGTCGTCGGAGACCCAGCGCATGTGGCTGGTCAGATCGCGAATACGGTGGATGCGGATCTCGCCATCGTCTTCCTCGGCGGCCGCCTCGGGTTGCCAGGCGGTGGCGACCGCGACCTTGTGGCCGTTTTGCGCCAGCTCGCGGGCCAAGAGCTCGATGTTCCGCCCCGCGCCCCCGATCACGGGTCGGTACTCGTCGGTGACGATCAGCAGCCGTAGTGGGCTCGTCCCGTCTTCTTCAAGACTGGGGCCTGCGGCGGCGCGTCGCTCTCGCTCAAGACGGCGCTCGTGCCTGCGACTGCGGACGTAGGCGATCGGCCCATAGGCCATTCCCAACAGCTCGCGGCGCGCAAGCGATGCGGGGAAATCCCGCTGCCTGCCCTCGTTCTTCTCCGAGCTGGGGGAGATCGCGAAGGCGATTCCCCGCGGCAGCTTTCGCGCCAAATCGAAGATCAGGCTCGGGCGCATGATCAGCGCTTTGGTCAGGGTGGCGGTGAGACCGACTCCATAACCCCAGACCCGGTCTTCGAGCTCACCATAGTCGTCGGGGTGCGCGTGCCAGACGATCGCGGCCGGGTCGTTGACGATGGCGTGCCCTGAGAGCAGGACTCTCAGCAGGGCCTCGATGTCGTCGCCGTCGTGGGCGACGCTGCCAGGCCCAAGCGCGGGATCGAACCCCCCGAGCTCCACGAGCAGCTCGCGTCGGAACGCCATGTTGCGGCCAGCGCCGAATTCCCCGACGGTGAATGGGAAGAGCGGGTTATCCGGCGGAGGCGCCGAGAGATCGAATCGACGCACCTCCAGGGGCCGGCTTCTGCCTCCGAACCCCTCTGTCCAGCGCTCCACTGGCGTTTCGAGTGTTCCGGGCAGGGTCAGGCCGGAGGTGGCGCCAATTCGCCCGTCGCTGACGAAGGGAGCGGCCAGGGTCGCGAGCCAGTCGCGATCGACCTCGACGTCGTCGTCGGCAAAGACGACAATCTCACCGCTGGCGTGACGCACCCCGCAGTTTCGGGCATTGGAGAGGCCGGCAATCGGTTCGTGGACGACCTTGACCGGGGTTCGGCCGTCAGCCTCCATCGCCGCCGCCTCGATCGCAGGGTCCGCCTCCGACGCGTTATCGACGACGACGATCTCCCAGCGTTCTTCCGGGTAGGGGCACTCGAGGATTGACCGCAGAGTGACCCGAACCGAGTCGGGCCGGTTGCGCGTGCAGATCACGACCGAGAGCGAGGGCGGGTCGGAGAGGAGCCGATCTCGCTCGGCGCCGGCTGACCCGTTGGTCGCTGTGACTCGATCGCCGAGCTCGGCCTCGATGCAAGCAGCGAGCGCCTCCGGCGGCAGGCCGTCCTCAGGAAGGTCCACTTCGACCAAGCCGAGCGGTTTCCCATTCCTACGGACGAGACACAGTGATGCGGCGAAGGGCACTCCGGCCTTGGTCGCGCCGCGGGTCAGCCTGGGCAGGGGGGAGCTGAGCTCGACCTCGTCCATCCGCACCGGGACGAAGTCCGGGGAGGGGGGCATGGCCTGCGCGAAGGCCGTCGGGCCCACGGCTTCGTCAGGTTCCGCCGCGCCACGACGAGGGGCGGTGAGGTAGCCCGCGACCGTGGTCGCCAGCCCGAAGACGATCATCGCCGCCCGGGCGATGCCCGCCAGATCCCCGCAGATCGCCTGGCGGAGGTTGCGCAGCACGCCGAGCGGAAGTGTCCGCCGCACGTATGAGCGCTCCGCGGCGAGGCCCGAATTGGTGCCGACCAGGTTGGACAGTGCCGCCTTCGAGCGACCCTCGGCGAAGCATCGGCTGCGGAAGTACCCGAGCGTGGTTCGCTCGGCCGGGACATAGTGTTCGACCGCGGCCTCGGGATCGAAGAGGATCAGGCCGTCGGGCCAGCGGGCTGCGAGGCGAATGCAGAGGTCGGTCTCCTCGGCTCCGGCGGCGTTCTTCTCGATGCGGCTGAATTGCTGTCGCAGGCCGCCAATCTCCACCATCGCATCTCGCCGGACGGACATGTTGGCGATGATCACGTTACGAACCGGTTCGCGTTCCTTCGGCATGCCGGAGTGCGCGCAGCCGACGACCCAAAGGAACTCGGCCGGGAACCAGCTGGGACGCCCGGTCAACCAGCGAGGGCGGACGCCGCCGCCGACGCTGAGCACCCGGGGGTCCGCGTAGGCAGACCCGAGTCGCTCGATCCAGTCATGCCCGGGAACGGCGTCGTCGTCGAGGAAGGCGATGACGTCGCCGTTGCTCTCGGCGAGCCCGGTGTTGCGTCCACCGCATGACCCCGGATCCTGGGCGTTGGGGATCACCTTGACGTCGGGCCAGCGCCTCCTGCACTCCTCGAGGAGCTCGTCCGAGTGGTCAATGACAAGGATCGTCTCGGCCGCGCGGACGGTCTGTTCGCGCAAGGACTCGACGATCTTCTCGATCGACGGCAGGCGATCGAAGGTGAAGGCCGCGATGACCACCGAAAAAGAAGGGACCTCCGAGGTCCCAGACGGGGTGTCGCCCGATGCCGGCTCGAGCTGCGGTCGTGTCGGCCGCTCGCGATCCGAGAGTCTCGCCACCCCAAAGCCGACGGCGCTGGCAAGCAGGCCGAGCACGATCGCGCCGGCCCGCGCGACGCCGCTCGATTCCCCCTTCAGGGCGCGGCCGAGCTCGCGGGCGACGCCCTGGGGGAGGATGGTGGCGAGATGCCGCCGCTCTGAGCTGAGCCCATCTCGGGGGCCTACATGGCGCGCGAGGTTTGCCTTGCCGACTCCCTCCTCGTAGCAGCGGCGCAGGAAGTAATCGAGCGAGGCTCTTTCGGGGGTCACTGTGTGGAGCACTCTCGCATCTGGCTGGTATAGCCAAACGGCCCCGGGGTGTCGCTGCTTGACCCGGATCGCGAAGTCGGTGTCGTCGGGGAGATTGCCCGCCGCCCGAACCATGCCGCGGGCGCGCAGCTCGCGCGGCGCATCCTCGTCGCTTCCCTCGCGAAAGCCGTCCACGTCCTCGAGTATCGAGGCCCGCACCGCCATGTTTGCGCCGATTGGATTTCTTACCGGGCCGAGATGTTCCGGTAGCCCGGTGTAGCTGCAGCCAAAGACCCAGTAGAACTCGCGGGGAATCCAGCTTGCCTCGCCGCCCTCCCAGCGCGGGATCAGCGTACCGCCGGCGCCGACCACCCCGTCCTCGCCAAAGCATGCCCCGAGCTGCTCGAGCCAGTTCGGCTCGGCGCGCGCGTCGTCGTCGATGAAGGCGATCACTTCGCCCTGCGCCGCCGCGGCGCCTGTGTTGCGTGCGCCCGCCAGCCCGCGGGGTCGCTCGTTGGCGAGGACTTTCACTTGTGGGAAGGCCTTGCTCACCTTCTCGAGTAGCGCTGGATTATGGTCGACGACGACGATCGTCTCCAGGGGTCCTGCGCTCTGTCCCTCCAGCGACTCGAGGCAGGCCACCAGGTCGGGCCAGCGCATGTCGTCGTAGGTCGAGACGACCACGGACGTGGCAGGGGCCTTGGTCGCCATGGGTCTAGGCGGGGGTGGCTGGTTGCGCTGCTTCCTGCGTCGCCGAGTGCCCGTTGGTGCGTTGCGGTTGCTGGCGGATCGAACGGCGCCTGCGCGCCTCGCCCAAGATGGTCCCGAGCACGCGGAAGCCGTCTCGGAATGTATTGAGGTTGCTCTGTCCGTAGAGCCGATCCGACTCGTAGCTCGGCACCTCGGTGATCTTCATGCCGGCGCCGGCTATGCGCAGGTTTATCAGGGTCTCCACCTCGAAACCGGGGACATCGAGCGAGATGAAAGGCAGACAGCGCGCCCAGAACGCGTTGTAGCCATAGCAGAGGTCGGTGAAGTGGGTCCCGTGCAGGAGGTTAGCGGTGCCGCTGAGCACGCTGTTGCCAACGCTGCGCAGGCGGGTGATGTCGGCGCTGCCTCCGCCGGGCAGGAAACGTGAGCCCTTGGCGAAGTCGGCGCCTTCCTCCAGCGCCTCGATGAAGCGGGGGATCTCGGCCGGGTCGGCGGAGCCGTCAGCGTCGAGCATGACCACGAGGTTGCCGGTGACGGCGGCGAAGCCGGTGCGGAAGGCATCGCCCTTGCCGCGGCCGCTCTGCACGAGGACGCGGATCTCGGGGTAAACCGCGCGGGCCGCCTCGATCGTGTTGTCCTCGGAGTTGCCGTCGACGAGGATCACCTCGTGCAGGTCCTCGGGCAGCTGCTTGAGCACGGTGCCGATGTTCTGCGCCTCGTTCATCGCCGGCACGACGACGCTGACTTTGGTCTTGCGGGTGGCGCGGCGATCAGGGCCGGTGTAAGGGGTGGTGTGGCGGGCGGCCAGGGCCTCGACCTCGATCAGCGGCACGCCGCCGACCTGACTCGGGTTGGCGGCGGGCGCCTCGAGCAGATCGAGCGGGCGGGGAAGCATGCTGACCGGCACGCCAATCGACTTGAAGGCGCGGACCGCGTCGAGCAGGCTCTCATCGTCGGCGTGCTGGGTGCCGATCACGACGCGGTCGGCTTGGTAGCGGTCGACGATCTCCAGGGCGGCGACGCGGTCGGCCGGGTTGGCGCGATCCTCGAATGGCTCGACCGTGCAGACGATGCTGGCGTAGTCGCGCAGCGGTTCATAGGCTTTCAGCCGTTCGGCCGTCGCTTCGTCGCCAACCAGGACCCAGCGCTCGACGCTGTCGAGGCGACCGCGCAGCGGTGCGGTCAGCACCCGGCCGGCGGTGTCGAGGGCGGCGAAGCCGAACCAGAGCGCGAGCTGCGAGCCGCCGTCAAGCGGGGTGATCAGCGAGGTCGCCCAGGCGAAGACAGCGGCCATCAGCAGGCGGATCACCGGCCAGGCCATGCCGTCTTCGCCGCCGAAGGCGCTCTTCGGGGCGTTGGCGCCGTAGACGCCGAGCATGGCGTTGACGGCGACGAGCAGAAGTGGCGCGATTGGGAAGGCCGGGAAGACCGCCACTCCGGCGATCAGAGTGACGACTGCAAGCGCGACCGAGGAGGAGACGAGGTCGACGGCCGGGGGCATCCACCAGCCGAGGCCGCGGCGGGCGCGGGGGAGGCTGCCGAGGGTGGGCCGGTCCTGGACCAGGGCGCCGCGACGCGATTCAGCAGCGGCGGGAAAGGCGCTGTCGAGGGAGATGTCGGTCGAGCTTTGCATGGAAAGGGGGTTACCTTTTTTTGGGGAAATTTATTAGTGTTTTTTGGCTTAGAACCAGCGAATTACCGGTTCCTCCCCCCTATCGGCAGGGCCGCTCGTTCACGTTAGCGCGGAACGAAAAATGCATGGGGAATAAGGGACTACGTTCAAAACGGATGTACCGGTTCATCCGTCAGGGCGGAGCGTTGCCCTCGAACGGAAAACAGAGCTACAAACCGTATGTTTCGGCCAGCTCGGGATCCTTGGCCGCGAGCATCTCGGCCAGCTCGACCATCACCTTGCATTGCTTCCAGGTGGCGTCGTCCTGCATCTTGCCGTCGATCATGTGCACGCCGGCGCCGTCGGGAATCGCCTCCAGCACCTTCTTGGCGAACTTGACCTCATCGGCGGGCGGGCTGAAGACCTTCTTGGCGATGTCGATCTGCACCGGATGCAGCGACCAGGCACCGACGCAGCCCATCAGGAAGGCGGCGCGGAACTGGGTCTCGCAGCCGGCCGTATCCTTGATGTCGCCGAAGGGCCCGTAGAAGGGCAGGATGCCGGTCGCCGCACAGGCGTCGACCATGCGGGCGATCGAGTAGTGCCAGAGGTCCTGCTGGGCGCTGACCCGGTCGGCCTCGGGGTTCTCGGGGTCGGCGGGGTCCTCCATCACCCGGTAGCCGGGGTGGCCGCCGCCGACCCGGGTCGTCTTCATCCGCCGCGAGGCGGCGAGGTCGGCGGGGCCGAAGCTCATGCCCTGCATGCGCGGGCTCGCGGCGGCGATCTCCTCGAGGTTGACCACGCCCTGGGCGGTCTCGAGGATCGCGTGGATCAGGATCGGCCGGTCGAGCTTCGCCTTGGCCTCGAGCTGAGCCAGCAGGCGGTCGACGTAGTGGATGTCCCAGGCGCCCTCGACCTTGGGCACCATCACGACCTCGAGCTTCTCGCCGATCTCCGTCACCAGGGTGGTGAGGTCGTCGAGCACCCAGGGGCTCTCTAGCGAGTTGACCCGGGTCCAGAGCGCGGTCTGGCCGAAGTCGGACTCCTTTGCTGCTTTGATCAACCCCTGGCGCGCCGCCTCCTTGCGATCGACCGGGATCGCGTCCTCGAGGTTGCCGAGCAGGATGTCGGTTTTCGCCGCGATGCCGGCCGCCTTTTCGACCATCTTCTCGTTGGAGAAGTCGAGGAAGTGGATCATCCGCGAGGGCTTGACGGGGATCTCACGCAGCGGCTCGGGGGCGCCGATCGCCTGCGGCTGGAAGAAGTCTCTGGGGTTTCTCACGCTGCTCCTATTTAGCTCGTGTCGCCTGTCGGTTGGGAATCTACCCAAACGCCCGTTCGGGTGACCCGGGCTCCGGTGCGCCTTATGCGGTCTATGGCCGTAAAAGGCGCACCGGAGGAGTTTCGCGGGGGATGCCGTAACTGGAGGGATGACTGCCGCGTCCGGCGACAGAACTGAGGATTGGCTGCTGCCGGAGCAGTCGCGGCCACCCTTGATCGGCGAGCTGGAGCGGCGGGTGGAGCTGGCGCTGACGATGGCGCGGGCCTCCGAGGCGGCCGTGGTGACCGTTGGCGCCGCGGCGATCAGCGCCGCCGAGCAGGCCGAGCGCGCTGCGGGCCTGGCCGAGAAAGCCAGCGCCACGGCGCTCGAGGTTCAAGACCGCGTCGCCGCGATGACGCTCGCACCCGTAGCGGCACCCCCGTCCGCGCAGCCGGCGGAGGCCGCCAGGGACGAGGACGACAGCCTCAGTGACTTCAGCGCCCGAGCCGACCGCCTGGTCGCTCGCCTGCGGCAGCTGCAACGGGTTCCGCTGCCGGCGCCCGCCAGCGGCGGCGCAGGCCGGCCGCAAGCCGCACACTGATCTCGCCGGCCGGCGCCAGCTCGGTGCCGTCGAGGAGACGCGCAGGCTCGACCCCGCGCACCGAGCCGGTGAGGAAGACCTCGGCGCCGAGCAGATCGGCGAGGCTGAGGCGCTCCTCGGCGGTCTCGATTCCCTCCGCGGTAGCCACCTCGATTGCCTGCCGGCGCGCGATCGAGGGCAGGATGCGCCCGTCGGCGGGCGGCGTTACGAGTCTCCCTCCGTCGACCGCGAAGACGCTGGCCCGCGATGCCTCGAGCACCGCGCCGTCCGCGTCGAGCAGCAGCGGCAGCTCGCCGGGCGAGGCGGCCGCGATCCGGTCGAGCAGGTCGCGGTCGGCCCACTTGTGCTCGCCGAGGCCACCGGCGATGACGCAGCTGCGCAGTGAGGCGGCCCGCTCAGGGGCTGGGAAGATGGAGGCGGGATCGACCTTCTCCGCTTCGATCCGCAGGCGCACGGCGCGGGCGGCGGGAACGACCGTGAGGCGCAGTTTGCCTCTATCCAGCTCGGCGGCGCGATCGACCACCAGACCGCATGCCCGCTCAGGCAGCGGGGCGCAGTAGAGCGCCTCGACGCTCGCGCTGAGCCGCTCGATGTGGGCATCGAGCTCGACCGCTCGTCCGGCGATGACGAGCATGGTCTCGAAGACGCCCCTGCCGGGATCGGCGTGGGGGATTGCTGACATTGCCGGATATCTTGCACCGGATGCCGGCCCACCGCCAGCCCGGGAGCGCGCCGCCGGCGGTGCGCCGCCTCGACGTCATGCCAGATCCCGAGCGCGCCTTCGCCCATCTGTACGGGCGGAGCCGCAACGCCTTCTGGCTCGACAGCAGCGCCGGAGGCGAGCGCGGCCGCTTCTCCTTCATGGGGGACGGCGAGGGCCCGCTCGCGGCGACGGTCACATACGACGTCGGGGCGAAGCAGGTCCGGATCGAGCGGGCGGGCCTCACCGAGGCAAGGCCCGAATCGATCTTCGACTACCTGGCCCGCGAGCTGGAGTCCCTGCGCCCGCCCTCCGCCGAGCTCCCCTTCGACTTCAGCGGCGGTTTCGTCGGCTACCTCGGCTACGAGCTGAAGGCCGAGTGCGACGGCGCTGCGGCCCACCGCGCCCGCACCCCCGACGCAGCCCTCCTCTTCGCCGATCGCCTGATCGCGTTCGACCACCGGGAGCGCTGCACCTACCTCCTCGCAATCGGCGCGGCGGTCGAGGCTGAGCGCTGGATCGAGGCGACGGAGGGCCGGCTCGCGGCGCTGCCGGCGCTCGACGAGCCCCGGCCGACCGCCCCGGCGCCCGAGCTTCGCTTGCGCCGCTCGCGCGAGCGCTACCGCGAGGACATCGCCGCCTGCAAGCGCCACCTGAGCGCCGGCCACAGCTACGAGATCTGCCTCACCGACACCTTCGAGGCGGAGACCGCCGCGGATCCGCTCGAGCTCTACCGCGCCCTGCGCCGCGCCAACCCGGCGCCCCTCGCCTCCTACTTACGCTTTGGCGACCTCGCCGTGCTCAGCTCCTCGCCGGAGCGCTTCCTCTCGCTCGACCGCGACGGCGGGGCCGAAGCGCGGCCGATCAAGGGAACCAGCCGCCGCGGCGAAACCCCAGCCGAGGACGCCACGCTCGCCGCCGAGCTGCGCGGTGGCGCGAAGTCCCGCGCCGAGAACGTGACGATCGTTGACCTGATGCGCAACGACCTGGGCCGGGTCTGTGAGATCGGCAGCGTCGAGGTGTCCGAGCTGATGGCGGTCGAGACCTACGCGACGGTCCATCAGCTCGTCTCCGGCATCGGCGGCCGGCTGCGTCCCGATCTCGGTCCGCTCGACGCGGTGCGCGCCTGCTTCCCGCCCGGCTCGATGACCGGCGCGCCGAAGCGGCGCACGATGGAGATCATCGACGAGCTCGAGGGCGCGGCCCGCGGTGTCTACTCCGGCGCGATCGGGTGGTTCGGCGCCGGCGGTGCGTGCGATCTCTCGGTCGCGATCCGCACGATCGTTGTCGCAGCGGGTAAAGCCACGATCGGCGCCGGTGGCGCGATCGTGGCCGACTCCAATCCCGAGGGGGAGCTCGAGGAGATGCTGCTGAAGGCGCAAGCATCGCTTTCCGCCTTCGAGTATCGGAGCTCCACTTTGGCCCGAACTTAAGCCGCTTTCACAAAGCTGGACGAATGTCTAGGCGAAGAAGTACGAGATTCGTACGTTCTTTCCGGTGACGCGGCCCTGACTCGCCCTTCTGTGAGGGCACCCGCAGGGGCCCTACCAGTAAGGAGATTCACCGGACATGACCGCTCGATCGATTTCCCAACTCAGCCTGCGCAGCGTGGCGCTTGGCCTCGTGGCTTGCCTGCTCGCGGGCCTGTCGCTGGCATCCACCGCCCAGGCGGCATCTTCTGACGCACTTAACCTCTGCATAGAGCGGGCCGGCGTGCACAAGGGCACGGTCCGCCTGATCTCGGCGAAAGCTCACTGCAAGAGCAGCGAGAGAGGCGCCACGTTCCTGACCGCCTCAGGCAGTCAGGGTGTGCTCGGCGCCGAAGCCGAAAGCGGCGCCACCGGTGCCACTGGTGCAACCGGCGCCCAGGGCGAAAAAGGCCCACAGGGCGAGCAGGGCCCCATTGGCGAGAAAGGCCCCGCCGGGGACAAGGGCCCCCAGGGCGATCCCGGCAACAAGGGTCCGACTGGCGACAAGGGCCCGCAGGGCGATCCCGGCAACAAGGGCGCCACTGGAGACAAGGGTCCGATCGGAGACAAGGGTCTCCAAGGCGACCAGGGTCCTGCGGGCGAGAAGGGTCCGACCGGGGACAAGGGTCCCCAGGGCGAGAAAGGTCCAGTAGGCGAGCAGGGTCCCACCGGTGACAAGGGTCCCGATGGCGACAAGGGTGCCCAGGGCTCCCAGGGTGAACCCGGCGAGAAGGGTGCCACCGGCGAGCAGGGTCCCGTCGGCGAGAAAGGCCCGCAGGGCGAGGCTGGTAACAAGGGCCCGCAGGGCGAGCAAGGTCCGGTGGGCGACAAGGGTCCGACCGGCGAGAAAGGCCCGGTAGGCGAGCAAGGCCCCGTCGGTGACAAGGGCGCCACTGGAGAGCAAGGCCCCGTCGGGGACAAGGGCCCCCAGGGCGAGAAAGGCCCGGTCGGTGAGCAGGGTCCGGTGGGCGACAAGGGCCCGACCGGCGACAAGGGTCCCGATGGCGAGAAGGGCTCCCAGGGTGAACCCGGCGAGAAGGGTGCCACCGGCGAGCAGGGTCCCGTCGGCGAGAAAGGCCCGCAGGGCGAGGCCGGTCCCGCCGGTCCCGAAGGTCCGATCGGGCCGAAGGGCCCTGAAGGCGACAAGGGTCCGACTGGCGACAAGGGCCCAACCGGCGACAAAGGTCCCCAGGGCGATCCTGGCGACAAGGGTCCGACCGGAGACAAGGGTCTCACTGGAGACAAAGGTCCGATCGGGGACAAAGGCCCGACAGGAGACAAGGGTCCGACCGGCGACAAGGGCCCGATCGGTGACAAAGGCCTCCAGGGCCCACAGGGCGAACCGGGCCCACAGGGTCCTGCCGGCTCCGCTGCCAACCGCGAGATTCGGGGCGGCGGTTCAGGAGCAACGGTCTCCAACGCCATGGGCGAACGTTTCTTCGGACCCGCCGTCGACATGGGCTTCAGCACCGAGACCTCGATCGAGGAAGTGCTGCCGTCAGGCGGAAAAGTGAACAACCTGCGGATCTACCTGAGCAACGGTCCCGGTGGCTCCGACAGCTACACGTTCACCGTGCGCAGGGACCCCGTGGGTTCCCCTCTCCCGGCCAACACCGGCATCACCTGCACGATCAAAGGCAACTCGACGAGCTGCGAAGACAAAGCCGACTCGCAGACGTTCGCCGCCGGCGACGCAATCTCGATCCTGGCAACCGAGAACTCGAGCCCGACCACGGCCTCGATGTTCTTCCGCCTCGACTACCAGCCGTAGCCGAGCCGGACATAACCGCAGTGCCGCCGCCCGTCCGCAAGGATGGGCGGCGGTGTTTCGCGGCTCAGTCGACCGCGACGATCTGGCCCGATTCGACCAGGCGCAGCGCTCGCCTGAAGCTCGGGTCGAAGACCTCGACCTCGACCGGGGCGCCGGGGTAAGCGAGGTAGACGCTCCCGGGGTTCGCTCGGTCGTAGTAGACGGTGGCGTTGCCGGGAGCGTGGGCGAGAGTGCCGCCCGCCCGCTCCGCCTGGCGGCGCAGGGAGGCAATCGCGTTCGGCTGCGAGTAGGTGCCGACGGTGAGGAAGGCCGCTCGCTTGTCGCCCGCTTCGGCGTTCCCGGTCAGGTAGCGCACGTAGGTTCGTTCCCTGTCGGGTTGGCTCAGCTCCAGTTCGGTTTCGTCCTGTTCTCCTGCCCAGTAGACCGGCGTCGTCGCTTCCGATGCGGTCTCCCGCAGGGCGTCGGGGCTGACGATCTCGGCGGCGCCCTGGCTCGTGGACGAGCTCGAGTCGGACCCGCCGGATCCGCCACAGCCCGCCGCCAGCAGCGCCAGGGCCGACGCCGCGATCGCCGTGCGGCGGATCACGGAGCGGTCGCCCCGCAGTGCGAGCCGAAGTGCGCGGTCCAGACGACGGTGCCGGCCTGGCCTTCGAGCTCGCCCACCTGGCGGCTCAGGCCGAGGGCTTCATAGTCGCCGAGGATGTTGCGGCGGTGCTCAGGCGAGCGCATCCAGGCGCGGAAGATCGAGCGCACGGTGCCGAAGCCGCCGACGCCCCAGGCGAGGTTCTCGCCGACGTGCCAGCAGCTTTCGGAGAGGTAGCCGGCTTCGCGCATCCAGTAGGTGAATTCGCGGCCGCAGGCTGTGTGGCTGAAGCTGTCGCAGCGCAGCACGTCGGCCCCCTTGTCTTCGGCGGAGAGGTCGAGCTGGGGCGAGTCGGCCAGCGCGCCGAGGCCGGACCGGGCGCGGGCAAAGTCGGTCATGCAGCGCATCGCCTGCTCTTGAGCCGCGGCGTAGGCAGATCCGGTCTGGTCCGGACAGGCCGCCGTGGGGGCGATCAGAGACGCGCGCGCGTCCGGCGCCACAATCAGGAAGAGGAGGATCGCGATCGCGGCCCCCGGATAGGCGAGCTTGGGTCTCACAGCCTCCTTGTCGTCAGATCGACCGCGATGCATGAGCGGTGGCCGGATCTGCGACGCCGATATCCTTGCGCTCCCATCCGTACCCGACCCGAGCTAGGAGCCATGGCCGTAGACACCGCCGCCTTCCGTGAGCAGACCGACGAGCAGCAGGCGATCACCGAAATGGTGCGCCAGTTCGCCGACGAGAAGATCATCCCCAACGCCGAGCACTACGACCACGAGGACTCCTACCCGGAGCCGATCGTCGAGGAAATGAAGGAGCTCGGTCTCTTCGGGGTGACGATTCCCGAAGAGTACGGCGGCATGGGCCTCGATCTGACCACCTACGCGATGATCGTCGAAGAGCTCTCGCGCGGCTGGATCTCGATCTCCGGCGTGGTCAACACCCACTTCATCGGCTCCTACCTCTTGATGAAGTTCGGCACCGATGAGCAGAAGGAGTACTTCCTGCCGAAGATGGCGACCGGTGAGATCCGCGCCGCCTTCTCGCTGTCGGAGCCCGAGGTCGGCTCCGACGTGCAGGGCATCAAGTCGACTGCCAAGAAAGGCGAGGACGGCAACTGGGAGCTCAACGGCCAGAAGATGTGGGTCACCAACGGCCTCGGCTCCTCTGTCGTCTTCGTGCTGATGAAGACCGACCCCAAAGCCGAACCGGCCTACAAGGGGATGACCTGCTTCATCACCGAGAAGA
>Ga0105245_10000837_pt1 | contig 28055 bp, 30 predicted proteins | sample KBSM54metaG_FD_81523 | JGI IMG/M metagenome (GOLD analysis project Ga0105245, IMG submission 81523) | Miscanthus rhizosphere microbial communities from Kellogg Biological Station, Michigan, USA - KBS M5-4 metaG | ecosystem: Host-associated > Plants > Roots > Rhizosphere > Soil | place...
CGCAATCGCCTGTCGGCGTCACGTTCCAGGTGAAGGCACGCGAACAGGGCGAAACTGTTTCGGTCGCGCTGAAAGTGCCCGGGTTGCACAATGTGGCCAACGCGCTTGCGGCGCTCGCGGCTGCGCGGGCGGGCGGCGTGGCACTCAAGGAGGCCGCGGCGCACCTCGCCGGATTCAGCGGCATCCGGCGCCGGCTGGAAGTGACGGGCAGCGCGAATGGCGTCACCGTGATCGACGACTTCGCGCACAACCCCGACAAGATCGCGGCCACGCTCGACACCCTGCATGCGTTTCCCGGCCGCCTGCTGGTGATGTTTCAGCCCCACGGCTACGGCCCGATCCGCCTGATGCGGCGTGAGCTGGTGGATTGCTTCGTCAGCGGGCTGCGCGAAGAGGACATGCTGGTGATGCCGGAGCCCGCCTACTTCGGCGGCACTGTCGACCGCAGCGTCGGAAGCGGCGACATCGCCGCCGACATCACGCAGCGCGGCCGTAAGGCGCAAGCCTTCGCCGAGCGCAAAGCCTGCGGTGACGCGCTGGTGGCGGCAGCCCGGCCGGGCGATCGCATCGTGGTGATGGGCGCGCGCGACGACTCGCTATCGGTGTTCGCGCAGGAGCTCGTGCAGAGGCTTGGCCAGCGCGCGCCGCGCTAGCGGCCCGGGATCGGCGCGATCCCGTAGTGCGCGGCGGGTACGCCGCTGATCTTGGCCCACATCTGGTCGCCCCAGCTGAAGTGCCACCACTCGTTGAAATAGTTGACGAAGCCCGCTTCCGTCATCGTCCAGTAGAGGACCCGCCGGTTGGCCTGCGCCTCCTGATCGGAGAAGCCGCGGACGTTTCCGTCCTGCTCGAAATGGTCGGTGTAGGCGATCTCCGTCACGTCGTCGAAAATCGAACCCATGTACAAGTGCTCGCCGCTTGCGAGCGACTGTAACGTCAGATCCGTGGCGCCACCGGTGGCATGCGGCGCCGGTGAATTGTCGTCCACGGAAGGCTTGGCCCAGAAGCGCTCGGTTTCCTCGATCACCTGCGCGTCGGTCCAGTCCGGATGCTTCTCGCGCACCCGCGCCGGCATCCAGACATCATGAAAATAGCGCTGCACTTCGATCGGCCGCAGACCATCGTGCACGAAGAGCCCAAGACCCATGGTGGCGAGGCGCGCATTCACTTGCCGCAGCCGTTCGGCGGCCGAGCGTCGCAGATAAAGCCCAGGCAAGGATCCGGGAATGCTCGCGTGGTACGGCGGGTTGTCGGACCTGTTGTAGTAATTGCGGCCCTTCAACCCGAGCGTCGCAAGGTCGACTACGTCTTCGCGAAACAGCGCGCCCTGTTGGTCGACGGGGTAATTTCGAACGTTGTGCCTGCGGGAACGCATCTCATGCAAGGAAGGCAATCGCCGCTGCCGCAGATCGTTCAGCTCGCGATTCACAAGCGGCCCCGTCAGCGGCCGTAGCGCGCGGTGAGATAGGCATAGAGAGCGCGCGCCGCCTGACATTCGCCGCCCTCCGGCCGGCCGGGTCTGGCGGACGGCGTCCAGGCAAAGATGTCGAAATGCAGCCAGGCCTTCGCCGACGTCACGAAGCGCTGCAGGAACAGCGCGCAGGTGATCGAGCCGGCGAAGCCGCTCGACGGCGCATTGTTGATGTCGGCCACCTTGGAATCGAGCATCGCCTTGTAAGGCTTCCACAGCGGCATGCGCCAGAGCGGATCGTTCTCGCGCGCGGCATGGCCGAGCACGTCGGCGGCGAGCGTCTCGTCGTCGGTGTAGAGCGGCACGAGATCGGGACCGACGGCGACGCGCGCGGCGCCCGTAAGCGTGCCCATATCGATCAGGAGATCGGGCGCCTCTTCGTCGGCGACGGCCAGCGCATCAGCGAGAATCAGACGGCCCTCGGCGTCGGTGTTGCCAATCTCGACGGTAAGGCCCTTGCGCGACGAATAAATGTCGAGTGGACGAAAGGCATCGCTGCCGATGGCATTTTCCACCGCCGGGATGAGCACGCGCAGGCGGATCGGCAACCCGCGGCCCATGATCATCTGCGCCAGGGCGAGCACGGTGGCGGCACCGCCCATATCCTTCTTCATGTTGAGCATGCCGCTCGACGGCTTGATGTCGAGGCCGCCGGAATCGAAGCACACACCCTTGCCGACCAGCGTGACGCGCGGATGCGACGGGTCGCCCCAGGTGAGATCGATCAGGCGCGGCTTCTGCCCGGCGGCGCGGCCGACGGCATGGATGAGCGAGAGCTTGTTGCGCAGGAGTTCGTCGCCGACGATCGAGGCGACGCCGGCATTGTGCTGCTTCGCCACCGCCCGGACGGCGGCTTCGAGCTGCTCGGGCCCCATGTCATTCGCCGGCGTGTTGATCAGGTCGCGCGCGAGGAACACCGCCTCGACGATGCGCGTGAGCTCCTCACCGTCCACGCCGCCGGGTAGCACGAGCTGCAGCTTGAGATCGTCGGGCTTGCGGTAGCGGGCGAACTTGTAGGTGCCGAGCGCAAACGCCATCGCCGCAAGCCGCGGATCGGGCACGCCCTCGAGACGGTACGTTCCGGCCGGCAGCAGGCTCGGCAGCTTGCCGGCCAGGAACGTATCGCGCTCGCTCTTGCCGGGAGGATCGATTGCAAACAGGACTCCGGCGAGCCCGCCGTCGCCGGGCAGCAAGACGTGGCGTCCGGCCTTGGGCTCGAAGCCCGCGGCCTCGGCAAATGCCGTCTGGGCGGGCGTGAGGTGGCCACGCAGCGCCTTCCAGCTCTCGGCGGTGACCAGATGAATCGGAACGGAAGTGGCGCCGGTAGGAGCGAATATCGGGTGCATGCGCCCGGTTATCACGCGCCGAAAGCGCCGTGAAGGTGGGGGTTAACGGCCCATTAACGTTAACACTCTATTGCCAGAAGGGAGGAATACCGGGCGGAGACGGCATGTTTTTGCGGCACCTGGCACGACAGCTCAGCGGCGCGGTAGCCGTAGCCGCGCTTGCCGCCGCCGTCGCCGGATGCTCGTCGGTCCCTAACCTGGGCGACACCACCGGCTCAGTCGCCAACGGGCCCAGGACTGAAACCGACGCGCGGCGCGACCTCGACGCACTCGCCGACAAGCATCGCGCCAATCCGCGCGATCCCGACACCGCGCTGGCCTACGCCAAGGCCCTGCGCGCGACCAAGCAGTACACCCAGGCGACCGCAGTGCTGGAACAGGCCTCCCTCGCCTCGCCCTTCAACAAGGTGCTGCTCGGCGCCTACGGGCGCTCGCTGGCCGATGTGGGGCAATACAAGAAGGCCCTCGACGTGTTCGAGCGCGCGCACACGCCGGAGGATCCCGATTGGCGCATCCTGTCGGCGCAGGGCACGGTGCTCGACCAGCTCGGCCGCCACACCGATGCGCAACGCTATTATTCGAGCGCTCTGAAGATCGTCCCGGACGAGCCGTCGGTGCTCTCGAACCTCGGCCTGTCCTACGCGCTCGCCAAGAACCTGCCGCGCGCCGAAGAAACGCTGCGCCGCGCCACCACCGGACCCAACCCCGATCCGCGCGTGCGCCAGAACCTTGCGCTGGTCGTCGGGCTGCAGGGCCGCTTCGCGGAAGCCGAAAGTATCGCGCGCGCCGACCTGCCGGCGGAGGAAGCGGCCTCGAACGTCTCCTACCTGCGGCAGATGCTGGCCGACGCCAAGCAGGGCAAGAAGCTCAAGGGCGTTGAGACCGGGACTTAGTTCCCGTCAAATGCCACCCGGATGATCACGGGGCCGAGGATCACCACGAACAGCACGGGCAGGAAAAACAGGATCATCGGCACCGTCAGCTTGGGCGGCAGCGCCGCGGCCTTCTTCTCCGCTTCCGACATACGCATGTCGCGGTTTTCCTGGCTGAGCACGCGCAGGGTGTGCGCCATCGGCGTGCCGTAGCGCTCAGCCTGTTGCAAGGCGAGACAGACCGACTTCACGGTGTCGAGGTCGACACGCTTGGCGAGGTTCTCATAGGCCTGCTTGCGGTCGGGCAGATAGGACAGCTCGGCGGTAAGCAGCGCGAGTTCTTCCGCGAGTTCGATCGACTGCGAGCCGATTTCCGCGCCGACCTTCTTGAAGGCCGCCTCAATCGACATGCCGGATTCCACGCAGATCAGCAGCAGGTCGAGCGCATCCGGGAACGCGCGGTTGATCGACAGCTTACGCTTGTCGATGCGGTTTTTCAGGAAGATGTCAGGCGACTTGATGCCAAGGTAGGCGCAGAACAGGCACGCACCTATTTTCACGAAGGTCGGCTGTTCGAGCTCGAGAATGACGAAGATGTACAGCGCCGATATCGCCAGTGCGCCGATCGGCATCACCATCCGGAAGAACAGGTAGGCGACATAGGGCGCCTGACCGCGGTAGCCGGCCTGCATCAGCTTGTCGCGCGCCGTCTCCTGGCCGACCCACTTGTTGAGGTCGAACTGCTCGACCGCGCGCTGCATGTACTGCTTGGGCGAGGCCCGCAGCGCAGGCTTCTCCTGGCGCTGCGCCATCTTTTCGCGCTCACGCTGGCGGATCTTGTCGCGCTCGACGCCGACCGCACGCATCCGGTCGCCGAGCTTGTCGCGCGCAAACAGCGGCATGGCGAGGGTGAACACCGTCGCGCCGGCCGCCAACGCAGCGAGCAGCATCGCCAGGAAGCGCGGTTCTTGCAGTTTCTCGAGCAACAGTCCGAGCATCGTGTTCTCAGAAATCGAAATTGATCATCTTCTTCATCACCAGCACGCCCGTCAGCATCCAGATGGCACTGCCGACGAGCATCATCTGCCCGACCGGATGGACGAAGAGGACGTGGATGAAGTCGGGTGACGTGAGATAGACGGCGCCGCCGACGACGATCGGCAGCGCGCCGATGATGCCGCCCGAGGCTTTTGCTTCCGTCGACATGGCCCTGATCTTGGCTTTCATCTTTTTGCGGTCGCGCAGCACCTTCGACAGGTTGCCGAGCGCCTCGGCGAGGTTACCGCCGGTCTTCTGCTGGATCGCGATGACGATGGAGAAGAAGTTGGCTTCTGCCAGCGGAATACGCTCGTAGAGCTTGCCGCAGGCTTCGCCGATCGGCATGCCGACGGCCTGAGTATCGAGGATCATCTTGAATTCGCTGCGTACGGGCTCGGGCGAGTCGTTGACGATGATCCGCATCGAATCGAGCAGCGGCAGGCCGGCCTTGATGCCGCGCACCACGACGTCGATGGTGTCGGGAAAGGCGGCGAGGAATTGTTGCTCGCGTCGCGCCTTGAGATAGCTCAGACCCCAGCGCGGCAACGCAAGGCCGGCGACCACCGCCCCCGATACGGCGATCAGCAGGTTTCCGGTCCCGATGAGGGCGGCGAGGAAAGCGGCAACGGCCATCGCGCCCGAGATGATGTAGAACATCCGCACGTCGAAACTCAGTCCCGCCTGGTCGAGGCGCGTGGGCAATGACACCGTTTTCTTCTTGCTGTGGCGCTCCTCGACGCCCTTGAGCGTCTGCTCGATCTGATCGCGGCGTTGCTTCTGGGTGTTGCGTGCGGCGGCCTTGCGGATCGTCGGATCTGTCTGCGTGACGCTCAAGCGGCGGCGTTCGGCATGCCGCTCGCCCGACAGCATCGGAAGAATGAATACCCAGGCGACGCCGCCGATCGCGACGCTGACCAGGAAGAACAGGGCGAGCGAATTCATATGCATGACGCGCTCACCGATGTTCGGCTTGGGCGACCTCAGCCGCGTCGAGTGCCGCCGCCAGGCGCTTCTCTTCGCCGAAATAACGCGCGCGATCCCAAAAGCGCGGCCGGCCGATGCCCGTCGAACGATGGCGGCCGATCAGATCGCCGTTCGCGTCCTCGCCGACGATGTCATAGACGAACAGATCCTGGGTGATAATCACGTCGCCTTCAAGGCCGACCACTTCAGTGATGTGCGTGATGCGGCGCGAGCCGTCGCGCAGGCGCGCGGCCTGCACGATAACGTCGATCGAGGCGCAGATCATCTCGCGGATGGTGCGCGAGGGCAGCGTGAAGCCGCCCATGGTGATCATCGATTCCAGGCGCCCGAGTGCCTCGCGCGGGTTGTTGGCATGCAGCGTGCCCATCGAGCCGTCGTGGCCGGTGTTCATCGCCTGGAGCAGGTCGAACGCCTCGGGGCCGCGGACTTCGCCGACGATGATGCGTTCCGGCCGCATGCGCAGGCAATTGCGGATCAGATCACGCATGGTGATCTGGCCTTCGCCCTCGAGGTTGGGCGGGCGAGTTTCCAGCCGGACCACGTGCGGCTGCTGCAGTTGCAGCTCGGCGGCGTCCTCGCAGGTGATGACGCGCTCGTCGTCGTCGATGTAGCGCGTGAGGCAGTTGAGCAGCGTGGTCTTACCGGAGCCGGTGCCGCCGGAGATCAGCGTGTTGACGCGGCAGCGGCCGATGATCTTCAGGATCTCGGCGCCTTCCGGCGAGATCGAGCTGTACTTGACGAGCTGCTCGAGCGTCAGCTTGTCGCGCTTGAATTTGCGGATGGTGAGCGCCGGACCGTCGATCGACAGCGGCGGCACGATGACGTTGACGCGGGAGCCGTCGGGCAAGCGCGCGTCGCAGATCGGCGAGGCTTCGTCGACGCGGCGACCGATCTGGCTGACGATGCGCTGACAGATGTTGAGCAGCTGCTGGTTGTCGCGGAATCGCGTGTTGGTCTTCTGGATCTTGCCGGCGACTTCGATGTAGACGGTGCCGGCGCCGTTCACCATCACGTCGGCGATGTCGTCGCGCGCGAGCAGCGGCTCGAGCGGGCCGTAGCCGAGCACGTCGTTGCAGATGTCATCGAGCAGCTCTTCCTGCTCGGAGATCGACATCACGATGTTCTTGATCGCGACGATCTCGTTGACGATGTCGCGGATTTCCTCGCGCGCGGACTCGGCATCGAGGCGGGCGAGCTGGGCGAGGTCGATCGCCTCGATCAGCGCGCCGAAGATTATGCCCTTGAGCTCGTAGTATTTCTCGGACCGCGGAGCCTCGGCCGGGACCGGCATCGCCCTGGTATTGCCGGTGCTTCCGCCGGACCCGGCAGTCGTTCCGGTGCCATTGCCGGTGGTTACGACACGCCCGCCTTGCGTCGCGGGAGCGCCGACGACCGCGCTGCCGAGCCCAGCCGATGGAAACGGTGTACGGCCCGTCGCGGAACCGGCGTCGCCCGGCACGATCGAGGGGGCTTGCGGCGTGGACGGTGCGGAGCGCGGCGCCGCCGCCGGTGCCGCGCGCGCGTCACTCCCGCTCCGCTTTCCAAAGCCTGACACCACCAACTCCCGTACGCTACCGTTTCATGAGCTTCTGCAAGAGCGGCGTGAGCAACGTGCGCTGCCGCTTAGGTTCGGCGCGGCCGGTCAGGTGCTGCGCCATTTGGCGGAACAGCTCCGCCGATTTGTGACCCGACGACACCTCGGCAATCATCTGACCGTTGTTGGCAGCCGTGCCGAAGATCGCCGGCTCGAACGGGATAGTCGCGATCGGTTCGTCCTCAAGTGCGCGTGCGAAATCGGCGGGCTTGATCTCCGGCCGCTTGGGTACTCCGACCTGATTGAGGCAATAGGCCGGCTTGCGGTCGTTCGGGCGCGCAGCCTTGAGCACGTCGATCAGATTCTTCGCGTTACGCAGGTTGGCGAGGTCGGGAGATGCCACGATCAGGATGTCGTCGGCGCTGATCAGCAGCCGCTTGGTCCAGGCCGACCACAGGTGCGGAACGTCGAGGATGACGCATGGCACCGTCGTTCGCAGCGTGTCGAAAATCGGGTCGAAGGCCTCGCCGTTGAAATCATAGACGCGCTCGAGCGTCGCCGGCGCCGCCAGCAGCGACAAATGGTCGGCGCATTTCGACAGCAGGCGGTCGAGGAAGGCGGCGTCAACACGGTCGGGCGAGAACACCGCGTCCGCAATGCCCTGCGGCGGGTCCTGATTGAAATCGAGTCCGGCAGTCCCGAATGCCAGGTCGAGATCGGCCACTACCGACGCGAGGTTGAAGTCGCGGCCGATCGCCCAGGCGATGTTGTGCGCCACCGTCGAGGCGCCGACGCCGCCCTTGGCGCCGACAACGGCGAGGATTCGTCCCACCGCCTTGGCTTCCGGCGCCGAATAGAGGCCGCAGACCGCGCGCACGATGTCGATCGTCCCGGTCGGCGCGATCAGATAATCGCTGACGCCGCGACGAATCAGCTCGCGATAGAGCAGAATGTCGTTGAAGCGTCCGATGACGATGAGGCGGGTGTCGCCGTCGCAGACCTGCGCCAGCTCGTCGAGCGAAGAGAGCAGCGTGTCGCCCGATTTGTCCGACTCGATGATGATGACGTTCGGCGTCGGCGAGGACTTGTAGGCCTCTAGCGCGGCCGGCATGCCGCCCATCTGGATGCGCATGTGGGCACGCGCCATGCGGCGGTCCTCGCCCGCGCCCTGCATGGCGCCGGCGACATCGACAGTCTCGCAGAAGGCCTGCACCGAGATGCGCGGCGCCGGAGCAATATGCTCCTCGGCCGGCGCCTCGCCAGCCGCCGCGATCTCGGGCTCAGCTGTTTGTTGGCCGTATCTGATCATTTGCCGACGTCGCTGATCTTGCCCTGGTCGGTGTTGGTATAAGTCGTGGTAGCGCTCTCACCCTTGCGATACTTCTCGATCGCCTGCGTACGGCGCGGGGTATAGGCCGGCGTTTCCCCGCGCGGCTGCACGAGGTCGGTCGGATTGTCGACCATGGCGGCAAAGTTTTTCTGCGTGGCGCAGCCGAGATTCCAGTGCGGGCGGTTCTCGAACCAGGCCGGATCGTTACCCGGCCCCAGGTCCTTCGGCCACAGTCCGCACGGCCCGGCTTCCGCGGTTACACGCGGATAATTGAGCTTGATCGGCGCCAGCTTGTCGATGTCGGTCGGAAAATACGGCCGCACACTCACGGCCTGGGGCGGCACTTCGGCGGCGAGCAGGATCGCCTGCATCTCGCGCAATGATTCCGCCGCCGCGCGCTCGTTCGGCGTCCTGCGCGGAACATCGATGATGATGCCGCCGCTGCCTTCACGCTTCCACGCCTGCGCGAAAGCAAGCACATCGGCGCGCTGCGCCGGCAGCAGGCCTCCGCGATGACTGCCGACAAGCACGGTGACGGAGCGCTCGCCTTCCTTGAGCGCGATCGGGTGGCGCTGGCGATAGTCGTTGGAGATTGGTTCGGACGGCAGGGTCGGCGCATAGAGACAGCCGCCGAGCGCGAGCGTCATCGCCAGCAGCGAAGCGCCGCGGATGAACGGCGCCAGCTTGGTGTTGTTGGTTGTCATGCGCTCGCCTTTGCCGTCAGTCGATGATGAAGCCGTAGTTGCCGCGGTACATGCGGCGCGGATCGATCGTTCCGGGGACGCCGTAGATGCGATTGAGCCGTCCGAGCAGCACGCTCGACGGATCGGATGCGTCGGCAAAGCCGTCATCGGGACGCGCCAAATCCTTCGACGCCACCGCGCGTGTGATGTAAGGCGTGACGATGACCATCAGCTCGGTTTGCCGAGTGGCGTAGTCGCGGCTGCGGAACAGCGCACCAAGCACTGGCACCTGCGTGATCCCCGGCATGCCGTTGATCGCCTGCTTGGTCGATTCCTGGATCATGCCGGCCATCGCCAGCGAGCCGCCGGAGGGAATTTCCACGGTCGTGTCGGCGCGGCGCACGCGGATCGAAGGAACGGTCACCGTCTGCTGCGTGCCCGGCACCGAGAGCGTGATCGCGTTCTCGTTCGAGATATCGGACGCTTCGGTCAGCACCTTGAGACTAATGCGGCCTTCGGTGAGCACGATCGGCGTAAAGGTGAGGCCGATGCCGAACTTCTTGTATTCGATCGACTGCTGGCAGAGCGGTGGCACGCGGGTCGTGTCGCAGCTCAGGCCCGCCGGGATCGGGAACTCGCCGCCGGCAAGAAACGTCGCCGACTCGCCCGAGATCGCAGTGAGGTTCGGCTCGGCGAGAGTGCGGATGACGCCGGCGCGCTCCATCGCGCGCAGAGTGGCGGTCGCGCCCTGATAGGTGAAGGCGGCCGAGCTGTTGCTGATCGGCTGGCCGACGGCGGAGAACGGATTGGTGTTGGCGAAATTGAGCACCGCCATCCCGGAGCCGACATGACCGGCGAGATCAACGCCGAGTTGCTTGATCACGTCGCGCTGCACCTCGGCGACGGTGACGCGCAGCATCACCTGGTCGCGGCCGCGGACGGTGATGGCATTGACCACCTTGTCGGAATTGCCGACGAGACGGGTTGCAAGATCGAAGGCCTGTTGCGCCTCGGCCGGGTTGGCGGCGCTTCCCGTCAGCACCACGCCGTCGCCGACGCCATCGATGCGCATGTCGGCATTGGGGAACATCTGGCGCAGTGCAGCTCGCACGCCGTTGAGGTCGCGCGTGACGGCGATGTCGAGTCCGGCGATCTGCCGGCCCTCGCCGTCGAAGAAAAACACGCTGGTCTGGCCGACAGTGACGCCGACGATGTAGGCGCGGCGCGAGGAGCGAACCACCGCGTTGGCGACCTTGGGGTCGGCAACCAGAATGTCGCGCACGTCGCGCGGCAGGTCGACGACCACCGACTTGCCGATGCCGAGCGGCACGAAGCGCGACGTCGCCTCGCTCGCCGCGATCTGGATGGTGGCGGAAGCCTGTTGCTCGAACTTCGGCTCGGCGCTCTGTACCTTGCTCAACGCGCCGGCCGCGAGCAGCAGCGCGATTGCGAGAACCGCACCCCGCCTCAACGTGCAATGTCGCATGTCGCGACCCCCCTCCGGATCATTTCGGCAGCGTGGTGGTGGTGACGCCGAAGCGGACCATGTTGGTGCGCCCGCCGCTGGATTGTTGGTTGTCGGTGGGGCCGGCGCGCGACGTCGAGTCCGCCAGACTGCGCAGGGCAAGCGTCAATGTCCCCATCTGGCGCGATAGTGCGAGCAGTTCGGCCTGGCGCTGTGTGAGCTCGAGCGTCGCGGTTTTGCCGACAACGACACGCTGGCCGTTTTTCTCTTCCACGTTCTGGTCGATCGCGAGCACGCGCACGTCGGCGAGGATCGTTTCGCTGACATGCGCCTCGATGCCGGAGGCTTTTTCGGCCTCGCGGTCGCGGCGCGACAGGATCACGTCGACACGGTCGTTCGGCAGGATGAACCCGCCGGCGCCGGTCTCCACGGAAATTTCGGTCGAGATCGCGCGCATGCCCGGCGGCAGGATGGCGGCCATGTAGCCGGAGCCCTTGGCCTTGATCAGTCGGTTCTCGCGCACGGGCTCGCCCGCGCCGATCGGCGCGCGCGCAACGGCGCCGGCGAATTGTTCGATCGCGTCGGGTTTATCGGTCCGCCTGATGAAGGATCCCGCCGATACGGAAGGCCACTGCTGCCAGCCAAGATCGCCGCCCGAAAGCGAGTGGCCGATGCCGATCTCGTTCTTGGCGACAAGCACATCGACAGTGTCGAGCTGCGCGACCGGCGGCGGCGCGGGGGCCGGCGGCGGCGGTTCACCGCCCGACATCAGCAATGCGGCAAGGCCGCCTGCTCCGAGAGCAAGTCCAAGAACGACAATACGCGCGGCTTTCATACGCTCCACATCCCACGAGGCGTGACGCTGGCGGCCCACATCTGGGTTCGCCGATGCCTGATTTCATCAGGCAAAGGTCAATTCGTGGTTAACAGGGCGTATCTAAATCGAGTTAATGGAAGTTTACCGCCGCCTTCGTTCAGGGCGTCAGCATCTTCATCCACGCCGTGTACGGGTAAATGAACATCGCCGCCGCGGCGAGCGCGATGCCATACGGCACGCCCGCATTCTCCTGGTGCAGGCGGGCGATCCACACCTGCTTGGCCAACGCGTCCGGCAGCGGCAGCGCGCGGAAGCGGATGATCGCGAGGGTGAGCACGCCGCCGAGCAGCGATGCCCACAGCAGGTAATCGTAGAGATATTCGAAGCCGAACCACAACGCGGTCGCGGCCGCGAGCTTGGCGTCACCGCCGCCGATCCAGCCGCGCGCGTAGCAGGCGAAGGCAACGACCAGTACCAGGGCGCCGGCGAGCGCGTGATAGCCCATCGCTTCAGCGCTCATGCCGGTGGCCAGCGCGAGCCCGACGAAGCCCGCAATTAGCGCGAGCGAAATGCGGTTGGAGATGGTCATGGTCAGGAGATCGCTCGAGGCGGCGAAGGCCATGAGCGCGGGAAACAGCAGAAGCCTGACGGCGTCGATGACCATGTGCAACGACCGATGTTCCTGCCCGATTGCTAAGCCCGGCGAGGTGAAAGCCGGGTAAAGCCCGTCTCAAAAAAGCGAAAGGCTCCGGCCAAGGGACCGGAGCCTTCCGTACCTGGAGGAAGCGGTCGCTTTACTTGCCGGCGTTGGCCAGCGTCGAAGCGACGTTGTTGAAGGTCGTGCCGATACGACCGCCGAGGCTCTGCACCGCCGCGATGATCGCGACCGAGATGCCCGCGGCGATGAGGCCATACTCAATGGCCGTCGCGCCCGACTCGTCCTTCATGAAGCTCTTGAAGAGGGTGGTCATTAGTTGCTCCTAGTGGATCCACACGTGGCTGTCTGAGCTGATCCATAACGCCGGTTATGTTCCGACGGTTTTGGACCGTCGCGACCATAGGCTCCGAGCCCTTGCATCCCGGTTAAACCAATTGCGCAAAGCTTCGGCCAACGCGCCGTTTGGCGGCGTGGTTAATAGCGTGTTTCCGCTTTCATTCGCATTGTCGCAATCGCGCCGAGGCGGCGAAAACCCGCATGAATCCTGGCGTTTCGCTGTGTGTCGATGCGCGCCGAAGTACGCCGCACGCGCGCGCCACGCCGGTTTTCGTGCGCTCGTGCGTGCGCTTGATTCCGGATTGATTCACCAATTTAGATTCAACTCACAAAGCTTGTTTCAGCAGCGACTGACCATACGTTGGGTCGTCGGATCCGAGTGAGTGGAGCGTACCGATGACGGCACCGATCGCGCGCGCGCGGCGCATTTTCACCAGCATCCTGTTCGCCCTCGCCGCAGTTGCCGCCGCGCCCGCCAACGCCGCTCCGCAACTGTTGACGGTGAAGCTGGACCAAGCCCGCATCGAGCGCCTGCCCGATCGTGTCTCCACTATCGTCGTCGGCAATCCCCTGATCGCGGACGTCTCGCTGCAGCAAGGCGGATTGATGGTCCTGACCGGCAAGGGCTTCGGCGTGACCAACCTGATCGCGCTCGATCGCAGCGGCGCCGTGCTCGCCGAGCACACTATCCAGGTGCAGGGCCCGACCGATGGCGTCGTGGTTTTCCGCGGCATGTCGCAGGAAACCTACAGCTGTACCCCGCGCTGCGAGCGCCGGATCACGCTCGGTGACGAGCCGGCGTTCTTCGATGCCACTCTCAACCAAAGCGGCACCCGCAATGCCCGCGCCCAGGGCGCCGGGGCCGCGGCGCCGACTGGCGGCGGACCCGCGCGCTAACGGGCTTCCGGCTGGCGATCCCTAACGAAATCTGAGCGCGTACCCTCCAATACCGGAGGTCGCGACAACCGTTAAACAACAGATTTTCGATAAAACCGGCAAATCGCGTGGTTTTTCATGGGGCGTGACGCCATGAGTGGAGTCGTTCGGTCGATCGGATCTTTTGCGCAGCGCACGTTGCTGCGTCCGCTGTGCCGTTTCGCACGCAACACGCGCGCCACCGCGGCGATTGAATTCCCGCTGGTGCTCGTGCCTTTCATCGCATTTCTCTACGCCATCATGGAAACCGCCATGGTGTTCTTCAGCACGCAGGTGCTGGAGACCGGCGTTCAGAATGCAGCGCGCATGGTGCTCACGGGTCAGGCGCAGGGCAGCGGCTATAATCAAACGAGTTTCAAGACCGCCGTGTGCCAGAAGGTCACCGGCTGGCTCGACTGCAGCGGCAAGCTGTACGTCGACGTGCGGAAGTTCGCCGACTTCTCGTCGGTGAGCCTGACATCACCGGTCAATGCCGACGGCACCATCAACAACAACTTCGTCTACCAGCCAGGCGGCCCCGGCGACATCGTCGTTGTGCGCCTGATCTATCCGTTCCCGATCGCGATGCGCTTGTGGAACCCGAACCTTTCGAACATGTCCGACAACAGCCGACTGCTGATCGCGACCGCAGCGTTCAAGAACGAGCCCTACTAATGAACAAGCGCAGCCTGTTTGAAAGCACCGCTCTGGTTCGCCGGTTCGGCCGCGATGGCCGCGGTGTTTCCGCTGTCGAATTTGCGTTGATCGCGCCGCTGCTGGTGACGATCTATTTCGCCGGCATCGAGGTCACGACGGCGGTTGCCGTCGACCGCAAGATGACGCTGGTCGCCCACACGGTGGCCGACCTGGTCGCGCAATCGTCGAGCATCACCAACTCGGAAATGACCGATATTCTCAACGCCGCGGCGGCCGTGTCGTCGCCCTACACCACAACGAACCTGAAGGTGACGGTCTCGAGCGTCACCATCAACTCCAGCAACGCGGCGACCATCGCCTGGAGCGAGACGCTCAACGGCACCCGGCATACCGTCGGTGAAACAGTCACACTGCCGACGGCGCTCAACATAGCCGACTCGTCGCTGATCTGGGGTGAAGTGACCTACACCTACAGGCCGATGTTCGGCACCGTGATCAAATCCAACCTGACGCTCGGCGACGCGATCTACATGCGTCCGCGTATCAGCGCGACGGTTGCGCGCACCACCAACTAGACCTCTTTTGCGCTTGGGCTACGAGGCGATCGGCAGTTCGGTCGTCGATTTGATCTTTTCCATCGCAAAGCGCGACGTGACGTTCTTGAGCGGGATCGCCGCGATCAGCTTCTTGTAGAACTCGTCGTAGCCGGCAATGTCCTTGACGACGACGCGCAGCATGTAATCGACGTCGCCCGCCATCCGGTAAAATTCCATCACCTCCGGCATCGCGCCGACGACCTGCGCGAAAGTCTTGAGCCATTGCTCGGAATGGTCGCCGGTTTCCACCGACACGAACACGGTGACGCCGAGTCCCAGCTTGTCCTGATCGAGCACGGCGACGCGGCGCATGATCACGCCTTCCGCCTCGAGGCGCTGGATCCGCTTCCAGCATGGGGTGGACGACAGGCCGACGCGGTTGCCGATCTCGGCGACCGAGAGCGAGGCGTCTTTCTGGAGCACGGCGAGAATCTTGCGGTCGATGGCGTCCATGGTGCGGTCCTGCGTCTGTGGAGCAAACCTCCCAGGCTATGGCGCGAATATAGAAATTCCTTCTTTGAAGTCCAGTATAAAGCCACCGTCGTAGAAAAAAATTTTGCAGGGCGGGGTCGCCTGCGAACCCCCGGGCTCCTATGTTAACGCCCGAAACGGCGGGACTTTCACCGACATGCGACGTCCGATCCTCATCGCCCGTGCGGCGCTGCGCGTGTTCGGCCTGGCGCTGCTGCTCGCTGCAACGAGCGCTGCCGCGCAGGACAAGACGCAGGACGCACTCGCGCCCCTGGTGAGCGTCGAGTGGCTTGCGCAGCATCTGCGCGAGCCGGGCCTCGTGGTCCTCGATATCCGCTCGGCCATCGACGGCGGCAGCGCCGAGACCTACGCGCAGGCGCATATTCCGACTGCGATTCACAGCGACTACGACAAGGCCGGCTGGCGCGCGACGCGCAACGGCTTGCCCTACATGCTCCCGACCGTGGCGCAGCTCGAGAAGCTGATCGGCGAACTCGGGATCGACGAAGATAGCCGCGTGGTGGTGGTGCCGGCCGGCGTCAGCTCGACGGATTTCGGTTCTGCCGCGCGCGTCTACTGGACGCTCAAGGTCGCCGGCGTCACCAAGGCGGCCATCCTCGACGGCGGCAACGCTGCCTGGGCCGCCGCAAAGCAGCCAACCGAAACCGGCGTCAACACACTGTCGCCGACGATCTTCACCGCGACCATCAACAAGAGCCTGATTGCGGACGCCGGCGACGTCGAGCAATTGCTCGCCAGCGGCAAGGGCACGTTGGTCGATGCGCGGCCGCCGCTCTACTTCAGCGGAAAGGTCAAGGCTGACGCCGCCTCGGCCTATGGGCACATTCCCGGCGCCATCAATGTCGACAGCGCCGATTTCTATGACGACGCCACCAACCGCCTGCGACCGCGCGCCGAGCTCGCCGCGATTGCCGCGCGCATTCCCGACAAGGATCCGGTCGTGAACTACTGCAACACGGGTCACTGGTCAGCGACCGACTGGTTCGTGCTGTCCGAATTGCTTGGCCGCAAGGACGTGAAGGTCTACTACGGCTCGATCGTCGACTGGGCGTCGCAGCCAAGCCGGCCGATCTCTTCGTCCCGCACCAAGTGGGACGACATCAAGAAGTTCTTCGGCAAGGGTTCATAGCGCATGTCCCGGAAAAGTGGTCCGGTTTTCCGATCAGGACATGCGCCAGGGAAAATCATGACCACCGTCACTGCCCCAGCTTTCGAGCCTGTCGCCGCGCGGCGTGACTGGCTGTTCGTCGCCGCGGCGGTGCTCGCGACCGCGCTAATGGTCGCGCTTGTGCTGATCGACGATCAGCCCGCATCTGCGGCGCTGCTGGTGCTTGGCTTCGGGCTCGGCGCCGCGTTCCTCAAGGCCGAATTCAGCTTCACGGCATCGTGGCGGCGGTTTCTTGTGCGCGGCGAGGCGGGCGGCCTGCTCGCGATCCTGCTGCTGATCGCAATCACCGCCGTGTTCGTCGTTCCAGTGGCGGCGAGCTGGCCGCACTACGGCGGCTCGATTGCGCCGATCGGCGCGTCGCTCATCATCGGTTCGTTCGTGTTCGGCATCGGCATGCAGCTCGCCAACGCCTGCGGCTCCGGCACGCTCTATACCGTCGGCGGCGGCTCGGGCCGCATGCTGCTCGCGCTTGCGTTCTTCATCATCGGTAGCGTGCTCGGAAGCATATCGCTGCCGACTTTCCTGAACCTGGGCGGCCTCGACCCCGTCCTGGCCAGCGATTATTTCGGCCCGTGGGGCGGGCTCGCCGTCACGCTCGTCAGCATCGGCATTGCGGCGCTGGGCGTGTTCGCCGTCGCCCGCGGGCGCGGCGGCGGCACCGTGCCACGCCGCGGCTTCCTGATCGGCGCGTTCGTCATTGCGGCGCTGATGGTCGGCGTGTTCTTCGCAGGCGGGCACCCCTGGAGCGTCACCTTCGGCTACACCGTGTGGGGCGCCAAGCTCGCGAGCCTTGCAGGGTTCGATCTCTCGCGCTTCGAGTTCTGGCAATGGGCCGGACCGAAACACGCGCTGTCCGACTCGCTCCTGGGGGACACCGCGAGCCTCACCAACCTCGGCATGATCTTCGGCGCCATGGCGGCCGCGGCCTTCTCGGCGCCGTTCGCGCGCGGGCCATGGCCCCCGGTGCGTTCGCTTCTCGCCGCGGCGCTCGGCGGGCTGTTGATGGGCTGGGGCGCACGGCTCGGCTTCGGCTGCAACATCGGCGCTTTCGTCGGCGGGGTCGCCTCGGGCTCGCTGCACGGCTGGATCTGGTTCATCGCGGCGCTCGGCGGCTGCACCATCGGCATCAAACTGCGGCCGTGGTTCGGCTTGGCGGTGGAGTAAGGCGATGCGGCTCGCTTACGTCATCGTCTTCCTGATCGGCATGGCCGCAATCCTGTCGGATCATCTCGCCTCGCCATCCATCGGCCGTGCCGTGTCGCCGCAGGATTTCGCCGGCGCCTGCGCGCCTTGTGGCGCGCCCTGTCCTTCGAAGAAATAGCTAGCGCCGCAGCCGCGCGTCGACTTCGGCGCGCGTCGGCGCAGTGGAGCTGCCGCCGAAGCGCGTGACCTTCACCGCCGAGGCCGCCGCCGCAAAGCGCAGCGCATCGGGCAGGCTTTGCCCTTCGAGCAGGGCGAAGGTGAATGCGCCGTGAAACACGTCGCCCGCAGCGAGCGTGTCGACCGCCGTCACCTTGAACGCGGGCATGGCGTGCACCTCGCCGCCGTCGCTCCACAGCACGTCGTTCGGCCCATCGGTCACAGCGACGAACCCGCCCGAAGCCTTCTGCATTTCCATGAGTGCGTTGGCCGCCGTCTGTCCCTGGAACGTGCCGTGCAGGCTTTCGCCCGAAAAAATCGCATGCGTCGCCATGGCGAGCAGCGGATCGTCGGGCGTGGTCGGCTTGTCCACGTCGAGGACGATGTGCAAGCCGCGGCGCCTGGCTTCCTTGCCGATCGGCAGCACAAACTTCGGCCGCCGGTTGTCGAGCAGAACACCGTCGGCCCGTGCGACCAGCGCCGCTGCGTTCGACGGCGCGACCTCGAGCAGCCGCTGGTCGGCGTAGGTTACGATGGTGCGCGCGCCGCTGTCGTCGACCAGGATCGCCGATATCGATGAATGCCCGCCGCCAAGCCGCACGCAGCCGGCGGTGTCGATGTGCTCATCCGCAAGATTGGCCAGGATGCGGTCGCCGATAGCGTCATCGCCGAGCGGTCCGGCGAAACTCACGCGCCCGCCCAACCGTGCGATCGCAACCGCGGCATTGGCGGCACAGCCGCCGCCCACGGCCATGAACTCGCTGGCGTCACCCTTGCTGTCGACCGGCGGGACGGATTTCACCCGATACACCTCGTCGAGCACGACGATGCCGGCGCAGAGGATGCGCGGGGCTTCGCGCTCAACCAACGCTCGCTCCCTCGACCCAGGCGCGAATGATGTGGTGCGCGATCGCGATCGGCGGCGGGGTGGAGAGCCCTTGGGTGTGCGTCTTCATCAGCATGGCGGCGGCCTCGTCACGCGAGAACCAGCGCGCGTCCTCGAGCTCGGATGTGTCGACCTTGATGTCGACCGACAACGCTTGCGCATGCGCGCCGATCATCAGCGACATCGGGAAAGGCCAGGGCTGGGAGGCGAAATAGCGGACATTGCCGCAGACAATGCCGGCCTCCTCAAAAGTTTCCCGGCGCACCGCGTCCTCGATGGTTTCGCCGGGCTCGATGAACCCGGCGAGGCACGACCACATGCCGGTACCGAAGCGTGCCTGCCGTCCGAGCAGGCAACGGTCGCCGTTGATCGCCAGCATGATCGCCACCGGGTCGGTGCGCGGGAAATGCATCGTCTTGCACGACGGGCAGTCGCGCTTCCAGCCGGCTTCGCTGACGACCGTCGGCATGCCGCAGTTGGAGCAGAAACGGTGACGCGCGTGCCAGAGGAGCATGGCCTTGGCCTCGGCGACCTCCGCGAGATGATCGGGGCCGATCAGCCCCTGCACCGCGATCGAGCGCAAGTCGATAACGAGCAAGCCGGCGCTCTTGAGCGCGTCGGCGGCATTGGCATCGAGCGCCACGCCATAGCGCGGTGCGCCGTCGCGCAACCCCAGGAATACGATCTCGCCGGGCGCCGCCAGCTTGCGTGCTTCGCCGAGCGTGAACAGTGGATCCATTCCGCCGGCGGCCTTCTTGAGCACGACCGACTCGCCGACGAGCGCGTAGGCGCCGGCCTTGTCGTCGAACGCCTCCGCCGCGCGCAGTTGTGCCGCGCGGTCGATGCCGCTGCCGGCATACGCAAGGCGAGGTGGCGGACCGAGGTCGAAACGGCTGCTCATGACCGGCGGGAAGCTGGCATGCCGCGCGCGTTACTTCAATCCGATGGCACCGCCGAGCGCAGCTGCCACCCGCTCGATCTCATCGGGGCCGTAGGCCTTCGGCGGCAGCGCACCCCACATCGGCTTCGGCCACAGGGCGTCGGTCTTGCGCCGCGCCACCACGTGGACGTGGAGCTGTGGCACCATGTTGCCGATGGCGGCGATGTTGAGCTTGTCGCATTCGGTGGCACGCTTGAGTCCGCGCGCGGTCTGCGCGATTTCCTTGGTGAGCTCCTGCTGCTCGGCATCGGGCAAGTCGATTAGTTCGCTCGCCCCGGCCCGCCGCGGCACCAGAATGAGCCACGGGAAGTTGGCGTCGCGGCTGAGCAAGACACGCGACAACGGCAAGTCTCCGAGCGGAAGGCAGTCCTGCGCAAGCTGCGGGTGTAGTTCCCATTTTTGCGTTATCACCATGGTCGAAACCTCCTCCTTATGCGCGCTTGCATTCCCGTTCCGTTCCGCCGATATAAGGGCGGGAGGTTGGCGGTGGACGAGCCACTCGCCAACCGGGTCAGGTCCGGAAGGAAGCAGCCCTAACGAGCTCCGGTTCGGGTCGCTCGTCAGCCTCCCACCCAATTCAAAAATATTGCGCGTTCCGCAGATCCGCCATGGCCAAGAACGAGCGTACGGGGGCCGCCAGCAGCAAGAGTGCCGCGCCCCCGGCCGCACCGGCGGGCAGCGCGCAGGGCTACCGCGTGCTGGCGCGCAAGTACCGCCCGTCCACCTTCGATGACCTGATCGGCCAGTCCGCCATGGTGCGGACGATTTCCAACGCGTTCGAGACTGGCCGCATTCCGCAGGCCTGGATCCTCACCGGTGTGCGCGGTGTCGGCAAAACCACGACGGCGCGCATCCTGGCGCGGGCGCTGAACTACGAACTGCCCGACGGTTCGATCAAGGGACCGACCGTGCAGATGCCGGTGCTCGGCGTGCACTGCCAGGCGATCATGGACAGCCGTGATGTCGACGTCCTCGAAATGGATGCCGCCTCGCACAACAGCGTCGACGACGTGCGCCAGATCAACGACGCGATCCGCTACGCGCCAGTGTCGGCACGCTACAAGGTCTACATCCTCGACGAAGTGCACATGCTGAGTCCCGCGGCATTCAACGCGCTACTCAAGACCCTGGAAGAGCCGCCGCCGCACGCCAAGTTCATTTTCGCGACCACCGAAATCCGCAAGGTCCCGGTGACGATCCTGTCGCGCTGCCAGCGCTTCGACCTGCGCCGCATTGAAGCCGACGTGCTGGTCGCGCATCTCGACGGCATCTGCAAAAAGGAAAACATCGGCGTCGAGCCGGAAGCGCTTGCCTTGATCGCGCGCGCTGCTGAAGGCTCGGTGCGCGATGCACTCTCGCTGCTCGACCAGGCGATCGCGCACGCCGGCGAGGAGAGCGGCAAGGGCAAGGCCGCGATCCGCGCCGAAGACGTGCGCCAGATGCTCGGGCTCGCCGACCGCTCGCGCGTCATCGACCTGTTCGAGGCGCTGATGCGCGGCGACGCCGCGGCAGCACTCAAGGATCTGCGCGAGCAGTACGCCTCGGGCGCCGACCCGGCGATCGTGATCGCCGACCTTGCCGATTTCACGCACCTTGTCACCCGCATCAAGATCGTGCCGGCCGTCGCCGATGATCGTTCGCTCACTGAAGCCGAACGCACGCGCGGGCGCGCCTTTGCAGCCGCGCTGTCGATGCGCGTCCTCTCGCGCGCCTGGCAGATGCTGTTCAAGGGCCTTCCCGAGGTGCAGAGCGCCGACAAGGCAATCGCCGCTGCCGAAATGGTGCTGGTGCGCATCGCCTACGCCGCCGACCTGCCGACACCCGACGAAGTGATCCGCGGGCTTTCCAGTGATGCCCCCGGTGCGCCCTCAACGCCGTCGGGCAATGGCGGCGGTTCTACGCAGCCGAGCCTCAGTCTGCCGCGCAGCGAAGCGCCGCGCGGAGCGCCGCGGGCTGCGCTGGCGCCGGCGCGCGCCGAGCCGATGCAGCAGCCGCAGACCATCGTGTCTTCCGAGCCGGTGCGCGCCATCAGCAAATTCGAAGACCTGATCGCGCTCGCCAACGAGATGCGCGATCTGCAGACCAGGACCGCGCTGGAGCGCGACGTGCGGCTGGTTCGTTGCGAGGATGGCCGCCTCGAGATTGCGCTCGAGCCTAACGCCTCGAAAATGCTGATCGGCGACCTCGGCCGCAAGCTGCAGGACTGGACTGGCCGCCGCTGGATGGTGGTGGTGTCCGCAGAATCGGGCCAGCCGACCGTCAAATCGCAGAACGAGGCGCGGCGCGAGCAGGTCGAGCTCGGCGTGCGGGCCGACCCGCTGGTGCAGGCGGTGCTGCAGAAATTCCCGGGCGCGGCGATCGTCGAGGTGCGGGCGAAAGAAAGCATGCTCGAGCCGCCGCCGGCGTCGGGCGATCCCGAACTGCCCGACACGAGCGAGATGCCGCCGTACGACGACGAGGACAGGTGAGCGATGCCTGACTTCATGGGCTTGATGAAGCAAGCCGCTGAACTCAAGACCAAGATGGAGGCGATGCAGGCCGAACTCGACCGGCTGGAAGTTTCCGGCACGTCCGGCGGCGGCCTCGTCACCGTCACGCTGACCGCCAAAGGCGAGATGAAAGGCGTGCAGGTCGATCCGTCGCTGGTGAAGCCCGACGAGAAGGAAATCCTCGAGGATCTCATCGTCGCGGCGCATGGCGACGCGCGGCGCAAGGCCGAAGCGCTGATGCAGGACAAGATGAAGAGCCTGACCGGCGGACTGCCGCTGCCGCCCGGACTGAAGCTGTTCTAGTGGGCACGCGCTGATGCCGACAGCCGTCGCCGGCCCCGAAATCGAGCGTCTGATCCAGCTGCTGGCGCGGCTGCCCGGGCTCGGCCCGCGCTCGGCACGGCGCGCGGCGTTGCATCTCATCAAGAAACGCGAGCAACTGATGACGCCGCTTGCGAGCGCATTGCAGACCGCGATCGAGAAGATCACGGTGTGCAAGACTTGCGGCAACATCGACACGCAAAACCCCTGCACGGTCTGCATCGATCTGCGACGCGACCAGTCGGTCATCGTGGTGGTCGCCGACGTCGCCGATCTGTGGGCGCTCGAACGCGCGCATGCGATCAACGCGCGCTACCACGTGCTTGGCGGCACGCTGTCGCCGCTCGACGGCGTCGGTCCAGGTGACCTCGCGATCGAGTCGCTCGTCTCGCGCGCGCACGGCGACGAGGTGAAGGAAGTGATCTTGGCGCTCAACGCGACCGTCGACGGCCAGACCACCGCGCACTACATCACGGATCTTTTGGCCGGCGCGAATGTGGTGGTAAGCCGCCTCGCGCACGGGGTCCCGGTCGGCGGCGAGCTCGATTATCTCGACGAGGGCACGCTCAGCGCCGCCATCAAGCAACGCACGGCGTTCTAGTGCCCCGTTTCCGACGCGCGTAAAACAATCGCAGCACGGTCTGATACGCGCGTCGGAAACAAAGGGGCACTAGCAAGAATATAATGCTAGGGCCGCTTGAATTCGAGCGTGGCGAAATGGCCGCGCCACTGTAGCCAGGCCAGCAGCAGCAAGCCCGGTGTTCCTGCAAACGCGCAGATTGCAAAGAACCAGAACCAGCCGGTGTAGAAGGCAAGAAAGCCTGCGCCCCCGGCGAGAAAAGTCCGTCCGACGGCAGAGAGCGCGGTCAGCAGCGCGTATTGCGTCGCGGTGTGCAGGGGATTGCGGCAAAGCGCCGACAGATAGGCAACGAACATCACGGTGCCGATCGCACTGGTGAAATTCTCGACCGTGATGGCAAACGTCAGCCAAGCCAGATCGTGTCCCACGATTGCCTGCCAGGAGAAGGCAAAATTGGCCAAGGCCTGCAGGATGCCGCCGATCCATAAGCCGGTCGACAGCGAAACAGCACGCGCAAGGTAGCCGCCGGCGAACCCGCCGGCGAGCGATGCCGCGAGCCCTACCCCCTTGATGATGTTGGCGTAGTCGGTGCGCGCGACCCCGATGGCCTGGGTGAAGGGTCCCGTCATCACGCCTGCCAGCGCGTCGGTGAGTTTGAACAAGATGACAAAGACCATCACCATGACCGCGACCAGTACGCCTTCGCGCAAGAAGAAATCCTCGAACGCGCCGGTCACCGTCGTGAACAGGCGCTGCATCGGGGCAACGCCGCTGTGGGCGCGCTCGGCAGCCTTCGATCGTTCCGGCTCCGTCGCCAGCAACGTCGTGACCATGCCGATCACGACCAGCGCGGCCATGGCGATATAGCTTCCTGTCCACCCTTGCTGCTTCGTGAAACCGAACGCCTCGAAAGCGCTGACGACATAGAGTGCGCCGGCGCCCGATGCGAGCATGCCGACGCGATAGGCAGCGACATAGGATGCAACGCCTGCCGCCTGCTCGTTGTCGGGTAAACTCTCGACGCGGAAGGTATCGATGACGATGTCCTGCGTGGCCGAGGCGGTGGCCACAATCACTGCGCCCAGCGCCACCAGTTCCGGCGCGGTCAGCGGATCGCAGAAGCCGAGAAACACGATCGACGCGATCAGCAGAAGCTGCGTGAGAATGAGCCAGGCGCGCCGGCGGCCGAGCAGGCTCGACAGCACCGGCACGTCGAGGGCGTCCACCAGCGGCGCCCAGAGAAACTTGAAGACGTAGGGGGACGCCACCCAGGCGAACAAGCCCACCTTGCGCAGATCGACGCCGACCTCCGCCGCCCAGTAGAGCAAGGTCGAGCCCGACAACGCGAGCGGCAACCCGGCGGAGAAGCCGAGGAACATCACGACCAGCACGCGCGGTTTGAAATAGACCGCGATGCCTTCCCAGAACGAAGCGCGGTCGGGAGTGGACCCGGGGGTGGCCGTCATCCGCGCGATACTACTCGCCGGCTTCGAGTTTGCGAGTCATCGGCGCGGGAATAATCGTCGCGCTCTCGCGGCTGTCGTCCTGGAAATCGACCTCGGTCATGCGCATGCCGCGTTTCTCGATCTTTTCCGACGAAGTAATGATCAGCCGCACGTCTTCTTCCGCGGAAGCGAAGTGACTCCTGAGCTTGAGTACGCGCTCTCGCATGAGCCGCACATCATTGACCAGATTTCCGACTTCGACGTGGATCTGGTTGGCCGCTTCGCGCATGCGCGAGTCGCGCTGCATCTGCTGCACGACCTGGATCGCCAGCATCAGCATCATCGGCGACACGATCATGACGCGGGCGCGGAACGCCTTCTGCACCACGTCGTCGAATTCCTCGTGCAGCTCGGCATAGACCGACTCCGATGGCACGAACATGAAGGCGACGTCCTGCGTCTCACCAGGGATGAAATACTTCGAAGCGATGTCGGAGACATGCTTGCCGACGTCGCTGCGCAGCCGCGCCGCCGCTTGCTTGCGCTCCTCGTCGGTCGCGGCCGCGCGATAGGCGGTCACGGCCTCGAGCGGAAACTTGGCGTCGATCACCAGCACCGGCTGCTCGGGCAGGAAGATGCAGCAATCGGGACGCGTGCGATTCGAGAGCGTGTGCTGGAACTCATAGCTGCCCTTGGGCAGCGCGTCGTTGACAATGCTCTCCATGCGGCCCTGCCCGAAGGCGCCGCGCTGCTGCTTGTTGCCGAGCACGCTGGAGAGCGACGTCACCTGCGATGACAGCTCGCTGATGTTCTTCTGCGCGCGGTCGATCACGGCAAGCCGTTCGTGCAGGCCCTGCAGGCGCTCGACCGTCTGCTGCGTGGTCGTGGTCATCGACTGGTGCATGCGATGTGACACCGCGTCGAGCCGTTCACCGACTGCGGTCTGCAGCTGCGACTGGCGATCGCCCAGCATGCGGATCATGGCCTCGAGCCTGGCCGAAGCATCGCTCTGCTGGCGCGCGAGGTCGGCGCTGAGTGCGGCCGCCTCGTCGGCGCCGTCCGGCCGCCGACCCAGCAGGAAAAACACGGCGGCCGCAGCCCCCGCACCAATCACAAGGCAAACCACTGCAATCAGGATTGTCTCAGCCATCCGCTCTTGTAGCCCGATTCGGAGGCCATTGGAACGAACGGCGAACACCGGAAAGGCTGCTGGATCGCGTTGATTTCGCAGGCAGAATTGCTTACCTACGCCGCATGGCGCTGCGACCCATCCTGATTATCCCGGACAAGCTGCTGCGAACCAAATCGGCCAAGGTCGAGAAGGTCACGCCGGAGATCCGCAAGCTGGTCGAGGACATGTTCGAGACCATGTACGACGCCCCGGGCATCGGGCTCGCCGCTGTCCAGGTCGGCGTGGCCAAGCGCATCGTCACCATGGACCTCGGCAAGCGCACACACGATGGCGGGCGCGACGACGAGGACGAGACCGGGGACGGCGAGGAAGAAGAGGTGAAGAACCCGCGCGTCTTCATCAATCCGGAGATCGTGTGGTCGTCGGAGGACAAGTCCACCTACGAGGAAGGCTGCCTGTCGATCCCGGAGATCCACGAGGATGTCGAACGCCCGGCGCGGGTGAAGGTCAAGTTCCTCGACCTCGACGGCAAGGCGCACGAAGAGGAGGCCGACGGCCTCTACGCCACCTGCATCCAGCATGAGATCGATCATCTCAACGGCGTGCTGTTCATCGACCACATCTCGAAGCTCAAGCGCGACCGGATCGTCAAGAAGTTCGCCAAGGCGGCAAAGAAGACGACTGCCGAATAGGATGGGGTCATGACGCTGCGCGTCGTGTTCATGGGCACGCCGGATTTTTCCGTGCCGACGCTCGTCGAGATCGTCGGGCATGGCCATGACGTTGCGGCGGTGTACACGCGTGCGCCCAAGCCCGCCGGGCGCGGCATGGATCTGCAGCCCTCGCCGGTCGAACGCCAGGCACGCGCATTCGGCCTGCCGGTGTTCACGCCGGCTTCACTCAAGACCACCGAGGCGCAGGAAGTCTTCGCAAGTCATCAGGCCGACGCTGCCGTGGTCATCGCCTACGGCCTGATCCTTCCGCAGCCGATTTTAGAAACGCCCGAGCTCGGCTGCTTCAACCTGCACGCCTCGCTGCTGCCGCGCTGGCGCGGCGCCGCGCCGATCAACCGCGCCATCATGGCAGGCGACGCTGAGACCGGCGTGATGGTGATGCGCATGGACGAGGGCCTCGACACCGGACCGGTGGCGATGGCCGAGCGCCTCGCGATCAGCCCCGACATGACCGCCGGCGATCTGCATGACGCCCTCGCCCGCCTCGGCGCCGACCTGATGACGCGCGCGCTGGGCGCGCTCGATCGCGACGCGCTCGCTTTGAAGCCGCAGCATGAGGCGGGCGTGACCTACGCCGCCAAGATCGACAAGAAAGAGACGCGCATCGATTGGGCGAAGCCGTGGCAGGCCGTGCACAACCACATCCGCGGCCTCTCGCCGCTTCCGGGCGCCTGGTGCGAGATCGACAAGCAGCGCGTCCGCATCCTGCGCACGACCCAAGGCAAGGGCTCGGGCACGCCGGGCACCGTGCTCGACGACGCGCTCACCATCGCCTGTGGCGACGGCGCGCTGCGCGTGATCGAAGTGCAGCCGGCGGGCAAGCGCGTGATGAAGGCCGACGAATATCTGCACGGCGCGCGATTGGCCGCCGGCGCGCGTGTATCATGAGCATGATCCCGAAAAGTGGTCACTGGTTTTCGGACAAGATCATGCTCGGGGAAAAATAGATGCCGCGCTACAAGCTCATCATCGAATATGACGGCGCGCCGTTCGTCGGCTGGCAGATCCAGGACAACGGTCCGTCGATCCAGGCCGCGCTGATCGACGCGGTCGCCGCGTTCACTGGCGAGCGCGCAGGCGTCAACGGCGCCGGGCGCACTGATGCCGGCGTGCATGCGCTCGGCCAGGTCGCGCATGTCGACCTCGCCAAAGACTGGGACACCGACACCGTGCGGGACGCCATCAACGCGCACCTGCGGCCGCACCCGATCGCGGTGCTGTCCGTCGAACGCGCGGCGGGCGATTTCGACGCCCGTTTCTCGGCTGTGAAACGGCACTACCTCTATCGCATCCTCAACCGCCGCGCCGACCTCGCGCTCGACAAGCAGCGCATCTGGCGCATTCCGCGCGAGCTCGACGCACCCGCCATGCAGGCGGCGGCGCAGTGCCTCGTCGGCAATCACGACTTCACGACATTTCGTGCCGCCGAATGCCAGGCCAAGTCGCCGGTGAAGACGCTCGACCGCCTCACCGTCGCGCGCGCAGGCGAGGAGATCCGCGTCGAGGCTTCGGCGCGCTCGTTCCTGCACCATCAGGTGCGCTCCATGGTCGGCTCGCTTGCGCTGGTTGGTGAAGGCAAGTGGAGCGCGGACGATATTGCACGCGCGCTGGCGGCGCGCGACCGCACAGCCTGCGGACCGGTGGCACCGCCGGACGGGCTCTACCTGGTGAAGGTGGACTACTAGGCCGCGGGCGCGGGCCGGCTTTTGACACAGCCGGCAACGATCAACAGCGCCACGATGATCGCCATGGTCACGATCGTCACCGCGTTCATGACAGCCAACAGATCGACCTTGGCGCCGAGGCC
>Ga0105245_10000839_pt1 | contig 28024 bp, 26 predicted proteins | sample KBSM54metaG_FD_81523 | JGI IMG/M metagenome (GOLD analysis project Ga0105245, IMG submission 81523) | Miscanthus rhizosphere microbial communities from Kellogg Biological Station, Michigan, USA - KBS M5-4 metaG | ecosystem: Host-associated > Plants > Roots > Rhizosphere > Soil | place...
ACTCTTCGGCCTTGGTGACGAGGGCGGGGAGCCGATCTTCTCCACAAGCTCTTGGCTTCAGGTGCCGATGGCTTCCCCGCGTCTCCTCCACAACATACAAGGTGCCGCAGGCGGATGAGGGGGTCTCTTCCCGTCGACTCGCGCCCGAACTCGGCCCCTCACCCGCCTTCGGCACCCTCTCCCCGCCGGGCGGGGAGAGGGGCTGGGTGTTGGATGGCGTGACATAATTCGCTTTCCCTTGAGCCTCACAAAAAAATTTCTCCTCTGGCTCCTCCTGCCTCCGGTGGTGGCGCTCCTGCTTTCTTTTCTCTTCATCGCCCAGGTCGTGCAGCTCACCGCGTCGGCCGCCGGCATCATCATCGTGCTGCTGCTCGTGCTCTACGTCGGCGGCGCGGCGGCGATGTTTTTCCTCCTCGAGCCGCGGCTCGCGGCCGTCGAACGGGCCATCGAGGGAGAGGGGGATCTCTCGCGCACGCTGTCGGAGACGCAGGCGCGCACGACGAACATCGCGGTCGTGTTGTGGGGCCTCGGCACGATCGTCTTCGCCATCCTCGGCACGCTCTTCGTCATGCGCACGGGCCTCGGCTTCAGCTACTTCTTCGTGGCCGGCCTGATCGCGTCGTTCCCATCGATCGCCTGGGCCTACGCCGCGTCGAAGCACCTCCTGATCGCCGCCGTTCCGCCTGAAAAGAGCGTTCGCTACGTCGGCTCCGGCATCTCCCTCGGACGCAAGATCGCCGTCGTCTTCATCGGCTCGCTCCTCGTCTCCGCGGCCGTGCTCATCGAGCTGATCTCCTCCAAGGTCTCGACCACGCTCGAAGGCCTCGCCGTCGCGTCGTCGTCGGAGCGTTTCCAGCGCCTCTACGACAGCGCGAACCTGATGGCGAAGCTCGACGCGAAAGAGCTCGACACGCTGAAGGTCTACATCCCCGACGAGTACGCGCTGCACGTCATCGATCCGAACGGCAACGTTTCCAGCACCAAGGACCCGCTCACGCCGGACGAAGCGACGGCCATCCGCCGCATCAAGACCGGCGACAGCCTCGCGTTCATCTCGCCGCACGTCTGCCGTTTCGCCGAGCTGCGCAACGGCTCGATCCTCGTGCTCTCCATTCCGTGGGCGCCGTACAGCAAGATCCCGCTGCAGATCACGACCTACACGAGCGTCATCGTCGGGCTGACTATGCTGGCGTTCATCCTCGCGGCATGGACGCTGGCGCGCGACGTCGGCGAGCCGATCCGCCAGCTCAGCGGCCTCGCGCAGAAGATGGCCGAGGGGAACTTCGAGTCGAGCAGCCGCATCTTCTCCGACGACGAGATCGGCCAGCTCGCCGACAGTTTCGGCGAGACGCGCGCCACGCTCCGCCGCCTCCTCGGGCGCGTCGGCGGCAGCGGCACGACGATCACCGAAGGGGTGCGCGTCATCACCGGCGGCACCGACGCCCTGCTGCAGCGCTCGCAGGAGCAATCCGACCTGACCGAGAACGCGTCGCTCGCCGTCGAAAACGTCCGCGCCGGAATCAGCAGCGTGCTGCAGGCCGCGGACGGCGTGAGCGACCTGACGCAGGACGCGTCGAGCCGCGCGCTGCAACTGCAGGCGTCGGCGGAGGAAGTGGCGCGGTCGATGGATTACCTCTTCCAGTCGGTGGAAAAGACGTCGTCGTCGACGACGGAGATGAACGCCTCGATGAACGAGATGTCGACGCGCACCGACGTGCTGGCCGGCATCGGCGACGAGGTGTTGTCGTTCGTGGCGGAGATGGACTCGACCATCGCCGAGCTGCGCTCGAGCGCGATGTCGACGGCCGACATCTCGCGCCAGGTGCGCGAAGACGCCGAGGCCGGCGGCGCGGCGGTGGGACGGACGGTGCAGGGGATCACGCTGACGTGGGACCTCACCACCAGCACGGCGCGCGTGCTCGACGACCTGCAGGCCAGCGTCGGCTCGATCACCCAGATCCTGAACGTCATCGAAGAGATCACCAACCGCACGAACCTGCTCGCGCTGAACGCGGCGATCATCGCCGCGCAGGCGGGCGAGCATGGCGCCGGCTTCACCGTCGTGGCCAACGAGATCCGCGAGCTCGCCGAGCGGACGCGCGGCTCGACGAAAGAGATCAACGAGATCATCAAGGCCGTGCAGAGCGGCTCGCGCCAGGCCGTGTCGAAGATGAAGGAAGGCGTGACGCGGGTCGAAGAGAACGTGCAGCTGGCGGATGAAGCGGCGGCATCGCTCACGAAGATCGTCAACAGCTCGTCGCGGTCATTCGAGATGGCGACGAAGATCGCCACCGCGCTCGACGATCAGGCGAAAGCCTCACGTCATCTGCACGAGGTGACGTCGCGGATGTCCGATCACATCTCGGAGATCAACCGCGCCACGCGGGAGCAGGCCCGCGGCACGCAGATGCTGGCGCAGGAGTCGGAGCGCGTGCGTGAGATCGCGGCGCAGGTGAAGAGCGCGACCGACGAGCAGTCGCAGGCCGGCCGCGGCATCACCACGGCGCTGGAGAAGATCGCCGAGGACGCGCGGGCCATGCGCGACCTGCTGGAGCGGCAGTTGCACGAGACCGACCGCATCGCCGACGCCTCGCGCATGATGCTCGACATCGCCCAGGAGAACGACGCCATCGCCCGCGAGTTCAACCGCACCGTGCAGAACCTCGTGCAGAGCGGCAAGGACTTCGAGAGCGAAGTGGCGCGGTTCCGCGTGGGGTGAATGTCATTCGGGATCGAGCCGCGCGCTTCGTTCAGCGAGGTCCGCCTGTCGTCGTCATCGATTGCTCCTTCTTCCCGTAAAGGCCCGTGACAGACGCCTGGCCGCAGGACGTGGCCATGGATGACCACGCGCAGCTTCCGCCGCCGTTCGGAAGATCGGGATCCGACGCGCCGGCGTTTTCCGGGAGCCCGGTGGCGCCGCCCGGGATGTGGCCGGCGGCGGCGGCAAGCCGCCGCGCTCCAAACTTTCGCCGCGCTCCCGCGTAGAAGGTGCCCATGACGCATCTGCTTCTCGCACTCACCATCTCGCTCCTTCCACACACGCCGCTCATCGAGCATGGCAAGACGAACCAGCTGATCAACTTCGATTTCGTCCTGGAGAACCCGGCGGCGGAGAAGGTCGAGATCGTGGAGATCGAAGTCGACGTCCTCGGCCCGAACGACACGCTCATCGCGCAGCGCCGCGTCGGCGAGAACGGGCTGAGCGTGACCACGATCCCCAATCGCTTCATCGAGCCGAAGGGAACGCTCGTCGTCTTCAATCCGCTCTTCTCCTTCGAGCCCGACCTCGATCTCTCCCACCTCCGCTACAAATTCCGCTTCGAGGGAGGCGCGACGCAGACCGTCGACGTCCACCCGAAGCCGTACGCGACGAAAACGAACCTCATCGTGCCGGTGCCGGGGCGCGTGCTCGTCCACGACGGCCACGACTTCTATTCACATCACCGCCGCCTCGACGTCACCGGCCCCATGACCACAGCGCTGCACATCGACTCCAACGTGACGCGCTACGCGTATGACTTCGTGGTCATCGACGAGAAGGGAAAGATGTACCGGAACGACGGGGAGAAAAACGAGGACTGGTACGGCTTCGGCGCGCCGCTCTACGCGCCGGGCGCGGGTGTGGTCGTGGCGGCGATGGACGGCGTCGACGACAACACGAAGTCGAAGCCGTTCCAGCCGGTGATGGAAGAGATCCTGAAAAACGTCTACCTGATCTTCGGCAACCACGTGGTCATCGACCACGGCAACGGCGAGTTCAGCCTGCTGGCGCACATGAAGAAGGGAAGCGTCACGGTCAAAACCGGCGATCGCGTCAAGCAGGGGCAGCAGATCGGCGCGCTCGGATTCTCAGGCGACGCGTTCCTGGCGCATCTGCACTACGAGCTGCAGAGCGACGCGAAATTCGGGGAGGGCCTGCCGTCGTATTTCCACGACTACAAGCGGCTGGTGGGCTCGAAGTACGTCGCCGTGCCGACCGGTCAGGTCGACAGCGGCGACGTTCTCGAAGTGCCTAGACGTTGACTGCTTTCTTCACGTTCTTGACGAACTTCTGGATGTTCTCCGCGGAATCCTCGGCGAACTCCTTCACGTCCTTCTGGAACTTCTTGCCCGGCTTCGGGGCGAACAGAAGGGCGACTGCCACACCGACGATGGCGCCGGTGAAGAAGGTAACGCTGTAGCTGGTGATGCGATTTTCTTTCTTGCGGGTAAACATGAAACTGAACCTCCTTGCGTAATTAAAGCGGCGAACTCTATAACAAACGATGATGCATGTCACGCAATGCTGTGGCGCTCGGTCGAACAGATCCAGAGTGAATCACCTTGTTCAATGCGCACATCGCTTGTGACGCGCGAGATGGTCTCTCCGTTTCGCTCGATTGCAAGTAATGATCCCCCGTCGCGGGTGCGCAGGTCGAGCTCATCGATACGCTGGCCGGTATATGGATCGCCGGAGATCCTGAATGCACGCCGATGTTCCTCGCGCGCCCGTTTCGTTTTTCCGAAGAGCCGCGCGGAGAGCATCTCGCCCGAAATGTCGGAGATCGACAGCGCGTAGTCGGCGCCGGCGCGATGGATGTTCTCCACGTTGCGCGCGTGATTGACGCGGGCGATGACCGTCACGTCGGGCACGGCGTCGCGCGCGATGACGGTGGCGAAGAGCGTCGAGTCGTCGCTGTTGAGGGCGAGGATCACCGCGCGCGAGTCCGACAGCCCGGCGCGCTCCAGCACCCACGGATCGAGCACGTCGCCGACGAACACGTCGGGCCCTTCCACGCGATCGATGACCCGCACCTCTTCGCCGGCGTCGGTCAGCAGCTCGTAGACCTTCCGTCCGACCTCGCCGAAACCGGCCATCAGGTACGGACCGCTCTGGCGCAGGTAGCTGCCGCCGATCAGCTTCGCCGCGGCGGCGAGGGCGTCGGCGTCGCCGACCAGCTCGAGCACGGAGCCGGGGTCGATGCGCGTGTCGCCGACGCAGTTCGTGAGCAGGCGGCTGCGCGACCAGATGCCGACCACGATCGCGCCGCTCTCCGCGCCGATGCGCGATTCGGCGAGCGTCTTTCCGGCGATCGGACTGGACGGCGTCACGCGGATCTCGCGCCGCTCCAGGCCGTCGATCAGCTCCACCCCCGGCACGCGCGGACTGATGCGATCGCTGGCGTGCGCCGCCAGCGCCGCGGCGACGATGTGCCGCGGCGTGTACGCGGCGGTCGCGCCGGCGAGCTCCATCGCCTTGCGGTGATTCGGGTCCTCGACGAAGGTGTAGATCTCGCGCGTGAAGCCGCTCTGCCGCGCCCTGAGGATCAGCGCAGCGTTCTCTTCATCGCGTCCGTTGGCCACGATGGCCCGCGCCGCGCCCGCCCTGCAGGCCTCCAGCATGTCCTCTTCGGTACGCGTGAAGACGACGCGCAGTCCGCGGTCCATCACCGCGCGCGCCGACGCTTCGTCGGTGTCGACGACGAGCGTCGGCACGTTCGCCACCGCGAGGCGCTGCAGCAGCGTCTCCACCGCGGGACCGAAGCGGTAGACGATGATGTGCTCCGACAGATGCCGATCGGCCGCGCGCGGCACGCGCTGCTCGAAGCGCTCGGCGAGATACGGCAGGATGAAGCCGGCCAGCAGCAGCGGAATCAGCACCATCCCGATGACCTGGACGAAGATCACCAGCACCACCATCATCGGATGCGACCAGTGGTTGTCGGAGCCGTAGCCGGTCGTGCTGAGCGTTTCGGTCGCCCATTCGAAACTCTCCAGGAAGCTGCGCGGCTTGTGCTCCAGCTGCGCCATGCCGATGTCGTACAGCAGCGCGACGCCGAAAAGAAACGCGATCAGTGCCGCGACGAGCAGGGCCAGACGACGGCGGCGCATGATTCATTGTAGGGTGCCCGGGTGGTTTCGCTCCTCTGTACCGTCCGCGATTGCCACGCGCCGCTCGCGATCGACGCCCGCCGCGCGGTCTGCGAGCGCGGACACTCCTTCGACTTCGCCCGCAGCGGCTACCTCAATCTGCTCCAGCCGCAGGACCGGCGCTCGCGGGTTCCGGGCGATTCAGCCGAGGCGGTCGCGGCGCGGAGGAGGTTCCTCGATCGCGGGTTCGCGAAGCCGCTGCTCGACGCGATCGTCGCGTTCATGCGGCCGCTGGAGGGTCCGGTCCTCGATGCCGGCTGCGGCGAGGGCTACCACCTCGGCGCGCTCGACGTCGACGAACGGCATGGCGTCGACATCTCCGTCGCCGCCATCGACGCCGCGGCGAAGCGCTATCCCTCGTGTCACTGGATCGTCGCCAACGCCGATCGCTTCCTGCCGTATGGCGACGCGTCGTTCCGCATCGTCGCCTCGATCACCGCGCGCATGAATCCCGCGGAGTTCCGCCGCGTGCTGCGCGACGACGGCCGGCTGGTGATCGTCATCCCCGGCGCGGACGATCTCGTCGAGCTGCGCGGCATGACGCGCGATCGCGTCGAGCGGACCGTCGCGACGTTCGCGGAGCACTTCACGCTCGAGAAGCACGAGCACGTGCGTCACGTCGCGGAGCTGGATGAGAAAGCGGTTGAAGATCTCCTCAAAACGACGTACCGGCGCGTGAAGCCACGCGCCGGTACGGTGACGATGAGTCGGGATCTGCTGCGGTTCCGCACGTAGGACAACCTCTCAGGTTGTCCGGACAAGCTGGAGAGCTTGTCCCACGTTACGGCCGCAGGTAATGGCAGGTGTACCCGTTCGGATACTTCTGCAGGTAGTCCTGGTGGTAATCCTCGGCCGGCCAGAAGTCGGTCGCCGCGACGATCTCCGTCGCGATCGGACGCGTCCACTTGCCCGAGGCCTCCACTTCCTTCTTCACGCGCTCGGCGACCTCGCGCTGCTTGTCGTCGTGCACGAAGATCGCGGAGCGGTACTGCGTGCCGATGTCGTTGCCCTGGCGGTTCGGCGTCGTCGGATCGTGCAGCCGGAAGAAGAAGCGGAGGATCTCCTCGTAGCTGATGCGATGGGGATCGAACTCGATCTCCAGCGACTCCGCGTGACCGGTACGGCCGGTCTTCACGTCCTCATAACGCGGCGCGGCGAGAGTCCCGCCGGTGTAGCCGACGGTCGTATCGATGACGCCCGGCAGTTGGCGGATCAGCTCCTCGACACCCCAGAAGCAGCCGCCTGCCAATGTCGCTGTCTCGGTCACTTTTTTTTGCCCTCGAAGAGTTTCCTGTACTGCCCGTAGCCCTCGGCCTCGAGCTTGTCCACGGGGATGAAGCGGAGCGACGCGGAGTTCATGCAGTAGCGCTGGCCGGTCGGCGCCGGACCGTCGTCGAAGACATGTCCGAGGTGCGAGTCGGCATGCTTCGAGCGAACCTCGGTGCGCGCCATGAAGAGCTTGCGGTCCGTCTTCGTAACCACGTTGGCGGTCTCCAACGGCTTCGTGAAGCTCGGCCAGCCGGTGCCGCTGTCGTACTTGTCGAGGGAGCTGAAGAGCGGCTCGCCCGAGACGACGTCGACGTAGATGCCGTCGGCGTGGTTGTCCCAATAGTCGTTGCGGAACGGCGGCTCGGTCCCTTCGTGCTGCGTCACTTCGTACTGCAGCGGCGTCAGCTTCTTCTTGAGCTCCTGATCAGAAGGCTTGGATGCGGTGGTCACAGATCCTCCTTTTGGCGACTGAGCGAAACAGCTGGCCACGATTGCCAGAGCGGCAAGCGCGGCGATGATGGCGATCAGTGTCTTCGTTTTCATGGTGTTTGAAACCTCCGTCGGCGTCGTGAATAGTCCGCAAGATGGGGTTCAAAGATCACAAGAGGATCACGTTTTCATAAAGGGTTACCGGCAACCGGCAACCGCATCTAAACATCCGTTCCCCTGATTCGTATAACCAGGTGCCATTCCATGTCCCGACTCCGAACTGCCGCGCTCCCTCCGATCCGCATCGCCGTCCTGGTGACGATCTGGTTTTCGCTCTTCGCCTACGCCGGGCGGCCTCTGCTGACCGCGGCGCACATGGCCGGCGTCAGCCGTGTCGCCGCCTGGGGCGGACTCTTCCTGATCTCGCTGCTGCCGCTGCTCGCGCTGAGACGGCGGACCCTGCCGCAATTCACCGGCTACGCCACGCTCGGCCTCTTCTCCACGCTGCTGATCGTCGTCCTCTTCGGCGACGTGATCCGCCTCTCGTGGTGGATCGCGCGCGGATCGCTCGACGGCCGCGCGTTCACCTACGCCTCCCTCGGCGCCGCGGCGCTGTTGTCCTTCGTCGGCCTGGTGCAGGCGCGTTGTCCGCGCGTGAAGCGGGTGACGATCGCCATCGACGACCTGCCGCCGGCGCTCCACGGCTACACGATCGCGCAGTGGAGCGACGTGCATGTCGGACCGACGATCCAGCGCCGCTTCGTGGCTCGGCTGGTCGAGCAGACGAACGCGCTGCACGCCGACGCCATCGCCATCACCGGCGATCTGATCGACGGTCCGGTCGGCGAGCTGCGCGACCAGGTGCGGCCGCTGGGCGAGCTCCGCGCGCGCGACGGCGTCTTCTACGTCACCGGTAATCACGAGTACTACTGGCGCGCCGGCGAGTGGATCCCGGAGCTCGAGCGCCTCGGCCTGACGTTCCTGAAGAACCGGCACGAGGTCGTGCGTCCCGGACTGGTCATCGCCGGCGTCACCGATCCGGTCAGCGGCGACTCCGACCCGCGTGCCGCGCTGGCGTCCGCGCCGCGCGACGCCGTGAAGATCCTGCTCGCCCATCGCCCGCAGACCGCGGAGGAGGCGAGCGAGCTCGGTGTCGATCTCCAGCTCTCCGGACATACGCACGGAGGGCAGTTCTTCCCCTTCAACCTCCTGATCCACGCCTTCCAGCCGGTGGTGGCGGGACTGCATCGCATCGGCCGCACGTGGCTCTACGTCAGCCGCGGCACCGGCTACTGGGGGCCGCCCTCGCGCCTCGGCGTCAGGGGCGAGATCACGCTCATCGAGCTGCGAACGCGCTAAGCTGGCGCATGCCGTTCACAAGGGAGGAGTTCCGGAAGACCATCGAGGCGCTTCAGTGGATCTCCTTCCCGAAGGGAACACCCGACGAGGAGCGAACGATCCCGGCGGAGTGGATCACGGAGCTCGTGCCGGAGCCGAACCGGACGGCGCAGTATCCGATTCGCATGAAAAGCGCGATCGTCGACGGCGATCTGCTCGCGCGGTACTCGACCTTCCCTTTCGAGCTCGAGCTCCTCGACTGTGACGTCCGCGGCAACGTCGACTTCTTCGGCTCCCACTTTCAGCGGAACGCCCGCTTTCTCAGATCGCGATTCACCGGCAACCTGCTGCTCAGCCACGTTCATACCGCTCACAACCTCATCCTGCAGGAGACGACGGTCGGCGGGACACTGAATCTCAACGACGCCGACATTCGCGGCCTGATCTCCGCGTCCGCCGCCCACTTCCGAGGACCGGTGATGATGGAGCGGGCGTCGGCGAAATCGGTGTTCTTCCGGCCGAAACGGACGGTCGACGGGGTGCAGCCGACGCGCTTCGAAGGCATCGCACGCTTTCACGACATGCGCGTCGGAACGCTCGAGGGCGACGGTTGTCAGTTCGCAGCCGAAGCAAACTTCACCCGGATCGCCGTGGCCGGCGCCACGCGATTCAACGCCGCGACGTTCGATGACACCTTCGAACCGATCGATGCGATCGTCACCCGATTCGGCGGCGACACCACCTTCCGCCACGCAAGCCTGGGCGGAGAAGCCAGCTTCAACGGCGCCGTCTTCGCGGCCAACGCCGATTTCACGGCCGCTCACGTCGAAGGCCGCGCGCTGTTCGAAGCGGAGCCGACCAACGGGCTGCGCACGCGATTCGAGGGAAGCTCCACGTTCGATGCCTTGACGGTCGGCGAGAACTTCTATGCCGGAGGGTGCGACTTCGTCGGCGAATGCAGCATGCGCTCGATGCGCATCAACGGGTACGCCGCGTTCCTTTACCGGACCGACCAGGCGCTCTTTGCCGCGACGTTTTCAGGCCCCGTGTACTTCAATCAAACGCACGTCGGCGGCTACGTCGACTTCACGGCCGTCACGTTTCGCGATTTGGCGTCGTTTCAGCAGGTTCGTGTCGACGGCGTGGCGCGATTTCATGTCGCGTACTGGTCCGAGGCACACGAGACATGCGTGTTCGAGGGCAATGCGTCGTTTCATCAGATGTCGGTCGGCGGAGACGCGTGGTTTTATGGCGCGCGTTTCGGGAAAAACGCCACGTTCGCCGACTGGCAGGTGGCGACAGACGTCAACCTCTCGTCCTCATCGAGCGACGACGTGGCCACGTTCGCCGGCGAGGTGAACATGGAGCGCGGCCGCGTCGGCGGAGACCTCATCTCCGCGAGGATCGCGTTCAACGGTCCGACGGCGGCCTTCGACTCGCTCAAGGTGGCGGGCACCGCGGTGTTCGACCGCTCCGTCTTTCCGCAAGGCCTGCAACTGCGCCTGGCGAACGTCGGACGAAAGCTGTCGCTCGAAGGGGCGAAGATCACCGGCACCCTCGATCTCCGCGACGCCTATGCCGCGGTCCTCATCCTTCCCCCGCTGCAGACGATCGACGCCCGAGGATTCTCGTTCGAGCGCATCGACGGCGACGTGGCGGACATGCTGCGCCGTCAGCAGCCATACGACCTGCAGATCTATCAGAAATCCGAAAAGTTCCTTCGTGAGTCGGGCGACGACAACGCGGCGAGCGGCATCTATCTTCACCGCCGCTGGCGTGAGACCAGCCTGCACTGGCGGCGCCGCGAGTACGTTCGCGCGCTCTCCGAGTCGATCCAGGGAGTGCTGTTCCGCTTCGGCGTCCGGCCTCTGCGGCTCATCGCTCTCACCGTCATCATGCTCGCCCTCGGCACCTATGTGTTCTCGCGGCCGGACGCGGTGAAGCTGAAGGACAAGCCGAACAACAATCGCACGCTCTCGATGATCGAAGCGTTCGGCTACAGCATGCGCGTCTTCATGCCGGTCGGCGATCTCCCGGCCGGCGCACAACTGATTCCTACGGAACGCCGGCTGCCGTCGATCGCCATGACGTACGAGGCATACGCGACGCTGCATCGCATCGCCGGCCTCCTGCTCGTACCGCTCGGCATCGCCGCCGTCACCGGCGTGCTCGTCAAAAAGCGCACGTAGAATGCGCAGCATGCGACGCCTGCTGCCTCTCTCGCTGCTTTTCCTCTCTCTCTTCGCCTCCGCCCAGACCATCGAGACCCCGCCTTCGACCGTGAGCGGCCGGGTCATCAAACAGCTGGTCGAAGACTCGCGGATGGAGGAGCTGCGCTGGCCCGATTTCAGCGACTACCGCCGGCACCTGCGCAATCTCTACGCGCCGATCGGCTACACGATGCTCTGGACGGCGAACGGCCAGCCGAAGCCGCAGACGCGCACGGTCATCGCCCTCTTCGAAGCGGCCGACCTCAAAGGGATCAACAGCGTCGACTACGACGGCACGCGCTGGCAGCAGCGCCTGGCCGCGCTGCCGCCGAAAGACGAGACCGCGCTGGCGCGCTTCGACGTCGCCTTCAGCATCACGCTGATGCGCTACATCTCCGACCTCCACATCGGCCGCATCAATCCGCGCAACGTCCGCTTCGACCTCGATATCGAGACCAAGAAGTACTACCTCCCGAAGCTCCTCGCCGACATGGCGCAATCGGCCGATAACCTCTCGATCCTCAACCAGATCGAGCCGCCGTACGACGAATACCGCCACCTCCAGACCGCGCTCGCCGACTACCGCCGCATGGCCGCCGACGCGAAAGACGAGCACCCGCTGCCCGTCGCCAAAGTGAAGCCCGGCGGCACCTACGCCGCGCTGCCGCAGCTGACAAAGATGCTCGTCCGCACCGGCGACCTCCCCGCAACCCAGCAACCCGGCAACCCGCCAACCGTCTACGCCGAGCCTCTCCTCGGCGCCGTCAAACACTTCCAGCAGCGCCACGGCCTCGAGCCCGACGGAGTGCTGAGCGAGAAAACGTTCCGCGCGCTCAACGTGCCGCTCGGCCGGCGCATCCGGCAGATCCAGCTCGCGCTCGAGCGCTGGCGTTGGGCGCCGAGCGAGTTCGGCGCGTCGCCCATCGTCGTCAACATCCCGGAGTTCCGTCTGCACGCGTGGGACGACAAGACCGGACACAGCGCGAAGGCGATGCGCGTCGTCGTCGGCCAGACCGTGTCGCATCAGACGCCGGTGTTCGCCGGCGACATGAAGTACATCGTTTTCCGTCCGTACTGGAGCGTGCCGCCGACCATCCAGCGCGCGGAGATCGTGCCGAAGCTGGAGAAGGATCGCGGCTACCTGGCGGCGAACAATTACGAGATCGTCGACGACGAAGGGAAATCGGCCGGATCGACCGTCACCGACGCCATGCTGGCGCGCCTGCGCAGCTGCGATCTCGGCGTCCGCCAGAAGCCCGGTCCCTCGAACGCCCTCGGCCTGGTGAAGTTCATCTTCCCCAATCAGAACAACGTCTACCTGCACTCCACGCCGTCGCAGACGCTCTTCTCCCGCTCGCGGCGCGACTTCAGCCACGGCTGCATCCGGGTCGAGGATCCGGTGGCCCTCGCCGCCTGGTCACTGCGCGAGCAGCCGGAGTGGACCGTGGAGCGCATCAGGGAGGCGATGGAGAAAGGCGATTCGAAGACCGTGGTGCTGAAGACGCCGATCCCGATCATGATCATCTATACCACCGCAGTGGTGCACGATGACGGGACGGTCGATTTCTACGACGACATCTACGGTCACGACGAGACGCTGGAGAACGCGCTGGCCGCGGGATATCCGTATCCGGCGTAGGGTCTACGCCATCGGCGTCGACCCGATCTCCGGGTGCGCGCGGACGAACTCGACGAGACGCGGCAGGTAGCCGCGGAACCGCGGCAACGCGATTCCCGACCCGGCGAGATCGCGCTGCGTGTTCGTGGTGTCGTAATCGGTCGGATGGGCGAAGTAATCGACCGCCTCGGCGGGGATGCGCATCAATTCATAGACGCCCGGGATGTACCTGATCGCCCCTTTGGCCAATGACCGCGGCAGCGGGATGCGCACCACCGTCCGTCCCGCCGCCTCGCCGATGGCGTTGATCGTTTCGTCGACGGTCAGCGGTTCGGGATCGGCGAGGTGGTACGTCATGCCGACCGACTTCGGGAGACCGCTGAGGTGCTCCAGCGCCGCGACGACGAAATCGCGCGGCACGACGTTGAATCGGTGCCGCTTCGGACGTCCCACCACCGGCAGCACGGCGATGCGCGGCTGCCGCATCAGCCACTGCATGACGAAGTACGGCCCGTCGAATTTCTGCGTGACGCCGGTGGCGCTGTCGCCGACGACGACCGACGGCCGATAGATCGTCACCGGCAATCCCTCGCGCATGGCGAAGCGCACTTCGACCTCGGCCAGGTTCTTCGTCTCCTCGTAGAAATTGTTGAACGTCTGCTTCGCCTGCAGCTGATCCTCGCGGAACAGGCCGCGGAAACGTCCGCTCACGTAGCAGGTGCTGACGTAGTGCACACGTTTCAGTGCAGTGCATTGGCGCGCGAAGTTGAGGACGTTGCGCGTCCCCTCGACGTTCACCCGCATGCCGACATCGCGCCGCACCGAGAGGTCGTAGACCGCGGCGAGATGGTAGATCTCGGTCACGTCCGACGGCATATCGGCGGCGAGACCGAGGCGTGTGATGTCGCCCTCGATCAGCCGGATGCGATCGGCGAACGGGCTCGCCTTCCGCCGCTCCTCGGCCAGAGGCAGGAACTTCGACTGCACGAGGCAGGCGGCCTCGAGATCGGGCGAGCGGCGGAGGATGCGCGGCAGCAATTCACTGCCGAGGAAACCGGGATAACCGGTGAAGAGGACGGACGGCACGGGCGCATTATGCCGCGACCAGCGCGTTGGTGACGGTGATCAACCCTTCCACTACCCGCGCCGTGCGCTCGTAGTCGAGCGTTTCCGGCGTATCGCCCGCCGTGTGGTAGTGCGGATTGCGGAACGGCGCGGTGTCGGTGACCATCAGCGCCGGCCAGCCGAACTGCCAGAACGACCACTGATCGGACCAGCCGATCTCCTCCACCAGCTCCGGCACCGCCGCCCCTTCACTCGGGAACCGCGTCTGCGCGCGAAACGCGCCGACGCACCGGCGGACGAGCGCACGCGACCCGCTGTTGCCGGCGAAGGCGATGAAGTCGCCCGTCGACGGAAAGAACGGCGCGAAGAAGGGCGGATACAACTGCGATCGGGGACGCGCGTCGTAGTAGCCGATCGACTCGACGCTCAGCATCGCCGCGATCGTCTCGCCGCGCTCGTGACATCGCTTCGCGTACGCGTAGCTCCCCATCGACGCGCTCTTGAAGTTCGGCGGCTCCTCGGCGGCGAAGAAGAGAAAGCGCAAGGTGCGATGCGGGTGGGTGCGCGCGAGACGCCTGGCGAGGGCGAGACATCCCGCCACGCCGCTCGCGTTGTCGTCCGCCCCCGGCGCTTCATCGACGGTGTCGTAGTGCGCGCCGACGATCACGATCTCGTTCGAATCGCCGCGCAATTCGGCCTCGATGTTGTCGCCCTCGCTCGTCCGTTGACGTGCCGGTTTGTAGCCGGCCGCGAGGAGCTCGCGCTCGATGTAAGCAGCGGCCGGCGCGAGCGTCTCCGGCACGCGGCGCGGCCCATTCGCGGTGAGCGCGACGACGTCGTGCCGCAACCCGGCGGCGAGCACGCGCTGCGACTCCGTGAGCGGCGGCAACGGCCCGCGCCAGGAACGGCCGGACATCGCCAGCATCGATCGCCAGGCGAGGGCCATGATGGCAACGACGATCAGGACGACGGCGAGCGCGATTTTCACTGCTGCTTCAGCGCTTCGTCGCGCGCGCCATGCAACCGAGGCCGATGACCAGCGCGGCGGCGCCGGCGGCAAACCAGGCGCGATGGTGCGCCGCGTGCCGTTCGGCGCTCCGTTTCTTCACCTCGAACTTCCGGTCGACCTCGTGCAGCGCATGCCGCACGCGCGGGACTTCGAGCACCTTCCCCACCACCCACACCGCCAGCGGCGGAATCATCCGCTGGATCACGTCATGACTGCGAGGTTTCATCGGCATCGCGCCCTCCATTCTCTCCCGTCACGGCTGATCGGGCGGCGCCGTGTATCCGATCTCGCTCCAGGCGTCGCCGGTCGCATTGTCGACCGACGATCCATATGCGATCCACGAGCTCGTCTGAATCGGCGGCGAGACGTTCTGCACGATCACCTGCAGGTTCGCCAGCGCCGGGCCGACGAGCGGAGTCTGCACCAGCGACCGCGCAGGCACTGTGACGGTCGTTACCTCGGGCGTAGCGGGCGATGATCCGCCGACGATGATCTGAAACGTCTGCGTGTTCGCCGGATCGAGATTGACGATGCCGACATTGAGGCGATAGCGGTCGTCGCGCCGCAATCCGATCAGCGAGAGCTTCGTGCTGTTGATATTCGTCGTCGGAAGCGAGGGGAACGATTGCGACACCGTACCGTTCGAGAGTCCCGGCTGATTCGACCAGATGCGCGAGGTCGCGTAGAGGCGCGCCGTCGAGTCGCCGAACCCGTCCGCGGTCACGCCGGTGATCAGGATCGCGCCGAGTCCCGACTGCCCCAGCACGCTGGCCACGAAGTCCTCGGAAACGATTCCGCTGAGCGCCGGGATGGGGATGTCGCGAACGGGAATGCCGTTGCCGGTCACTCCCTGCGGCAACCAGCGCAGCTGTACGTGCTGCTCATGCGTCGTGTAGTTGACCAGCGCGATGTCGCTGCGGAAGAACGTGCCGTTGGCGCCCTGGGTCGAGCCCGCGGCCGGAATGAGGAGCTGCGGCGTACCGCCGACCGGAATGACGAGGTTGTTGCTTTGAATCTGGGCGAGTAAGGCGAGGAGCGCAAAAACTTTCATGCCTCAGGCTATGCGAAACGTGTACACAGTGGCGGCGGTAGACTACGGATCATGGAAAAAGTGAGAGTCGGAGTCCTCGGATCAGGCGACGTCGGCCGCGTGCTGGCCGGCGGATTCATCAAGCTCGGACATGACGTGAAGATCGGCTCCCGCGACCCTGAAAAGCTGCGCGAATGGGCCGAAAAGGCGGGCGAGTGCGCCTCGACCGGCACGCTCGAGGAGACGGCGAAATTCGGCGACCTCATCGTGCTGGCCACCCACGGCGCGGGGGCGGAAAACGCCCTTCGGCTGGCGGGACCCGGCAACTTCGACGGCAAGGTCGTCATCGACGCCACCAACCCGCTCGAGTTCTCCAGCGGCGCGCCGAAGCTCTACGTCGGCTTCAACGACTCGCTCGGCGAACAGGTGCAGCGCTGGATCCCGAAGGCGCGCGTGGTGAAGGCGTTCAACACCGTCGGCAACGCGAACATGATCGATCCCGATTTTCCGAACGGCCCGCCCGACATGTTCATCTGCGGCAACGACGAAGACGCGAAGAAGATCGTGGCCCAGGTCTGCCGCCACTGGGGCTGGGGCGTGATCGACCTCGGCAACATCGAGTCGTCGCGCTACCTCGAGCCGATGTGCATGACCTGGGTGATGCACGGCCTCCGCGCCGGCTCCTGGAACCACGCGTTCAAACTGCTGCAGAAGTGACGCGGAGGGCGGTGTGCTGCGGCGTCGAGGTCGACGGCGCATTGCGAGATCACGTGTCAGTCACGATTCCGGCCACGCAATGCGTCGATGTCGATATCGAGGTGAATCTTGCCCTTCAGCGCCATCGCTTTCTCGTAGAACCGTTTCCGCTTCGCCCGCTCCTCTTCGCTCATGTTCGGATCGGGCATTAAATCTTCCGGCCGAACGCCAGGGGGCAGCTTCTCTTCCACTTCCGTCTTCGCGGCCATACCCGAATTTAACATTCGCCTCCGCGCATGACTTCCGCGTTCAAACTGCTGCAGAAGTGACGCGGAGCGAGGTGTGCTGCGCGATCTGGGTGAAGATCGCATCGCGCGTGAGGAGCACGGCATCGAGCTCGATCGCGCATTGCGCGACGTGGGCATCGGGGAGGGTGACGGTGACGCCTTTGCGGCGAAGCTGGCGACGCAAGTAGCCCACATCCATCCAATGGCGAAGAGAGGTGACGTGGAGCGGGGCATCCTGGAGCAACTCGCCGAATGCGAGACGCTGCGCTGGCGTCAAATCACCGCTGATCACTTCAGCCACAACGAGAGGAGGAAGCGTCAACGTGCGATCGTCGAACGCCTCCTCGAGCAACTCGATCGGACGCCGTTCGAAGTACTCGAGTAATACAGACGTATCAGGAACGACGCCGGCCACGGAGCTCGTCGATATCCAGGTTGAGCTGCAATTTCCCCTGCAGAGCGCGCATCTTCTCAGCGAAGCGCTTCCGCTTCGCCCGCTCTTCTTCGCTCATGTTCGGATCGGGGATGAAATCCTCCGGCCGAGCGGGCGGTGGATACTTCTTCACTTCCGTCTTCGTAGCCATACCCAAAATTTTAACACCCGCCCCCGCGCATGACTTCCGTCATACCCTCCCACCGCCCACCCACCCATCATGACCATGTGAGACACGTCCCCCTGGCCTTCAGCGCGCTCCTCATCGCCGCTCATTTCTTCCGCGGCGGCAACATCTTTGTCACGGTCCTCTGTCTCGCGGCGCCGCTGCTGCTCCTGCTGCGCAGGCGGGCGGTTACGATCGCCGTGCAGGTGATGCTGGTGCTGGCGGCGGCGGAGTGGCTGAGGACGGCATTCGCGATCGCGCAGGAGCGGGCGGCGGCGGGCGCGCCGGCCGCGCGGATGTTCGCCATCCTCGGCAGCGTGGCGCTCTTCACACTCCTCTCCGCGGTGCCGCTGAAACGATAAGTAGCCGGTGGCTATACTTTTTGAGGGCAAGCGACTTGCAGCCGCTGCCACTCCGGCAATCTTCGGACTGAGGTACACACGATGACCAGACGGCTGGCTTTCCTCGTTGTCGTTCTCCTTTCCCTCGCCCTCCCCACCAACGCGCAGTATTTCGGCCGCAATAAAGTCCAGTGGGAGAACTTCCACTTCAAGACCCTGCAGACGCCGCACTTCGACATCTACTACTACGACCAGGAACAGGATGTCGTAAACGACGTCGGCCGGATGGCGGAGCGGTGGTACGACCGGCTCTCGCGGACGTTCAACCACACGTTCAACCGCAAGCCGATCGTCCTCTACGCGAACAGCGCCGACTTCCAGCAGACCACCACCACAGGCGGACTGATCGGCGAAGGGACGGGCGGCTTCACCGACGAGTTCATGAACCGCGTGGTCCTGCCGCTGACCGGCAACTACGCCGACAACGATCACGTCCTCGGCCATGAGCTCGTCCACGTCTTCCAGTACGACATCGCCGCCGCGCAGGTGAACAGCCGCCGCCGCTTCTCGCTCGAGCAGATGCCGCTCTGGTTGGTCGAAGGAATGGCAGAGTACTTCTCCAAGGGCCGCATCGATCCGCTGACCGCGATGTGGATCCGCGACGCGACGATCCACGACCGCCTGCCGAACCTCCGCAAGCTGAGCGACCCCCGCTACTTCCCCTATCGCTACGGCGAAGCGCTCCTCGCCTACATCGGCGGACGCTTCGGCGACGAGGCGGTGGTGCGCTACTTCCTCGCCGCGGGACAGGTCGGCATCGAGCCGGCCTTCGAGCACGCCACCGGCCTCTCGTCGAAGCAGCTCTTCGCCGACTGGCAGGCCGCGTCGCACGAGCTCTACGACCCGGTCATCAACGACCGTCCGAAGCTCCTCGGCACGCCGGTCCTCGGCACGAAGCGGACGAAGGGCGACCTCAACGTCGGTCCGGCGCTGAGCCCCGACGGCCGCTACATCGCCTTCCTCTCCACGCGCGAGATCTTCGACATCGACCTGTTCCTCGCCGACGCGAAGACCGGCCGCATCATCCGCAAGCTCGTCTCCTCCGACGGCGATCCGCATTTCGACGCCCTGCGCTTCATCGACAGCGCCGGCAGCTGGTCGCCCGACTCGCGCAGGCTCGCCTTCGTGGTCTTCGAAAAGGGCGACAACTACCTCGCCGTCGTCGACGTCGACTCGCGCAACGTCGATCACATCCGCATCCCCGGCATCGACGCGCTGACCGCGCCGGCGTGGTCGCCCGACGGCCACACCATCGCCTTCTCCGGTCAGGCCACCGGAGTCACGAACCTCTATCTGTACGACCTCGACTCGAAGCAGGTGCGCCAGCTGACGAACGACCGCTTTGCCGATCTGCAGCCGGCGTGGTCGCCCGACGGCCGCACGCTGGCCTTCGTCTCCGACCGCGGCAGCAACACGAACCTCGCCGAGCTGCGCTTCAGCGACTTCGGCATCTCGACGATCGACGTCAACAGCGGCCGCGTCGAGACGCTGCCGCTGTTCAATCACGCCAAACACATCGATCCGCATTACGGCCCCGACGGCTCGCTCTACTTCGTGGCCAATCCGGAAGGCATTCCTGACATCTATCGCTACTCGACGGACGGAAAGATCGAGCGCATTACGCACGTGCAGACCGGCGTCTCCGGCATCACCGAGACGTCACCGGCGCTCACAGTGGCCTCGAAGACCGGCGACCTGGCGTTCTCGCTGTACGAGGACGACAACTACAACATCTACACGCTGCCGCCGTCGCCGGGCGGCATCGCCGTCGCGGCGAGCGCCGTGGCTGAGGCGCCGCGCGGGGCCGTCTTGCCGCCGTTCCGGGCCACCGGATCGGAGATCACTGCGTATCTGCAGAACCCGGCTTCCGGCCTCCCTTCCGAATCGACCACTTATCGCACGCGGCCTTATGACTCGTCGCTGCACCTCGCGTATCTCGGACCTCCGAACATCGGCATCGGCGCGGACCGCTACGGCTACGGCGTGGGCGGCAGTGTGGCCGCGGAGTTCACCGACATCCTCGGGCGTCACGACGTCGGCGTGGCCATCCAGGCCGGCGGCTATGGAAGCGGCGCCGGCAGCTTCGCCGACCAGATCGGCGGCGAGGTTTACTACCTCAATCAGACGCATCGCTTCAATTGGGGCGTGGACGTGGTCCATATCCCATACGTCAGCATCTATCCGGTGCAGGGCGATCCGGTTGACGTCGATCTCGGCAACGGCAACGTCGTCCGCGCCGACTCCCTGCTGCAGATCCGCGAGATCCAGACGATCAACGACGTCTCCGGCATCGCGCAATATCCGTTCAACGCGAACCAGCGCGTCGAAGTGTCGGGCGGCTTCCAGCGCTACAGCTACAAGGCGGACGTCGAGACGCTGTTGTTCGTCGGCAATCAGCTGATCAGCGACGAGCTTTCGAAACTCCCCGGCGCGTTCGCGGTGAGCATGTTCAAGGCGGGAGCGGCGTTCGTCGGCGACAGCTCGACGTTCGGATTCATTTCCCCCGTTCGCGGCAGCCGTTATCGCTTCGAGGCGCAGGCATTGACCGGCGATCTGCATTTCGTGACCGGCCTGGCCGACTGGCGCAAGTACTTCTTCATTCGTCCCGTGACGTTCGCCGTTCGGGGATTGCATTACGGCCGTTATGGCAGCGACGCAGACAGCGGCGCGCTCACCCCTCTTTATCTCGGCGAGCCGGGACTGGTGCGCGGCTATGACCCGTATTCGATCGGACCGAATGAATGCTCGGGTGGAACGCCGGCCGATCCGTGTCCTGTATTGAGCCGTTTGATCGGATCGCGCATTGCGGTCGCGAGCGCCGAGGTGCGCGTGCCGCTGCTCGGAACGAAAGAGTATGGATTGATCAACGCGTCGTTCCTGCCGACGGAGCTCGTCGCGTTCGCCGACGCCGGCGAAGCGTGGCACAGCGGACAAACCCCGAAGCTCACGTTCAATACCAGCTCGCTCGATCGCGAACCGGTGTACAGCGTCGGCGTCGGCGTGCGCATGCTGCTCAGCTACATTCCGCTCGAGTTCTATGCGGCGAAGGCGTTCCAGCGGCCGAATCAGGACATCGTGTACGGCTTCAACATCATTCCGGGCTGGTAAAGATGAAGCATGACCCGCCGGTCAAAAGGTCTTGACCCTTCCGGCGGGTCAGAAGTCTTCCCGATGGTCGTTCCCCGACCCGCGGCGATCGCGCAAGTGATTGATTTCCCGTTCGCGGAAATCGGCATGTCGATTGCCCTTAGCGCGTTCCGCCCGGGAACGCCGTAAGGCCTCCCATCCACCAACAATTAATTAATTGAACAGGGAGTCAAGGAATGATCCGTAAGGCCACAATCACGGTGTTGTCTGTGTTCCTGCTGGCCGCGTCCGCATTTGCGGCGCGTCCGGAAAAAGTCGAGGGTGCCTACTATGTAGCGTTCAAGGCCGCGCCGAACGCCGGCGATCGCGCGATGCTCAAGTCGCACGGCGTCGCCACGCGCGCGGAATTCCCCGAGCTCAACGTCGTCGAGATCGGCACCACGAATCCGATGGCCCTGCAGGCCATTGCGAACAGCAATCGCGTCGCGTACGTGGAAGAAGTGCCGATGCGCTACAAGAGCGATCTTTCGTCGCAGCAGCTCGCGGCGAGCGCGTCGAACGGCCTTTATGGCCTGATCACCACCCGCTCCACCGTCGCCCATGCGCGCGGCGTCACCGGCAGCGGCATCAAGGTCGGCGTCGCCGACACCCAGCTCGACATCAGCCATCCCGACATCGCCGGCAACTTGCTGGGCAGCACCGATTGCGTGTCGAAGAATCCCTGCTCGGGCAGCGGCTGGCAGAACGACGGCGAAACGCACGCCACGCATGTCTCCGGCACGATCGTCGGCGTCTTCAATACCACCGGCGTCTACGGCGCCGCATACAACGCGAAGCTCCTGCACGCGCGCGTCCTCGGACCGACCGGCGGCTCGACCTCCGACATCATGCGCGGCGTGACCTGGCTCGCCGACAACGGCGCGAAAGTGGTCAATCTCTCCCTCGGCGGCGGTCTCAAGTCGAAGACGGAGGAGAATTTCTACAAGAACATGCGCACGCGCGGCGTGATCGTCTGTGCCGCGACCGGCAACGACAGCGCGAGAAGCGTTTCGTTTCCCGCGGGCTATGACGTCAATATTTCCGTCGGCGCCGTCGACAAGAGCGACGTGCACGCCGACTTCTCGAACACCGGCCGCGGCATCGACGTCTCCGCGCCGGGCGTCCTGGTGCTCTCCTCCGTTCCGGCCGGCACCGGCCACGAGGCCTCGGTGACGAACAATGCCGTCGAGCGCACCGCCTTCGGACTGGAATTCGCCGGCGCGACCACCGGCCTGACCGCGAACATGATCCATTGCGGACTCGGCAACCCCGGCGAGTGCCAGACCGGCGGTTCGTCCGGATTCGTGGCTCTGATTCAGCGCGGCACGCTCGATTTCGCCACGAAAGTGACGAACGCCAAGAATCAGGGCGCCGCGGCGGCGGTCATCTACAACAACGTCGCCGGCGATTTCACCGGCACGCTCGGCGCCGCCGGCAGCTGGATTCCGTCCGTTTCGGTCAGCGACAGCGTCGGCGCGACACTCGAGGGACGCGTCGGCACCAGCACGACCGTCGTCAACAAGGTCAGCAGCTGGGATTACTACGACGGCACGTCGATGGCCACGCCCCACACCTCGGCCGTCGTCGCGCTGATCTGGTCCGCCAATCCGACGATGACGGCGAACAACGTCGAAACGACGCTGAAGAACAACTGCGACGATCTCGGCGCCGCCGGCTACGACACGACGTACGGCTACGGCCGCATCAACGCCGACCGCGCGCTCGCCGCCACCGGCCACTGATCACTTCATGAAAAGGGACGGGTCGAAGGGCCCGTCCCACATTTTCATTTCTCCACGGCCCGAAGGCTTTCGCCGGCGATCTCGGTCATTCCGCGAACGTGCGCGGAGATCAGCTCCTGCACTTTCAGCCAGGCGAGCGTCTCCTCCTGCAGGCGCAGCGCGTTGCGTGTGACGACGCGCGACGCGGGGCCGAGTGCGTGCTCGGCCAGGAGCGCCCGCAGGCGCCCGAAGTCGGCGCCCATGGGGCTCAACCGCGCGTTCTCGAGCTCCCGCTCCACCTTGATCACGCCCTGAAGCACGTTGAACTCCGGCTGCAGCGACTTCGCCTTGTCCACTTCCTCATAGGCCTTCTGCACCGCGTTCGAGGGCTGCATCGGATCGGTGAGCGCGACGTCGGCCGCGCGCAGATGCACGAGCACTTCGAGGTCGCGCTCGATCGCCTTCCGCTGCGTCCCGGCCGCCTCGACCGCCTGTTTGATCGCCATCTCGGCGTTGAAGACCGCAGGACCGGGAGGGCGGACACGGGTCTGGGGGAATGCGCTCGCCGCGACGACGATCAACAGAAATAGTTTTCGCATGCATTCGTCTGACGCGCGACCTCGGGTCGCGGTTTCACCGCGGCCAGAGCCAGCCGAACGTCCCGGCGATCAACAGCGAATAAACCAGGCCGTCGATCATCTCCTTGAACGCCACGATCCACGGCTTGCCGTACCAGACCGAATCAGGCACGCCGCGGAATCCGAACGCCAGGAAGGCCGCCGTCCCCGCGACGCGGAAGATCGACAGGTAATTCGTGCCGGCCGGCTGCGTGTGGCCGGTGAGATAGGCGACGAAGATGGCGATGACCACCGCGTAGCCGAACCACGAGCCGAGCGACTTGCCCATCTGGAATTTGCCCGGATTGCGCACCAGCATCAGCGCCGCCGGCCTCGCTTCCATCGCCGCGCGCTCCTCCGCGCTCAACTTGCCCCAGTTGACGCACGGCACGATGTACTGGCCGCTCTTCGCGTTGACCAGCGCGTCCTGCACCGTCTTTTCTTCGGGCAGGCTCTTGTAGTCGGGACGATGCCAGAACGGGAGCGCCATCCAGAGAATGTTGCTGGCGATGAAAACGAAAACGGCGGAGAGGAGAATGGGCAGCCAGAGCATCGACAAAGTGACCATCGCAGGACCCCCTTGCGGTTGATGATCGCTCAAATCAACGCGCCCGGATACCACGAGGAGCAGGCCATGACGTGCGTGATCGCGTCGCGGTCGTATTCGTCGTGTGACTCGTAGCTCTCGAAAAAATCGTTGAGACGCACGACGCGATCGTCCATCGCGTTCACCGATTGCAGTCCGACGGAGACGCCGTAATTCGTGAACGCGAAGAAGACGCCGGGCAGGTACGGCTCGCGGCAGAAGACGCCGGGCGGATCGATCCACATGCGGTCGAGCGTCGCCAGCGCGCGCTCGCGCTGCACGCGCGACCACTCCTCGCCGGGGAAGAAGTGTGCGAGCCAGAGCATCATGCCGAGGCCGAGGTCCTGGGTGATGGTGAGCGTGGCGTAGACCGCATCGATGAGTGATTTCATCTCCGCGATCTCCGGCGCGAGCGCCTGCTCGTCGATCAATCGATACGAGACGTAGCCGTCGAACGCGTCGAGCGCGCCGAGGCCGTAGCCGGGATACGGACCGCTGAGGTCCTCCTTCATCTTCCAGATCACGCCGGTGCCCGGAATGACGAACGGACGATGGATCTGACGCACGAGATCGATCGCGCGTTGCCGGTAGCGATCGTCGATCGCGGCCAGGCGCGAGAGCGTGAAGAGCCACATGGCGAGATAGTGGAAGTACTGGCCGTCGCGGTCGGCCGCCTCGCCGATGCGGATGCCGCGCTTGCGCCCGAGAACGCGGTTGACTTCATCGACCACTCGTTCCGCTTCGTCGAGCCAGCGCTGATCGTGGAGCTCCTGGTAGAGCGACACGAGCAGCACGACGCCGAACGCGTCCGTCCAGAGATAGCGCCGGCCGTTCGGCCAGATCTTCTCCTCGCGCATCCACGCCAGACGGGCGAGCACTTTGTCGATCTGTTTCTGCACGTGAGAATGACCATGCGATGATCGTGCGCGCTACGCCATGCAGCAGATCACCCGCCATGAATTCGAACAGGTCGTCGAGGAGGCGCTCGACGAGTTGCCGGATCAATTCGCGTCTCTGCTCGACAACATCGCCGTGGTCATCGAGGAAGAGCCGACGGACGAAGACCTCGACATCCTCGAAGAAGACGCCAACGAGCTCCTCGGGATCTACCGCGGCACGCCGATGACGCGGCGGACGCACGACATGATGCTGCTGCCGGATCAGATCGCGATTTTCCGCGGGCCGATCCTCCGCGTGACGCGCAACCGCCGCGACGCCGTGCAGCAGATCCGGCAGACCGTCATTCACGAGCTCGGGCACTATTTCGGGCTTGACGACGACGAAATGGTTTTCTGATCGCCTGCTCGTGCGTCCAACTTCGCGTTGGAGGCATTCATGAAACGAGCAGCGATCGTTCTCTCCGTCGTCGTCGTATCGATCCTCATCTCCTGCAAGCACGAAGACATGCCGTCGGGCTCCGGCGGTCTCGCCGCCGTGAAGCCGCCGTCGGTCCTGGAACGGGTGAGGGCCGCCGTCCGGCGCGACCAGGCCAAAGACGCAGCGCCACCGCCGGCGCCGGCGCCGCCACCGCCGATGAGCGCCAGCAGCTACGCGTACGGAGTCGCAGGCGGCGTGGTGGGCGGCGTCGCCGGTGGCGTCGTGGGCGGCGTGCCGAGCGCAGTCATGGTGACCGAGCCGGCGCCGCAGCCGAGCTACGCGAAGATCGAAGAGCACGCCTTCTTCGACACGAAGACCGCGGCATTGACGACGTTCTCCATCGACGTCGACCGCGCGTCGTACGCGAACATCCGCCGCTTCCTCAATCACAACCAGCTCCCGCCGCCCGACGCGGTGCGCATCGAGGAGATGGTCAACTACTTTACCTATGCCCTGCCGCAGCCGAAGGGGGACGATCCGTTCACCATCACCACCGAAGTCTCCGGCTGCCCGTGGGACAGCAAACACCGCCTGATGCGCGTCGCGCTGCAGGGACGCAATCTCGACGAGTGGAAGATGGCGCCGAACAACCTCGTCTTCCTCCTCGACGTCTCCGGCTCCATGCAGCCGCCGGAGCGCCTGCCGCTGATCAAGTCGGCCTTCCGCCTGCTCGTCAATCAGCTGCGGCCGCAGGACACGGTGGCCATCGTCGTCTACGCCGGAGCGGCCGGCGTCGTGTTGCCGCCCACCTCCGGCGCCGACAAGGCGACGATCCTCCAGGCGCTCGAGCGTCTCAACGCCGGCGGCTCGACCGCCGGAGCGGAAGGAATCGAGCTGGCGTACAAAGCGGCGGAGGAGTCGTTCCAGAAGGACGGCAACAACCGCGTCATCCTCGCCACCGACGGCGACTTCAACGTCGGGATCTCATCGATCGAAGAGCTGCAGAAGCTGATCGAAGAGAAGCGCCAGCACAACATCTTCCTCACCACCATCGGCGTCGGCGACGACAACTATCGCGACGACATGCTGGAGATGCTCGCCGACAAGGGGAACGGCAACTACGCCTACCTCGACTCGATGAAAGAGGCGGAGAAGGTGTTCAAGAGCGAGCTGACCGGAACGCTGGTCACGATCGCCAAAGACGTGAAGGTGCAGATCGAGTTCGATCCGGCGCTCGTCGAGTCGTACCGGCAGATCGGCTACGAGAACCGCGCGCTGGAGAACAAGGACTTCGAGGACGACACGAAAGACGCGGGCGAGCTCGGCGCCGGCCACTCGGTGACCGCGCTCTACGAGATCGTGCCGAAGTCGGGCGCGAAGGGAGCGATCGCCTCGGTGCGCCTGCGCTACAAGCAGCCGCACGGCGATACGAGCAGGCTGATCACCGCGTCCGTGAACGATGAGGGAGCGAGCGAGTACGCCGCCTCCGGCGACATGAAGTTCGCCGCCGCCGTCGCCGAGCTCGGGATGCTCCTCCGCAACTCGCCGCACAAAGGCACCGCGTCGTTCGCCGACGTCGCCGCCCTCACCCGCAGCGCACGCGGCGCCGACATCGACGGCTATCGCGATGAGCTGCTCAGGATGGTGGATACGTCGAATGCGCTGAAGTCGACGAAGCAGGTGGCTTCGGAGTGATGGTTACCGGTTGCCGGTTACCGGTTGCCTCGGCAACTGGCAACCGGCAACTCATTTGATCGCAATCAACTCGATGTCGAACACCAGCATCCCCTGCGGCTTCGACGCGTCCGCGGCATACGCCAGCTTCGCCGGAATCCAGAAGCGGGTCTTCTCGCCGACGGTCATCAGCTGCATCCCTTCGGTCCAGCCGGCGATCACGGCATCGAGCGGAAACTCGGCCGGCTGGTCGCGGATCACGGAGCTGTCGAACATGTTCCCGTCCGCAGTCCAGCCGCTGTAGTGAACGCGGACCCTGCTGCGGCGCGTCGGGTGTTTGTCGCCCGTTCCCGGCACGAGCACCTTGTACGCGAGACCGGAGCGCGTCTTCGTCGCGTCGGCGGACGGCGCGGCGAGATCAGGGGGAATGGCGGGCGGATGAACGATGCCGACGAGCTCCGTGTCGATGATCAGCTTCTCGTCCGGGATCCAGGCGCGTCGCTGCTCGCCCTCCACCATCTTCTGCACCACCTCGCGCCAGCCGGCGCTCAGCTTCTTCACCGACACGATGCCGACGCGCGGGTCGGCCACTTCATCGAGTTTCTTTCCCTCGAGCGACCAGAGCGTGTAGTGCAGCCGCACGTAGTCGGACGTCTCGGCATGCGCCGTTCCCTTGCCGGCGGCGAGCAGTTGCGTCGACACGCCCTCGGACAGCACTTCGGCGTCAGGCGGCGGCTGCAATGAAAGCGCAACCGCGGCAACGATCGTGAGCAACAGCATCAGTGCACCCCCGGCGGAAGCGGTGGAAGCTGCGGAATCTGCGGCGGAGCTCCCGGCGTGGTGGGCCGGCCCCGGCCGCGCTTCGGCATGATCTCGCTGCTGACGGTGAAGAGCTCGATGTCGAACACCATCGGCCCGTTCCACTTGTCCGGAATGCCGAGGTACGCCAGCGCGGGCGGCATCCAGAAGCGCATCTTCGTGCCTCCGGTCATGAGCTGAATCCCTTCCACCCCACCCTTGATCCCGCCGCTCACCGGAAGGTCGACGGCAGGCTCGCCGCGGATCGCGGAGCTGTCGTAGATCTTCCCTTCCGACGTCCAGCCGGTGTAGCTCACGAGCACG
>Ga0105245_10000843_pt1 | contig 27853 bp, 20 predicted proteins | sample KBSM54metaG_FD_81523 | JGI IMG/M metagenome (GOLD analysis project Ga0105245, IMG submission 81523) | Miscanthus rhizosphere microbial communities from Kellogg Biological Station, Michigan, USA - KBS M5-4 metaG | ecosystem: Host-associated > Plants > Roots > Rhizosphere > Soil | place...
GCGAGGAGACGCGCGAGGTGCTGCCCGCGCAGATCGACCGTTCGCGCGATTTGAAGAAGCGATTGCGCACGATCATCGATCACAAGTTCGAACAGTTCGCCGGACATCGCGCGCTGCTCGTCGCGCTCTCGCGCATCGGCATCGATCCGAAGCATCCGCTCTCACCGTTCGGAAGTGAGACCGAGCCGATGCGCAGCGAGAGCATCGAGTGGTTCCGCCGCGCGCTCGACGAGTCATCGACGAAGATCCCGCGCGACCTGCACGACGATCTGCCGCAGCTGCTGTGGATGTACCAGATGGGATTGATTCTCTACTGGCTCTTCGACGACTCGCCGTCGCAGCGCCGCACGAAGCGGCTCACCGACGGCTCGCTCGATCTCGTCGTGCGCTTGATTCAGTTGTCGTCGCTGCCGTTCATGTCGCCGCTGCGGAAGCGCGTGGTGGCGCTCAAGCGAGACATCGCGAGCTAGTTCGCGGAGGCTCGCTCACCGAAACGAAGTTCCCACCATCGCCGACCCGCAGATGCCGCCGATCAATCCGATGATGCAGCCGCCGATGATCAGTCCTTGCGCGAAGCCCAGCTTCCTCTTCATCAGGACGCCGGTGATCACGAAGATCGCGCCGGGCGCCAAGCCGATGAAAAACGAGAGCACCTTGTTGCCGGTGGACATCGCCATCAGTCCCGCGAAGAACGCGCCGATGGCGCCGAGGAAGAGGGAGGAGAAGAGGCCGCCGATGAGGGCGGCGGCGGAAAACGTCTGCGGAGGCTCGGGCGGCGGCGCGGGTGCGTGATCGGGCTCAGTCGTCATACTTACCTCTCTGCCCACGCGCGCAGCGGCGCGAGGCGCGTCTGTTCGAGATCGTCGCGATAGAAGAGATTGTACGTGTCGAATGGAATGAGCAGGCCGTCGGGATGGACGATGTGCACGCACGTCTTCTTGATCGAGCGCAGATCGAAATTCTGCGCGTCGATGAACTCGACGATGAGCACGCGGAAGATGTTCGCGTACGACACCTCGCCGCGCGCGAGCACGCGCGGCATGCAGCAGAGCAGATCCTTGAGCCGCTCCGGCTGCGTGTCCGATCCGATGCCGGTCGAGAACAGATTGAGAAACGCGCCGCGCACGCCCGGCTCACTTTCCAGCACGATCGTGTTGCGGCTGCCGTTCATCAGTGCGTCGCGCCCGATCATCGACGTCAACGGGATCACTTCGCCGTCGCCGCTCTTGAACGCGTAGCCCATGCAAAGCGAGTCGGGATGACACGGAACGGGGACGAGATCCTCCGGCAGAAATCGCGATGACTGCGTGAGGATCGCGCGACGCACTTCGGACAGCGTCAAGCGATTCGCGGCGTCGTCGTAGCCGTCGACGCGGCCGGCGACCTGCACCGGCTGGAACGTCACGCCGCGCACGCACGGCTGCGCGAGCGCGAACTCGAGGATCTCGCCGATCTCTTCGTCATTGACGCCGCGCTGCAGCGTGACGACGAGCGTCGTCGAAATGTCGAGCTCATTCAATCGCTCGAGCGCTTTCATCCGGATGTCGCGAAGATCCGCGCCGCGCAGCACTTCGAGCGGCTTGGATTGCAGCGAATCGAATTGCAGATAGATCTCGAACAGCGGCTTGTAGGACGCCAACCGCTTCGCGAACTCCGCATCGCGCGCGAGCCGCACGCCGTTCGTGTTGACCATCAGATGACGGATCGGACGTCGCTTCGCGGCGTCGAGAATGGCGAAAAAGTCGGGATGGATCGTCGGCTCGCCGCCGGAGATCTGCACGACGTCCGCTTCGCCTTCGTTGGCGATGACGGCGTCGAGCATCTGCTCGATCATCTCCAGCGATCGATGATGCTGCCGTTCCGGACCGCTGCCCGCGTAACAGATCGGGCATCGCAGATTGCAGGCGTCGGTCACTTCGATGAGCGACACGCAGCTGTGCTGTTCGTGATCGGGACAGAGTCCGCAGTCGTAAGGACAACTCCAGCGAATCGGCGTGTTGCGGCGGAGCGGCATCTCCGGCGGCTTGAGATAGATCTCGCGGCAAGCGCGGTAGTAGTCGACGTCGTCCGACATCAGCACGCGCTCGTTGCCGTGCGTGGGGCAGTGCTTGAGCATCCACACGCTGCCGTCTTCGAAGACGATCTTGCCGTCAATCTTGCGGAAGCACGTCGTGCAAATCGACACGACGGCGTCGTAATACAGATACGGTCGCGTTGCGGCTGTCATTGGAGAAGACCAATCCATAGTAGAGCAGCCCGAGCGCGCACGCCCACTGAATCGCGCTGAGTCCCAGGAAAATCGGCGGCGGCTCCGGCTTCAGAAAATCGATCGCCAGTCGAAAGGCGAGATACGAGGAGAGAAAGATCCGGAAGCGGTCTCCTTCGATTTTCATTGGCCTCGTCAACAGCAACGCGAGCAACAGCAGAAACGCGATCTCGTACAGCGCGACGGGATGCCGCTTCACGCTGTCGCCCATCGCAACGCCCCACGGCAACGACGTCGGCAATCCGGCGGTCTTGTCGATCGGCCCGGTAAGGAAGCAGCCGATGCGTCCGATCGCGATCGCGGTGACGAGCGGATAGACGAGGAGATCGCCGGTCGAGCGCGTGATGTCGTTCCACCTCTTGATCAATTCAACGCCGATCAATCCGCCGAGGAGTCCGCCGACGATAGTCTTGCCTTGGAAGAGGACGAGTGTGCGCGCGCCGATGCTCGCGCCGATCGCCGCGCCGGCGAAGACGGTGGCGCGGTCACTTTCGCTGATCGGATCGCGTCTGCGCAGGAGCAGATAGACGATGACGCCGGCGACGTATCCGGCGACTTCGAAGAGCAGATGCACGGCTCAGGATAAACTCCGCCGCGACCATGAACGGTAAACCACGCGATCCGGAAGGCGTTCTCCTCGTCGACAAGAAGGCGGGCATCACCTCGCACGACGTGGTGGAGCGATTCCGCCGCCACACGAAAGTGAAGAAGGCGGGCCATACCGGAACGCTCGATCCGCTCGCCACGGGCTTGCTCATTCTCTGCGTCGGCAAAGCGACGCGCCTTCAGGCGTATCTGATGGGGATGGAGAAAACGTACGAGGGGACGATCCAGTTCGGATGGGCGACCGATTCGTACGACGCCGAAGGAACGCCGATGGGCGCGGAGCGAGAGGTGAGCGTCGAGAACGTCGACTTCGCGCCGCACGTCGCGAAGTTCAGCGGCGAGATCGAGCAGATGCCGCCGGCGTTCTCCGCGAAGAAGCTGCAAGGCGTGCGCGCATACGAGCTCGCGCGAAAAGGGGAGACGCCGGCGCTCACGCCGAAACGCGTCACGGTCTACGAGTTCGAGATCACCGGCGTCCACGGCTCGACTGCACAATTTCGTGTGCGCTCCTCGGCCGGCACGTACATGCGATCGCTTGCACACGATCTTGGGCAGTCCGCCGGCATCCCCGCGCATCTCAAGGAACTGCGCCGCACGGCCATCGGCAACTTCAAAGTCGAAGACGCGATCACGTACGACCGGATGTCCGAGGCGAAGGTGGATGACATTCTGGTGCGTCCGCACTTTCAGACGCTCAGCGACATCGACCTCCCGCTCGTGAAGCTGCGCATCGATTGGGCGCAACAGGGAAAGCTGATGCGCGGACAAGCAGTGATCATGACACCCGCCGTCCCCGTCAAGCAGGGCGAGCTCCTCGCCCTCGGCAACCCGCACGATCAGCTCATTGTGATCGGCGAGGTCGTGAACGTGCTGCGCGAAGGCGGCCCGGTGGAAGTGAAGCCAAAGGTCGTGTTGGCGGGTTGACGCAGCCATGAAGCTCGTCGATCTCAGTCACACGATCGAGCACGGGATGATCACGTATCCCGGATTGCCGGCGCCCGCGATCACGACTTGGCTGTCGCGTGAAGACTCGCGCGCGAAGTACGGCAACGAAGCGGAGTTTCACATCGGCCGCATCGACATGATCGCGAACACGGGCACGTATCTCGACACGCCGTCGCATCGATTCGTGGATGGCGATGATCTGTCCGCGCTCGCACTGGAGAAAGTGGCCGCCGTGCGCGCGATCGTCGTCGATCACGGCGAAGCATTTCCGGACGTCAAAGGACTCGCCGTGCTCATTCGCACGAACTGGTCGCGGCTGTGGGGGACCGACGCATACGGCAGCGGCAGTCCGTTCGTGACGAAGGCTCAGGCGGAACAGCTGGCGAACGGCGGCGCGGTGCTCGTCGGGATCGACTCGTTGAACATCGACGACACGCGCGACAAGTCCCGTCCGGCGCACACGATCCTGCTCCGAAAGGGCATCCCCGTTCTCGAACATCTGACGAACCTCGATCAGCTGCCGAAGAGCGGCTTCCGGCTGTTCGCGGTGCCGCCTAAAGTGAAGAAAATGGGGACGTTCCCGGTGCGCGCGTTCGCGGTGCTCGACTAGCGGGATTGTTTTTCGGGAAGCCCGCTGTTATGGTGCCGGACCTTAATGGAAGTACGTGTATCCAAAGGTACGCTTAACCGGTAAGGAGAACTGGATTTTGTCGACCACGAAGCAGGAAAAAACCACATTGATCTCCGAGTATCGCACCCACGACGGCGATACCGGCTCTCCCGAAGTGCAGATTGCACTTCTCTCGAATCGCATTACTTACCTCACCGAGCACTTCAAGACGCACGCGAAGGATCACCACAGCCGCCGCGGACTGATGAAGCTCGTCGGACGCCGCCGCCGTCTTCTCGATTACCTCAAGAAGACCGACGTCGAGCGCTACCGTACGATCATCGAAAAGCTCGGTATCCGCAAGTAACGAAAGCGATTGAGAGGACAGGCGCCCCGCCTGTCCTCTTTTTTTGCATATCACCCTCCGGCCGGATCCCATCGTTCGGCCAACAGCGACAAGACAATCAGCCCGAAGTGATGAGTGGCTTCGCGGCACACGAAAACGAAGGGAAACATGGCAATTAGAAAAGAAATACAGACCGGCGGGAAAACCCTGTCGTTCGAGACGGGTGCGGTCGCGCGTCAGGCCAACGGCTCCTGCGTCGTCCGTTACGGCGATACGGTCGTCCTCGCTACCGCCTGCTATCGCGAAGGCAACGTGATCGGCGACTTCATGCCGCTCACCGTTGATTACAAGGAGTACACCTACGCGGGCGGGCGCATCCCGGGCGGCTTCTTCAAACGCGAAGGACGTCCCACCGAAAAAGAAATCCTTACTTCGCGACTCATCGATCGTCCGCTTCGCCCGTCATTCGTGAAGGGCTACCGGCAGGAGACGCAGATCATCGCGCTCGTCCTCTCGGCCGACGGCGAGAACGATCCCGATGTCCTCGCGATCAACGGCGCCTCCGCGGCGCTGGTCATCTCTGAGATCCCGTTCGTGCAGGCCATCGGCGCCGTGCGCGTCGGCTATCTCGACGGACAGATCGTGATCAATCCGACGAACGCGCAGCGCGATCTCTCGGATCTCGACCTCGTCGTCGCCGGCACTGCCGACGCGATCGTGATGGTCGAAGCGGGCGCGCGCGAAGTCGACGAGAGCGTCGTCCTCGACGCGTTCGATGCCGCGCACGCCGAGATCAAGCGAATCTGCGCGCTGCAGAACGAACTTCGCGAAGCGGCCGGCAACAAGCCGAAGCTCGAAGTGAAGTTCACGCCGAAGTACACCGAAGAGCATTTCAACGAGCTGATGACGTCGCACAGCGCGCCGCTGCGCGAGGCGATGCTGACCGAAGGGAAGCACGCCCGCAAAGATGCGCTGAAGAAAGTCGTCGAAGGCATCGTCTCCGCCGTTCCGGCCGACGACGCGGAGAAGCTCACCGCGACGAAGGCCGCGGTCGAAGAGATCGAGCGCCACATTTTCCGCAACGTCGTTCTCAACGAGCGTCAGCGCGTCGACGGCCGCAAGTTCGACGAGATCCGTCCGATCACGATCGAGCTCGGCGTTCTTCCGCGCACGCACGGCTCCGCGATCTTCACGCGCGGCGAGACCCAGGCTCTCGTCACCGTCACCCTCGGCACTCCCCAGGAAGCGCAGAAGATCGAAGACTTCGAAGGCGAGACGTTCCAGCGATTCCTGCTCCACTACAACTTCCCGCCGTTCTCGGTCGGTGAAGTGAAGTTCCTCCGCGGTCCGGCGCGACGCGAGATCGGCCACGGCAACCTCGCGCGCCGCGCGCTGCAGCCGCTTCTGCCGAGCGAAGACAAATTCGCGTACACGATCCGCATCGTCAGCGACATCCTCGAGTCGAACGGCTCGTCGTCGATGGCGTCGGTGTGCGGCGGATCATTGGCGATGATGGACGCGGGCGTGCCCGTCGAGTCGTCGGTCGCCGGTGTGGCGATGGGACTGGTGAGCGGCGACGATCCGAACAACGCCGCAATCCTCTCCGACATCGCCGGCATGGAAGATCACGAAGGCGACATGGACTTCAAGGTCGCCGGCTCGCGCCGCGGCATCACCGCGCTGCAGATGGACATCAAGGTGAGCGGCCTCTCGCGCGAGATCATGGCCAAGGCACTCGCGCAGGCGAAGGCCGGACGCTTCTTCATTCTCGACAAGATGGAAGCAGCGATCGCGCAGCCGCGCACCGAGCTCTCCGAGTTCGCGCCGCGTCTGTACACGATCATGATTCCGAAGGACCGCATCCGCGACGTCATCGGCTCCGGCGGCAAGACGATTCGCTGGATCGTCGAAGAAACCGGAACGAAGATCGATGTGGAGGACGACGGCAAGGTGACGGTCGCGTCGACCGACAGCAAGTCGGCCGAGCGCGCGCTCGACATCATCCGCGGACTCACGGCGTCGCCGGAGATCGGGAAGAACTACAAAGGCACGGTCAAGCGCATCGAGCCGTACGGAGCATTCGTCGAGATCCTTCCGGGTCAGGACGGACTGCTGCACATCAGCGAGATGGCGCACACCCGCGTCGGTCAGGTGACCGATCTCTATCAGGTCGGCGACGAAGCAGAAGTGCAGGTCGTGGCGATCGAGCCGGACACCGGCAAGATCCGCCTGTCGCGTAAGCCGCTTCTTCCGCCTCCGACCGAAGAGGAGCTCGCCGCAGCGCGTGAGTCGCGCGATCATCGTCCGCCTCGCGAAGGCGGCGGCGAACATCGCGGCGGACGCGGTGGTGGTGGCGGCCGCGGCGGCTTCGGCGGCGGTGGTGGACGCGATCGCGGTCCGCGCCGCGACGATCGCGGCCCGAGACCTCCGCGCCGCGAAGGCGGTGGCGGTGGCGAAGGTCACGGCAATCAGTAGGCTGAATTGAGAACGCCGCCGCAAGGCGGCGTTCTTGTTTTCAGCGGCGGGAAAACGTCGCCCGCGTCTCTCTTACTTCCAAAAGCCGCCGTTTCGCAGGCTGGCGGCGATGGGAGGAGAGATGACCGTGGCCTTTCAGTTTCCCGCGCTGATCGAGGACGCACGCAGGCGCCTCCGCAACGAAGTGGAACGCTTTCTCGAGCTCGACTGCGGTGACGAGTCGCACGCCAAGCGGTATCACGCCGTGCTCGCCTCCGTGCACTCGATCTGTGCCGCGATCGTGGATGCCGAGGAGGAGGGGATGGAGCGGGAGGAGATCGTGGAGATCATCGAGCCGGTGCGCGCGATTCACGCGCGCTCGCCGTTCGTTCATCGACTCCAGGAATGGCCGCGCGGCTATCCCGGAGACTTCGAGACCGTCGAGTACATCTGCAGCGGCATCAATCGCGCGCCGATCGGCACGATCGAGCATTGCTGCGAGGAGTACGCGCTGACGCGCGGCATCGCGCAGCAACATCGCAACAAGGTTCACCTGCAGGCCGCGCGCATCTATCAGACGATGATCGAGAAGCCGCGCGCGTCGAAGATCCTCTCGGTCGCGTGCGGAAGCTGTCCCGACCTTCGCTTCATTCCGCGGCTCGCCGACGTCGCGGGCGAGATCTGGCTCAACGACGCCGACGTCGACGCGCTCGCATTCGCGCAATCGCAACTGCGTCACGTCGCCGATCGCCTGCACGTCGTTCCCGGCAACGCGCTTTCGGTCGCGCGAACGATGAAGACGCAATTCGATCTGGTGATGGCCGGCGGTCTCTTCGACTATCTCGATGATCGCGCCGCAGCGATTCTCATCCGCATGATCGTCGACCGCCTCGTTGCACCGGGCGGCGTGTTCTTCTTCACCAACATCGCCGAAGAGAATCCTTATCGGCCGCTCATCGAGTACTTCGGAGACTGGTTCCTGATCGAGCGATCCGAAGAAGACATCCTGCGCATCTGCGCAGCCGCCGGCGTCGCGCGCGAACGCGTCACGATCCGCCGCGAATCGTCGGGTCTGACTCACATCATCGAGATCGCCTGAACTTTTCCACAATTTCGCCGCGGCGGCGCCCCATGTCGTTTCTAACCTGCTAGCAGGAGGAACGACATGGGACGCTACGCCGCCGCCATCATCGCCATTTTTCTCTGCTCCACCGCCGCCTGGTTCATCCTCGGCGCCTCCATCAGTTCGCGCACGAACGACAGCGGATCCGAGCTCGGATCGAAAGTGTCCACGACGTGGGGAGCGCCGCAGACGCAGACGCCGCCGAGCGCGATGGTCTTCACCGGATGGGTCGAGAGCACGATCGTCGATCAATCGACGAACACGAAGAAGACCGTGCAAACGCCGCAGTTCACAAACCTGGTGATCGATCGCAGCCGCATCAACGTGGGACTCGATCTCGAGCAGCGTCAGAAAGGCCTGCTGTGGTTCGCAACGTATCGCGTCGACTTCCATGGCGACTACGTCTTCACGAACAACACGGACAAAGAGCGGGTGACGGTGAAGCTCGCGTTCCCGGTGCCGAATGCGATCTACGACAACCTCGTGCTCCGCGTCGACGGACAGCCTGTGCCGCTCACGACGGCCGCGGGCGGCGTCGAGACGGTGTTCTATCGTCCGCCGCATTCGGTGTTCCGCGTCGAGATCGGATACCGGTCGCAGGGACTCTCGACGTGGAACTACTCGTTCGGCAAGGACGTCGAGCAGGTCCGCGACTTCGAGCTGCAGATGCGCACGAACTTCAAAGCGATCGACTTCGCTCAGGGCACGCTCTCGCCGACGGAGAAGAAGGAGTCGGGCAAGGGCTGGCTGCTGACGTGGAAGTACACGAACGTCGTCACCGGCTACGGCATCGGCATGGTGATGCCGGAGAAACTGCAACCGGGTCCGCTGGCCGGACGCATCAGCTTCTTCGCGCCAGTGTCGCTGCTGTTTTTCTTCTTCGTCATGTTCATCATCGCGTCGCTGCGCCGCATCGCGCTGCATCCGATGCACTTCTTCTTCCTGGCGACGTCGTTCTTCTCGTTTCACCTGCTGCTCGCGTATCTGGCCGATCACATCTCCATTCATCTCGCGTTCGCGATCTGCTCGGCTGTCTCGATTTTTCTTGTGGTGAGCTATCTGCGAATCGTCGTCAACGCGCAGTTCGCATTTCGCGAAGCGGCCATCGCGCAGTTCGTCTATCTCGTGCTGTTCTCGTACGCGTTTTTCTTCAAGGGATTCACCGGACTGGCGATCACGATCGGCGCGATCGTGAGCCTGTTCGTTGCCATGCAGGCGACGGCGCGCGTGAATTGGAGGAGCCAGACCGTGGAAGCGTGATTCGGCGTCCGTCTAAGCGCGGCGGGGGGAAACACCGCCATGAAAAGGATCGCCATCGTGCTCTTGCTCGCTCCGCTCGCGCACGCTCAAGTGAACAACGTCGCCTCGCCGCAGCAGTCGACGCTCAAAGATTTTCTGACTCCGCTCGGTGCAACGCTCGACGTCTCCACGCTGGACACGAAGCAGAAAGCGATCACGCTGAACTTCAACCCGATCCCGGGACAGCTCAGCGTGGAGACGACTTTCACGACGCCGAAGATGAACGATGCGCTCTCGAACTTCATCGGCAACGAACAGACCATCGACAAGATCGAGAAGACGCTCTCTGCCGCCGATGACGTCGTTCTCGCGGTTTCATTCAACCGGCGGACGCGCGGATGGGGAACGAGCGAGACGCCGCATCGCGCGCTCATCGAGCAGCTCGGCGCGAATGCCGTTGCGCTCAAACCGTATCTCGACAATCAGCCGCAGCTCTACTTCACCGCGATCGGACACCGCCGCAGTCCGGTCGTCGGCCCGAACGCATCGACGATTCGGATGACGTGGGAGATCGGCATGCAGAATCTCAACAGCTTCTACGCGGGCGAGGGACGCGACTGCGGCGCGTCGTGTGCGGACGCGTTCACTCAATTCGTGAAGCGAACACCCGACGCCGCGACTGCCGCGAGATTCAACGTCGCTCTCGACTACCGGATGCGCGAGAAGGGCGTGACACCGTCGGCCGCTCCGTTTCTCACGATGCAGTCGCCGCATCGCTTCGGCGCCATCATCGGATACGGCCGTCCGTTCGCGACGCTGTCCGGCGGCAAGGCAGGAAGGCTCGACTTCAAGGTGGAGTACGACGGCCGGAAAGCGGCCTTCACGCCATCGGCAAAACAATCTGGGTCCGCGAGCGCGCTCGGGCGCGTGTCGCCGGTCCAGCCATTCACGCCGGTCGTGACAGCGCCTTACGATCGCGTCGTCGGCGCCGCGACGTTCACCCTGCCAGTCTGCGACCGCACTTCGGTGACGGTATCGGTGATCGGCGCCGACCGTATCGAACCGATCGTCAGCGGACGCCTCGGGCCGCAGCAGTTGACGACGTTCGCCGTGCACGCCGGCGTGACGTTCAAATTGGCGCCCGTTCATCCGCAGCCGTGCTGCTGCCAATGAGCCTGTGATAAAACCGCGCGCCATGACGCGCGCACGAAACGTCCTGCTCCTTCTCACGTTCGCCGCCGCAACATTCGCACAACACCCCGATCCCGCGCTGCTGAAGAACATGCAATGGCGCGAGGTCGGGCCTTACCGCGGTGGACGCGCCGACACGGTCGCCGGCATCGCCGGCGATCGCCTCACGTACTACTTCGGCTCCTGCGGCGGCGGAGTCTGGAAGACGATCGACGGCGGACAAACGTGGCGGCCGGTGTCCGACGGATTCTTCGGCGGCGCGATCGGCGCCGTCGCCGTCGCGGCATCCGATCCGAACGTCGTCTATGCCGGCGCCGGCGAGGAAACGATTCGCGGCAACGTCTCGCACGGCGACGGCATGTGGAAGTCGACGGACGCCGGCAAGACGTGGACGCACATCGGACTCGAAGACTCGCGTCAGATCGCACGCATTCGCGTGCATCCCGCGAATCCCGATCTCGTCTACGTCGCAGTGATGGGACACGCGTTCGGACCGAACGATCAGCGCGGCGTCTACCGATCGAAAGACGGCGGCAAGAATTGGGAGCGCGTGCTGTTCGTCAATCGCGACGCGGGTGCCGTCGACCTGGCGATGGATCCTTCGAACGCGCGCATCCTCTACGCGTCGACGTGGCGATTCCGACGCGGCGCGTACTTTTTCGACAGCGGCGGCGAAGGCTCGGCGCTGTGGAAGTCGACCGACGGCGGCGACACGTGGCACGAGCTCTCCCGCAACAAAGGCATGCCGAAAGGAACCCTCGGCATCATCGGCGTGAGCATCTCGCCGTCGAATCCGAACAACGTCTACGCGATCGTCGAAGCGAAAGAAGGCGGCGTGTTCCGCTCGCGCGACGGCGGCGAGACCTGGACGAAGACGAGCGAGAGCGCCGATCTCCGCCAGCGCGCGTGGTACTACACGCGCATCTACGCCGATCCGAAAGACGAAGAGACGTCGTATGTCGTCAACGTTCGCTTTCATCGATCGAAGGACGGCGGCAAGACGTGGACCGGCATCGCCACACCGCACGGCGACAATCACGATCTCTGGATCGATCCGAATGATCCGTTGCGGATGGTCGAGGCCAACGACGGCGGGACGTGCGTGACGACCGACGGCGGCACGACGTGGACGTCGCTCAACAATCAACCGACGGCGCAGTTCTACCGTCTCTCCGTCGACAACGATTTCCCCTACCGCATCCTCGGTCCTCAACAAGACAACAGCGCGATCCGCATCCGTCATCGCACGAACGGCGGATCGATCGGAATGCGCGATTGGGAGCCGACCGCGGGCGGCGAGAGCGGCTACATCGTCGCCGATCCCAAGAATCCCGACATCGTCTACGGCGGCTCGTACGGCGGACTGTTGACGGTCGTCAATCACCGCACCGGCGAACAGCGCGACGTGAATCCGTGGCCCGACAATCCGATGGGCGCGGGCGACGCGGAGCTGAAGCATCGCTTCCAGTGGAACTTCCCCGTCTTCTTCTCGCCGAACGATCCGAACAAGATCTACGCCGGCTCGCAATACTTGCTCGAGTCAACGAATGGCGGCTCGAGCTGGAAGACGATCAGCCCCGATCTCACACGCAACGACAAAACGAAGATGGGACCGAGCGGCGGTCCGATCACCAAGGACAACACCAGCGTCGAGTACTACGGCACGGTGTTTTACGGCGCGGAGTCGCCGGTCGAGCCGGGCGTGTTGTGGGTCGGCTCCGACGACGGTCTCGTGCACGTGTCGCGCGACGGCGGCGCGAATTGGAAAGACGTGACGCCGCCGAAGTCGATGATGCCGGAATGGATCATGATCAACGAGATCGACGCCAGTCCGACCGAGAAGGGCGCTGCGTACGTCGCCGCGACGATGTACAAGTGGGACGACTTCAAACCGTATCTCTTCAAGACGAAAGACTACGGCGCGACGTGGACGAAGATCACCGACGGCATTCCCGCGACGGAGTTCACGCGCGTCGTGCGTGCCGATGCGAAGCGAAAGGGAATGCTCTTCGCCGGCACCGAGCGCGGCGTGTACGTCTCGTACGACGACGGCGCGCATTGGCAGTCGTTGCAATACAAACTGCCGCTCGTTCCGATTCACGATCTGCTCGTGCATCAGGACGCGCTCATCGTCGCGACGCATGGACGCGGATTCTGGATGCTCGATGACATCGAGCCGCTGCGCCAGCTCGGAACCGACACTGCAACGAAGTCTGTGCACCTCTTCGCGCCCGCGCCGACGTGGCGGATGGAAGGACGCGGCGGCGGGGGAGGCGGCAACGCCGCGCATACCGAGGGATCGAATCCGCCGAACGGCGTGATCGTCGACTTCATCCTCAAAGATCAGAAGCCCGGCACCAAAGTCTCCTTAGCATTCCTCGGCGCCGACGGAAAAGTAATCCGCGAACTGAAAGGCACCGTCGAAGCCGAAGCCCCAAAGCCTCTCGTCCTCAGTGGGGCGCCGGCGCCCCCGCCGGCGGCTGCTCCGCCGCAAACCGAGGGAGTGAAGAGCGAAGGAAGCGAATCCGAAAAAGAACCTTCGAGTGAAGCCGAAGAAGAAGGCGGCGGACGCCGCGGCGGCGACTCCGACAAACTCACCAACATCACCAACGGACACAATCGCGTCGCGTGGAATCTCCACGTGCCCGAAGCAAAACGTTTCCCCGGCATGGTGCTCTGGGCCGGCGGAACGCAGGGACCGAGCGTCCTTCCCGGGACGTACACGGCCAAGCTCACCGTCGGCGATCAATCGGTGACCGCGCCGTTCGAAGTGAAGCAGGACCCGCGCAGCTCCGCATCCGCCGCCGATCTGAAGGCGCAATTCGATTTCGTCATGAGCGTGCACGACAAGCTCACGCAGGTGAACGAACAGATCATCAAGGTTCGCGACGTGCGCAAGCAGATCACCGACATCAAGAAACGCGCGGGCGACAACAAAGACGTCGTGAAGGCGGCGACGGATCTCGACAAGAAGATGACCGCCGTCGAAGAAGCGCTTTATCAGACGAAGAACAAGTCGTCGCAGGATCCGTTGAACTATCCGATCCGGCTCAACGACAAACTGGCCGGCGTCGGCGACTCGGCGGCGACGGGCGCGAACGCGCCGAGCGCACAGCAGATCGCCGTGCGCGACGCGCTCATCGTGCAGATCGACGCGGAGCTCGCGAAGCTCAAAGCGATCTGGGACACCGATCTGCCCGCGCTCAACAAGTTGGTCAAGGAGTCGACGGTCCCCGCGATCGTCGTGAAATGAAGTTGTCATCCCGAGCCGGCGAAGCGCGGCGAGGGATCCCCATCGCCTGTGCGAAGGCGTGCCGTTCTAGCGGTGGGGATCCCTCGCCGTCTGCGCGGCTCGGGATGACACGATGCGCGCCGCATCCAGCACGCGTTGCTGCGCGAGCCCGTCCTCGAACGTTGCCGCGATCGAGAGTTCGCCGCTCTTCAGCGCTTGCGCGAGGTAGTGCGTTCCGGTGCCGAATGCGCCGCCGGACGAATTGCCCGGCCGCTTCGCGAGATCGTCGCCGGCAATCCGCGTGAACGCTTCGTTGCGCTTGGCGAAGAGCAACTCTTCGCCGACGAGACGATACGCGCCGTCCTCGCAGTGAATCGTGATCGTCGCCGGCTCGTCGGCGCCCGATGCGACGGCGCTGAGCGTGATCGCCGCGAGCACGCCGTTCTTCAATCGCAGGTGCACGGCGGCAAAGTCGTCCGACGTGACGGCGCGATTCGAGCGCGTGTCGATGATCGTTTCCAGTGACGCCGCTTCGACCGACTCGATGTCGTCGACGAGATACCGCATCGCGTCGACGAAGTGCGATCCGACCGCGCCCCAGATTCCGCCGCCCTGCGACGCGTCGCTCCACCACGTCCACTCGCGCGTGCGATCGCCGCGAGCGGGACTGCTGTAGCGCACTTCGACGTAGCGCACGTCGCGAATCCGTTCGCGCGCGGCACGAAACGAGGGGAGGAAGCGCAGCTCGTGATCGATGATCGCAATCTGATTCGGATGCGCGCGCGATAGCGCGAGCATCTCTTCCGCCTCACGCACGTTGAGCGCCGTCGGCTTTTCGCAGAGCACGTGCTTTCCTGCGTTCAGCGCCGCGCGCGCGATTTCGAGATGCAGCGCAGGCGGCACGACGATACTGACGAGGTCGACATTCGCGTTCTCGAACGATTGCCATTCGCGTCCCTTGATGGGGACGACGTCGAATCCGGCCTCCTGAAAGACCGGAACCTGCACGCGCGTGCCCCAACCACTACCGATGACTCCGATTCGCATCACTTGGCAACTCCCTTGAACAAGATCCTGTGCATGATCGAGCGCCGCAAGCACCGCCGCATCATCACGCTGAAGAACAGCGCGGTCGCTATTTTCGTCGCTCTCGCCGCGCTTGCGGCGATCAACATCGCGTCCGAGGTGCGCGCGCCGCGCGGGAACATCTACGGCCGCATCGCGCCGCCGCCGCCGCCGCCGCCGCGAACGGCGACGCATGCGCCCGACGTTCCAGTGGTGAGCGAAAGCGAAGCGCCGCCAACCACAGTCATCCCGAGCGAGAGCGAGGGACCGGCGAGTGTGGGCGGCACGATGCTGCTGCCGCCGAGCAACCCAGCAACCGTGCAACCGAGCAACCCGTCAACGAAGATCGCCATCGTCGGCGACTCCTCCGGCGTCGCCATCGTCTCGTCCAAGCATCGCCTCCGCGGCGGATTCGTTCCGCAGTAGTCGCTTACAATCGCGCCACATGCCCAGCCACATCACGTTCGGCACGGACGGCTGGCGCGACGTCATCGCCGACAACTTCACTTTCGAAAACGTTCGACGTGTCGCTGCTGCCATCGGCGCGGCCGCGCGCACGTTCGAGCCGCCCGACGGCATCGATCGCAACACGCTCATCGTCGGCTACGACCGTCGCTTCCTCTCGCGCGAGTTCGCCGTCGCCGCTGCCGAAGTACTGCGCGACGCCGGCTATCGCGCGATCCTGAGCGATCGCCCGACGCCGTCGCAGACGATCTCCTTCACCGCTCGAAACCGCAAAGTACTTGGCGGTTTGGTCATCACGGCCAGCCACAATCCGGCGAAGTACAACGGGATCAAGTTCAAGGCGTGGTACGGCGGATCCGGCCTGCCGGAAATGTACAAGGCGATCGCGGACAACGTCGGCGAGCGCTCCCTCCGCGACGGCGGAAGCATCGTTGACGAGAACATCCTCGACGACTACCTCGACGCTGTCCGCGCGAAAGTCGACGTCGCGCTGATCACCAACGCGAAGCTCGCCATCATCCACGACCCGATGCACGGCGTCTCCGCCGCACTCCCGTCGCGCATCCTCGGCGTCGACTTCGTCGGCAACGCGCGCATCCTGCGCAAGAACCTGCAGCCGCCCGACGCCATGATCCTCGACGGCATCCGCGGCGATCTCAATCCGTCGTTCGGCGGCGTGAATCCCGAGCCGATCCCCGAGAATCTCGCCGCCACGCGCAACGTGATGCTCACCGGCGAATACGATCTCGCCATCTGCAACGACGGCGACGCCGACCGCCTCGGCATCCTCGACGAGCGCGGCGAGTTCGTCTCGCCGCAGAAGATCATCTCGCTCCTCGCGCTCTACCTCGTGCGCGAGAAAAAGCGCAGCGGCGAGATCGTGAAGACGTTCTCGACCACGCGTCTCCTCGAGCGCGTCGCGAAATCCCTCGGCGCGACGCTGCACGAGACGCCGATCGGATTCAAATACGTCGCCGACCTGATGCTCGCGCGCGATGTGCTCATCGGCGGCGAAGAGAGCGGCGGCATCGGATTCGGCGACTTCATGCCGGAGCGCGACGGAATCCTGTCGGGACTCCTCGTCGCCGAATGCGTCGCGCACTACGGCCGTCCGCTCTCCGACATCATCGCGCGCATGGAGACGGAGTTCGGCGCGCTTCATTACGACCGGCGCGACGTGCATCGCCCGATGGAGCAGTGCGCGCGGCTCATCGAGCGCGTGCGCGACGGATCGCTCGACAATGAATTCGGTCGCGACTACGCGTCGCGCGAGGAAGTGGACGGCGTGAAGATGAACTTCGCCGACGGATCGTGGATCCTCTTCCGGAAGTCGGGGACGGAGCCGATGATCCGCATCTACTGCGAGAGCCCGAGCGCCGCGCGCGTGCAGGAGATGCTCGATATCGCGACCGCGCAGCTGGATCGCGCGTGCTAGCATTCCGCCCAAAGCGGCGACCCATTCCCCGGGCGTCGACTGCACACCAACGTCGACGGAGAAATACCAGCCGTGCCCACACCTGAGCAGTCGGAGCAGACGCGTACACAGTTCACGCGCGAGAGCATCATCGATGACTATCGCGTGGCCTTTCGCAGCCGTCAGGCCAGCCTGATCGGGCGGAAGGAAGTGCTCACGGGCAAGGCCAAATTCGGCATCTTCGGCGACGGCAAAGAAGTCGCGCAGCTCGCGCTCGCGCGCGCGTTCCGCAAAGGCGATTGGCGCAGCGGCTACTATCGCGATCAGACCCTTCTCTTCGCCCTCGGCGTCGCCACGCTCGACGAATTCTTCGCGCAGCTCTACGCCGATCCCGACATCACGCATGACCCGTGGTCCGGCGGCCGCTCGATGAACGCGCATTTCTCCACGCGCACGTTGAACGATGACGGCACGTGGAAGAGTCAGACCGACACGTACAACACGTCCGCGGATGTTTCACCGACCGGATCGCAGATGCCGCGACTCGTCGGACTCGCGTACGCATCGAAGCTCTATCGCGTGCTCGACGAGCTGAAAGAAATGCCGCAGTTCTCGCGCAACGGCGACGAGATCGCGTGGGGCACGATCGGCAACGCGAGCTGCGCGGAAGGGATGTTCTGGGAGTCGATCAATGCGGCCGGCGTGATCGGCGTGCCGATGGTGGTCTCGATCTGGGACGACGGCTACGGCATCTCCGTGCCGAACGAATTTCAGATCACGAAGGGCAATCTGTCGGAACTGCTGAAGGGATTTCAGCGCGACCGCGACAGCAAATCGGGCTACGACATCTACACCGTCAAAGGCTGGGACTATCCGGCGTTGTGCGAGACGTACATCGCGGCGTCGAGCATCGTGCGCATGGAGCACGTGCCGGCGATCGTGCACGTGATCGAACTGACGCAGCCGCAGGGTCACTCGACGTCGGGAAGCCACGAGCGCTACAAGACGAAAGAGCGCCTCGACTGGGAAATCGAGTTCGACTGCATCCGCAAACTGCGCGAGTGGATGATCGGGCAGGGGATCGCGACCGCCGAGGAGATCGAACAGTTCGAGCGGGAGGATCTGCAGGCTGTGCGTGACGCGCAGCGTCGCGCATGGAGCACGTATCGCTCCGCGATCGATCCCGATGTGAAGAAGGCGATCGCTTTCATCGAACAGCTCAAGCCCGAGCTAGCGGATGAACTGAAACGCAACCAAGCCCCGTTCCGCCGCGACGCCATGCGTGCACTGACCTCCGCCATCGTTTCCAGTGGAGGACAGGCGCCCTCGCCTGTCCGCGATTGGCTCCGCGAAAAACAAAAAGAAGGCGAAGCAACCTACGACCGCTACCTCTTCAGCGACACCGCCGATTCAGCCCTTCGTGTCGAAGAAGTAAAACCGCAATTCAACGACGACTCCCCGGTGCTCAACGGATTCGAGATCATCAACAACTGTCTCGATCACGCGCTCCGCCGCGATCCGCGCGTCTTCATCTTCGGCGAAGACGTCGGCAGACTCGGCGACGTGAACCAGGGCTGCGCCGGCCTTCAGGAAAAGTACGGACTGTGGCGTGTCTCCGACACCGGCATCCGGGAGTGCACAATTCTTGGTCAGGCCATCGGCGCCGCTTTGCGCGGCCTGCGGCCGATCGCGGAGATCCAGTATCTCGACTACCTGCTGTACGCGCTGCAGATCATGTCCGACGATCTGGCCACGATGCGCTGGCGCAGCGCCGGCGGACAGAAGGCGCCGGTCATCGTGCGCACGCGCGGCCATCGACTCGAAGGCATCTGGCACTCCGGCTCGCCGATGTCCGGAATCATGGGTTTGATCCGCGGCGTGTATCTCTGCGTGCCGCGCAACATGACGCAGGCGGCCGGCTTCTACAACGCGCTGCTGCGGGCCGAGGAGCCGGCGGTGGTCGTGGAAGTGCTGAACGGATATCGCACGAAAGAAAAGCTGCCCGCCAACATGGCCGAGTTCACGCTGCCACTTGGCGTGCCGGAGGTCATTCGCGAGGGAAGCGATGTAACACTCGTTTCCTACGGCGCGACGCTGCGCATCGTGCAGGAATCGGTCGAGCTGCTCACGAGCGTCGGCATCGACGCCGAGGTGATCGACGTGCAGACGCTGTTGCCGTTCGACGTGCGCGGCGTGATCGTCGAGTCGCTGAAGAAGACGAATCGCATCGCGTTCATCGACGAAGACGTCCCCGGCGGCGCCACCGCGTTCATGATGCAGAACGTGCTCGAGCGCGATCGCGGCTATGACTGGCTCGACTCCGAGCCGCTCACGATCCCGGCGAGAGAGCATCGCCCGTCATACGGATCGGACGGCGACTACTGGTCGAAGCCAAATCGCGAGTCGATCTTTCTCGCCGTCCACGAGTTGATGCACGAGGCCAATCCGCGGAAGTACCCGCGCATCCTGTGAGCTTCACGCGCTGTGACCGTTGCACTGCATGACGCCGAGGTAGGCAGTCCACGGACCGACATCGTCGCGATACTGGTGCGCCATCACGCGTGAAATCTGGTGCAGGTGCGTGAGATCGTGCGCGGCCCACGTCGCGAGAAGCTGTGCGAGCGTGACGGTGCCGAGGGCGGGGTGAGTGCCGCGAAGCGCGAGGCGCTCCGGTTGGAGATTCATCGAGTGCAGCTGGTGAATGCCCGCCGTGCGCAGGCGCGCGAATTCATCGAGCAACTCGCCGATCGATTTGCCGCGGCTCGACTCGAATTGCGCGAAGCGATCGAACTTCTCGAACGGACGCGATTCGCCGAAGTCGAGGATCATGCGTGCGCGCGGAATCCAGTCGGTGTGCTCGCCGTGGATCAGATGTCCGACGACGTCGAATGCACTGAACGTCTCACCGCCTTCGTTGCGCATGAGCAGCGACTCGGGAGCGTCGCGCAACCACGCATCGAGGATCGCGGGCGTGCGGCGAAGCAGGGCGATGGTGTCGTCGACGTTCATGCGTACGCGTTGTAGCGCCCATCGCGCACGAAGCCAAGCAGCGTGGCGTGAAATTCGCGCGCGAGCTCGACGGCGAGCGACGACGGCGCGCCGACCGCGGCGATGATCGGGATGCCGGCGACGACCGCCTTTTGCACGACTTCGAATCCGGCGCGGCCGCTGAGGAAGAGGATCGTGTCGTCGAGGCGCGTGCGTCCTTCGCGCACGTACGAGCCGATCAACTTGTCGACGGCGTTGTGGCGTCCGACGTCTTCGCGAACGCGCAACAGCTTGCCGTCGAGATCGAAGAGTCCCGCAGCGTGAATCGCGCCGGTCTCGGCAAACATCTTCTGCTCAGCGACGAGCGATTGCGAAAGCGCGTGAATGATGTCCGCCGAGACCTCGGCGCGCGCGACGGGTGACGCAGCAACGCGCAATGCATCGATCGACGTCTTTCCGCAAACGCCGCACGACGACGTCGAATAGAAGTGCCGCTGCAATCGCTGCAGATCGACCGGCGAACGAACGTCGACGCGCACGACATTCGGCGATCCCCAATGCCGGATCGCTTCGAATTCGTGCGCGATCGACTCGGTGAACAGAAAGCCGGCCGCGAGATCGAAGTCGTCGCCGGGGGTTCGCATCGTCACCGACACCGGCTTCTCGCCGACGCGAATCTCCAGCGGCTCCTCGACGACGACGACGTCCTCGGTGCTCTCAGTCGCCTCGCCGCGAGCGCGCGTTACAGTCACGCGAACGATCGGTTCCATCGCGTCGGATTGTAGTGTCAGCGGTTAAGATCCTTCTTTCGAGAAGGAGGGTAGTCATGGCCAATTCACACGACCAGCTCCAAAGCGCACTCCAATCACGCAACCAGCCGCAAGCAGCAGCGGCGGCCACCTCGCCGGTCGCGAGCTTCAGCGACTGGCAGTTCAACGGATCGGGTAGCAGCGTCTTCGTCTCGGTCACTATCACGCCGACGAACTCGAATGACTCCATCACCTACGCACTCGTTCTGCTCCAGACGCCGCAGGCGACCATCATCTGCGACGGAGCGCTCGCGACTTCGAACGCCGGCAACAATTGGGCCCTGAACATCGCGACCGGCAACGACATGTACGACGTCAATCAGTTCGGCACGTCCGTCCAGGCGGTTGCGTTCGCGCAGGTGTACGGCGTCGGCGAGGTGTGGTCGCCGGTGCAGAACTACACGGTGCAGCCGTAGTCCGTCACTTCGTCGTCTTCACCTCGTCGAACTTGTGCGTCACGCGATAGTCGGCGCGCGACCACGTCATCTTGAACGGCACTTTCATCGCGTCGACGGAACGGTAATCTTCGTAATCATATTCGGCCGGTAGCACGCCGAGCGGCGTCGTCACCTCGTGGCGGCGCCGCAGAAGCAGTCCGTCCTTCACATCGAAGTACAACCAGTCGGGCCGGCCTTGCGGCGCCTTCACTTCGACCGCGTACGCATCATGGCCGCGCACCGACACGATTCCGGCAACGCGCAACAACGGCTTCACCTGATCGATCTTCGAGAGGCGCGCGAACCAGCTCGACACTTCCTGATTCGCTTCGGGCGGATAGGAAAGCTCGGTGTTGATCGACACTTTTGTCGGCTGCTCGAGCGTGATCGTGACCGGCTTCGAAACCGGATCGACGCGACCGTTCTCGCGCGTCACCGTTCCTGTTTCGACGAGCGACTTCACCGACGCGATCGCGTTCGCGCCGCCGATCGCATTCAAGTAGCTCGCGATCACGGCATCGGGCGTTGGCAGCGTCGCCGGCTTCGCGGGCGGTTCCGGCTTCTTGTTCCATCCGGCATCGGCGAGATTCGGTATCGCGGCGGGACGCGGACGTCCCTGATGGCAGCTGTTGCATGTGACCGCGAGCTCGCCCGCGAAGTGGCGCTCGTTGATGTCGCGCACCATCGCGATCATCCCGCGCGCGGCGTCCTTCTCTTCCTTGTCGTCCGATTCCCAGTCCGCCGTGTGGCAGTACGCGCAGGTGACGCCGAGGGAGTTGGACATGAAGGCCATGACGGGGATGAGCTGCGAGGTGGGCAGTCCCTTCAACACCTTGATGTTTTTCTTCGTCTCCTCGACGGGCTTGTCGGCGGTTGCGTTCTGCGCAAACGCGGAGCCGGCGGCGAGGGTTGCGGCGAGCAACAGCAAGCACTTTCCGTTCATGCATCCTCCGCGGCGCAGGATGCCATAAGTGCTACGATGATCGCGGTAGCAATCCGCAAAACGGTTAACCGATGATCTCGACCGAACACGATCGGGCGCGCGGTCGCGCGTTTCGCGTGTACTTGCAACACGCGATCGCGGGAGTCGTGTTCGTCGTCGCCTACACGATCCTTCGCCGCCACGAAACGGCGGCAACCATCGGCGCCCTCGGCCACGGCGCGCCAATTCTGATCGCGCTCTTCTTCGTCTTCACGGTCGTCCTCGCACAGTTGTTGTTTCCGCTGACCGAGCAAACATCCGTCTCCCTCGTCATCACTGCTTGCATCGCCATGTTTCCGCTCCTCGGCGGCGTGCTGTCGGCGTGGATCGTCATCGCTGCGACGATCAGCCGCCGAAGAATCGGTCCGTCGCGCGTCGACATGGGCGACGCGTCGCTGGAGTGGGTGAGGACGTTCGCGCTCTTCGGAACGTACGGCGTTCCGGTGATCGGCGCGACGCTCGCGTATCGCGCGCTGGGCGGCGTCGTGCCGCAGATGACGGCGAGCGCCGGCGCCGCGGCGCGCATCGCGGCAGGCGCCTTGATTCTCATCGTTCTCAACAACTTCATCGTGAGCCGCGTCGAGCTCGCGTACGGATACAAGGCGTCGACCGTGGCGAGACTCAGCGTCCTCGACGCGACGATCTACGTCATCACCATTCCGTACGCGATTCTCACGACGTTCGCGTACGGCTCGATCGGTTGGGGCGGCGTGCTCGCGGCCGCGTTCACCGGCGTGCTCGCGAACGGCGTCGGCCGCAAGCTGGCGATGATGCGCAGCGATCGCGAGGAGTTGATTCAAAGGCTCGCGTCGCTGACGACGATCGGCAAGTCGATCTCGCTCAGCTACACCACGGACGATCTCCTCGAAACGATCTACACCGAATGCGGCAAGGTGATCGACGTCTCGATTTTCAGCATCGCGCTCGTCGACACGAAGACGAACGAGCTGTCGTTCGAGCTGAACGTGGAGCGCGGCGTGCGCTTGGCGAAGTCGCGGCTGCCGATCACAGAAGGGTTGAATGCGTGGGTGGTGTCGAACAACAAGCCGCTGCTCTTGGCGAGCTCGCGCGACGAAGCGAAGTATGGCGTCGAGTCGTACGACGACGGCATCTCGACCGAAGCGTGGCTCGGCGTGCCGATGGTGGCGCGGCATCACGTGATCGGCGTGATCTCGGTGCAGAGCTTCGAGAAGAATGCGTTTCGCGAAGACGATCTCGTGCTGCTCACCGCGATCGCAAATCAGGCGGCCGTCGCGATCGAGAACGCGCATCTGTACAAAGACCTCGAGGGCTTGAACCTCGCGCTCGAATATCGCGTCAACGAAAGGACGAACGAGCTGCGCGAAGCGAACATCCGTCTCGTCGCCGCTGATCGTTCGAAGAATCAGTTTCTCGCCAGCATGTCGCACGAGCTGCGCACGCCGCTCAACGCGATCATCGGCTTCTCATCGATCCTCATCGACTCGACGCGCGGCTCGCTGCAGCCGCGGCTCTATCGATTCCTCGAGAACATTCACACGGCGGGGAGTCATCTTCTCGATCTGATCAACGACATTCTCGATCTCGCGAAGATCGAGTCGGGCAAATTGCAATTGCACTTCGAGACGTTCGAGTTGCGCGACACGATCGCCGTCGTCGAGCGTGTGATCAAAGGCATGGCGGCGGAGCGGCACGTCTCGGTGATCACGAAGATCGAGGACGACATCGGCAACGTGCACCTCGACGAAGGACGTCTCAAGCAAATCCTGCTGAATCTGTTGTCGAACGCCGTGAAGTTCTCCAATCACTCCGGCTTCGTCTATCTGAATGTGAAGCGCGCCGATCCTGATGCGGTGCGCATCGAAGTGACCGACAACGGGATGGGTATCCCCGCCGACGAGCTCGGCCGGATCTTCGAAGAGTTCTACCAGGTTCGCGACAACAACACCCGCCGCCATAAAGGCGGCACCGGCCTCGGCTTATCCCTCACCAAGAACTTCGTCGAGATGCATGGCGGAACGATCGCGGTGCATTCGGAACCGGGCAAGGGCTCGACGTTCACGATCGATATGCCTCGCGACGCGCGCGTGATTCCAGCCGAGCGCGTCCGTGACGGCGTTCGTCACTTCACGATGTGACGAACGCCGCCGTTCCGGCGGAATCTTCGGCGTAACTTTATGTTCCGCCCCAGGAATCGGTCCGATTCAAACAGGAGATGGGTATGTTCAAACGTGCAGCAACCGCGCTCGCGGTAATCGTGTGCAGTGTCGTTGCGCCCGCAGTGTTCGGCCAGACATTCCGGTTCGGTCAGGCCAGCTATGACACGAAGGAGGGCAATGGCACGCTGACGATCAGTGTCGTTCGCGAGGGCAACCTCGGAACTACGCAGAGCGTGACGCTATCGGGATCCGGTTGTTGCGCCGCGACGGCGATCTACGGCGTTGACTATTGGTTCGCAGGATCGCAGTCCAATTCAATTTACAGCGTGACCTTTGCGCCGAACGAGTCGAGCAAGGACGTTGTGATCGTCGTCAATGACGACTCGCTGGGCGAAGGAACCGAGACCGGGCTGATTTCGTTCTACTACTACGGGCCCGCGTCATTCCCTGATACCGCGACGATCGTGATCGGGGACAACGATCCGCAATCGTTCGTCTCGTTCGAGTCGGGTCAATATTCAGTTGCCGAAAATGCCGGCAGTGTGGAGGTCGGCGTGGTGCGAACCGGGGATGTCACCGCACCGGTATCAGTTGGATATTTCACGTCCTCGTACACTGCGAATGCCGGAGCCGACTATCAGACGATGTCCGGCACGCTGTCGTTCGCGGCGAACGAGTCGCACAAGACGATCACGATTCCGATCCTCGACGACTCCCTCGCGGAATCGTATGAGACTTTCTACGTTCAGCTCTCGTCTTCGGGCACTGCCTCGGTCATCTCGCCGTCGTCGACGAGTGTCGTCATCTCCGATGACGAATCGGCCGGAGGAGTTTCGTCGTTGAGTTTCAGCCCCAATCAGTTCTACGTCGATGAAAACGCCGGTTCGGCGACCATTACGGTGTCGCGGTCCGGCTCGGCTTCCGGTACTGCGTCCGTTCAATATGAGACCGTCGGGCAGCCTTACTACTATTCCGGAGCGAACAGCGGCACCGATTTCACGCCCGTTGCCGGCACGCTCACGTTTGGACCGGGAGAAACGACGAAGTCGTTCTCCGTCCCGATCATCAACGATACGACGGTCGAGAATACCGAATACTTCTACGTGGTGCTGGCCTCCCCGACAAACGCTCAATTGGTCGGATCGCAGGCGACGGTGGCGATCAACGATGACGACAGTGTCGCGATCATCGGCTTTCAACCAACGTCCATTGCGTTTCTCGAAAATGCCGGTTCCGCGACCCTGACGCTCGTTCGCAGCGGCGACCTGACGAAGCAAGCGACCGTCGGGTACCAGACCTACGACGGCAGTGCGCACGCCGGCCAAGACTATGCGCTGTCCGCGGGCGCGGTCGTTTTCGCACCAGGCGAGCAGACGAAAATGATCAGCGTTCCCATCGTGAACGACGCCGTATTCGAATCGTCCGAATATTTCTACGTACAACTCAGTACGTCGACAAATGCGAGTGTCGGAAACTACAGCGTCACCGTCTCCATCATCGACGATGACGGCGGCGGTTCATACGTCGGATTCACGCAACCGACATTTGCCGTCAGCGAGGCCGCCGGCTTCGCGACGCTCACACTGCATCGAAGCGGCGCCACGAACGTGCAGTCGATAGTCACATACACGACATGTCAGTCGTGCAACTTTGCATATACCAGTGCAACCCCGGGAAACGACTACAGTCCTTCTTCGGGTGCAGTGACCTTCGCGCCGGGCGAAACGGACAAGGTCCTCTCGATTCGCATCAACCAGGACACCCTCGCGGAGCCTTCCGAGAACTTCGGCGTGCAACTGCAAAGTGCGTTGAACGCGACGCTTACGATCAGCGCAGCTGTCATTACGATCGCGGATGACGATTTCGATCCGTCGTCGATCTACGCATTTGATCCGTCGTCGGTGACCGTCGGTGAAGCGGCCGGCAATGTGACGTTGACCGTCGTTCGCGGAACGAGTACGGGTCCGGCCACGCTTCAATTCGACACGGCCGGCATCAGTGCCACGTCGGGCGCCGATTACATTCCAGCGAATGGAGGCGTCGTCTTCGCAGCAGGCGAGGGAAAGAAGACGATCACGATTCCGATCATCGAGGACACCGTCGCTGAACCGAACGAGTCGTTTTCCGTTCGCTTGTACGGCACGAACGGCGTGATCACCTCCGCTGCGACCGTCGTGATCATCGACAATGACGCCGCTCCGTCGTATTCGGTCAATGACGTCACGACGTCGGAAGGAAACGACGGCACGCACGCGGTGTTGTTCACCGTGACGCCGTCCGGTCCTGCTGCCACGTGTTGCGTCAGCATTTCTTACGCGACTGCAGATGGGACCGCGAAAGCCGGTAGCGACTACATTGCCACCACCGGAACCGTGAGCTGGGACTACGGCGATGCAACGCCGCGCACCGTTGCCGTCATCGTCAGCGGTGATCGCGACGCAGAGGATGACGAGACCTTTTCACTGAAGATCTCCGGGGCGGCGAGCATCGCCAAGTCTTCCGGCCGCGCCACGATCCTCAATGACGATGCTGCACTGTCCGTCAGCGATGCTACGGACGTCGTCGAAGGCAACTCGGGAACGAAGACCGCAACGTTCACCGTGACGCTGTCGCCCGCGCAGGCGTCGGCCGTCAGCGTGAGCTACTCCACGGCAAACGGCTCGGCGATGGAAGGCGACTACCTGCCAATCACCGGCACGCTCACGTTCGCGCCCGGCGAGACGAAGCAAACGGTCAGCGTCTCGCTCAACGGCGATCTCATTCCTGAGGCGAACGAGACGTTCTCGCTCGTGCTCACGAACGCAACAGGTGCGACGGTCGTTCGCAATCGAGGCATCGCCACGATCATCGACGACGACGACCCCTATAGCGTCACGCGCGACATCGAATACGCGAACGCCGACGGCGTTTCGCTCAAACTCGATCTCTACACGCCGAACGGCGCCGTCGGGCCATATCCGTTGGTCATCTGGATCCATGGCGATCACTGGAGCGACGGATTCCGCTCGCCGAGTGCGGCCATTCGCGAAGCATCGCGTGGCTACGCGGTCGCGGCGATCGACATTCGCTCGATCGACGTCGACATCTTCCCGGCGCAGATCAACGACGCGAAAGCGGCCGTGCGATATCTCCGCGCGAATGCGGTGCGCTACAACCTCGACTCGACACGCTTCGCCGCATGGGGATTCGGTAGCGGCGCGCACATCGCCTCGCTCCTCGGCACTTCCGGTGACGTCGACTCGCTCAGCGATCCGGCGGAAGGCAATCCGTCGATCTCGAGTCGCGTGCAAGCGGTCGTGTCGTGGGCCGCGCCGTACGATCTGCTGCAATTGCAAACCGACGCGCCGGCATGCAACACGATCAACTACAACTCCTCCGGCTCGTTCGTCTCGCTCTTCCTCGGATGTCCGCTCGAGTTCTGCGGCGTGAAGGCGTGGGACGCGAGCCCCGGTAAGTACGCGACGAAAGACGATCCGCCGTTCCTCCTCGTGCACTCCGACGACGATTGCGAAGTCGCACTCACGCAGGCGCAGAGCTTCGCGC
>Ga0105245_10000845_pt1 | contig 27802 bp, 19 predicted proteins | sample KBSM54metaG_FD_81523 | JGI IMG/M metagenome (GOLD analysis project Ga0105245, IMG submission 81523) | Miscanthus rhizosphere microbial communities from Kellogg Biological Station, Michigan, USA - KBS M5-4 metaG | ecosystem: Host-associated > Plants > Roots > Rhizosphere > Soil | place...
AAACGATGGCTGGCGCGAGCAACGCGAACAGTGGCGGTGGCCCGCGCATCATCATCATCAAGAAGAAGGGCAAAGGCCACGCCGCGCATCATGGCGGCGCGTGGAAGGTCGCCTACGCCGACTTCGTGACCGCCATGATGGCCTTGTTCATGGTGATGTGGCTCCTCGCACAGACCGATCAGGAGACGCGCAGCGAGCTTTCCGAATACTTCAGAACTGGCGTTTTCTCGGGTGCGCCGTCGATCTTGAACGGTGGTAGCGGCATCCAAAACAAGGCGTTCTTCGACGTGGTCGGGGCTTCGCACACGCAGCCCGAGCAGGTCGCGTTCGAACGCGTTTCACTGGCCGTCCGCGCGCAGATCTCGCAACTTGCCGGCGAAGACCCGCAGGTCAAAGCCGCCGGCGATCAGATCAAGGTGAGCGTGACCGAAGAGGGCCTCTTGATTCAGATCTTGGACGGCGGGCAGAACTTGCTCTTCGACTCCTCTTCTTCTGAGCTCAAGCCGAAGCTGATCGAGATCTTGTCCCGCATCGCGCCGGTTTTGGCGCGCCTCGACAATCAGATTCAAGTGCACGGGCACACCGACGCGCGGCCGTTCCCCGCGGGTTCTGGGCGCTCGAACTGGCAGCTCTCCTTCGAGCGCGCCGACAAAGCGCGCGCCGTGCTGGAGAAAAATGGCCTGCGCACCGGGCAAGTTTCGGGTGTCTTCGCGCATGGCGCTACCGCACTGATGAAACCCGACGATCCGTTCGCCGCGGAAAATCGTCGGCTGTCGATCTTGGCCGTGCGGCGCGGCATGGAGAGCTCTGCGGCCCGCGGTCAGGGCGCGGAAAAGCCGCAGGGCGCGGTGAAGCCGGCGCCGCGGCCCGAAAAGACGGAAACGCCAGAAAAAGGCGCTGAAGCACCGGAGCGCCCGCGCTTGATGCCCCGCGCCGAGTAGCGCTGGCCGCTCACTCACGAGGGTCGCCTCTCGTAACAAACCGGCATGCGGCAAAGCCTTGTCGCGTCACGCGGGATCGGGCAAACGTGCGCGACGATGTGGGAGACCAAACGGACCGCGGCCAAGAACGGTCTGGCGCGCGGGCTCGCTCGAGTGCCGACGAGCGCCTTCGTGGCCTTGGGGGCGCTCGCCTGGTTCGGCCTGCACCTGTGCTTTCCGGTCGCAGGCTTCGGCGAAGTGGACCAAGCGCGCGACGCGCGCGACTCGATCACGTGGCACGCGCGTGGCGAAGTGGCCCTGGACGACTTCTCGTACCGCTTGCGCACGAGCCCCCTGTACTTGCGTGCGTTGAAGTATCTTCTCGACCACGGGCTGCGCATCGCACGACTGCCGAGCGTGATGAACGGGTTCAGCACCGTCATGGGCAGCCTGTGTTTGGTCGGGCTATTCTATCTGTGCCAACGCTTGAGCAGCGCGCGCGTCGCCGCGGTAGCCACGCTGATCTACGCGTTTACCCCGGGCTTCTGGCTGTGCAGCAGCTACGGGATGCCAACGATACCCGCTTGTGCGTGCTTGATCTTGGGCGCGCTCTCGTTCGCGCGAGCGCTCGAGTCGCGCGGGAAGTTCGCCGCGCCGGGGCTGCTGCTACTGGCTTTGGTTTCGTGCTGGTTCGCATTTACGCTGAAGGCCGATCTGGCCTTGAGCAGCGGCGTGTTCGTAGCGGTCATCTTACGGCGGTCACTCACCGCTCCGAATCGCAAGCGGGCGGTGATCGAGCTCGGGCTGGCGGGGGTCATCGTCGCGGCAGCCACTGGCCTGACCATCGCTTTCTCGCGTGTCGTGACCGCGGGGATGCCGGTTGCGGAGCCCGTAGCCAGCACCGGTGAGTTCTTGGGGCGCTGGCATCAACAGTTTCCGTTTCAGCTTTCTCTGTTGTTCGAGTCCAAAAACAACGCACCGCTGACGCATGCGATCGGCTCGCTGTGGTTCGGAGTGAGCCTGCTCGCGCTGCTACACGGGCTCGTCAGGGATCGTGAAGCACGGGCGCGGGTGCTGGGCGTTGCGATCTGGGCCCTGCCGTCAATCGTGTTTTGGGGGATCACCCCTGGCAATTCTGCGCGGCACAATGTGGCCGCCATGGCTCCGCTGGCCTTCGCGGCGACGGCCTTTTTGTTCGATATTGCGGGCGAGAAGTCCAGGCCCTACCTGCTCGTAGCGGCCGTGATGGCTTGCTCCTATCTCGACACCAGTGGGGACGGCACCGTCGTGCCGTCGTTCAACATCGTGCGGGGTTCTCGGCGTTTGCAGCGCAGCTCGGACGATTTGCACAGCGTGGTGCGGGACTTCATGCACCAACCCGCGCCGAAAAAGGCCGTCGTCGACTCTGACTTCTTCAACCCCTACAGCACCTTCGAAGCGTGGGCCGCCGCCACCAAGCCGACGCTCTCCGAGACGTCTGGTTACGATGATGGGCCGGACCGCTCGACACGCATCCTCCGAACGAACAGCCCAACGGCGGCACGGCGATTCGCCGCACAAATGCGCGCCGAAGGGCGGGTCGTCTGCTCGCTGGCCTACCATTTTTGCGACGTGCCCGATCGCTAGCAGCCTGGCGCGCTATCGCGCTTGCGGAGGCTCTGGTTCGAGATCGATGAGCACCATGCCTGCGGCGAGTGCCGCATCGACGAGCAGATCCGTCGTGCTTCCTGGCGGCAAATCCACGAGGTACGACGTCAGCTGGGCGTCACGCGGGAGAACGCGTGACACGCTTTCGAAGACGCGAGCCGAGCTGAGTCGCGCTCCCGCCGCCGACACGATGGCCGAAAATTCCGCGCCGCCACGGCCAACTAAAGTCAGCAGGTAGCGTGGGGGCGGCTCGAGCACGACGTCGGGCGGCCCGGAGGTGAGTCCCGCCCGCTCTCGAACCACGAGCTCGGAGCACGCATCGAGCAGATTGCGGTCGGGGCTCGGGGTGAGGGGCAGCAGGGCCGTGACGATCAAGCGACTGCGGGCAGCGACTCGCTCGAGCAGCGTGAGCACGTAGTCTGCCGATTGCGCGTCGAGACCGAGGAGCGGGCTTTGCACGCACACGAGCTCGGGACCGCCCAACGAAGCTTGGATGATGGCGAGGGCACGCTTTTGATGGGGAACGAGCAGCCCCAGTTTGCGCTCCCCCAGTTGGTGCCAATCGAACTCGGTGAGGGCGCGCTCGGCTTCTTCCGCGGCGCGTCGCGCCTGGCCGTGACACAAGCGCGCCGCGTGCCCGAGATAATCCCGAACCGTCAGCACTTCCGGTAAGGGCGCATGACACGCCGCGACGCCGACTCGCCCGCTCGCCAGTGCACCCTCGAAGGGCGCGCCGGCGATGGTTGCGCTGCCACTCACGCAGCGCGCGTGACCGGTGAGCGCGTCGAACACGAAACCCCAATCGCCAACCAGCCCCAAGCGCCGCGCATCGGAGCGCAGGCTCAAAGCCGCATTGAGATCGACGCCGTCGCGACGGAAAACCGCAGCCCCGAGCTCGAGCGTCGGGGCATTCGTGGACGACGTCGTGGTCATACGCCCGCCCCGATCACGGCGCGACGGGTGTGAATTCCATGAGCGCGAGCGGCTTGTCACTGGCGTGAGCGACGAACGGCGCGAGCGCTCGCACGAGGTCGAGCAATTGCGAGGGCAAGAGCGCAGCGGCCACGGGTGGATCCTCTTTCACGCCGTCGATGCCCAGCAGGCGGCCGATGATCGTGGTGTCCGGCGGCGGCAACTCGACGATGGGCCCTTGCTCCGGCACGTTGCCGAGTTTGCGCGCGAGCTCGAGGGCTTGGCGAAATCCGCCCAATTCATCGACCAATTTGCGTTCCAGCGCTTGCTCACCGGTCCAAACGCGGCCCTGGCCCACGGCATCGACCTCGGCTTTGGAGAGCTTGCGCCCGGAAGCCACGCGCGTCAGGAACACGTCGTAGAACTGCGCGACCTTGCGACCGAGCTCGGTGCGTTCTTCCGGCGAGAAGGGACGGAAGATCGACTCGGCGTCGGCCCGCGGCGCCGTTTTGTAAACTTCGAGGCTGACGCCGACTCGGCGCATCAACTCGGCGACATCGGCCTTGCCGTAGAAGATGCCGATGCTGCCGGTGATGGTGAGCGGGTTGGCAAACACGTGCGTGCCGGGCGCGGAGATGTAGTAACCGCCGCTCGCCGCCGCGCTGCCCATGCTGACGATGACCGGTTTCACGGCGGCCGTCAGTTGCACCTCGCGGTAGATCACGTCCGCCGCCATGGCCGAGCCGCCGCCCGTCTCCACGCGCAGCACGACCGCGCCGATTTTGGGATTTTCTCGCGCTTTTTTCAGACTTTCGGCGATCGTGTACGAGCCCACGAGCTTCATGCCCAAGAGCGGGATGGTTTGGCTGCGGCCATCGATCATGTCGCCGTCGACGTAAACCACGGCGATGCCCGAGTTGTCCCCGAAGTACTCCGGCGCACGCGGCGCGCGGTGGTCGTCCGAGAGCAGCACCGGGTAGCCGACGAGTTTGCTGATCTCTTCTTCGAGCTGGTCGTCGAAGGCGAAGCCGTCGACCAAACCGGCGTACTTGGCTTCGGAGGCCACGAACGGGCCCTTGGCGATACGGGCGCGCAAATCTTCGGCATCCAGGTGCCGGCCAGCCGCGACGCCGACCGTGAAGTTTCGCTCCACTTGTTGCAAGAGATCGATCTTGTCCGCGCGCGAGACATCGCTCGAACCGTCGTTCATGAATTCTTCGGGCGCACTCTTGTGCAAGCCGATGCGCACGAAATCAGCACGAATACCGAGCTTTTTGAGCAGATTCGCGTAATAGAAATAGCGCGTCTTGATGCCGGCGTAGCGAATGCCGCCGGCGGGATTGAGCAAAATGCGGTCGGCTGCCGAACACAAGTAGAGCGAAGCCCCGTCGCCGTCTTCCAAGTGGCAGAGCACGCGCTTGCCGGCTTGACGCAAGTGATACACGGCATCTCGCAGCTCTTGCGTGTGCGCCATGGAGCTCGCGGGCGCCGTCCGCAGTTCGAGCACGACGCCGGAGACCGTCGGTTCGTGCTCGGCGATGTCCCAAAGCTTGCGCAGCAGCGCGGTATGGCCGCGCACGTTGGGCGTATCTTCGATTCGAATCCGCAGCGCGTGCCGTGGCGACTCGGCGGCCGCGGGTTCGCGCCAGCCGTGAGCGGCGATTTCGAAGCCCAAATTATCTTGCGCACGCCCCTTGGCGGCATGCCCGAGCCCATCGCCGAACAAGCTGCCACCCGTCGCTTCGGCGGAGCCCGTCGAGCCGTTGAAGGCAAAGGCGATGGACGCAGAGGCCAGCCAGGCTTTGCGCCCCGCCTCGTTGCCCGGATCGGAGTAGGAAAACTCGCCGCGCAAACGGCCGAGTTCCGGCACGTCGACGCCCAAAGTGGCGTGCGGGACCCAATAGCCGTCCGCATGGCTCACGTACTGGCCTTCGAGGCCGAGTTCGAGCGCGCGCGTGCGTAGAGGTCGCAAGGCGAAGGCGATGTTGTACGAGCGATCGATGTAGCCACCGGCCGCGTTGCTGGGCGCGTTGAGGTTGTGGCCGACCACCGCAAACCCGAAGTAGTCACTCGGACGAGACGTGAAACCGAGCGACCAAGTGGCGAGATCGTGCGCGCTCAGCTGATTCGAGTACGAGCGCTGCAGCGAAAAACCGAGTGAAACTGCATCGGAAGCCTTCAGCGCGAGGCCCCAGGTCAGCCACTCGTAGCGAGAGTCGTCCGCGCCGAACAGCGCGCGAGACGCCGCCGAGGGAGGCGACACGATATCGAGCCGCAGCCCGGTGGACAGCGGCAAATACGGGATCGGAAAACCGAACGCGAAGGCGTGGCCTTGATACGTCGCGGTCGCATTCTCGTTCAAGAACATGCCCGTCCAGCGAAACTCTTCACGCTGCATGAAGGCGAGGTTCGCCGGATTCACGACGAGCGCGGTCGTATCTTCGTCACTCACCGCGCTGCGACCGAGCGCGGGCAAGCGCGTCGGTTGATCGTTCGGGAACAATTGCGCGCGTGCATTGCGCGCGCCCCACAGCCCGAGTCCGAGTAGCCCACAAGCCAGACCGATGCGTACTCCGTAGCGCCGTCCCCGACTCACGAGAAGATCCCCCGCGCCCGCACGACAGCCTGAATTTCGGCTTTTCGGAGGGCCAGCTCTTCGTTGTCCTTCACGGGGAGGAAACGCGAAGTGACGCCATCGCGGGGCATCAGCAGGTAACGCGTGGGCAAGTAACTCGTGACTTCATTGACCAGACGCTCGAATTGAACCACGGGTTTGCCATCGACCTTCTTGTGTACGGTGAAATAAGTCCAGGGCACGTCGAGCCCGAGCAGCGTCGCCGCGTCGAAGTGAAACACGTTGGTGTTGAACACGCGCACGGTGGAAGGGTCGAACGAGGGCGGAATGCGGAACTCTTCCAAGACGCACAGCTGACCGTCGACGTAGGCCGGGATGCCGCCGCGGTCCGTGGGAAGCTTGTCCACCACTTCGGCCGTGACCGGCTTGCCGTGGTCGAGATGAAAACCGATCACCGCGGGGTCGAGCGTGCCGCCCAGGTTGTCGATGTTGCACACCATCACCACCTTGCCGCCGCGCTTGACGAAGGCATCCAGTAGGCCGCTCTCCTTCAGTGCATCCGGCAGATCGCCGTGACCGGGAGCGTGCTCGCTCGGTTGGCCCTTTTCATCGAAAAATACGTCCCCTTGCGGGGTGGTGCGCAGCGAGAGGTGCTGGGTGAACGTGGCGATCGATTGGCCGTCCAGGTCGTCGCCCAAGGCAGCGCGAATGGCTGCGTCCGTCGAGTGACTGGTCATCAGCCAAAGCGGCGGCACGGCGTTGTAGCGACGTTCCAGCGCGCGCACTTCGGCGCGCCGAATATCCAAGAATGATTTTCCAGGCAGCGCGTCGACGAGCGCCTTGACGACGCCGCCCATGCGCGTGGCCATGCCACCGGCGAGCACCAAGAGAGCCACGTGCCCGTCGCGCAAGGCATCCGACCCGAGCTCGATCAGCCGCTGGTATTCGTCACTATTCCACGCCGGCAGCTGCGCGAGATCTTCGGGCTTCGGCGCGGTGATGACGCCCTTGACGAAATTGTCTTCGGCGCTCTCGTTCACGAGCCGACCGGCAAGCCGCTTGAAGCGTTCCGGATCGAAGCGATGGTGCGCGAGAGTCGCGCGTAGGTCAGCGGGAACTTTGGCGAGTTGCTCGTCGATTGAAAGCACCATGGGGCCGGCAGGCTAGCACTGGATGCGTACCGCGAAGAGCCCCGGGCGCCGGGACGCCCGGACCGCGACGCGCTCGGCAATCCCTGAAATCTCGGGACTTTCCCGGGTGCCCTGGCGAACCGCCAATGCTATCGTGCCTCACCGTGAGCCAAGAAACGCGTATGAAGGGCATCGTCCTGGCGGGAGGCAGCGGCACGCGCCTCGATCCACTGACCCGCGTCATCTCGAAGCAGCTGCTTCCTGTTTATGACAAGCCCATGATCTATTACCCGCTATCGGTCCTGATGCTGTCGGGCATCCGGGAGATCCTGGTCATCTCTACTCCGCAGGATTTGCCGCTTTTTCAGCGGCTTCTCGGCACGGGAGAGGAACTCGGGCTGCGCTTCAGCTACGCCGAGCAGGCGGCACCCAATGGGCTCGCCGAGGCGTTCATCATCGGCCGCGATTTCGTGGCCAAAGACCCGGTTTGCCTGATCCTCGGGGATAATATTTTCTACGGCGCGGGCCTCGGGCGGCAGCTCCGTGAAGCCCGTAACCAGCTGGATGGCGCCACCCTGTTCGGCTACCAGGTCGAAGATCCGGAGCGCTATGGCGTCGCCGAATTGGGTCCGAGCGGCGAGCTCGTCGGCATCGAAGAGAAGCCCAAGCGGCCGAAGAGCAAGCTCGCCGTCACCGGCCTGTATTTCTTCGACAATCAGGTGGTCGAAATCGCCTCCAAGCTAAAGCCCTCGCCGCGCGGTGAGCTCGAAATCACCGACGTCAACAACGTGTACATCGCGGCCGGCCGCGCGCGGCTCGAGGTCCTGGGGCGCGGCCAAGCCTGGCTCGACACCGGCACTCAAGAGAGCTTGCTCGACGCCGGTCACTTCGTGGCCACGCTCGAGAAGCGCCAAGGCACGAGCATCAGCTGTCTCGAAGAGATTGCCTATCGAATGGGCTACATCGACGCCGCTCAGTTGCGAGTCCTGGCGGATCGCTGCGGAAAGAGCCAGTACGGCCAGTACATGCGCCGCGCCCTGGAAGAAACCCGGTTCTAATACCGAGGAGCCCGCACGTGCAGGTCAAAGATCTCGATCTCGACGGTCTCAAACTCATTCGCCCTGCGGTTTTTGGCGATGATCGAGGCTTTTTTCAAGAAACGTACAACGCGGTCCGCTACGCCGAAGCCGGCATCGCCGTCACTTTCGTGCAGGACAATCACTCGCGCTCCGTGAAGGCGACGCTGCGTGGTCTGCATTACCAATCACAGCCCGGTCAGGCGAAATTAGTGCGTGTGACGCTGGGGCGCATTTGGGACGTCGCGGTGGACATTCGCCCTGAGTCGGCCACGTTCGGCCAGTGGCGCGGCGTCGAATTAGATGACGAGAAGCGCGAGCAGCTGTACGTGCCCGTCGGATTCGCGCATGGCTTCTGTGTGCTGAGTGACGTAGCCGAGGTGCAGTACAAAGTGAGCGCGCCCTACGACGCCAAAACCGAGTGCGCGATCGACTACGCGGACGCGGAGCTCGGCGTGCGCTGGCCCGTGGAGCAGCCGCTTTTGTCTGCCCGCGATCAGACGGCAGAATCGTTTGCCAGCTATCGAGCGCGAGTCGGCAAGTGACGGTGTGGGTGACCGGGAGCCGCGGCATGTTGGCGCGCGCGATTTGCGATATTTTGGCTGAAAGTGGCACCGAATTCATCGGTACCGATGCCGAACTCGATATCGCCGATCGCGCGGCAGTGTCCGAGTTCGCCGCCAAAACGGGCGTGAGGCACATCATCAATTGTGCCGCTTACACTCGCGTCGATGACGCGGAGCGCGAAGAAACACTTGCCGCGCGCGTGAACGCCGATGGCCCAGCGGTCTTGGCCGAGACGGCGCAGCGCCTCGGCGCGCACGTCTTGCATTTTTCGACCGACTACGTGTTCGACGGGGAAGCCACGCAGCCTTACGAGGAAAGCGCGCCCTGCGCGCCGAGCAGCGCCTACGGTCGCACCAAGCGTGCCGGCGAGGAGCGAGTGCTGGCCACTCTCGAGCCGAGCGAAGCGCGCCGCGTGCAGATCGTGCGCACGGCTTGGTTGTTCGGCGAGGGCGGGAACAACTTCGTCTCGACCATGCTCGGGCTGATGGCGCAACGCGAGGTGCTGCGAGTGGTGGCCGATCAATTCGGTCGCCCCACTTACACGCGCGATCTGGCGCGGGCTGCGCTGTCACTCGCGGGCCTGGCGGGCGCGGCGAACGCCGGACCCTCGGGCATTTTTCATTTCGCCAACTCCGGCGAAACGAGCTGGCATGGCTTTGCCTCGCGCATTTTGGAGCTCGCGAAAGAGCTGCATTTTCCGGTGCGCACGCAAACCATCGACGCCATTCCGACGTCCGAATTTCCGCGCCCGGCCAAGCGCCCCCAGTACTCCGTGCTGTCCACCGCGAAGATCGCGGCGGCGCTCCACACCGAACCGCGCCCGTGGCCCGAAGCCCTACGCGCGTACCTCACTGGCCTCGAAAGAACTGGCAGCCCCTGATGTCATCCGAAAGACAACCCAAGAATATCCTCGTCACTGGTGGTTCCGGCTTCATCGGTTCGGCGTTCGTCCGGCTGCTGTTCAAAAAGCCCGAGTTCACGGGCAAGGTCGTCAATTTCGACCTGCTGACGTACGCCGCGAACCCGGACAACGTGAAGGGCGCCGTCGATGCCGCGCGCTACGCGTTCGTCCAGGGTGACATCGCGGACGCGGAGTTGGTCACGCGCACCTGCCGTGAACACGCGATCGACACCATCGTGCACTTCGCCGCCGAGAGTCACGTCGACCGCAGCATCGTCGGGCCGGGCGCATTCGTCCACGCGAACATCGTCGGCACGTACCACTTGCTGGAAGTGACGCGCGCCCTCGGCAACATCCACTTTCACCACGTTTCTACGGACGAAGTGTACGGCTCACTGGGCCCCACGGGGCTCTTCAAAGAGACCACCCCTTACGATCCGAGCTCGCCCTATTCGGCTTCGAAAGCCGCCTCGGATCACCTGGTTCGCGCCTACACGCGGACGTACGGGCTCTCCACGACGCTCTCGAACTGCAGCAACAACTACGGGCCGTATCAGTTCCCCGAGAAGCTGATCCCGCTCATGATCTTGAACTTGGTCGAAGGCAAGCCGCTGCCCGTGTACGGCACCGGTGCGAACGTGCGCGACTGGCTGTACGTGGACGATCACGTGGAAGCGATTTGGACCATCGTCACCCGAGGCAAGCGCGGGGAGACGTACAATGTCGGCGGCGAAGCGGAGTGGGCGAACCTCGCGCTCTTGCACCAGCTGATCAATGTCGTGGCAAAAGTGGCGAACCGCGACGCGGAAGACCTAAAAAAACAAATCACCTTCGTCGCCGATCGGCCGGGCCACGACGCGCGGTACGCGATCGACTGCAGCAAGCTGAAAACCGAGCTCGGTTGGTCCCAGCAGCACGACATCGAATCGGGCTTACTTGCGACCGTTCGCTGGTATCTGGAGAACCCGGAGTGGGTCGCCCGCGTGAAAAGCGGCGCGTATCGCCAGTGGCTGGACCAGAACTACGGCGCCCGAAGTTGAGCCGGGCGGGCTGGGCCCGGCAAATTATCCTATCATTTCCGCGCTTTCGACCTGCATCTCAAGCTGAGTTATAAACGCTGGCTGAAGGGCGGAGCGATTCACGCCTGGAGCTTCGGAACTCATTATGAACATTGCAACGCTTCCCATTGCTACGCCCCCGTCCGAACGAACGCAGCCCGCGCAGAAGAAGATCGCGATTTTCATCGTGACTTACAACGCGGCCAGCACGCTGCGTAAGGTGCTCGATCGGATCCCCGAATCGGTCTGGGACAAAGTCGCGGAAGTGTTCGTGTTCGATGACTCGAGCCAGGACGACACGTTCCTCGTGGGCATGGGTTACAAGGCCCTCCACTCGAAGACCAAATTGAGCGTCTTCCGCAACGAGAAGAACCTCGGCTACGGCGGCAATCAGATCCGCGGTTACAAATACGCCATCGAGCAGGGGCACGATATCGTCGCGCTCTTGCACGGCGACGGCCAGTACGCGCCCGAAGCGTTGCCGGAGTTGCTGGCGCCGCTCGAAGCCGGCGAAGCAGACGCCGTGTTCGGCTCGCGCATGATGACGCCGGGCGGCGCGCTCAAGGGCGGCATGCCCATGTACAAGTACGTCGGCAACAAGATGCTCTCGCACTTCGAAAACGCGATGCTGGGCACCTCGCTGAGCGAGTTCCACTCCGGTTATCGGCTGTATTCGTGCAAGGCGCTGCAACAGATCCCGTTCGACAAGAACACGCACGAATTTCACTTCGACACGCAGATCATCATTCAGTTTCACGCCGCGGGCCTGCGCATCGTGGAAAAGCCTATCCCCTCCTACTATGGGGACGAGATTTGCCACGTGAACGGCATGAAGTACGCGAAGGACGTCGTGAAGTCCGTCGTCGATTACGAGCTGCACGAGCTCGGTCTGCAGCACCACCCCGAGTACGAAGTGCCGCCCGCTTACACCATGAAGCGGAGCGCGCTCTCTTCGCACACGCAGCTGCTCGAACTCGTGGGGCCGCCCCCGCGACGCGTGCTCGATGTCGGCTGTGGTCAGGGCGAGCTCGGGCACATGTTGAAGGAGCGCGGCCACTACGTGTACGGCGTGGACTGGCTGCCCCCACGCTTCGAGCTCAGCGGCTTCACGCAGGCCGATATCTCGCAAGGCATCCCGAAGCACATCGACGGCACCTTCGATGTCGTGCTCTTGGCGGATGTGCTCGAGCACATGACCGAGCCGCAGAAGCTGCTCCAGGACGCCAAAGAGCGGCTGAGCCCCGGCGGGTCGATCTTGGTTTCGCTACCCAACGCCGTGCACTGGTCGATGCGCGCGACGGTCGCTGCGGGTCGCTTCGATTACGCCAACAAGGGCATCCTCGATCGCGGGCACTTGCGCTTTTTCACGCAGTCCTCGGCGCAGCGCATGTTCAAAGATGCGGGCCTCGAAGTGGCCTCGCGCCGCACCACGCCCGTGCCGTGGGAGAACGTGCTGCCCCAAGCGCTCGGCTCGTTCGTGCGCGATAAGGTGGAAAAGGCCGACTATTTCCTGACGCGGCTGCGCCCGAACGTGTTCGCGTACCAGCACCTGTTCGAGCTGCGTTTGCCGAATTCGTGAACGGCAGTGCCCGTCGTCTGCACCGCCCTTGCAGTAGAGGAATGACCGAGTGACCGCTACGCCCAGCAAACCGCAATTCGATCAGTACGCCTCCGAGTACGAAGCCATGCACGCAGCGAGCGTGGCGGCGAGCGGCGAATCGACGGTGTATTTCGCGGATTACAAAGTCGCGGTGCTGCAGCGCCTGGGCGTGGGCCCGAACGATCCGATTTTGGACTACGGCTGCGGCATCGGCAATTTGACCGAGCGGCTGTTCCCCGCCTTCACGGACGTGACCGGTTACGACCCTCCCACCAAGAGTCTGGAAGTCGCGCAGCGCCGCGCGCCGCTCGCGAAGCTGCACCACGAGACGAGTGACGTGGCGGATGGTCGTTTTGCGTGCGCCGTGCTCTCCGGCGTACTGCATCACGTGCCGCCCGCCGAGCGCCTCGGCCTGCTCCAAACGGTGCTCCAAAAGCTCGCTCCGGGCGGGCGCGTGTTCATCTTCGAGCACAACCCGTGGAATCCGTTGACGCGCCGTGCCGTAGCCGCCTGCCCCTTCGATCACGACGCGGTGCTGCTCTGGCCGGGCGAGGCGAAGCGCTTGACGAAGAGCGCCGGTTTTCAGCCCGTCAAACTCGAGTACGTGATGTTCTTTCCGCGCGCTTTTGCGAAGCTGCGCCCGCTCGAGCCGAGCCTTGCTTGGGTGGGCCTCGGCGCGCAGCACCTGACGATCGGCGAGAAGCCAAAAGCGGCTTGAGTCAGCGCGCGCAGCCGTAAAAGGGCGGTTTTTTCCGAGCGCTCCGCGCTTGGGGCACTCGCCAAAGTCTGCTAACCGTAGCCGCCGAATGAACCCTGTCTTGCCCGAGCCGAGCCGCAGCGAGAGCGCCACCGCCGCGAGCAACGGGCTGCGTTCTTCGTCGAGCAACCTGCGCACCTTGGTCGAGAAGGTGCTGCCGCTGCCTGACGCCATCCGCACCTTGACGCTGCTTTTCGGCGAGGGGGCCTCCGTTGGGCTCGCGCTCTGGGGCACGGTCGCCCCAGCCGTCCTCGAATATTCGCTCGAGAACGACATCACCGCGGCGCAACGGAAGGTGCTCATCGGCATCATGTTCGGTTGCGGGTTCGTCGCTTGGCTTTTGGGTCTGGCGTTCTTGATTCGCGCCAAGCGTGCCGCGGGCCAGCGGCTAGCCCTGGCGGCCGTGCGCTGTTCGCCGCTTTTGTTCGTGGGGCTCTTGCCCTTCTTGCTGCGTTGGCAGATTTGGGCTTCGCGCGAGCTCACCTACGGGGTGTTCGTGTGCGCTGGCGGCTTTGCGCTGCACTCGAGCGTGCTCGCCTCTTTGCGCGCCGGCGTGGAGGCGCGCGGCGGGGCCGACTCGAAGGTCGGGCGAGCGATCGGCAGATTGCTGGAACGCACCGCGGGCTATGCGCCGCTCATCTTCGTGGGGCTGGGGGCGGCCGTTTATGCGGCGTTCTTCAGCTACGAAACGGTGCTCCACCACCGCAGCTTGATGACGATGAGCTTCGACATGGGGCTCGAAGACAACTTGATGTGGAACGTGGTGCACGGCGGTGCATTCATGAAGATGTCGCCGCTGTTCGGGCCGGTCGGCTCGCACTTCGGCTTCCACGCCACGCTGTTCGCTTACTTCATTGCGCCGTTTTACGCGCTGTACCAGCACGCCGAAGCGCTGCTCGTATTCCAAGCGGTGATCGTCGGCGCAGCGGCATTTCCGCTATATCTGTTCGCCTCGCGGCACATCGGGCGCTGGCCGGCGTGCCTGGTCGCGCTCGCCTACGTGCTCTACCCGCCCGTTCACGGCGCGAACCTGTACGACTTTCACTACCCGCCGCTGGGCGTGTTCTTCCTCTGGCTCACCCTGTACCTGGTCGATTCCGGGCGCGGCCGTTGGGCCATCCTGAGCGTCATCTTGTGCGTGTCGGTGCGTGAAGACATCGCCGCAGACACGGCCATCATGGGCCTGTATCTGGTGTTCAAGGGGCGGCCTCGCGCCGGCGCCTTCATCACCGCGTTTGCCGGACTTTACTTCTTGTTCGTCAAACTGGTTTGGATGCCGCAGTTCTTGCACGGCGACGAATCGTTCCTCAATCAATGGCAGGGCTTGGTCGGCCGCGGCAGCCACGGCTACGGCGGCGTGGTGATGACGGTGCTCGGCAACCCCGTCTTCACTCTCACTAGCCTGCTCGAGCCAGAAAAATTCTTGTACCTGGTGCAGCTCGCCGCTCCCTTGTGCTTCTTTCCGTGGCGGCGCCCGATTGGCTATCTGATGTCGATCCCGGGCTTCTTCTTCACGCTGCTCGGCACCAAGTACCTGCCGCTCGTCCAGATCTCGTTCCAATACACCGCCCACTGGACGGCCTTCCTGTTCGTGGCGCTGGTTTCGAACCTCGAATGGGTGCGCGCTTCCAAGTTCCCCGGCGATACGCAGGGCTGGATCCGGCAGCGAGCCTGGCTCATCACGCTCTGCACGCTGAGCGTGCTCACGAGCTACCAATACGGCGCGCTCTTTCAGCAGCACACCGCGCGCGGCGGCTTCGGCCCCTACGAATTTGGCCGCAGCGCCGCCAGCCGCAAGGCCTACGACGAAGTCCACTCGCTGATCGACAAAGTGCCGCCGCGAGCCAAAATCACGAGCTCCGAGTACATCGTGCCGCAGATCTCGAACCGGCCCGATTCGTACACGTTGCGCCAAGGCGTCTACGACGCGGAGTGGCTGCTATTCCAGCTCCCTGCCCGCGACGACGAGCGGCGCTTCGCACGCACCGCGCTCGAGGGTGACTTCGGCGTGGTGGCGGAGGCGGGTCCGTACGTGCTCGCGCAACGCCATCACGACAAAGCCGGCAACGCTCACGTCCTGAGCCGGCTTCACTAGCTTGACGGGGGGCCGTTCCTCTGCTTCGTTCGGGCCCGTGGCAACGGAAGACATCGGGCAAACAGGGGCGGAACCCGCTGTCGAACCAGCGGCGCCCGCACCGACAGTCGTCGGCGAACCCTCGGCGCCCGCAGCGAAAGTCGTCGGCGCCGCGCGCTCCGGGAACCGCTTCTGGCAATGGTTCTGGCGTGGCGATGCCATGAGGCAAACCCATCAGCCGCTGCCCGCCGAAGCCGCTGAGTTTGCGCGCCGCGCACGGCTAGCCAATGAAATTGCGGAACGCCTCACGCTGCCTTCGGAGCCGCTGCACGCCAGCACCGATGCCATCGTCTGCCACCTATTTCTACAATCGATTCATTGGTCGCTGCGCGGCATCAGCGCGCGAGCACATGCGCAAGGCCTGCTCCCCGAAGGGGACGGACTCGGCCCGTGGGACGTCGTCGCGCCGAGCGCACTCGGGAGCGTGCCAGGCGGCCGCGAGACGGTCGACAACGTCAAACGCGCCGTCACTACTCTGACGTTCGTCGAGCTCGCCGAAATGCCCGCTCTCGAGGCGGGCACACTGCTCCTCGAGCTGCGCTCGGTCAGCTCGGCGCTGCTCGCCGAGCTCGATCTGAGCAAGCGGATCGAGCAAGCGCTGTGGCTACAGCGACTACTGCGCGTGGGCGTTCTCTCGCTGCTGCCGCTGCTCGTCGTCGCCATCGTGTTGAAACTTCAAGATGTCTCGGAGCAGAAACGCGACCTCGCCGTCGGCAAACCATGGCACGCGAGCTCCGCCTATTCGGGCGGTTGTCATTCACCCGACCAAGAGTGCAGCGAAGGAACCGACTACTTCTTCCACACGCAAGAAGAGACAGCTCCGTGGATCGAGTTCGATCTACAGGCTTCGCAAACCATCTCGGGCGTGCGGCTCGACAACCGCAAAGACTGCTGTTTCGATCGAGTCGCTCCTCTGACCGTTGAAGTGAGCCTCGATCAACAACACTGGCGGCCAGTCGCTCGACGTGAAGAAATGTTCAAGACGTGGCGCGCCGAGTTTCCGCCAGTAAAGGCCCGCTGGGTTCGACTGCGGCTCGAGAAGCGCAACGTGTTCCATCTTTCGCGGGTGCGCATCCTACGCTGACGGGGCTGCGCGCTCTCGGCTCCATCGCCCGCTATCCTCCAAGCTAGAGAACTCTCCCCATGCCCCGGCCGGAACTATCGCTCATCATCCCGATCTTCAATGAAGAGCTGGTCATTCCGGAGCTGAATCGTCGGCTTCGGGAGGTGATGAGCCAACTCGAGACCATGGTGCGATCCTGGGAAGTCGTTTTCATCGACGACGGTTCCAAGGACAAGTCGCTGGCGATGTTGCGCGAGCTCGCAGCGAGCGAACCTCGCTTCAAAGTGCTGTCGTTCGCGCGAAATTTCGGTCACCAACTGGCGATTACCGCGGGCGTCGATTACGCCGATGGCGACGCCGTCGTGATCATGGACGCCGATCTTCAAGATCCGCCCGAAGTGGTCAAGGAAATGATCTCGCGCTGGCGAGAAGGTTTCGATGTCGTGTATGGCGTTCGGCGTAGCCGAGCTGGTGAAACTCTATTCAAGCGCGCAACGGCCGCACTTTTCTATCGGGTGTTGAAAGCCATGCTGGGAGGCATCTCGATCCCCGTTGATGCTGGAGATTTTCGTTTGGTTAGCCGCCCCGCGGTTCTGACTTTGCGCGCGCTCAAAGAGAAACACCGCTTCGTGCGCGGGATGGTCGCCTGGATCGGCTTCAAACAAAGTGCCCTCTACTACGATCGCGAGGCTCGTTTCGCTGGCGAGACGAAGTATCCCTTCGTGAAGATGGTGCGCTTCGCGATCGACGCCATCACTTCATTTTCCATCGTGCCGCTGCGCTTCGCCACCTGGCTCGGTGCATTGGCCGGCATCATCGCGGCGTTCTCGGCGCTGTTCATCATCTACGCCAAGATCTTCTTGAACGGCGTCGTCCAGGGCTGGACGACCATCATGTTGGCGGTCGCGCTCGGCTCGTCAGCGCAGCTGTTGATGATCGGTGTTCTGGGCGAGTACATCGGTAGAATTTACGAAGAGATCAAACGCCGGCCGCTCTACATCGCGGCCGAAGAAATCAACTTCGACAAGCGCGACGACGGCACTCGACCAGAGCCTCATCCCAGCAACGAGGAAGTCACTTAAGACTTCAGTACTCGAATCCGAGCGAGGTGCAGAAAATCACTCCGCAACAAGCGCACTCGCACCCAGCGCGCCGTCGTTGCAGGAAATGTCGCCTGGAATGAGTCGAAGGCCGCGTCGCGCCGAGCCACCTCTCGCCAACGCTTGCCGTCGTCACTGACCTCGATCACGAGAGGGAGCGCTCGCTCGAAGCAGCAGTCTCGACGATTCTCGAGAGCCACGGCGCTGAATGTCTGCAGGCTTTGCAGATCGATCGCCAACCATGGGCTCGAATCGCTCGCTGCCGTGTGGAAGAAAAAGTCAGGGCTCTCCGCGCACTCTTGAGCGGGAGATTGGCAACCGACGTTGCCGAGGGCAGAACTGGCTTGCCAAGGTTTCCCCCGTGCAAGGTCACGCCCTGAAACCAAAGAACTATGTAGCGTAGAGATTCCGAGGCTGATCGTCGCAATCACCAGCACAGCGGCCAAGACACGAAGCAGTCGGCCGCGCTCGATCTCCCGCAAGGCCTGGGTGGGCGACTGAGCCTCTTCGAGCAAGCATTGGGCCAAATTGCGCCAGCTAAAACAGGTGGCGAGCAGATCGGACGGCGGCAACTCCACGAGGCGAACGAAGGAGTCACTCCGCATGGAATCACGCAGCAGTTCCAGGTTCCGCGGAGTCACCGCGAATCGCGCCAGGACATCGTCGTTGAGCACGTCGACGACCGAATCGGGCTGCGCTCCCTGCGCGTCACTGGCCGCGAGTCGTCCGACTTCGAGCGATCGGGCAGACCAATAGGCGGATTGTCGATACAGCTCGCTCGCGATGGTCGCCGCGTCATCGCGACCGCCGCCGAGCGGCTCTGCCGGCTTCAGGACTCGCTCGGCAACCTCCGCGCACAGCACCGCCCGCTCTGCACACGATTGGGCTCGGGGGTTCGCTCGCGCGGCATCGCGCAGTCGCCCAGCTTCGGTGCCTCGCCAAAACCAAGCCCATGCCCGATTTCTCTCGTCCGTCACGGGCGGACGGAAGCAGAACGACGCGCGCAGGTCAACTGCTCGCCACGGCGGCATCCTTTACTCGTACAAGTGATGGCGGCATATTCCGCGCTCGTTCACGCACATGAGAGCCCTACCTCGCGTTCAGCTTTTCGCTCGCAGCCGCTGGCTGTGGCTCGTCGGTCTGTTCGCGCTGGTAGCGGCGACTTACATCTTCATCGGCTCGGCGGGGCATCCCAGGTCATGGCCCGTCTACATGACCTATTACGACTTGATGGCCGAGGGCTTTCGCTCGGGTCATCTCTATATTCCGACCTCCCCTTCACGCGAGCTGCTCTCCAAGGCGAACCCGTATGACCCCGCCAACTCAAAACTGTGGTTTTGGGACGTCACGCTGCATCGCGGCCGCTACTACATGTATTGGGGGCCGGTCCCCGGCATCCTTCAGGCGTTAGCCAAAAGCGCAATCGACATTCGGGGGATGATTGGAGATCAATACCTGGTCTCGGCCGGCTTTAGTCTCAGCGCAATGTTTGGGGGTTTGCTCGTCGAACGGAGTGGCAGGTTGCTTTTCAACTTCGTTCCTCGTTGGCTCCGCGCTCTCGCTGTCCTGGCCTTGGCCTTCGCCAACCCGGCGCCCCATTTGCTTGCCAGCGGGGGCGTGTACCAAGCGGCGATCGGGTTCGGGCAGGCTTTCGCACTCGCGGGACTGTTCTTCGGCTTCGAAGCGGTGTGGCGCGCCCCCTCGCTGAGTTCCAGCAGGTACTTACTGCTTGCCGGTGGCATGTGGGCGTTGGCGATCGGTTCGAGAGTGAGTCTCGTGCCAACGGTTGGGCTATTCGGGATGCTCACCGCCCTGGCCGTCGCGTGGCCTTCGAGAGCGCGCGTCCCTGCGTTGCTACGCGCTGGCGCGCTGGTAGGCGCGCCAATGCTGCTCGGTTTCTTGCTACTGCTCTCCTATAATTACCTGCGATTTCAGCATTGGCTCGACTTCGGCACCGACAAGCAACTGTCGACGTTGATGTTTCGATTCTCGCCGAAGTACTTGCTGACGAACCTCTACTCGTACTCGCTTCGGCCCTTCGTCCCCGATTGCAAGTTTCCCTACGCGATGGCGCCCTGGTGGATGAGCAGCGCAGCGTTCCCCGCAGGCATGAAGGTTCCCGAAGGTTATCTGATTAATGAACCCGTTGTCGGCTGGCTGCGTGTCGTACCGTTGACGTGGATGCTCGTGGTCGTGCCCTTCGTCGCAATTCAGCGGCTTCGCCTGATGCGCCGAGCCTCCGAGTTTCGGCAGTACGCGCCGGAGCTCGACGCGCGAGCGCGCACCTTTCTCTGGTGTGCCGCGTGCTTTGCGGTGCTTGCGACGGTCACCGGGATAGCGGTACTCGGGCTCTACATGTCTACGATGCGTTATCTTGGAGACGTGACGAACGGCTTGGTGCTGCTGGGGGCTCTGGGCCTTTTCGCTCTATATTCTTGGTCGTCCGGCTGGCTGCGCACGAGCGTCGGAGTCGTTGGGGCGCTGATGAGCCTCACCACTATCGCCTTCGGCCTTTTGCTCGGCTATCAGGGCTACACCGGCCACTTCAAGACCTACAACCCACAATTGGATTCGGAGCTAGTGGCAGCACTATCTGTCTGCGAGGGCCCTTCGAAGGCATCACCCGCTGCGCCACGCGCGAGGCAAAAGCGAGCGAAGCGCTGATCTGCGACTAGCAAACCGGAGCCGATTTCCACGGGCCACATTGCTAGGTGGAGAGCGCGTGGACGCGCGCCGGGACAGGAGGTATTGAGCGGGCCCGATGAGTACGACGAGGCGCGCTGGCGGCCCCACGGAGAAGGCCGAATGAAGCTTGCGTTGCCTCGCGCTTGGAGTCGCGCCGTGCAGCGCTATCTACTCACGTTCGATCCCTCGAGCCTAGCGCGCGTGCTCTGGGCCATACCCGTCGTGGCGTTGATTTCTTACTATTACGCGTTCATGGGCAGTGTCGGCACGTTCCACGATGTGCCGCAGCAGCTCGACTACTACGATCGCATGGTCGAGGGTTTCCGCGCCGGTCACTTGTACATTCAAACCCTGCCTTCGCCGCAGCTGCTGGCCAAAGCCAATCCGCTTGCGCCGGAGAACGTGCGACTCGGCGTCTGGGATTCATCACTCTACAAAGGCCACTACTACTTTTACTGGGGCCCCGTGCCGGGACTCGGGATGTGGGCCTACAAGGCGATCGTCGGCACGCACGAGCGCGTCACCGATCAGTGGCCGACCGTGATCCTGATGTGCGGGCGGCTCTGGGCGGGCGCCGTGTTGTTGCTCAGCATTGCGAGCCGTGTGCGCCTTCGCCAACCCGCGTGGGTGAGCACTCTGGCCATCGCGGCGTTCGGCTTGGCCAATCCGCTGCCGTTCATCGTCGCTCGGCCGCACATCTATGAGTGCTCATTGACCGGCGGTCAGTGTTTTATTTTTTGGGGTTTGGTGTGGGCCTTTTGGGGCATCGAAAAGCCGAATTGGCGGGGGCGATGCTTCACGCTCGCCAGCATTTGCTGGGGGCTTGCCATCGGTTGTCGAGCGACGGCGTTCGTCGCGGTGCCGTTACTCATGCTCGTGTGCGCGGGCTTCGCTTGGTACCGCTCTGACCGCTCGTTCGGCAAACTCGTCACGAGTTGCCTCGCGCTCGGCATCCCGGTAGCGGGCGTGTGCTGCGCGTACGGCACCTACAACTATTTGCGCTTCGATCACGTCACCGATTTCGGCGTGGCGCACATGATCACGTTGCAGCCATTCTACGGCAAAGCCGCCTACGTTTTTCCGAACGTGTTCTCCTACCTGCTGGCGCCCGTGCGTTGGTCGTGTCGGTTTCCGTTCGTGAACATCTTGGCCTATCGCCCACTGGCCACGTTCATCCACTGGCCGCTCGGTTATCAAAGCTTCGAGCGCGTGGGCGGGATCTTGATCACCGCGAGCTGGTGTTGGCTTTCGCTGTTGTGTGTTTGGCAGATCGGGCGAGCCATTCGTTCGCACGTGCAGGCGCGGCAGCCGGCCCCATCCGGGCTGACCAGCCACGAGCTCTGGGCGCTTTTGTGCTCGGGCGCGATGATTCTGTCGATGATCCCCGTGATCTCGCTGTGGGAAGCCTCGATGCGCTACGTCGGTGACGCGGTCGGGGGCATCGTGCTTGCGGCGTGCATCGGGGTTTTCTGGCTGCTCCGCCAAACTTACGCCCTCCGCCGTCGGCCTCTCGGGCTCTTGGCGCGCACGCTCGTGATCGCGCTCGGCGTGCAAACCTGTGTGATCGGCGCGCTATGCGCCGTCACCACCTACGACGACCCATTGAAGACCTTGAACCCCACGCTGTTCCACAAGTTCGACGACACGCTCTCGTTCTGTGGCACCTCGCACTGACACCCAGCCATGACTGACCGCGCTTCGCCCTTGGAATTCCTGCTGCTCCGCACGCGCCTCACGGAAGCGCGGCGCGAGGTTTATGGGCCGAACGCCGCCGGTTTTCGCGAGGCGCGAGTTCGAGCTCGGCCTCACCGCACTGACCGATGCCACGCAGCTCGCGAGCTCGCGCTCCGGTCGAGACACCGCGCTCTTACTCTATCGCGCTGCGATTCGTCTGCTCGCGTGCGCAACCGTACTCCGGCGCGGCGAAAGCGCAGATCCGTTGCCCTGGTCAGAAGTGTGGTCGAACGCTTCGAGTCTCCCCGGTTGGCCCACGAGCGAGCTGCCCATGTGGCTGAGCCAAGGCGTCATCCACGACGACGGCGAGCGCTACCTAGCCGCGCTCCCCACCGCGGAACGCGAGCCGACGCTCGAGTCGATGCGAGCCCTCGCCGAACAACTGGCAACGCCTCTGCAAACCGACGCCACACTCGTGAGCCGTGCCTTGTGGACGCGCCGCTTGCGTCTCGGGGGCGTGGCTCTCGTCGCCGTGCTGGCGCTTTGCATCGGCGTTTCGCGACTGATCGTGAGCAAGAATCTCGCCTTGCATCGGCCGGTCGTGGTCTCCGATCGCGACCCCACTTATGGCGTCGATCCGAGCCAAGTCGTCGACGGTGATGAAACGAACCTCGGCTTTCACACGAGCTCCCGCGCGCACACCACCGTCACCGTCGACCTCGGCGCAGTGAAACCCCTGACGCGAGTCGAGATCTTCAATCGCCCCGATTGTTGTCAGGAACGCGCCGCACCGCTTTCACTCGAGCTCAGCAGCGACGGCACGAACTTCAAAACGGTCGCTCGCAAACCGCGCACGTTCCAGCAATGGACAGCGACTTTGCCGCCCGGCACCAGTGCCCGCTACGTGCGCATCGAACACGAGCGAACCGACTTCTTTCATCTGTCCGAGATTGAGGTATTTTAGCGCTGAGGACGCGCTCGCGGCGGGTCGCCTCATTGTCGCGGTCGACGCCAAGCATGTATCGCGAACGTTTCGCGAAAAACGCGGGAATGCCAAGCAACAACGAGCCGGCAACGGTCGCCTCTGAACCGACTGCGCGCGCTTGACGAGCCGCCATTCCTCTGCTTCGTTCTGGCCCGTGGCAACGGGAGATATCGGGCAAACAGGGGCTGACCGCTTTGCCGACTCCTCGGTCCCCCGGGCGAGAGCGGTAGGCGCAACGTGCCTCGCGGCACGCGTCTGGCAATGGTTCTGGCGCGGTGCGGCCATGGCCCCCTACTCACGAGCGCCGCTCCAATACCTGAGAGCACGCCGAGCCATCACGGCAGAGCTCATCAACATCGCGCCGCACACCACCATCCCGGAGTCAGCCTTGCGGAGCAACTCGACGACATGAGCGCATCGATGGACACCGCGGAAGGCAACGCTTCGCCGAATCCTCGCCGAGATTGCGACGAGCAGTCATGGCTTTCGCGCGTGCGCCACCCGTCTCTCTCTCTGAGTTCGTCTCGCGCGGCCTTCTTGTGCTGCTCCGCGCTCTCTTTGAGTGCGATCTGGCTCACGCGCTTTCCGCTTGGAACCGATCTCCCCCAGCACGCCAATTTGTTTCGCTTGTGGGCCGATCTCGCGCGCGGGCCATTCGAGTACCGCGAGATGTATCGGATCGAGGCGTTTACTCCGTATTTGCTGCCCTACGCTGTCGCCGTCCCGCTGACGAAGTTGCTCGGTGCGGTCAACGCGATCAAGTGCTTGCTCACTTTTTCGGCACTCGGAACGCCGTACTTTCTGGCGCGATGGCTAAAAGCCGTCGGCGCACAGCCGGCGTTTGGCCTGCTCGGTTTCGTGGTCGCCTTCGACTATTCGTACATCTGGGGCTTCATCTCCTACTCTCTGGCTATACCCTTGATGTTCGCGTACCTGACTGCTTTCGAACTGCAGGGTAAGCAACCAAAACCCGGCGCCATCGTGCGCACGATTCTCCTCGGAGCGACGCTCTTCTTTTCGCACGGCATCGTTTTCGGTTTCTCTATGACCGTAGCGGGACTTAGTGTCGTGTTAGGGCCTCGGCCATGGCTACATTGGCGCCGGCTGGTGCACGTCATTCCACTCGCCACCCTGGCAGCGGTGTGGCTGGTCGTTCGCCACAAGCAGGCCGCTGGTCATCCGATTCAAGATTGGTTCAACCTCAAGCGAGCTTACACGCTGTTTTCCGGGGCCTTCATGCCCTACGCCAACCATGATTTTGCGAAGCTCGGCGCGGTTGGCGTTGGCGTCTTCTTGCTCGTCGCGCGACCCCGGCTAAGGCTCAGCGCAGCGCGCGCAGTGCCGCTCATCGTGGCATTGCTGGCGTTCGTCGCGCTCCCGGAGTGGATCGCTTCGACCTGGCTCGTGGGCTCGCGCTTCTGCGTCTTCGTGCATGCATTTTCTGGCGCGCCGCTAGAGCCGCGCGCTGATCGTGTCGCGCGACAATGGCCTTACGTACTCTTCGCGCTCGTCACCGCTTTTCTAGTACTCGTCAACGTTCGCCTACGCGCGTTCAATCACGAGCTGGACGGACTCAACGTGATCGCCAAACAGATCCCGCCAGGGTCGGATCTGCAGACGTTAGTCCCCGAAACCTCATCCGCTAGTGAGGCATTCGGCGACGGGGAATTGGGCCAAACCCCCGCGTGGATCAGCGCGGAACACGGCGGCATGATCGCCAATGACTCGGCGCTTTCGCTGTATTTCCAAATCCCGCTCAGGCGCAACGATGTGCCATTTCCGAGTAACTTCCGGTACGTTATCGCGCACGGTGACCTCAGCCGTTTCCGTAGCACCGTCCACCGCATGATCGGCAGCAACAAATTGCTCGCGCAGTCGGGCGAATGGCTGCTCTTCGAGCGGCCTCACTCCGAGACCCAAGATTTCGATGTGATCCGATCGGCACAGAGTTGGGGCGAACTCAAAGTCGACCAAAATGTGGACGGCGCGCCGCTTTCGATTGCTCATGCGCGCCACGCACACGGGCTCGGTACGCATGCCAACTCCTTCATCCGAGTGCGCTTCAAGCACGCGGCCAGTACTTTCGAAGGCACCTGCGGCGTCGATGACTCGGCTGGCGGCCGAGGACTAATAACGTTCCGCATCCTCGACGACCAAAACCAGGTCTTGTTCGATTCAGGCCAGATGACTGGACGCGACCCACCGACACACTTCACGGTACCGATCGGCGGTCGTGGCGAGCTGCTGCTTCAGGCTCGGACGCCCGGTGCCATTGATTATTCGCACGCTGATTGGGTAGATCTGGTCCTTCGCTGAGCGACAAGGGCTCCGCGCCCCTCGAGTGCCCAGCCCATGGTTCGGAGCTCCGAGGAGAGGAAACCCAACCGTGACTTCATGGCGCCTTGTGGAATGCACTGGTCCGGCAAGCTGACCGGCATTGAGCTTCACGCGCTGCTGGTCGGCGACTATCCAGCGAACAGCCTGGCGCGGGCTTTACCGGCCGCCATCTCTACCGTGTGGAATGCCAGCAACCACAAGGCTAGATTGGAGAGGCGCCGGATGAGCTCGAACTCCAACACCACCCACCGAGAGCCAGACTCGATCGACGCGAAGCCACCAATGCAGTTGTGGCTTCGCTGGGTGCTCCCAACCGAATTGCCCCCGATCGCCTTGGACCACGCCCTGACGATCGGTCGCGAGGCTGATTCCCGAATGCAGCTCACCGGCGACGGCGTTTCCAGGCGGCACGCCGAACTATTCCGACAAGGGCCGCTCTTCGTCATCAAGGACTTGGGCAGCACGAACGGCACCTTCTTGAACGCACGGCGGGTTCAGTTCGCGCCCATCGCACCCGGAGCTGTACTGCGCGTGGGGAATAATCTCGGGATCATTTCGGAGCACCGCAGCGCACCATCACCCTTCCGCTCAATTGCCACCGATCTTTTCGGCGGGCACGAGCTCAGCAAGGCACTGTTGCCGTTGGAACGCGGCGCGACCAGCAACCTGTCCGTCGTGTTGATCGGCGAGACGGGTACCGGCAAAGAACGGGTCGCCCGAGCACTTCACGAGTTTAGCGGTCGCACCGGTAAGTTCCACGCGCTGAACTGCGCGGCTTTGCCGAAGGATTTGGCGGAAGCTGAGCTGTTCGGCTACCGCCGTGGCGCCTTCACCGGCGCGGACCGACCGGCGCTCGGGCATTTTAGGGCCGCGGACAAGGGCACGCTGTTCTTGGACGAGGTGTGCGAGCTGCCGCTTCCTTTGCAGGCGAAGCTGCTCCGCGTCCTCGAAGAACGAACGGTCACTCCACTCGGCGAGACGGACGCGGTAGCGCTCGACTTGAGGGTCGTTACCGCCGCCCAAAAGCCGCTGGAGACCTTCGTCGTGGCACAGCAATTCCGAGAAGATCTCATGACTCGCCTTTCAGGGCTGACAGTCAAGATCCCTCCCTTGCGCGAGCGTCGGACCGACATCGCTCAACTCTTCTCACACTTCGTGCGCCTCTATTCCGGCGGTCGACCACAATCGGTCGACGTCAAGCTCGTGGAGAGTTTGTGTATCGCGGATTGGCCAGGCAACGTGCGTGAACTCGAACAACTCGTGCGCCAATTGCTCGCCGTGCACAGCCTCGAACCCGTACTGCGCCGCAGCTTGCTGCCCGAAAAGCTCATTCCGCAGATCGACGGTTCTCTGCCCGTGATGGATACGCAGCCAGGCGGGCGTGCCGATCACGACCGTGCGCGGCTCGCTACCGCCCTACGAAAAACCGGAAACGTGAAAGACGCGGCCGCACTACTCGGGTTCTCGCGTCACCGAGCCTACCGCCTCCTTGATGGTCAGAAGATCGAAGACTTCATCGCGGCCAACTCCAAGCTCGACGCCGAAACGCCTGACGAGGCGGAGTAATGAAGCGGACTGCGCCGGACTCGGAGGCAGCAGAACTCGCTTCCAACGACAGCGCGAGCCGAACTGGGCAGCTTTTGGGTGGCACGTATCGCCTCATCGAGCGCATCGGATCGGGAGGCATGGGCGAAGTGTACGCCGCGGAGCACGTGCGGCTCGGTCGCAAGTTCGCCGTCAAAGTGTTGTTACCATTACGCGCGCCAAAAGCGCTGAGTCGCTTTCGCCGCGAAGCCAAGGCCATCGCCCGTATCGAAAACGAATACGTCGTCAGCGTCGTCGACAGCGCGGAGACTGACGACGGGGCCCCGTACTTGGTGATGGATCTGCTCCGCGGCCAAGATTTGCGGACGCTGCTCGACCGCCAATCACCACTGCCCGTTGCACGGGCTTGCAAGCTCGTGTGGGACGCTTGTCAGGGTCTTGCGGCGGTCCACGCGGCGGGGCTCGTCCACCGCGACATGAAGCCAGAAAACCTCTTCATCACCGCGCGGTCGACGGGCGAAGATTGGTGCAAAGTCTTGGACTTCGGGGTCGCCAAGATGGACGCCTCTGAGGCAACCGCGGAAGGGTCGCTGGTGGGGACGGTGAAGTATATGGCGCCCGAGCAACTGCTCGATGGCGCGTCCGCAGGTCCGAGCGTCGATATCTACGCTCTAGGCGCGATCCTCTACGAGTGTCTCGCAGGCCGTCCTCCGTTTACTGGAGTCAGCACGCAAGAGCTGATGTTCAAGATCATGAACGAGAGTCCGCCAGAACTCGATCCGGAGCGTGGCGTCCCGCGCGAGCTACGCGAAACGCTGAGCCGAGCACTCGCTAAACGCCCGGAAGATCGCCTCAGCTCCGCGCTCGACTTCGGCGCGTCCATCGCTGCGTTCGCGGGAGTGAACCCCACCGAAGCTCGAAGTGCGGGCGACGAAACCATCGAGCTCGAGCCGGCAGACACCAAACCTAGAACAACTCGCAATGGTTCGAAGTCACGCGCGCGCAACATCGCGATAGCCGTTGCGCTTCTGGGCTGCGGTTTCGCCCTCGGAACGTTCAACCGTCGCGGCAGCCCGGCAGCCCCCACCCAGCTCCTGGCTGAAGCGCACCGCCCCCTACTAGAAACGAGCACGCTT
>Ga0105245_10000846_pt1 | contig 27782 bp, 29 predicted proteins | sample KBSM54metaG_FD_81523 | JGI IMG/M metagenome (GOLD analysis project Ga0105245, IMG submission 81523) | Miscanthus rhizosphere microbial communities from Kellogg Biological Station, Michigan, USA - KBS M5-4 metaG | ecosystem: Host-associated > Plants > Roots > Rhizosphere > Soil | place...
AACCAGTAATCATCCTTCGAGTAAAGGATTACTTTGCCTTCTTCGAAGAGGACCGATTCCCCCTGCTCGGCGGGCCTCCATCGCCCTGGAGATCGCAGGCCGTGCAGGAACGGTCCGAGCGCGCTGACGATCCCGGCCAAAGGCGGATGCCGGTATTGGTTGGTAAATGTGCCCTGCTGCAGCCATTCCATGCCGTTGGCGATATGGAACGGCTCATCGTAGGCGCCGTTGAAGACCGTGTAGGTAGCGGCGATTCTCGCCACAGCGATCGCGATCAGAACGATCACTCCGATGATGTACTTGTTCAACGTGATTCTAAGGTCTCGATCCGCCGCAGTAGACGCACCATGCGGGGAGCGGCATCTCGCCGGCCGCCGAAACGAAACTGATTGTACGCGCCGGTCAAATCCTCCACCAGCATGGCGAGCTCGGACGCCGGCAGGACTCGCGCAAACTCGGCCGGCGTGAGCCACGGGGGTTTCTGCAGACCGCGGCGCTCCAACACACGCAGCATCCTTTCATATAGCAGCGTCGCATCGGACGCTTGTGCTTCCCCGCGCTGGGCCCGGCGGACCCGGAGATCGGCGCGCAGCTTGCGGAGTAGCGTGGGGCCCAAGAGTATCGACAGGGCGGCCAGCGCAAACAACACCAGGATCTCGAACGCATACGCGCGGGCCGCGCGCACACTCATCTCCACATTCGCGGCGGCGTCGCCGAACCACGGAAAACGGAAGTTGCGGCCGGACTCCTGCATGCGCGCGGCCAGCGTGATCTGCCGCTCGAAATCGTAGCCCACTACCCAGTCCTGCCAGAACTGGTCCGCCGCGTCGAGGACCAGGCCCGCGCGGCTCCACAAGCTTATGGAAGACGGCGAAGGATCGGGCGGCGTGGGATCGAACGTCACCCAGCCACGCCTCGGCAGCCACGCCTCCACCCAGCTATGCGCGTCGGAGGCGCGCACTACCTGCCACCCAGTCATCGGATTGTAAACGCCGCCCAGAAATCCGGTCACCACGCGCGCCGGAATTCCCAAGGAGCGAAGCATCACCGCCATGGCGGATGCAAAATACTCGCAATGTCCTTTCTTTCGTACGAACAAAAATGTAGCCAGAGGGTCGGCTACCGGCGCGGGAAGCAGTTCCAGAGTGTAGCCGTAGTCATGCCGAAGACGGCGTTCGAGGGCCCGGGCTCGTTCGTCGGGAGTCGCCAGACCCACGGTCATGTCGATCGCCAGCCGGCGGATCCGTTCGTCAATCGGCGGCAGCGCCAGCGCTTCCACGCGCGCGTCGGGCGAAAGCTGCCCGGAAGGCGAAGCTTCCTCGGCCAAGACGCTCGACACGGCGTAACGCAGTCCCGCGCCGTTGATTCGAGGCACGCTGAGCGTTCCAGAGGACGACCGCGAGACCACCGGGACATCGATGATCATGCTCTCTGGCGTGCCGGCGACAAAAAGAACATTAGAGGCGATATCGCTGAGGCGGATCTCATATTCGATTCTGCGGCCTGGCTGGGACGGTCCGTCATGCAGGAGCACGCGGCGGCCTTCCGTGCGTAGACGCTCCTCGACGGCGGGAAGATTGAACCACCGTTTCCCGTCGAAGTGAGTGAGCGCTGTACCTCTCCACCGAACGGCGAGAAATCCGTCGGCCTGCGAAAGAACATGCATTACGGGCGTGCTGCTCTGCTTGATTTCGCCGATCTCACCCAGAGTGACTTCGTTGGAAAATCCAGGCAAGTGATAGCGCTCCGGAACGAATCGCTGAAATGCCGCGCGAGCCGTGCGGGGAAGGACGAAGAACACGCCGCCGGTCAGCAGCAGAATTCCTCCGAACAATCCGAACGTGAGCATCGCTAGACGCCGTGGAAATGCCCGCAGCCCGGTGCGTGAAAGCGATCGCCTGGTTTCGCCCGATGAAACAAACAAACGCGTGGCGCGCACCACCTCGCCGCTCGACAGGGTGGCGATGGTGAATAACAGAAACACCGCCAGGAATGCAAAGAAGGTCAGCGAGACGGATAGCACTGCGGCCGCCAGCAGCGCCATGGCGGCGATCGCTTTGACGAAGGTGAAATCGCGCCAGGTCCTGGCCGTCAGGATTTTCACCGAACCCAAAAAGAAAATTAAGTGGACCGCCGCCGGCAGGAATCCCTTGGAAATGTAGTAGTAGTCGAGGGGATAGAAACCGATGTACAGCACGGTGAAGGCCGCGACCGTTCGTCCGGGCACTTCCAGCGTCACCATGCCCCCAATCATCAGCGCGCGAAGACCAAGAGCAGCCAGCGTGAGGGTCGACGTGGGCCAATCCAGATAACCGGATCCCAGCACTGCGAAGTATCCCGACGCCAGCATTCCCAGCAGAGAAAAGTGAAAAAATCTTTCGACCACTTGCTGGGGCGCCCAGGTGGTCGGCGTGGTCATGTTTCTATTGTATAGACGCCACCATCTCGGCGATCTCTTCACCGATCGCCAGTGAGGACGTGGCTCCAGGACTGGGCGCATTCACTACGTGGAGTTGGCACTCGCCTTCCACAAAATGAAAATCGTCCACCAACGCACCTTCGGGAGACATGGCTTGCGCGCGCACGCCCGATCCTCCGGGAATCAGGTCGTCCGGCTGGATCTCGGGAACCAGCCGCTGTAACGATCGGCAAAATAGCTCGCGGCTGAAACTACGGTGAATCTCATCCCAGCATGTACTGCCGTATTTCCCGAGGAATCGCCAGAGCCCGCGAAATGCGAGGGCATCGGCCAGATCGGCGACGTTAACGTCGTGCTTGCTGTAACCTTCGCGTGCGAACGCCAGCACGGCGTTCGGTCCGGCTTCGGCGCCGCCGCGAATTCTGCGAGTGAAGTGGACACCGAGAAACGGAAAGCGAGGGTCGGCGACCGGATAAATCAGGTTGCGCACCAGAAACTGGCGTTCCGGCCGGATCAGATAGTATTCGCCGCGAAATGGAACGATGCGCACCGCGCGCTTCTGTCCGGCAAGCTCGGCCACACGATCCGAGTACAACCCGGCGCACGTTACCAGGAAATCGCAAGAGGTTTCGCCGGCAGTATGGACCGCCCGCCATCCGCCTGGCTCACGTTTGAATGCTGTCACCCGTGCACCGGTCAGGATTTCCCCACCGTGTTGCCGGATCAGATCAGCCAACGTGTCACACACCGCCGGATAGTCGGCGATGCCTTCCTGCGGGACATGAATCGCCTGAACACCACCCGCATGCGGTTCGATCTCGCGCAGCTCCTCGCGATTCAGCATGCGCAAACCCGCCAAGCCATTCTGGCATCCACGCTCGAATAGTTCGTGCAGCCGAGGCACTTCGTCTGGAGTGGCGGCGACCACCACTTTGCCGCACACCTCGTGTGGAATCCCGTGCATCTGGCAGAATTCGACCATCTGGCGGATGCCGCGCACGGCCAGACGAGCGCGCCGCGATCCGGGCTTGTAATACAGGCCGCAGTGCAGCACGCCGCTGTTGTGGCTGCTCTGGTGGAGCGCTACCTCACTCTCTTTTTCCAGCACGATGACGCGCGCGCCGGGAATTCTTTGCTGTAAGCGGAACGCGGCGGCCAGGCCCACGATTCCGCCTCCTACGACCACGACGCGCATAGCAATCATTCTCGCTTAGGCGGCGTTACACTAGTTGCTTCTGATGGCGATTCTGACGATCTCGGGCGCTCCAGCCTCGCGCTTCGAGGAAGTCGCGCACGAAGCGGCCCAGCGGCTGGGGTTCGAGTTCGTCACCGAATCGCGCCTTTCCCAATGGATGACGGAGGAGTTTGGCGAGACGCCCGTTCCGGACCGCGCGTGGCGGCCAGCGGCGGTTTCCGCTCTGGCTCGCTTGGCGGTGGAACATCATCTGGCGATCTGCTTATGGGGAGCGGAGTCGCTTTTTCCGCCCTCGTTGTTCACCCTGCGCGCCGGGATCGTGGCGCCGGAAGCCCGCCGCATCGGCAACGTCATGCTCGATCAGCGTTTGGAAAGGCCCGAAGCCAAAACAACACTCGCCCGAATGGATCGCGAGGCGAAACACCTGCACAAAGTGCGTTTGGGACGTACCCGGCCGCAGCCCGATTCATTCGACCTGATGCTGAACAGCGAGCACCTGGATGCCTCGCAAATGGCCGAGATCGTCCAAGCGGCCGCGGCGGCGCGAAAGCTGCACGAGCAGGGATTGCTGGCCGCAGACGCCGAAGCGCAGATCCAGTTCGAGACTCGCCTGAAGCTGGCCCGGCACGGAATCATACCGGCCGGGCACGCGCGTCTGAAACGCGCCGCGTTCAATCATCCCAGCGAGGAAGTGTTTGCTAACCTGCTCGATTTTTACCGCATCCCTTGGGATTACGAACCTCGCAGTTTCCCGTTACAGTGGGACAAGGACGGCCGCGTGATCGAAGCCTTCACGCCTGACTTTTACCTGCCGGAATTCGACCTGTACGTGGAAATTACAACCATGAAGCAGACCCTTGTGACGCGCAAGAATCGGAAGATCAAGATGCTGCGCGCAGTGTACCCCCACATCAATATCCAGGTGTTTTATCAGAAGGATTATCAGGATCTGGTGTTCAAGCACGGCTTGAAAGAGGCTATCCGTTGACGGCTCCTCCCGGGATCGAACGCGTGTTGTTCACCGAAGAGCAGGTAAACCAGCGCATCCGCGAAGTTGCGGCGGAAATCACCACCAAGTATGAGGGTCGGGACTTGAAGTTGATCGGAGTGCTCAAGGGCGCAGTGTTCTTTCTCACCGCTTTGGCACGCGCCATCGAGATACCTCTCGAGATCGACTTTCTGGCGATTTCCAGCTTCGGTAGCGCTGGGCCCGGCATGGTGCGGATCGCCAAGGACCTGGATCATCCGATTCAGGATCAAGACATCCTGCTGGTGGAAGATATCGTGGACACTGGGTTCACCACGCGTTACTTGCTCCAGACCCTGGCCGGTCGGGAGCCCCGCTCGCTCGGAATCTGCACACTCCTCGACCGGACCTCGCGCAGAATTGTGCAGGTACCCGTGGATTACCGTTGTTTCGAGATCCCCGACCGGTTCGTCGTGGGCTGCGGTCTGGATTTCAAGCAGCGTTATCGCAATTTGGGATACATCGCGGTGATGGATCCAGAGAAGAGTTGAGAAAATTACGCACTATATATACTTATGATATATACCTAATATATGCAGTCTCTTCTGATTCAGCTCGACGATCCAACTTATCGCGCATTGAATCGGGTTGCCGCCAAACGCAAGCGAGCTGAGTTCGTCCGCATGGCGATCCGGAAAGCTATCCGTGAAACCGAGGAGACAAGAACGAAGCTCGCCTATCTCCAAAAACCGGATTCAGAGTATGACGCGGACGATTGGTTGAACGCAGAGGAATGGAAATCGTGAAACAGTATGAACTGTGGTGGGCCTCTCTTCCTCAACCAGCAGGCCGCCGTCCGGTCTTATTGTTGAGCCGCGGCGGCGCCTACGAATACCTAAGCAAGTTCCTGGCGATTGAAATTACTTCTACTGTCAGAAGCATAGCTGTGGAAGTTCCCCTGGGCCGCTCCGAAGGATTGTCGCAGCGTTGTGTCGCCAATTGCGACCACATCCGAACAGTATCGCGTTCCGTACTTGTGAAACGGATTGGCCAGCTCGCTGCGCGACGCGTACCCGAGCTGAAACGCGCCGTGGGACACGCGCTTGCCTGGGATGAACTGATCGACGTGGCTTAAAACATGGGGAACGGAGGCTTTCGTTGATCGCCTGCGGGCGGTCCTCGTCCGGAAACTTCAGCCCTCCAAGGGTGGTCGGCCCAACGCAGAAGCCGCGGAGACTACCGCGGCGGGTAGCCAGCAGGGGATACTGTTGCCGAAAGGGTGAAATCAGGAAACATGCAGGCTATCCCCATACTTCTGTCTGAACTCGCGGAGCGGCTAGGCTGCCGCATCGTTGGCGATCCCGCCGTCTCCATCGCTGGGGTTGCGGGTATGGAACAAGCGGGCTCCAACCAGCTAACGTTCCTGGCCAACCCCAAGTACGCTCACAAGGTCAAAGATACCCGCGCGGGTGCAATTCTGGTGGCCGAACCAATTCCAGCACTGCCCATCCCCCAACTTATTTCCACCAACCCGTATCTCGATTTCGCCCGAGCGCTCGCGTTGTTCTATCAGCCGCCGCGGCCCAAGGCCGGCATCCATCCCACAGCCTCGGTGGCCGAATCTGCCCGCATCGGTGAAAACGCGTCTATCGGCGCGTTCGCAGTGGTCGGCGAAAACGTCCTGATTGGCAAAAACGCAGTTCTGCATCCTCACGTGGTCATCTACGACGGCGCCCAGATCGGCGACGATTTTTTGGCCCACTCGCATGCTGTGGTCCGCGAGTTCTGTCGTGTCGGCCATCGCGTCACGCTTCAGAACGGTGTGGTCGTGGGCGGCGACGGCTTCGGCTTCGCCAAACGCGCCGATGGCACTCATGAAAAGATCGTGCAGAGCGGTGTGACCATCATCGAAGACGACGTGGAGATTCAATCTCTAACTTCGGTCGATCGCGCCACCGTGGGCGAGACCCGCGTTCGGCGCGGCGCCAAGATCGATAGCCTGGTGCAGGTCGGCCACGCCTGCGTGGTCGGCGAAGACGATATCATTTGCGCTCAAACCGGCCTTGCGGGTTCTACCATTCTGGGTAAGGGCGTTCTTCTCGCGGGACAAGTTGGTGTTTCCGGCCATCTCACCATCCACGACGGAGCGATCGTTTACGCTCAAAGCGGAATTGGCCACGATGTTCCGGCTGGCGGAGTGGTCAGTGGATCCCCGGCGTTCGACGCCCGCGAGTGGCTCCGCGCCATCACCGCATTTCAGAAATTGCCGGATATGTTGAGGAGGGTGCGACAATTAGAGAAACATTCCCAACATGACTGACCCGACGGATCTTTCAGTACGCCTGTCGCCTGCTTACCGGAACGAAGAATTCCTCGATACCCCCGATGCCCGGCCGCTGCGCATCTTAAGCGAATACCTTTACCCCCTGTCCCATTTCCGTAAAGAAAAAGTCAGCGATACTATTGTGTTCTTCGGCTCGGCGAGAACCTTCGAGGCCAGCGCCAGCGGGCGTTACTATAACGAAGCCCGGCAGCTGGCGCATCGCATTACCGAATGGTCGCTCAATCTGGACGACCGAAATCGCTTCGTCGTGTGCACCGGTGGCGGTCCTGGAATCATGGAGGCGGCCAATCGCGGCGCCGCAGAAGCTGGAGGCAAAACCATCGGGCTGAATATCGGTCTGCCGATGGAACAACGGCCCAATCCGTTCATCACCCCCGCGCTGAATTTTGAGTTCCACTACTTCTTTATGCGGAAGTTCTGGTTCGCTTATATGGCGAAAGCGCTGGTGGTGTTCCCTGGCGGCTTCGGAACACTGGATGAGCTCATGGAGATCCTCACGCTCACCCAAACCGAAAAATTGGTGAAGAAGATGGTTGTCCTTCTGTATGGGACCACTTTCTGGAAGGAAATCCTGAACTTTGACGCTCTGGTGCGTCACGGGATGATCGATGAGCGCGATCTGAACCTGTTCCAGTTCGCCGATGATGTCGACACCGCTTTCCAAATTCTGAAAGACGGGCTGACCAAGTATTATCTGACGCCGCAACCGGAGACTCCGGACATCGCTAAGTCTCGTATTTGAACGTCGTGCTATAGGTTAACGTGCGCACTCGCGTCGAGCTCCTGTTTCGCTGGATCGGAAGTGCGGGGGTTGCGTTCGTTGTACTTCTGGTAGCGTATGCCGTTTCGGGCTGGATCGCTCCCCGTAGCGGCTTCCGCCTGGTGCTGGAGATCGCCACCATCGTAGCCGCTTTGTGGCTTGCGATCCGGCTCCTTCGGCTCATCGCACGGCAAGCATTATGGCGATTGCGCCACCGCCTGATCGTGACCTATCTGTTTATTGCAGGGGTTCCACTCCTGCTCATCCTTGGATTGGCGGCGCTGGCCGGCTATATGCTGGTGTACCAACTTTCGGCCTACTTGGTGACCACCGAGCTTCACCGCCGCATCGACGGCATTACCGCGACTTCCGGCGCCATACTTCCCGTGCCTGCTGGTGGATTCCCAACGCGAGGCGTGCTCCAGCGGGATGGGAATTTCTATCTCTTTTCGACCGTGAAGACACCTCAAGGTGACGTCATCGTAACGGTCCCTTTGACCCGCGAATACCTCGCCGGATTGGTCCCTAGTCTCGGCCTGGTAGGAATCGATCAGCCGACGAAGGCGACATCGACTGCCGCGCGCGCCGTCCCCGCGTTGCCTCCGCCAGTGAACCAATTCGACACCGAAGTTGTTTGGTTCGCCACCGAACCGGCGTTTGATTGGAGCACCCCTGGCCGAACCTCGGACCTCGAGCTGGCCGTTCTGACTCGCGTGTCAGCAGTCCTATCCACCGTGTTCAACCGCAAAACGGATGTTGCGCAGGAAATCTTGGAGTTTTTCCTGATTGCCGGACTGGTCGTATTTGCGCTGGTCGAAATCATTTGCGCCATCATCGGCGTTGTCATGACCCGCAACATCACCGGTGCGGTCCATCACCTCTCGGAAGGAACTCAGCGAATCATGCAGGGCGACTTCTCGCATCGCATTGAAGTTCGCGGCAAAGACCAGCTCGCCGAACTGGGCGTTTCCTTCAACCGAATGACGGAGAATCTGGCGCATCTGCTCACCGTTGCGAAAGAGAAGGAACGCCTGCAATCGGAAATCGAAATTGCGCGTGAGGTGCAAAACCAGTTGTACCCACGCGTGACGCCGCAAACGAAGTCCCTCCGCCTCACCGCGATTTGCCGTCCGGCGCGGATTGTGTCGGGCGATTACTACGATTATGAGTGTATTCGTGACACCCACGTCGCGCTGGCTATCGGAGACGTCGCGGGCAAGGGGATCTCGGCCGCCCTGCTGATGGCCACTCTGCAAAGTTCGCTCCGCACCCAGTTGAACAACAATAGGGAGTCTGGACCGCTTTCCGCGGCGCGTCTGGTTTCGCAGCTCAATCAATACTTGTACGCGAATACTTCACCGGAAAAATTCACGACGCTATGCCTCGGCCTTTACGATGAGGCCGACAGCTCCTTCATCTACACCAACGGCGGAAATGTCCAGCCGGCCCTGGTGCGCGGAGGCACGGCCCACCGTCTGGATGTGAATGGAACCGTAGTGGGCGCTTTCCCTTTCGCGGAATACAGCGAAAGCCGGATCGCGTTGGAACCCGACGATCTTCTGGTGTTTTTCACGGACGGTGTCACCGAGCCGGAGAACGAGTTCGGAGAAATGTTTGGAGAGGAACGCTTTCTTGACCTGGTCGTACGGAATGCGCACCTCGGCGAGAATGACATCGTGCACGCAGTAATCGAGAGCGTCCGCGCGTGGACTGGTTCGGAAGAGTTGCAGGATGATATGACTCTTCTGCTGGCCCGTCGCGTGTGATCGCCTAAGTTCTCACTTTACGAAACGGCGGTAGAACTCCTCCGTCTGCTCTACCATCTGACCCACGGAAAATAGCTCCGCTCGCTTCCGCGCCTTCTCGCCCTGTTCGTGCAGACGATCAAGTGACGAGGCTGCCTCCGTAATCGCGCGAGCCAATGCGGCGGGATCGCCCGCAGGAACCAGCCACCCTCCATGGCCGGGTTGGACGATCTCCGGCAAGCCGCCAGCATCGCTCGCAATGACTGGCACTCCGTGTGCCATGGCTTCAAGCGCGGCCATTCCCCAAGCTTCGGAGCGCGATGGCATGATGAACACATTCAATGCTCCAAAAAACGCCGCGTGCTCGGCCACAAAACCCGGAAATGTCACGTTCGCCGGCGCTCGCCGGCGCATCTCGTTCAAAAGCAGACCGTCGCCGGCCAGGAGGAAGCGGGCGTGCGGCATGGATTCGCGCAGCAACACCGCGGCAGCTACCGCCACGTCCTGCCCCTTCTCTTTCGTGAACGCGCCCAGGTGCCCGACGACGAAGTCCGTCGCGCTTAGCCCGAACCGCGATCTAGTCTGCACGACGGGCGGCGGGATCTCGATGCCGGTGTGGATGACCTGTATCTTGGCGCCTGGCACCCCGCTTTGAATCAGTCCGCGGCGGACAGCTTCGGAAACCGCGATGACCCCGTCGCAGGCCCATCTGTATTTCATCCGATGCACCCAGGGGTTGCGAGGGCGAAATGCCACATGACGCGTCACTACGCGGTGCGCTTTCGTAGACCCCAGTGTTTTCCAAAAAGCTCCTGTCAATGCCCGCCCGCTGTGAGCATGAACGATATCCGCGCTGCGGAGATCTAGTTTCTCCACGGGGAATCCCGCCGAACTGGCGCGTTCGGCCAATACGCTTGAGGCAGGGCAGACGATAGCCTGCCGGTATCCGCGCACGCGCAGTCCTCTTGCCAGCGTCAGCAAGGATTCTTGCCCGCCGCGCCAAGTTTCCTCGGTGTCCAGGTGAATGATGGAAGGCAGTCGCAGAGAAATGACTGTAGCACTTTCGCCGGGCTACGCGGGTCCGGCTTGGATGTAATAGAATATCCCTCATGATCCGCCTTAATTGGCTGATAATCATCGCCCTTTTCTGCACAGCGAACGCATATTCCGAAACTAAATGGATTCAGATGCAGTCTCCGAACTTCGAGGCGTATTCGAGCGCCGGAGAACGGGACACGCGCGATGCGCTCCGGTATTTTGAGCGGGTGCGCGATTTCTTCCTGCAAGTAGCCCAGCGGGAGCCGCCCAAGCCTGTTCCGGTATACGTCGTGGTGTTCGGTTCGGAAAAGGAATATACGCCTTACCGTTTCAACGAAGCCGCGATCGCTTACTATTTCGGCGGCGCCGACCGCGACTATATCGTCATGGGACGCACCGGCGATGAGGCCGCGCGCGTCGCGGTCCACGAGTACGTGCACTTGGTTGCCCGCCACCTCGGCCTCAAGTATCCAACCTGGCTGAACGAAGGCGTTGCCGACCTGTACTCTACCTTGCGCATGCAAGGGGACAAGGCGCTGGTCGGAGACTTAGTCCCTGGCCGGATGCAGACCCTTTTCACCGAAAGATGGATTCCGCTTACCGCGCTTCTGTCGGCGACCCAGAGTTCGCCCTTTTACAACGAAAAAAACAAAGCCAGCAGCTTTTACGGCGAGTCCTGGGCGCTGGCGCATATGCTGCAACTCTCGCCTCAGTACTCTCCCAAGTATTCCGAGTTTCTAAAGATTCTCCAGAGTGGAACGGATTCCGCCGCGGCATTGGAGAAAGCGTACGGCAAGACGATTGCCGACATCGAGAAGGATTTGCAGGGCTACTTCCGTGGAAATCAATTCTATGGACGTCTGTTCCCGGTGAAACTGGTCACGTCTACGGAGAAGTTCCCGGCGGCGCCCGCTCCGGAGTTTGACGTGCGGCTCGCGCTGGCCGATCTGACGAATCGTCAGGGCAAGGAAGCCGAGACCCGCAAGATGCTCGAAGAACTTACGAATGCGGATCCCAAGCGCCCGGAGCCTTGGGCGAGCCTGGGCTACCTGGCGTGGCGTGATAAACAGATTCCTGACGCAGTCGAGGCACTCGGTAAAGCTTACGACCTCGGGAACCGCAGCTCAAAGTTTCTCTGGGACTTCGGTCGCCTGGCTGAGCGAGAGCGCCGGGAAACTGCGGTCGCCGCGCTCACCGACCTTCTTAAGTTGGAGTCCGAACGTCTTGACGTGCGTATGGAATTGGCGGCGCTCCATCTAAGCGCCGGGCGTCCCGGAGTAGCATGGGGAATTCTTGCGGAGGTCCACAGCGTCACGCCGGACGACGCTCCTCGTTTCTTCACGCTGCTCGCCAACGCGCAGATCCAGCTCCACGACTTGGCCGGTGCTCGCGTTACCGTCGCGAAACTTGCAGCCAATGTGAAAACATCCGAGGATCGAGACCGGGTCGAGCAGATGCTGCGGTATCTCGAGCAGCCCAGCGCCCCGCCGCCCGCGGTTGAGGCCAATGCTCAGGATGACGTCCCGCGCCTGGTGCGGCCGGCGCCTGCCGGCCAACGCCCGCCTCTGCTGCGCTCGCTCGAAGTCGAAGGATCATTCGTCGAGTTTGTATGCCTGGAAAAGAGCTTCAAGATCGTCGTCGATACGGCCCAAGGCAAGAAAGGGTTCCTGATTCCCGACCCTAATCAAGTGGTTATCGTCGGCCGGGCCGGCGGGAAAGTGGAATTGAACTGCGGTCCCCAACCGCCCGCGCATGTGAAGGTTGAATACGCGCCGGACACTTCCGCCTCGGGCGCCGATGGGGTTCTCAAAATCCTCTATTTCGAGCCGTGAACTCTGCCGGGGCGCTCCCATATTCGCCCCAAGGGAAGCGCCGCGCTCGCGACCAAGGGCGAAAGCGCCATAGTCAGGATCGTACACGTCAGACCGAGGCCGTAGGCTGTGTTCGAAATTAATCCTGTTCCGAATGCGCTCCGGGCCAGCACAAAGCTGAATTCGCCGATCTGCGCCAACCCCAGGCCGACGATCCAGGGCGCCATGTTGGTGTATCCGAACGCGCGCGTCAGCAGCCCCAGGATTACCGCTTTGCCCGCGATGATCGAAAGCGTTGCCAGGGCGACTTGGCCGGCGTGTTCCCATACAAATCGTGGATCGAATAGCATCCCCACCGTCACGAAGAAAAGCAGTCCGAAGATGTCGCGCAAGGGAATCACATCGCGGAGCGCCTGATGGCTGAATTCCGATTCGCTCAGCACGATTCCGGCAACGAACGCCCCCAAGGCGAATGACAGTCCCGCCGCATGCGCCGCGTATCCGACTCCCACGCCGGACGCTACTACCGCCACCAGAAACAACTCCCGCGAGCCGAGCGCTACCACACGGGCCAGCAGCATCGGCAGGAGCCATCTGCCGATCACTACCATTGCCGCTAGAACCACCACGGCGGTACCGCCCGCGCGAGCCACTCTCGGCAGAGCGCCGCTCGGATCGGCCAGCTGGGGCAGTATGATCAGCATCGGTATCACCGCCAGATCCTGCACCACCAGCAGCCCGATCATCACGCGGCTTGCCAGCGTCGAAGTCCTGTCCGACTCCACAAGCGTCTTCAGAACCACCATGGTGCTGGAGAGCGAAACCATCGCGCCCAGCCAGAGCGAGTCGATGACCGGTAGTCCCAGAAACCTGACGCTCGAGACCGCGCCTGCTCCCGCCATCAGCGCGATCTGGATCGGCCCCCCGATCAGTGCGATCCTGCGGACCGGCTTCAGGTCTCGAAAGGAAATCTCCAAGCCCAGTGAGAAAAGCAGCAACGCCACACCGATTTCGGCCAGCAATTCAATATCGTGGATCTGTACCACCGTCGGTCCCGCCGTATACGGTCCGACGACGACGCCCGCCGCTACGTAGCCCACCAACAACGGCATCCGCAAGAGGCGCGCCAAAAGGCCGCCGGCAAGGCCAGCGATCAGGATCAATACGAAGTCCGATGCAATACCCATTACGTCATTTGGCCACGCGCTTGGACCGTAGGTTCAGCATCTCGACGAACACGGAGAAACCCATCGCGAAATAAATGTAGCCCTTCGGAATGTGCTGGTGGAATCCCTCGGCGACCAGAGCCATGCCAATGAGAAGCAGAAAGCTCAGCGCCAGCATCTTGACGGTGGGGTGCCGTTCCACGAATTCGCCCAACGGTCCGGAAGCCCACATCATGATCCCTACCGAAATCACGATGGCCGCGATCATGATCGAAACCTCCTTCGCCATGCCCACCGCCGTGATCACCGAATCGAGCGAAAACACGATGTCGAGCAGGGCGATCTGAGTCAGCACTGAGGCCATGGTATTGGCCTTCCGCGATCGCTTTTGGTCGGCAGCTTCGGCTGCTCCCTCCAGCCGCTCATGGATTTCGTGGGTGCTTTTCCACAGCAGGAACATACCGCCCAGCAGCAGGATCAAATCCCGCCCGGATATTTCCTGCGGTCCCAGGGCAAACAGAGGCCGCGTCAGTCGCATGATCCAGGCGAGCGACAGCAGCAGAAGAATTCGTGTGCCCATGGCCAGCGCCAAGCCCACCGTTCGTGCGCGCCTTCTCTTCTCGGCGGGAAGCTTGCCGGCCAAAATGCTGATGAAGACGATGTTGTCAATGCCAAGAACGATCTCGAGCAGGGTCAGGGTCAGTAGCGCTGCCCAGGACTCGGCTGAGAAGAGGAAATCCAAGGGCTACTGCTTCTTCTTGAACATGTCCAGAATCCCCTTGGCGGTATCGATCGCCTTGGAAGGATCTTTCGTGTATTGCTGGAGAGTTTCCTTGGCGGCGCCCTTGACGTCGGGTCTGAAGGAAGGATCGGATGAAGTGCCGCCGATGGAGAAAGGAATCGTTACATCGCCCTTCTGGCCGATCGCCGTCAGAATTTGACTGGACGCCTTCACGGTGACGCGCATTTGGAAGTTCAGCGCGTGCCGCGGACTAACCGTCCCCGAGCCCGTAAGCTCGCCAACCGCGGGTACCAGCACGCGAATATCGCGCACAATGGTTCCTTCCGGCGATGTCGCGACGCTGGCGCTGAGACTCTGGATCGTGGTTCGGGGTTCACCCTTAACGCCGGCCAGCTGCTGAATCGTCGTCATCTTCGATCCCAAGTCGAAATTATTCAGGCGGGCGTCGTCAACGGCAATCGAGCCCGTGGTCAACAGGCGGTCGACCGGTCCCAGCGAGGTGACGTTCACGGTCAAAGTCCCGCGTTCGATATTCGAGCCTGCGGGGAGCACCACATCGAGCGCCGGCAATATTGTGGCGAGCTCGGTGAGCGGCATCTTGGTTCCTGCCAGCTTCACGCTGATCACGGGCGACTCTTCATTTAGCCGATAAGTTCCGTTTAGATTGGCTTGCGCCGTGCCGATGTGCACCGTGCAACGTTCGAGCGTCCCACCCTGCTTGGCCAACTCGTGCGCCAGAGCCAGGTCGATCTCCACGGCGCGCTTAGCCGGCGATCCGCCTTGGGCCAACTTCAGATTCTCGCCCTTGAGCTTGCCCTTAATGTTTACAGTGTGGCCATTCGAAGCTGCGTTACCGTCCAGGGAAACGATTCCGGCGATGCCAGAGGAGGGCTGCACGAAACCCGAGCCAGTCAGATCCAAACTGCTGATGGTCAGGTTCAGATCGAAGGGGGTTTGGATGACATCCGCCTGGCGAATCGGACCGGCCTTGCCGTCGAGTTTCATTGAGCCACCGCCGGCAATGTCAGTTGTCAGTGAAAAAGGAAAGGACGATGTCGCGGAAAAATCCCGCAATTCGATATTGACATTCTGGAGTATCCGCGGTTTGGTCTTGCCGCCGTTGTTGAGCGAGATCCGGCCTTTGGAGATCTTGACCAACTTAACGGAGAGCGCAGTCGGAGATGCGCCCGGCGAGCTCGCGGGAGTTACCGCGGTGGAAGGCGCGCCAGCTTTGCCTCCTAGGCTCGAAAAATTCCACTCGCCGCCGGCGGATTGGATCAGTGCGATCTCGGGCTGGTCGATCGTCAATGACGTCACGTTGAGCTGGCGCGAAAAAATCAGCGGCCACAGCTCGACGCCCACTGCCAGCGCATTGGCTCGCAGGAACGGTTCTTTGCTGAACCCCGGATCGTCCGCGATGGAAACGTCGCCCGCCGCCGCACCTCCGGAGAATACGGAAAGCTTGAGGTCGCCGATCTTTACTTCGCGTCCCAGTGCTTCCGTGAGCCGTGCCTCCAGAATAGGACGAAACTGATTGGCATTGATGAGAAAAGGGAGCGCGAGCGCAATCACAATGATCAACGCCAAAACGATACCGATGATCCGGAGTAATTTCACGCTTCGAGTGTATCGAAGTTTACGCGGTCCGGCGAGCGGTGTTTTCGTCGATAGCGGATGCTACCCGGCCAAATCGCCGGTCGCGGTGATGAAACGCCTCGACGGCTTCAGCCAGATCCTCGCCTGTAAACGTGGGCCACATTCGAGGCGTGAATACCATCTCGGCGTAGGCGCATTCCCACAACAGGAAATCGCTCAAGCGCTGTTCCCCACTGGTGCGGATCAGAAGATCCACGTCCGGACCCAGTGCTTCAGTGAAGGCCTCCTCGGTGGCCCGATTTCCCAGCCGTAGCGCTGTGTCCAATATAGTCCTTCGCGATGAGTAATCCAGCGCCAGCCGTAGATGCAGGCGACGGCAGTGGGCCGTCTTGCTTTCGGCGTCTTCGAGAAGAGCTACCAGGGGAGCCGGCAAGCGGTCGCGTCGGCCGATGGCCTCCAGTCGCACGCCGTTCTTCAGGCAGCGCCCGGTTTCTTCCATCAGGTACCGGCCCAGGAGCTTCATCAGCGCCGTAACTTCACGCGCGGGACGGGTCCAGTTGTCCTCCGAGAACGCGTATAAGGTCAGCGTCGTGATGCCCAGATCAGGTGCCGCTTCCACCACGCGCCTCACTGCCGCGGCTCCGGCGCGATGCCCGGCCACCCTCGGTAAGCCGCGCCCCAGGGCCCAGCGGCCGTTGCCGTCCATGATGATGGCGACGTGAAAACGATCCACTTCGATCACGACTCCCTGTCTGATCCAGCGGCGAACGAGTCCGGCGTCCGCATTGCCTGAATCAGCGCTTCCATGTGATTCAGATACTTTTCCAGCGCCTTGCGGCCCGAAGCCGTCAGCCCATACTCGGTCCTGGGCATACGGCCTTCGAAGGATTTCGAGCAGGCAATATAGCCGGCGTCTTCCAGCTTGCGGGCGTGCACGCTGAGGTTGCCATCGGTGGTTTTGAGCAGACGCTTTAGTTCGTTAAAGCTGAGCGACGTGTTCGCCGCCAGAGCGCTAATGATGCCGAGGCGGATCCGCTCATGGATCAACCGGTCCAGATCCGGCAGCGCCTCGGGCGCTTTCGATTGCCGGGAAACGTTTTCTCGCGAGCGCGCGAGTGCGCTTTGCCTAGCCACCATATCTCCTTGCAATAATCGTCCCGAACAAAACGTGCAGGCCGCCGAACCCGACTCCCAGCCACAGATCGGCCCACACCATGGACATCCCGGGAAGCAGGAACAACGCCAGCGCTCCTTCAGTCAGAAAGCACGCACCCATTACTGGAATCGCGGGCACCGAGAACGCTCCTCCCGTAATGACACCCGTGCCGTAGAGCATCAGCCACAGACCCGGGATCGACGCCACCGCTCCCGCTTCCCACAAGGCCAGCGTCAAGACAGCTCCGGCGAACAGCGGCGGCACGAAACTAAACACGAACTTGCGTGCCGGCGCCGACCAAAGAGGAAGGCCCGCGGCCCTGGCCTTGCGCCGCATCGCGAGCACACCTAAAGCCATCGCCAATAGCGCCTCGCCAAGCCAGATCGCCAGCCACATACCTCGGGACGTCGCGTGCGATGCGATCCCGGCCGCCGCCAGCGCTGTCACGCCCATCAAGACTCCGCCCCAGCCCGGAACCGCCGTGAACGAACCCGCGCGCTCCATAGTTTCACGGATGTAGCGCAGGTTATCCAGCGCATGCGTATGCAGCGGAATCGGATCTGGAGGTACGTCACGGATGGGACGGATGGTCGCCATGAAAATCCAGGATAGGGGAGCCTGGGACCGTTGTCAAGTACTTTGCAATGGAAAGTAAATCAAAAAGTACTCAGTGTTTGGGTTGGTGGTTGAAGTACTTCCGTTTGATATCCGGCCAGAATTCCTTAAGGATCTGCGAGAAAGCATCGGTTGCCATCTGCGAATAGAACCGCTGGACGTTATCTTCCAGATGCCGTTCCCCGGGATAATATGCGTTTCCGATGACTGCGCCGATAGCGTTCCCGCTCACCTCGGCAGCGTTGAAGGTCCAGTTGCCATGGTCATTGCGCGCGACGAGTACCCTGCTGGCCGCATAGCCCGTACGCGACAGAACGCTGCCGCGGCCGCGCCGGAAGTAACGCGGGTCTTCGCGCAACAGCGAAGGCATCACCGATTCGGTCAGGAAATTTCCGACCAACTGATCCGCGACCGAGCCGCCCAAGCGCTTTCCATAGCCCTTGAGGCCCTGGCCGAACTCGGAGTGTTGATCGGTCATCTGACCCAACGCCGCTAATGCCCCGGCGACGAAAAAGATGGGATAGTCAGTGGAATCCTTGTATCCGATGTAGAACTTGCGGCGAACACTGAGGGGTGTAAAAGGGTCGCTCTCTTCTCCCGACCGGTAATTGGGCAGAACACCCAGCACGCGGCTGGGCGGAGAATTTGCCGCAGGAGTTGAGTCCACGGAGTCTTGCTGTGCCCACACCGGAAGCGTGAGCGCTGCCCAGACGCACAGCATGGAGGCGAATTTGGAAATCAAAATGGGTGAAACCTCAGGTGGCTTTTGAAGAGACGGCCTCTGCCGGCACTCCGTTACATTTTTGCATGCGCCGCAACCCCACTGATACCATGGACACTGAAAATAGGTCGGTAAGAATGAAAGCCTTGCTGGAGGCGTTGACGCCCGGGTCAGAAGATCTCGCGTTGGCACGAGCCGTCGACTACACGCGCATCCCGTCGCACATCGCCATCATCATGGATGGCAACGGCCGCTGGGCCCAGCAGCGCAGCCTGCCGCGTGTGGCGGGCCACAAGGAAGGCGTTCCGGCAGTCCGAACCACGGTCGAAACCTGTGCGCAGATGGGCGTCGGGGCGCTTACGCTTTACGCTTTTTCAGTGGAGAACTGGAAACGGCCGCGCCTGGAAGTCGACACGCTGTGGCGGCTGCTGCGTGTCTACCTGCGTTCGGAGCTGGCCCTGATGATGCGCCACGATATCCGTTTCACTGCCATCGGACGGCTGGAAGAACTGCCCGCTCAAGTGAGGGCTGACCTGGAAGACGTGACCCGCAAAACTTCTGCCAATCGCGGCCTGCGATTGAATCTCGCCATCAACTACGGAGGCCGCGCCGAGCTGGTGGACGCAGTAAAAAGCTTGATTCAGGATGAAGTGGAAGTGACGGAGCAGGCCATCTCCGCGCGGCTCTATACCGCCGGCCAACCCGATCCCGATCTCCTGATCCGGACCTCCGGCGAAATGCGCATCAGTAATTTCCTGCTGTGGCAGATCGCCTATGCCGAGCTGTACGTGACCGAGACGTTGTGGCCGGATTTCACTCGGGCCGAATTGTTGCGGGCCATCCTCGATTATCAGAAGCGCGATCGGCGCTACGGCGGCTTGGGCGGCTCCGAGACTGGTTTACCTGATGGGTCGCTCGAGCCCATCGAACTTCCGATTGCGCGATGACGCGCATCCTCACCGCGCTGGTTCTGATTCCGCTCGTCGTGTGGGTAGTCCTGGCAGGACCGCAATGGTCACTGTTCGCGATCATGGCTCTGGTTGGCTTGATCGCCTTCCACGAATTCGACACCATCGCCGGAGCCCAGGGCATCGCGAAATCCGGCGGGGCGGGCATGGCGGCGGGACTGGTCGTGCTGTTCGCTCCCGAACCGGTTTGGGTAGCGATCGTAATCCTGGCGGTCGTGCTGATGGTGGTCGAATTACGGCAAATCGATTTCTCCAAAGCCATGCCCGGCGCCGCGACGGCTCTGCTCGGAGTGGTCTACATTTTCGGAGCATGGCGTTGTGCGCTCGCCTTGCGCCAGATTAATCCGCACTGGCTGATGATCGCCCTGCTGGTGAGCTGGGCGGGCGATACCGCCGCGTTGTATGTCGGGCGCTCGATCGGCCGTCACAGGCTCGCGCCGCGCGTCAGTCCTTCGAAGACCTGGGAAGGTTCCATCGGGTCGGTTATCGGCGGCGTTCTCGCCGCCGGAATATATGCCCATTACTTGATTCCCTCCGCTCCGCCGTGGCTGGTGTTGGCCGTGGCGGCCGGGGGAAACATCGCGGGGCAGCTCGGCGACCTGTGCGAATCGGCCTTCAAACGTGGCGCGGGCGTGAAGGATAGCGGGACGACGTTGCCGGGCCACGGCGGCTGGCTCGACCGCATCGATTCGAGCCTGTTCAGCATTCCCGTGGTGTATGCTTTGCTCAGGGTTTTAGTATGAGAATCACCCTGGCAGTTGCGATTTTATTGTTCCCCTTCGCGGCGCGCGCCGCGAGTCTCACGGGCGCCGCCGTGGACCAGACCGGAGCCTACGTTCCGCACGCGGCCGTAGAATTGGATTCGGGAACTAGAAAGTACAGGGTCCAAGCCGACGACGCTGGCGTTTACCAATTCTCGAATGTTCCAGCAGGGGAATATACCCTGACGATCCTGGTACCCGGATTCAAAAAGCTCACGATGAAGTCCATCGGCTTGCTGGAAAGGGAACCAAAACGACTCCCTGACGTTACGCTGGACATCGGATCACCCCACGGGTGTGATAGACCGCCTTTTCGCGATCTCGCCCTGCTGCGCGGAACGCTGTTTGGAACCTTGAGTGGGAGCGTGGTTCCGCCTGCGCAGGACGTCGAGGTCACATTGATCTGCAGGACTTTTAGCGCCTGCAGTTCGACCAGGACGGATTCCGAAGGGCATTTTTCTTTTGAGACGTTACCTACAGGCGTCTATGGCCTGAACTTCCGCCGCGACGGCTTCTATCCAGTGAACGCAACCGGATACGAATATACGGTGAATGCCGGGTGGGAATCCGTCTACAGTCCCAAATTGTTAGAGCGGTGTCCCAGCGGCACCTGCGACCCCAAGCTCAGACCGCCAAGACCGCCCGTGCAAGTCGTTGTCTGCGAATAACGGAGTTACCATTCAGGCAGGAGCACCCGCTATGCGCCTCTCAGCTTTTTTATTAGTCGCAGTCTCCGCCGTCGCCGCAGAAATCCCGCAGGGCGCCCATGTCATGCTGCGCATGGAAAACTCCATCACCACGCGTACCGCCAAAGATGGCGATTACGTCTATCTTCGGACCGGCAGCCCGATCAGCGTCGCCGGCAGCATCATCTTGCCCGTCGGCAGCTACGTCCAGGGAGTCGTGACGAACGCCAAACGTAGCGGACGCGTCAAGGGCCGCGCCGAGCTGGCGATTCGCCTGGAGACCGTCACTCTCTCCAGCGGCTCCGTCTACAAGTTTTCGCCCAAGCTGGCCTCCGTCGATTCCGGAACCGGCGATCAGAAAACCGTCGGCAAGGAGAACTCCATTCAGGAAGGACCGAGCCACGGTCAGGACGCCGCGCGTATCGCCATCCTCGCCGGCAGCGGCGCCTCGATCGGAGCCATCGTCGATCATGGCGCGCGAGGAGCCGGCATTGGAGCCGGAGCTGGCGCGGCCGTCGGTCTCGCGACCGTCCTCCTCACGCGTGGCCGGGAAGTCGAGTTGCGCCAGGGAACCGCGCTCGACGTGACCTTCGACCGTCCGGTTGCGCTCGAGTAACTACCGAATGCAGGATCCTGTGTTAGCGGCCCTCGCGATCTCCAGTTGAGCCTCCCGCAAGAAGCTGCTCCGATCGTGCATCTGCGCGGCGAACGGTTCCAGGAATCGTCCGAACTTCTTGAGCGTCGCCAGATCACGATTTTCGACGGCATCCTGAATAGTCTGACGCGTCCATGGCGACATAACCTCGACGCGGCCGACAAATACACGTGCGGTCGACTCCGGCGTCGGAGCGATCTTCAGTGGCAGCAGCGCGTCCGTTTGTGGGCGCGGGACCACATAGAACACTCGCATGCCTTCTTCGAACCAGGAATCGTGCCAGGTCTCGACCATAGCCAGCGCCTCTTTCTGATACAGCCCGAATTCCACCAGCTCCGCTACCAGTTGCTTCCGCATCTGCGCCAAGTCGCCTGTCATGTCGGGTGAATCGACTTCGACCGCTTCACTCAGCCCGCGCACGAAACGGTATCCGACCTTCCCACCGCGATTTTCGAAAACGATCGCCAGCGGAATCGTATCGGGAATAGTCGTACGGAGTTGGAGTTTGCCGGTGGGCATGAACTTCGGCTGTAGCGGCGGGAGGAAGCTGCCGATGCCGCGATAAAAGATCATCCTTTCGTTCTGGTTTCCGACACTGAGCGCCGCCGCATCTGTATTACGCGCCTCATAGTAACGGCTCGCACCTTGGCTCGACGGCAGAGCTGGACTCTGACCCGGCAATATTTGTACGGAGTTCCAGTCGGCGGTGCCACTCTTGTAAGCCAGCCCGGTGTTGATGCCCTGCTCGCTGTACTCTTTGGTCACGCTGTTCGGTTGCGGGTAGTATTCCGTGATCCATCCTTTCGGAAAGTCCACGTGCACCGAAGCCGTCACCGGCCGCTGCGAATAGAAAAACAGCACGGGCGTTTCCATTCGCACCATTCCCGCGAATGCCTTGTAGTTCTTGAGATCGAGCTTCGACACGAAGCAGGGTAGATCTTCCGCGCCTGAGAGCGGCGCCCACTGGACAGGCAGTCCATGTTCTTCGGCGACCGACGTGAAGGTGCCCCATTCGTGGACCACCAGCCCGTCTTTGGCCTGCATCGATCCCAAGCTCAACGCCGCGATTGCGGATATCCAGGCTGTCTTCATTGCGATCTTCATTTTCCACCTCCCGTCAAAGTTTTGAGAGCCGATTCGACCTCGGCTGCCGTGGCGGCGCGAGGAAAAAACTTCGAGGATTCACGGATAAACCCGCTGCGTCCGATGGGCACCACGGCCGACGCAGTCGCGTTTCCGCAGTGCCCGGTGAGACTCACGACCCACGTCCCCTGCTGCGGCCAGTCATGCGAGATGGCGAAGGTGCCGGCCGTCTCACCGGCGATCAACCGCAGGGGGATCGAGCGCCTCGCGCCATCGACCACGCCCTCTGCGGTCCCGGCGACCTGTATTGCCGCGACATCCGCGCAGTTTTCGCCGCGAACCGCGAAGCCGATGTCTTTCTTGACCACTCCGTTCGGACGGGCCACCGCTACCGGATTCCCGATCGCCAGGGAAAAATCCGCGCCCCACGCGCCCGATACCACTGTGACAAGCAAGAAAGCACGCTTTACCATTTCCATGCCAACTCCTCTCTCCACGATTTCAAGGTCGCCGAATCCAGTTGCAAGGCTTTTTCACGAGAGACGCCGCTTGGCAGCGGGACCAGGTCCACCATTCGATTGAACACGCCAACACGATCCGCGGGATCCACGCGCGAGAGCAGGTGCCACAAAGTCAGCGTGTCGCGCACGCGTGCCTGGTTCAAGACAGTCGCAAGGGCATCCGGCCCGCCGCCGCGAAAATCGAACGCCGCCAACGCCTCCTGCAATGCTTCCGGCGCATCCGCGAAGTAGGGTGTCCCTGGACCCGTCCGCGAACGTGTCCGGCAGTCCGCCCCCGCCGGCACCAGCGACTCGCGACCTTCCCATTCGAGCGAAACCCAGCCCGATGTCACGCGCAGCACGCCGTCGCCCGATTCATCGGTCTTCATCTTGTACGCGCAGCCCAGATCCACGGCCGTGCTGGCCGGCGTATCCACCAGGAACAGCCGCGGCGGAGCAGTGACCGTCGCGCTGATCTCTCCGCGCGCGAGCGTGAGCCGATGCTCGGTCGGGCTCGCCGCCACCAAACGCACACGCGTGTTCGGCTCGATATCTACTGTTCCGATACTTCCCACGGTGATGCGCGCTCTCGAGGAAGCGTCGGTCTGCAACCACTCGCCGACTTTGATCTTGTCTACGGAAGGCGATCCTTCCAGCGTAGACACCGCCCAACTCGGTGGAGATGGGCGCATCGCATACCAGGAGACTGCTCCGATCACCGCCAACGATGCAGCCGCCCACTGCCAGCGGAACGTGCCGATCCCTCGTGGCTCGGGCTTCGCATCCAGCGTCGTTTCAATCGAGATCCAGATGGAGTCCGGTGCCTTAACCAGCGGCAGATCTCCAGGCTCCATCGGCCCAATTGGCGGCTTGTCTTGAGGCTGGTTCATCGCCGTAATCTCTCCAGCTTTTGAGCGAGCAATTTGTGTCCCTGATTCAGCCGGGATGCAACGGTCCCCGCGGAACACTGCAATGCTTCCGCCATCTCGGCATAAGACAGCTCCTCGAAATAGCGCAACAATATCGGCATCCGCAGCTTCGGCGGTAATGACGAGAGCGCAGCTTGCACGCGGCTGGCGATTTGCCTGCGTGCCATATTGTCATCCTGCGAAGCAGGATCGGCGAGTCTTGCCAGGTCCGCCGGGTCCTCGGACCGTTCCCGCGATTTGTTCTTGCGCGATCCGTCCAGGCAAGTGTTCACCACCAGCCGGTGCAGCCAGGTCAAGAATTCCGAATCCCCACGAAAGCCTTTGATGTTAGTGATCAGCTTCAGAAACACTTGCTGCGTTGCGTCGCTCGCCGCGGCCGGGTCTCCGTGAAAGAAATACAGGGCGATCGAATACACTTTGTCCTTATGGGCCTCGTAGAGCGCGCGAAACGCCTCGCGATCTCCGCGGCGGCAAGCTTCGATGATCTCGATGGTCTCGGGATCGCTCACTACCACCAACCCTTTAGACGGCTAATCTATCGGATTTCTTCGTTTCTTTGTTTGGGGGCGATTAAAGCGTGACGACGCGGTGGTCCGGGCAATCCACCTGCACGACGTCGTACAGCCGGTCGACCAAGTCCAGCCCATGCTGCGCCAGGAATGGCAGAATCGAGTAGAAACGCTCCTGCATATGCCGATGCGGGTAGAGCTGGGAACTCAGATAGCGGGCTTCTTCTGACGCCCGCGCGTCCCGGCGCAAAGTCTCGCGCTCGGTTTTCTTCCGCATCTTCGCGAACTGGTGCAGAATCTTGCCGCGGCTCTTGGACAACGACGCTGCCAGCGTGGGATCAAACTGATCCAGCCCCGCGCCGAGCCGGTCCAGCCCCCGGGCGACCTCGGCCTCAGTCTCTTCGAATAAGCTCGCGACAGCATTCGGGACCAAAGCGTGCGCAATCCGATCCTTCACGGCTTCTTCGGGCGCCAGCGTATCGGTCAGCGTCAAGCCATAGCGCTGGAGTAACTTCGCGGCACGCGCGGCCAGCAGGGTAAAGCTGGTTCGCGATGCCGCCACTGGCATCCGCCCCAGCAGCCGGTCGTAAATCACCTGCGATTGCGCGAGGTAGGCGAGCTCAGCCGGTCCGCCCACATACGCGACCGTCGGAAACAGGTAATCCTGCCACACGGGTCGCAGCAGCGCGTTGGGCGATACGTCTGCGACCCGGCCCTTCAAAGCCGCGAACTCGGCGTCTTTTTTTCGAAGCGTCGCGCGTTCGCCATTCTCCAGCAGAAAGAATAGTGAGCTGTTCTCTTCGATGTTGACCTGGGCGTGATACCCCGCCGCAACCAATTCTTTGTTGCGAGCCAGAAGCGATTTCTTCAGATCGGGCGCAGCCGCCAGAGCCTCCGCCATAAACGGAGCCCCGACGTTCCGCAGCTGCGGATCAAGAGGATCCACCACCAACACGCCGATCCGGCCGAGCAGTTTGGTGAGCAGCGCGCGGAATCCGGCGCCCATACTCACGCCCGGCTGGTAAGCTTCCGCGACAGCCGCGGTGACTTCCTCTCCATACGGGAATCCCGCGAGCGCTTTCCGCAACTCCTCAACCGGTGGATGCTCTATAGGAAATGTTCCCGCCGGACGCTGTTTCCCCTGCCAGTTCGCAGGAGCTTCCGTCCGCAACGCGACAGGATGATGCCCCGCATCGAAAATCCACACATGATCCACTTCCGGGAAGTCGTGATCCTCGGTCGCCAGCCAGAAAATCGGCACCGCCGGGATGCCGCTTGTGTTCAAATCCTCGGCCAGCCGCGCCGCCGTGAGGGCTTTGTAGATGGTGTACGCCGGACCCGAGAACAACCCGACTTGCTGGCCCGTAAGGACCGCCACGGTTCCCGGCTGAGCAAACCGCCCAACCAGCGGATTCCCCGGATTCTGGGCTTCCAAAACTCGCGCTACCGCCGCCCGCCGGTCATCCCGGTACTGGATCTCTCGCGCAGCCGAGGCATACGATTCCCGATCGTGTGGATTGTGCCGGTAAAAGCGCGCAACCCGATCAAAATGGTAAGTCAGATCGGCGAAAAGCTTCGAGGTGCCGGGGATCTCAGTGTGACGTAGACAGGCAGGGTCCATCACGCGCTCATGCTCAAACGTACCAGATGAGCTGGGCGACATGCTACATTCAGCCTGTGGACGCTTCCGCCGGCACATCAGTAAGCCCAGTTGTGAACCCACGTGTCCAGCGCGCCGATTGGCTCGCCGCCGCACGTAAGGTCATGGAAACAGAGGCGCAGGCGATTCTCGCCGCGTCCTCACGCCTTGACCGGAGCCTGATTTCAGCGGTCGAGCTGGTCATTACTCATTCCCACGAGGGCCATTCCGGGAAGCTGATCGTCACGGGTCTCGGAAAATCGGGGTACATAGCCCGCAAGATCGCCGCGACGCTCCAGAGCACTGGTACGCCCTCCGTATTTCTGCATCCCACTGAGGCGGCTCACGGCGATCTGGGCATGTGCCAGCCCGGCGATTCCGTTCTGATGATCTCCAAAAGCGGCTCGACCGCCGAGCTGCTGGATCTGGTTCCGGCTCTCCGTGAACTGCGCCCTGCGTTCCTAGGGATCCTAGGCAATCCATCTTCGCCGCTGGCGCGCGAGATGGACGTAGTGCTCGACGCCAGCGTCCAGCGCGAGGCCGATCCCGAAGGATTCACGCCCACGGCGAGCTCTGCCGTGACCCTGGCAATAGGTCACGCCCTGGCGATAGCCCTGATGCAAGCCCGCGGCTTCACGGCCGAACACTTTTCACGCCTGCACGCAGGCGGCCAGCTCGGTCGTAACCTCCGCTCGCGTGTGGGCGACGCCATGCATCGCGGCGAAGAAGTCGCCTGGGTCGCACCGGAGGATTCCCTGAAGCACGTGGTCATCGCGATGTCGCAGCGTCCCCTGGGTGCGGCCTGCGTGGTGTCCTCTGCGGGAACGCTGACGGGACTCATCACCGACGGCGACGTCCGCCGCGCGCTGCAAGCTCACGACGATATCCGTACGCTACGCGCGTGCGATGTCATGACGGATCGGCCCTCGACGCTTAGTCCGGAATCGCTTCTGCACGAGGCGCTCGCGTTCATGGAGGATCGCCCGTCGCAGATCTCGGTCGTACCCGTTGTTGACGCCGAGCATCGCTGCCTGGGACTGCTGCGGCTTCACGACATCTATCAAGGCCGCGAATGACTCGCGAATAATGAAGAGACGGCGGGCACTCCTCGCGACCGCCCTATTCTTGTGTCTCGCTCCCGGAACCGTCGCGGGTCTAATTCCTTTCTGGATCTCGCGATGGCGGTTTGAGCCTCCCTTTTTCGGCCTCGAGCCGGTACGCTGGTTCGGTGTGCTCCTGATCGTCCTGGCCGCTCCGGTTTTGTTCGAATCCTTCGCCCGATTTGCCTTCGAAGGTCTGGGCACCCCGGCACCCATCTTGCCGACCCAACATCTCGTTATCCGAGGGTTCTACCGTTACGTGCGAAATCCCATGTACATCGCTGTCGTATCAATCGTTATCGGACAAGGCCTGCTGCTTGGAAACAGCTCGCTGCTGCTCTACGCCGCCGTAGTCTGGGCCGCTTTCCTTGGGTTCGTTTTGTTGTACGAAGAGCCCAAACTGCGGAAGACCTACGGGACGGAATACGAGGCGTATTGCGACCGAGTTCCGCGCTGGATTCCCCGCATCATCAACTGACTCTGCGTGTTACAATGGACTTCTCCGATAGCTTCCTCGTCGAAGGCGATTCGATCCGAGGAGGCCCCATGGCAGGGATTGCCACCAAGCATACGCTTCCTGCTCCGTTCCACGAATACGAGCTTGATGACGCTTTCGACGAGATGGTCGATAGCGGCGGTGTCGTTCGTCCCCACTGCCGGCACATTTACGAAGCGTT
>Ga0105245_10000847_pt1 | contig 27737 bp, 23 predicted proteins | sample KBSM54metaG_FD_81523 | JGI IMG/M metagenome (GOLD analysis project Ga0105245, IMG submission 81523) | Miscanthus rhizosphere microbial communities from Kellogg Biological Station, Michigan, USA - KBS M5-4 metaG | ecosystem: Host-associated > Plants > Roots > Rhizosphere > Soil | place...
CGCCCATCGGGATATAGCTCTCAGGCACACTATCATAGTGACGAACAATTGCTGAACGTTTCAATTAGACCGTTCTCATTTATGGGGCGCTTTTGGCGATACAAATCGACCTGCCACCCTAGCATCGTTCGACCGTTCACACCACTGCTATAGGCGCAAGCACGCCTGCACTCTTCACCATCGCGCAGCACCGCGGCATCAGAGCGGGCAACGGAGAGCAGCAGCTCACCGGCGCACGAAGCAGCACATGCAATGTTCTTCGATTGGGCGTTTGGAATCGGCGTGGATAGATGCTCTAGCATCGGGCTGTACCTCTGAGGCGAATTTCTGAGGATGCAGCCCGGATCGTATGCTGGATTTACGTTGGCGGTCCTTATTTTGCCGGACAGATCGGCGGACAGAGGGTACAGCAGTCGAGGGCCGGCGACAGCTTGGCGGTACCGACTGGCTGCTTTCCGGCGTGAGTGAGCGGCATAGCCGATCCGAATAGAATAACGAAGACTACGAGCAGGCGCGTGATTTTCACCTTGTATCTCCATGCCGCAGTGGCGGCTACGGGTGAGTGTACAACGTTGTCTGGCATTTTTGAGACCCTCATTTTCAAGTTGCAGGGTTTACCAAAACGAACATTGATAAATCAGCCTGTGAAACTTGAGCGGGTGGCTGGCGCAAATTCGTGACTTTACCCCACCTCTATCAATCGTCTTCCCCGGCCATAACACTTCGCCTCTCCACTGCCTGCACGCCTGCACTCTTCAGAGCATCGAGCAGCACTGCAATATCAGATCAACGCAGAGCAGCAGCTCACCGCCTCCCATCGAAAAAGACCGGTTCCGATTTATCACGCATTCACGCACTGTCAATGTTCACAGCAGCCGTGATCGCCTGGCGATGTTATGAACAAAGTATCAGGCGATATCCCAAGCTCCTTCCGACCCGAACGCCGCGTGCGATGACGGACCACATGGAGCAACGCTGCATCACCGCTCTCTACGGAGAATTTGCGTACAAGGTAACGCCGTGAATCGGAGACTACCATGCGCACGAAAGTTTTCTTGATCCCGGAACTGTGCATCTTTCTGCTGCTGGTCGTAAGCTGCAGCAGCTATAAAGCCAAGGAATCAAAAGATGCTTCCTCTCCCCAGCCCAGTGCAACTGCTTCACCGGACACTACGGCCTCGCAGCCTGCGGCACAAAGCAGCGCGCCCGCTGCGGCGTCTTCTGCGCCAAAGTCACAGGCGCACAAAGCAACTCCGCCCGCTGAATCTGCCGCTTCGACTGAATCTGCCGCTAAAGAGACGCCCACTGTTGCGCCTCCTACACCCACTCCAACTCCGTCGCCAGTGGTAATTCCGGCAGGAACTGATCTCAGAGTACGCACCACCTCGCCCATCACTACTGGCGAAAAAGCAACGCAGAAATTTGAGGCGTCGCTGGCTAAACCGATTATGGTGGGCAACACGGTTGTTGTTCCCAAAGGCGCGCTGGTTTCAGGCACCATACCGCAGGCACAATCCGCAGGACGCATTCAGGGTGGAGGCAATCTCACACTGATTTTGAATTCCATGACGGTTAAAGGAAAGACGTATCAAATCGCTACCAAACCTGTGTCGCTGGAGAGCAAGGGCCGAGGGAAGCGCAGTGCGTTGATGATCGGTGGCGGAGGCGGCGCAGGCGCGTTGATTGGTGGCCTTGCCGGCGGCGGTAAAGGAGCAGCTATCGGCGCGTTGGCTGGCGCTGGAGCAGGGACCGCGGGCGCAACTCTTACCGGAAAGCGCGACATAGTTATTCCCGCGGAAGCGTTTCTGAATTTCACCCTCAGCCAGCAGCTGGTCTTACCTTACGTTAAAGGTGGAGACGCAGGATCTGGAGATCAAGGCTCTTCCGGTTTGAAGGATCGATCACCGAGTGGGCAGTCTCCGCAAGATACAGAGCCGCAACCGCAACAATCACCGCCGGCGGCGCAAGGATCACCAACGCCTCATCAGCAGTCGCCGAACTAAGAACGTGGCCGCCGGCTTCACGTTTTGCCAGTTGAAAGCGCTTACGAGCGCAGCGATATTGAACAGAGAGCAAGGTGAGTGATGAAGCAACGTATGGCTCGATTGGTTCGCATGTTTTTCTGCATCAGCGTGGCTGCCCTGATCATGGCGCAAGCTCCGGCGCAGGATCTGGGCAGCCTGGGCAAGCAAGCCCAGGGCCTGGGCGGCATGGGAGATATCTCAGCCCTCACGCAGAAGCTGCATCTTAGTCCCGAACAACTGCAGCAAGTCATGCCGATCCTGCAAAAAGAATTTCCCAAGCTGCAGGCGATCAAAGGCAGTTCAAGCCTTACAGACGGCCAGAAAGTGTCGCAGACAAAAGCGGTGCAACATCAGTCTGATTCAAAACTGAAATCAATATTGTCGCCGCAGCAATTCGGGTCTTTGAAAAATTTCCGCGCAGAACAGTTGCAAGGGCTGCTTCAAGGAGCCATTCACTGAAAGCGCGTTAACTCGGGCCATGAAGATTGCCCCGCTCCCGGGCCCTCAGTCTTTAACATCGGGATCACTTGATTCCCTTGTATCGGGCAGGGCAAAGGAGTGAAGTATGAACCTCTGGTCAAGTCGTTTTCTCATGGTTGCGCTGCTTGCCGTTGTGGGCGCAAATCTTTCTTTCTCAAAAGATAAAAAGGCCGACAACTCAACCGGTGCGCCCGGCGAGGTCTACGTCCACGTGATGCCGGAGGAGGCCTACGTCTGGGTAGACGACAAGCCGTTGACCCACCGCAGCCATATCCTACATTTGCCGTCCGGCGACCACAAGATTGCCATTTACAACTATGGATATGAGCCCCAGGTGCATAACGTCTCTGTTGTTTCAGGCCAGTACCAGGAAGTAAATGCGGAGTTAAAACGCGTCAACTCCCAGGTTTCAGGTCCCTGGGGACGGATACAGATTGAACAAGCGCCCGGCAAAGCCCTGGTATTCCTGAATGGCACTGCGCCGGAGTTTTTCGTCGGACATGTGGACGAGATGAACAATGATTTATTGAATCCACAGCAGCTGATCGTCCCGGTGGGAACTCATCAAGTTCATATCCTGGCCAACAAGACGCTGGAGCAAATCTGGGCCGGCCCTGTCGACGTAAAAGAGAACGAGCGAGTCATTATCTATGCGCACAAAGAGTCCAACAAACAGCTTGTCTACAAGCATTGGCCGGAAGGCGCAAAGGTGAACGCTCTGGCGCGCTTTGAAGCAAGCACGGCTACGGCAAAAATCGCCGTGGCTCCGGTAACGGGCAAGATTGTGGCCGACCGCCAGGACATCAAGTGCAATGAGCCGGTCAAAGTGCATTGGGAATCAACCGACGCCGCACAGGCTACCGTAAAAGCCAATGACCAGCCTGTAGCCGATTCTGCGAATGGGGGAATAGACACCCAGCTGAAACAGACAACCAAGTATGAATTCCGCGCCGCCGGCCCGGGCGGGATTGTAACTTCAGACGCCACGGTGAATGTCGATCCCACTGTAAAAACATCCATCACGCCTGCCACGCCGGAGACTCGCTACGTAAAAGTAGGCGACAAGGTTGAAGAACAGGGATCCACTGACCTGAAATGGTCCGCCACAAATGCCAGCTCCGTAACCATTGATCCCGGAGGAACTGTCAGCGGGACCGACGGCACCCAGACGGTGCAGCCCTCGCCGCAGCGGACTAATCCCGGCCCGGTTGATGAAACCGTCACCTACAAAATCACCGCCACCAATGATTGTGGCGGATCAGATACAAGCACCGCCTCCGTTCACGTAACCGGATCGATTGGTCCTGAACTGGTGGCCGCCGCGGAGCCGCCTCCAGAGTTGCCGCAAACGGCATCGCCTCTGCCGCTGTTGGCGCTGTTGGGTCTTGGCTTCGCGGGAGCGGGCGCCATGCTCAGGAGAAAACGGATCGTGTAACGCACCATATGTTTTTACAAACCAGCCTCAGATGAGCGGATCGACACTCGGTCCGCTTTTTAGCGTGGCTTCATTCGGCTCGGTAGGATAGTTACTGCAAGCGAGATGCTGACTTGTCCAGAAGGAAGTTAGTATAGGTTTCGTTCTGGCCAGAAGCGCTGGTGTCCCTCAAAATGATGTATTTCTCGGTCCATGTTTGCACCAAAGATACGAATCTATCTTTATCGACGTTTTTGATTGCTCCTGCTAGAGTTGGTTTATCCTCTGGTTCCCTCAGGAGTTCTTCGAGCAAACTTGCGGTCTCACCCCACGTGAAGCGATCAAGTTTCTCATTCAAATGTTCCTTGGTGGCCCATTGTTCTATCTTACCGCGGAGCTTTTCAATCAGCTTTGTTTTTTCGTCCGCCGTCTTCTCGTTTGCCTCCATCGGTTTTAAATATTTCTTTCCCCTTGGACTCTCTCTGATAATGGCCTCCAGATTACGGAGCTTTTCGCCCCAGCTTGGCGGCGCAATCAACAAAAGCATGTCGAAGCGGCCTGGACGGGTAATTGCCTCATCAAAACCAGTGCGATGATTGGTCGCAACAAAAAATACGGAGCGGGCCTCGTCGTGCAATCCAGCCAGCTTCGGTAACATGCTTGTAGTTAGAAACTGCCGAGTCACGTCCAGTGGAACACTTCTACTTTGAACAAGCGCATCCATTTCGTCAAAGAAAATGACGGTTGAAGACAAGTCGAGCAGATCTTCGAAAATCTCGTTAGCGACAACATATATGTTGTCGAGTCCCTTTCTTAAGAAATCAGATGGACGAATTTCCACGCATGGCCAGCCGATTGCCTTTGCCAGCCGCCTGACAATATTAGTTTTGGCAGTTCCCGGCGGTCCAAACAGCAGGGCTGACCGCCGTCCTTCGATTTTCTCTCCGGCGCTAAGCTGCAGGAGAGGATCAAGGAAATTGCGCTCAAGAACGTCCTTCACAGTGTCATGGGACGACTGGATTTCAACATCGGCATTAGCGAGTTGCTGCCACGGCTTGGGCTCAGCCTCTACTGGTTTGCTTACTTTGTACTTCTCCAAAAGAGCATGTTCTATCGCGCTGGATATCGCCTTTTCAAGCTCATGAAGGAACCAGTGCACGGTCGCAGTTGCCCAAGATTCCGGTTTCCGCTCCAGGAGAGTCGTAATGCTGCCCCCTGAATTCCAGCCATAGTATTCCTTACCTGCTGTTTTGCACTGAAGACGATTGAGCACGCACCATTCGGCGGCTTTGCTCATCCCGCTGAATACGGGCTGTATCGCAAAGAGCTTGGTCGGATCCATTTCGCTAACCAGCGCCTCAAGCATTTCGAAGGTGAAGCAATAGTTAGCTCCCGCATTAAGGAAGTGAAACATGGGAAAGTACCTGGGCCAGATACCAGAATTGGTCTGATGCTTAAAGAGGAGTGAAATTGACTCGTAAATTGCCGTTTGAGAAGGGAAGAGTACCATGACTTCTTCGGCCATTCCCCTCTTCGCCATAATTTTCTGTAAGCGAGTGACGAGGCACGCCGCCATCGCCATCGATACAGGGTCCATTACGGCATCGTCATTTGAGGCAACATAGGCGAGTTGGCGGTTGAATTCGGATGTCGCCCACTTCGCTATAGTCTCCCAGCCGAGATCGTCAACGTGGAGTTGAAGAGAATCAATGCCATCGACGAACCAATATACGATGGGGGCTTTCGAAGGATAAGTCTTGGCTGATTTGGCCTTTTTAGGAGTCTCGATTCGAACACCAAAGGCGGATGTAAAATTGTTAGCTGCCTCATTCAGTGTTTTGGCTACTATTTGATCGAGTGTCTTGCCTTCGTGCTTTAGTTGAAGAGCGGTGCCAGGGGCGAGCTTTTTCTTTTTGGAGAGGAGTCCCGCGAGGCGCAATACAAGAGCCACTGTGAAGGCATTGTCTTTTTCCAGACCCTCGCTTTTCCACGGCGCCTTCATGATGCTTTCAAAGAGACGCATTGGCGACCTTACTTCATCAGTTGGTGGACACAGGGAATCGACTTCGCCCGCTGCTGTAAGAGCCATCAGAGCCGTGCAAGTGGTTGTGACGTGGAGTCTCGTGCTTAGGGGTGGAACGGTGCTAAAGGATCCATCCTCTTGCTGAAAACTTTTTAAATCTCGCTTAAGTTCGCGATAAATTTCACTGGCCCTCCGACGCAGCTCTCGCAAATCCTCAATGCGTTTATTGTGATCGATGGTAGGAGTTTGAGCTTTGGCAATCATTGAAGACGATCCAGCCTAAAAAGTAGATGTGGCAGAGTCAAATGCGTGAACGGGCTTGGTGCGTAGCTTTTCAGGAGCGAAGAACATTTCCTTGAGTGCTGGACCCGTGCCTAAGTACCTAGCCGGCGTACCGGTCTCTGCTTCAAGACGCGCGACAAAATCTTGGGCCTTGCTGTCCAGTTCACGCCAACTTTCGACACCCCGGTTTGCATAATTTAAATAATCAAGGCCAGTAATCGCCAAACTCGTCGGACGGTTCAGCGTAACCGCTGTTTTGGCCAAGTCCCAGTCGAAGCGAGCTACACGGCGCAGTTTGCCAGTAACCGTCGTATATTCCGTTACAGGATCCGGATAGCCACTCTCACGCTGTATTGTTTCCCAATCAATCTCATCGTTCATGTAACCTGCCTGCTTGCCCGCCACTCGGATCGGAAATGTTCTAAACACGACGACGATCTCGGTTACACAGCGAGGACTGATTCCCGCTTCACTTAGAAATCCTGCGGCAGTCGTATCGCGGGATGTGACATGGGGATAATGGGGAGAGTGGTAAAGCGACAGTCCGAAGCCCTGGGTACCTTCAATTAAAATCGCTTTCCCGCGATCCACAGCGCGGTTTACCTCGGCAGCCACATCTACAATCAACGGGCGTAGCCAAGAGCACGATTCAGCAGCCTCCCGGGCTAACCTCACATTACTTCCGCGGAGCGCGCGCCTTGCAACCGCAGCACCCACACCTGAAAGCGTAGAACTTATCCTCTCGCGAAGCTTCAGTTCGGCTTCCTGAGCGAGATCAACTTGTTCGATTATTACCGCGTTGCGATCAATGCCAACACGGCTTGGGTTCAAATGGAATCTTTCTAATTCCGATAGCAGTACTTCTAAATTGACCAGGGCTCCCGCAGGAATGAGTAGGCGTGTTTGCGGACGCACGAAACCAGTTGACAGCTGACGAAGTACCACATTGGTTCCGTCGGCACTGACAAACGAGTGACCAGAGTTCGGGCCGCCACATCGAACACATATATCTATCTCTTCGTTTAAAGTCACGAATGCCGATAGCTTACCCTTTCCTTCCGATCCGTATTGTCCGCCCACCACAACCCAAACTCCCATTGTGTTACGATCCTCGCTTAGCCTTCATGACACCAGGCGCACACCGGGAACCATGAGGAAGCATATTCTAATGGATAACTGTCTCAGGAAATGCATCCAGGCCACTCTTTTCCATTATCTCCGCTAACCTTTGGTAATTGAACTTCAGTGAGCGAGGAACGATCAAATAATCCTCTGCCGGCGTCCCGAGCGCGATGTATTCGTCAGCCAAGTAAAAAAGGCCGACGAGGGCTGAGGTGATCGCGTCCACTTCATCGTGAGCCACTTTTTCATGCAGGTACGGGCCTTGGATTCCGGCCCGATTCAAGCCCCATTTCAGCTCTGCCAGACTGCTGCCTTTGCGCGGGATACCAAGAATATCCTGTGCAGCACCCGGATAGCTCTCAATGACGTTTAAGCCCGCTGCGCGAAGTTGGGTAGCAAGATTCATTCCACGGAGGGTCAGGCCTTTCATGGTGGGCAGGAGACACCAGAACACGGAGATTCCCATACGCTTGAGAGCGAGCTCGCACTTGCGATATATAGGGACACCCTTCTTGCGCCGCCGCAGGTTCCAGCCCTCCGGAAGTGACAAAGGCGAATCGATTGAGACCAGATCAGGTTTTGCCTGGATCGTGGCTTCGATCAATTCTTTATCTGTACTCAGCAGCTTGGTTGAAGCCTGCGCGCCATCCATGAGCGCCCAGCCTGTAGCACGCTTTTCGCTGCCCGTGAGATCGATTCCAACGATGCGCGGCGGATGAGCGAGCGAGACGCGCGAAAGCAAATCCGTAACCGTGTCACCCGCCGGTTCGTTATTTGGCACTTGCCGCTCAATAGTTTGAGCAGGCACCGGCAGTTCCCCAACTCCGGAAAATAGCGAGGGACCCGCTTGCTGAAACATGGAAGATGCCTGCCTGGCGAGGCGATCATAGGTCATCTCCATGATAGCTTTCAGATGCACAACATCTTCAGTGTTGTACTGAATCAACTGATCAAGAGCGGCTTTTTCACCCCGCAGATATTTGGACCACAGAACAGTGGCTTCAAACCCGCCGATGTCCGCGACCTCGTCTGGGCGGGTGATTCCAAGCTTGTGCTCGACTTCTTTAAGACCACCCATCAAACCGAGACGCCGGGATGTCCAGCGCAGATCAATGTGAACGGGCGGCAGAACGAGATTTGGAAAAGCAAAGCGCAGGAAACGGAGATCAAAACCTGCTCCGTTGTACGTGACCACGACTGAATATTTTTTTAGTTCTTCCTGGAAATCCGGCAAATTGTGTCCGTCAACGTAAACGTTGTATTTACGGCCATCATAAAGCCCGACCATGGTGACGCTATCAAAAACAGACGACAATCCCGTCGTCTCAATGTCCAGATAGACGCATTGGTCTGAAAACTCAGGGAAAATGCGCCATGCCTCACCCAGCGTTGAAAGCCTCTGGAAAAAAGCGGCGTTTTTGTTCTTGATAGCTTCTCGTGAGCGCGGAATGTATTCGTCAAGTTTCTGCTGAAGCCTTACGCCAGCAAATCCAAAGCGCTTTTCGAAGCGGTCAGCATCGTCCCAGCAGTGAATGCCGTGCTCCCAGAGGCCTTGCTCTGTGTGCTTTCCGACCCCCGGAATGTGGATGAAGGTCTGTTGCAGCATCGTTTCCTCCGAACTTGATCGCTTCGATGCAAACTGCACCGTTGGCTGGGTAACGATCCTGACCACAAGATATTGGGGTGCTACGGCTCGCTCCCCACATTTAGCTGCATGGATGTTAACACAAAATGTGTGAAAATCACACATTATTTGTGTGTTAAACATAGATGAAGCGTGATGACTTCCAATCCCGGTCGGCTCCTATGCTCTGCTCGCATATGTCTAAGATGGGAATAGACCGACACGATTTAGCGGCCAAGCTTAATCGAACTCCAGAACACGTGCGGAAACTTGAATGCGGCGGCACTTTTGCAACGCCAGATTTGGAAGAGAAACTGGTGCTTATTTTGCAAATGACTCCAAAAGAGGCCGAGGCTTTCAAAAACGCTATCCGTTGGGATCGGTGGTATGAGAAATTTCATGAACCTCCTCCGCAAAGCGGACCGTCTTCCCCGATAGATGTGTATTGGGATCAGCTCACAAATGAGCAACGACAGGCAATGATTTGCATTGCAGAGTCTCTAGCTCGTTCAAATCGTGCAAAGCAAGCTGAGTAGCACCCTGTACTAAAAAGCATGTACCACGGTTAGGCAGAGGGTCGCAAAAGACATGTCCTCTTTCGCAATTGCAATAGGCGAAGAAAAAGGCTATAGTCTAGCAGCACCCAAGGGTGCCGAAAGCAACGATCTTTGAAAATTTGGCCAGTAGTGGCACTAGCAAACAGTGATCGGCAATAGCCCCAAGAGCATAGCCGAGACTGACTATGCCACACGTGTACCGCGCGACCCAAAGCCAATCTAACCCTAATCGGTGAAGTCTACGCCAATCTGGGATGAGGTGGGATGAATGGGGAGGGGAGGGAGAGGGGTGATCGGGACATCGGATGATCACCCCAAACGACGCAAAACCCACGCCAATCGCACCATAATCGCTGAAGTCTACGCCAATCTGGGATGATCTGGGATGATCCCGCTCAAACCTACGCCAATCTGGGATGACCCGGGGAGGGGGTGGGGGCCTGAATCGCTTGACCCACGGAATCTGATGATCCTGGCGAGCAACCCGGGTGCATTCCGCCACATCTCTCCCTCCTATCGCTCGTAGTAGCACTACGGGGGTGCTCACCGGCGGTTTCAACTTCCTTCCCTGAGGGGTACGTATGAAACTTCAAACGTGGTTTGGGTTCACTTTGGCGGCGCTGTTGTTGATCGTCTCCTCGGCAGTCGCCTCCACACCTTCCAGCGCAACTCTGAACGCGCCAGCAGCAGGACAAACCAGTTCAATCTCATGGTCAGGCGGGCCATTGAGCGGGGCCACGGCTGATCCCGCCGCGTGCACCAGCGTTAACTGCGATACTTTTGCGCTCACCGTCAATGTTCCGGCCACGTTTTATTCGTCCAACGCAGGTTACGCCGTTCACGTGAAAATTAATTGGGCCGGCAACACGAACGATTTTGACCTGAACGTGAATGACGCATCGGGCAACACGGTTTGCTCTTCCGGGCAGGGCCAGACCAATTTTGAAGATGCCGACTGCGGCCCGCTGCCCGCCGGATCTTATACGGTGCAGGTGGTGGGATTTACGGTGGTGAACGCCACATATACGGGATCGGCAACGGTTGCGCCTGAGCCGGCCATGTCTACCGGCCTCGCGCGATACAAAAAAAGCAACATGACGTTTAGCGCTCCTCAGGAATTAAAGCGGCCTGATAATTTCTTGAACTCCAGCGGCAATGTACTCTCGGCAGATCAGGATGTTGAGCCGCGCGTGGTGCATGATGCCCTGGGCAATCTTTATGTCGCCGCGATTGAAGGCGTGCCCGGCGGTATTGACGTATGGAAGTCAACCAACGGCGGCGCCAGCTTCAGCTATCTTGGCCAGCCGGACGGAGTGCAGATTGGCTCTGCTCTTGCCGGCGTGGATGGCGTCGGCCTGGGCGGCGGCGATGAAGACCTTGCCGTAAGTCCCGCGGGCGCTGTGTACGCAAGCTCTCTGTGGTTAGGTTCAGCCACGCAGAGCACGTCGTTCAACGGAGGAACCGTCTGGGTGTCAAACCCTGTCTCCAGCGATTTGCCGCTGGTTGATCGGCAGTGGATTGCGCCGCACGGCAACAACGAACTGTATCTCACCACTAAGCAGCTTGGCGCTGATCTTAACGGGACGGTTACGCTGTTCGTCGCCAAATCATTTGATAGCGGCCTTACCTTTACGCAGGTTTCTCCGGTTACGACTCCTGAAGCCGGTGTTCAGCCCGGAGATCAGGGCAACATCATTGTGGACCAGAACAATGGCAACGTGTACACCGTATTCATTGACGCGCATGGAAACATCGTTTGGCTGGCCCGCTCCACTGACGGCGGAGTTACCTGGATTCTCAAACAGGTTTTCGCCGCGCCTGCCGGCACAAACCTGGCCAATATTTTCCCGGTCGTGGCAATTGATAGCGCAAGCAATGTCTATGTCACGTTCTCTAACGGCACCAACGTGTTCATGGCAGCTTCAACTGATCAGGGCGCAACGTGGACTACTCCAGTGCGCGTCAATAACGGCGCGGGAACCAAGACTGCTATCGGCGCGTGGATCGCAGGAGGCGCGGCAGGAAGTGTGGACATCTCATGGTGGGGCACAACCGCCAGCAATCCCAACGATCCTACTGCGCAGTGGAATGTTTTCTCCGCACAGTCCCGCAACGCCACATCTGCGGTTCCAACCTTTAGCCAGACCACGGCCACTCCGGTCATTCACGTTGGCCCAATTTGCAATCAGGGACTGGCTTGCGCCAGCGGTACCCGCAACCTGGCTGAATACTTTGGCACCGATGTAGGCCTGAATGGCGAATCGCTCATTGTCTATCCCGACGACAAGAACACGTCGAGCCCGTCCGGCGCGGCCCGCACGTTCTTTGTGAAGCAAACAGGAGGGAGCACCATCAAGTAAACCGCCGTGTTGTGTTCGGCGGTTTGGGGGGAGAATTTCTCGGAGAAGTTCTCCCCGTTATTTTTGCGACGAGAACTTCTTGATTGGGGATTTAAAGCAGTTCTAGAGCGATAATCTTTTTTGGTTCGTCATCCCGAACTCCGTTAAGCGAAGCGCGCGTTTTCAACCGGGGCCCCCGACGCGCGTTTTATGCGCGATGGGGTGGTCATCAGCGCGCAAGTAGGAGTGAGGGACCTTTTGTTTCTCTTTGAACTTCACGGTATTTGTGAAATCGATATAGCATCAGCCACCGTCGCTCGCTCGATCACACCACGCGAATCAACGGCTTCCCTGCCGGAAGCACTTCGCCAATCTCCACCGCGGGCACACCTGCACTCTTCAGAGCATCGAGCAGCGCGGCGGAATCAGCGCGGGCAACGGAGAGCAGCAATCCGCCGGCGGTCTGCGGATCGAACAGAATGGTCCGGATTTCTGCCGGGACGCTCTCACCATAGCTGACCAGGCATTCCGCAAAGTCGCGGTTATTGTTGAGGCCTCCGGGGATGAAGCCGGCGCGCACGCAGTCCATGGCCCCGGCAAGCAGAGGAACGTTGGCGGAGTTAATGCGCACGGAAACACCGCTGCCTGCGGCCATCTCCCGCACATGGCCGATGAGGCCGAAGCCGGTAATGTCCGTGGCGGCGTGCACCGTGAACTTGCCCGACGCGGCAACTTCAGCGGCGCGGGCATTCAGCGTGGTCATCGATTGCGTGGCGGCGTCAATCCATTCCTGTTTGGCCTCACCGCGCTTGATGGCCGTGGAGATCACCCCGGTCCCCAGTCCCTTGGTAAGGATGAGCGCGTCCAGGATCTGCGCGTTGGAGTTGGCCCAGACTTTCTGCGGATCAATCATGCCGGTGACGGAGTAGCCAAACTTGATTTCAGGATCGCGCACGCTGTGGCCGCCGATCACTACGCATCCGGCTTCCATCATCTTTGAGAGGCCGCCGGCAAGGATCTGCTGCAGCACATCGAGATCGCCTTTATCAGGAAAGCAGACGATGGCCAGCGCGGACAAAGGGCGTCCGCCCATGGCGTAAACGTCGCTCAGCGAATTGGTGGCCGCGATCTGGCCAAAGGTGTATGGATCATCGACGATAGGCGTGAAGAAATCCACGGTCTGGACGAGCGCCTGCGTGCCGGAAATCTTGTACACTCCGGCGTCGTCGGCTGTGTCAAAGCCAACCAGCACGTTCGGGTCATTTTGCCGGGCTAATTTCCCAAGCACCGCGTCCAGCGCCGCCGGACTCAGCTTGCTTGCTCAACCCGCGGCTTTTACCTGCTCCGTGAGCCGGATTGTTTTTACTTCTGCCATCAGTTGATATTTTAAAGCATCGCGAACAAGCAGTTGGCAAATAGCAAATAGCAGCAAATAGCAATTAGCCAATTAGCAAATCGATTGACCACTGTGATGAGATTTTGCTTTTTCTCTGTGTTCCTTCGTGTCCTCTGTGGTAAAAGGTTTTGAAAATCAGTTCCGAAAATCCGCGTTCATCCGCGTGAATCAGTGGTAAGGTTTTGCAGTTGCTTTGGCTGATTGCTGAATGCTATCTGCTAATAAGCAATCGTGACAACCTTCACCGTTGGAACCTGGCCGTCCCAGTCGGTGGTCACGTGCTCCAGCGTGAGGCGGAAATCGCGTGTCTGCCCCGGAGCAAGCGGCGCGCGATCAATCAACCCGTAATCGACGTACGGAACGTTCGGCAGCAGAACAGTCACAGGCAACGTATCTTTCTGCGCAATCTCACCCAGAGAATTCTTGAAGATCACCTGCACGCTCGCGCCGGTAATTTTGCGGTCTGCGCCGTTGGCGATCTTGCCCTCGATGTAAGTCACCGATCCACCGGCAAAGTTTTCTGCTGTTGCCATATGCAGTCCGGAAACTTGCAGCTTGGCCAGGTTAGGATCGCCAGCAGAAGTGTTTGCAGGCTTTCCCGCGCGTGTAAGCAGCACCACGGCGAGAATCAGCACCACGACAAACACTACGCCCACGACCATTGGCACCCAGTTGCGGCTTTCGGTCTGCTCCGTAGGAGGAGAAAATACCGGCTCGTTTTCGGAATCGCCCATGGCGGAAATTCTAAACTTTATGTCGCCATGCTCCAAGTTGAGGCGATTGGCAGGCGTTTGAGCCTGCCGCCGAAATCCTGACCCTGAGCCAGCCGAAGGGGAAGGACCTCTGTCGGGCGGGATTGCACTATCGATCCACGGGGGTGGACCAGGCATTCATGCCTGCTGTAAGACAATTAAGAAATCGGCTTTAGCCGCTGAAGTAAAAAGCCTACTCGCCTGCTATCGTCATCCCATCAATCCGCAGCGTGGGTGCCGCGGTCGATCCGCGAAATTCCAGGTCATTGCCAATCTCAGAAATGTTATTCAGCATGTCCTTCAGATTGCCCGCAACGGTCACTTCTTCCACAGGATAACTAAGCTCGCCGTTTTCAATCCAAAGTCCGCTCACACCTCGGGAAAAATCGCCGGTCACCATATTCACGCCAAAGCCGAGAAACTGGAACACATACAGCCCCTGCTTGATGTCCCCAATAATCTGCTGCGGCGTACGATCACCTTGTTGCAGATAAAAGTTTCCACTGCCGATCCCCGGCGTTCCCGCCAATCCGCGTGAAGCATTGCCCGTCGTCTTCATGCCCAGTTTTTTCGCCGTATAAGTATTCAGCAGATAAGATTTCAGCACGCCATTTTCGATCACCACGGTTCGCCGCGTGGGAACGCCTTCGCCGTCAAATGGTTCTGTGCCAAATCCTCCAGGCATGGTGCCATCATCCACAACCGTAATGTTACTGGCCGCAATCTGCTCTCCCAGTTTGTTCACCAGGAACGACGATTGCCGATAAATCGCATCGCCATTCACAGCCTCAAAGATATTGTCCAGGACAGATTCTGCAACCGTGGGATCAAGTACGATTGGCACCTGCGTGGACGCAATCTTGCGTGAGCCCAACCGGCGCAACGTGCGGCGTGCTGCTTCACGTCCTACCGACTCAGGCGATTCCAGCTTTGCCAACGTTCGCGCCAATGCATACCACTGATCACGCTGCATGTTGCCGTTTTCGTCCTGCGCAATGGGCGCTGCAGAGACAGAGCAATATGAGCGGCGGAATTCGCCCACGAATCCATTCGAGTTGGCCAGCACTTTGTGACCAACTGCGGCATCGAACGATCCGCCATCAGAATTTTTCATCCGCGCATCGGCTTCCAGCGCAGCTCGCTCAGCCCGGCGCGCATACTCAATGCGCTCCTCTGGCGGAAGCGAGTACACATCGTCGTAATAAAGCTGAAGATCGCCCCGCAAAGACCCAAGTTGATCAGGCTCTGGAATTCCGGCATAAGCGTCTTCAGAGGTCACACGCGCCAGCTCAATCGCTCCGCTGATCAGTCGCTGGATTCCATCTGCTGAGAAGTCGCTGGAATATGTGCTCGCCGTGCGCCGTCCGAGAAACGTCCGCAAGCCAATGGCGCGCGATCCCGACTCTTTCAGCGTCTCCACTTCACCCATGCGCACAACGGTTGAGAACTCTGAGCCTTCGCGCACCACAGCTTCAGCCGCGGTTGCTCCGGCCTTCATGGCGCGTGAAACTACGCTCGCCGTCAGCTCACGCAGCTCTGTATCCACTTCAGTGATTGTTTGCGTATTTGTTGCCATTATCTTGCGGTGCCGCCCACGGTCATGCTGTCCAGCTTCAGCGTGGGAATGCCAACGCCCACCGGCACGGATTGTCCATCTTTGCCGCAAGTGCCAACGCCTTCGTCAAGCTCAAGATCGTTGCCCACCATTGAGACTTTCGTCAGCGCATCCGGACCGTTGCCAATCAGCGTGCAGTTTTTCAGCGGCGCGGTTACGTGGCCATTCTCAATCATGTAAGCCTCAGACGCTGAGAAGACAAACTTGCCGTTCGTAATGTCCACCTGTCCGCCGCCAAAATTCACCGCGTAAACGCCGCGTTTTACTGATCGAATAATATCTTCCGGAGAATCGTCGCCCGCCAGCATGTAGGTATTGGTCATGCGCGGCATGGGAATGTGCGCGTAACTTTCACGTCGACCATTGCCGGTGTCTGGCATGCCCATCAGCTTCGCGGAAAGCTTGTCGCTCAGATAGCCCTTCAGAATTCCTTTTTCGATCAACACAGTGTTCTGCGTCGGCGATCCTTCATCATCCACGTTGATTGATCCGCGCCGCGAAGGCAGCGTGCCGTTATCGACCACCGTGCATTTGTCTGACGCAACGCGCTTGCCCACCATCCCCGTGAAAGCCGATGTTCCTTTACGATTGAAATCCGCTTCCAGTCCGTGGCCAATCGCTTCGTGGAGCAGGATTCCCGGCCAGCCCGGCCCAAGTACAACTTCCATCTCGCCCGCGGGGGCTTCCACCGCGCCCAATTGAATAATGGCCTGCCGTGCCGCGTCCTGCGCAAAGTGCTCTGGAGTTTTGTCCGTCAGAAAGAAATCAATGCCTACGCGTCCGCCGCCGCCCGCTGCGCCTTTGGCGGAATTCTCGCCGGCTTTCGCAATTGTGCTCACCGTGAACCGCGCCATCGGCTGCACGTCAGTGGCAAATGTTCCGTCGGAGCCAATCACCAGGATCTGGCGAATCTCGTCAAAATAACCGCTGCGCACCTGAACAATTCGTGGATCATAAGCCCGCGCGGAGCGATCGGCGCGCATCACCAATTCAAGCTTCGCCGCGATATCGGCATCGGCGGAAGGCGACGCAACCGGATAAAGCTGATGATTTAGATTTTCCTTGAACCCTTCAATAGGACTCTTGGCCGGCCCGCGCGCAATCAACGCCGCGGTACGCGCTGCGCGCAGGATTTTTTCTGGCGCAAGATCGTCGGTATAGGCATAGCCTGTGCGTTCGCCGGCCAATACGCGCACACCGCATCCGGCGGAAATTCCCTGCGAAGCGGATTTCACAATCGACTCATCCACGGTGATTGAGGTGGACGTGAGGTATTCAAAGTACAAATCGGCATAATCGCCGCCCGCGGAAAGTGCCTCGCCCAGATAGCGCTGTAGATCGTTAGGAGTAATGCCAAACTTCTGAAAGAAAAGGTTTTGATTTTGTGTCATTGCTCTCTTATTGGATGTCCCGGAAGCCGGAAAAGGACCAGTCCTTACTCCTATTGTCGCACTTTTCCCCTCTGTCGACAGTAAGAGTAACGGCCCTTGGCAAAAATAGGCGGAAATCCATAAATTACTGGCTTTCAACACAGTTAACCCATAATTTTAGATACTTAGTTCCCATTGGCTCCCGTGGTACGATTTTTGGGCAGGAGCTGCCTTTATGCCGCAGTCTGAACATTCCCGGCTTCGCAAACTCTTTCGTCGGCTCATGGGGCGGCTCAGCCAGCGCGCCCGTAAGGAACCCGAGCCTCCCGTCGATCCTTACGCTTACGTTACGGCTCCAAAGAAACCCCGGCCATCCAATCGCAGCGGGGCGGCCGTGGCTGAGCTACCGGAAGACTGAGCTGCTGCGTCCAATGATTGCCGGACAAGGGCGCAAGCTTTTATATCTTTAAATTTTAGGATTTGCTGTTCCCACTTGCGGGGCGGGTGGAGCAGGTCTTTAGGGGCCCCCGGCAAGCCCTCTTTTGGCTTGCTGGGGCGGAGACCTGCGGTAAACCTGATAGACAACTTCGGCTTTAGTCGCTGAGGTACATCGCGTCATGCATAGACCATAAAAGCTTTGGCCTTGAGCCGGCTTAGTCAGGATTTCTCAACATGAAAAAATTCCTTCTTCTCTTCCCGATAGTTGCTGCCCTCGCCCACGCCCAGACTGCTCCTCCATCATCCAACGGCGCAAAGCCTACCCGCTACAGCTTCATCCTCGCGGGCAACAAAGCCGGGTATGAGAGCTCCACGCTCAATCCTGACAGAAGCCTGCAAATTCATTTTGAATTCAATGATCGCGGCCGCGGGCCCAACGTGAATGAAAAGATTCGCATTGGCAAAGACGGTATCCCCACTGAAATTGAAATTACCGGCGTTGACTACGTCAAAGCGCCTGTCGAGGAACGCTATTCTCTCAAGCAAGGTGTCGCCAGTTGGAAGAACCGGTCGGAAGAAGGCCAGAAGAAGATCAGCGGGAAAGCTTTTTATACCAGCATCTCTGGCGCGTCGGAGGAAACTGCGTTGCTGGCGCAGGCTCTGCTCGCCGCGCCTCAGCACAAACTGCCATTGCTCCCGGCGGGTGAAGCTTCCATTGAGAAACGCGGTGAACTCAAAATCACCGCCAACGGGCAGTCACAGACAGTAACTCAATATGCCATTGATGGTTTGGGTTTTAGTCCATTCCCATTCTGGCTGGATGCCGATGGCAAACTGTTTGCCTCGGTTTCAGCCTGGTCTTCCATCATTCAGGAAGGTTGGGAAAGCGCCGCTGCTGACCTGCTTAAAGCACAGGACAAGCTTGAGAACGAACGCTCCGCAAACCTGGCTCGCACTCTTGCTCGCAAACCAAAAGGCCCTCTTGTTTTCATTCATGCCAGCTTGTTCGATTCCGAATCCGCGCAAATGCTGCCGAACCGCACCGTTGTCATCGTCGGCAATAAGATCACTGCCGTAGGCGCTGACGGCCAGGTGCCGATCCCAAAAAACGCTGAGACGATTGATGCCTCCGGCAAAACGCTCATGCCCGGCCTCTGGGACATGCATGTTCACGTTGCGCCCGGCGATGGCCTTTTGCACATGGCTTGCGGGGTAACTTCTGTCCGCGATCTGGCCAACGACACAGACGCTTTGATGCAAATGCGCAGCCGTTTTGACGCCGGCACCGAGATTGGCCCGCGCGTGGTGATGGCCGGATTTATTGACGGTCGCGGCCCTTATCAAGGCCCGACAAAAGTTTTTGCCGATACAGAAGAGGAAGCCAAAACCGCAATCGATAATTACGCCAAGCTGGGCTACATCCAGATCAAAGTTTATAGCTCTCTCAAGCCTGAGTTGTTGCCTAAGATCGTCGAAATGGCGCACGCCCACGGCATGCGCGTGAGCGGCCACGTTCCGTCAGGAATGAACGCCGAACAATTTGTGCGTGACGGCGTGGATGAAATCCAGCACATGAATTTCATCTTTCTGGATTTCATGCCGCAGGTAAAAGACACACGCACACCGGCCAGATTTACTGAGGTTGCCGCGCACGGCGCTGAGATCGATCCTAAATCTGAACAGGTGCAGGCCTTCATTCAGCTCCTCAAAGAACACAAAATCGTTCTCGACCCCACGCTCAGCATCTTTGAAGGCATGTTTGACGATCGTCCCGGCAAGATGGCGCAGGGCTTTGCTCCCGTGGCCGACAACATGCCCGCGCAGGTGCGTCGCGGCTTTCTCTATGGCGGCCTGGAAGTTCCTGCGGGACAAGACCAGCGCTATCAGGATTCATTCCAGCGCATGCTGGATATGGCCAGGACTCTCTATGATGCCGGAATTCCTATCGTGGCCGGCACGGATTCTCTTGCCGGCTTTGCCCTGCATCGCGAGCTTGAGCTTTACGTAAAAGCCGGAATTCCCGCGCCCAAAGTTCTCCAGCTTGCCACTCTTGGAGCTGCGCGCGTGGTCAAACGTGACAGCGAACTCGGCTCAATCGCTCCGGGCAAACTCGCAGACGTGATCCTCCTCGACGGCGATCCCTCAACCCACATCAGCGACATTCGGCGCGTGAAAACCGTGGTGAAAGATGGAGTAGTCTTTCAGGTTTCTGATATTGATAAGGCGTTGGGCGTGATACCGATGAAATAAATTTGGTCCTATTCACTTAAATCGTCATCCCGACGCCCGTAAGCGAGCGCGCGCAGTCATCAGCGCGCGAGTAGGGCGGAGGGACCTTGTGTTTTTTCAAAAACCGGGACTGGCTTTTGTTCAAATAACCTGCCTGAACTAACGGCTAGTCGCAAGCCGGCAACAAATCCATCTCTGTTTCCGCGACAGGCACAGGCTCCGCTGCATTTCCGCTCAGCAGCTCTTCAAAGAACCGCTCCACACTGGCCAGGATGGCCGGCCCTGTATGCGCGTCATAACACGCGCGGCGCAGCGCGTTCCCTCCCGGAATTCCATGCGTGAACCACGCGACAAACTGCTTCATCTTGCCCGGCGAGCCGTGCATGGTTTCGTCCACCAGCATTTTGAAATACGTGCGGATCATCTGGTAGCGATCGGCTTCCGTCGGCTGATCGTAACGCCCGGTTTCCGCATGCTGACGAATCTGGCGGAAGATCCACGGATTCGACGCCGCCGTGCGGCCGATCATCACGCCGTCGCAGCCCGTCTGCGCCACCATGGCGATGGCATCTTCCGGCGTCCGGATATCGCCATTGCCCACCACGGGAATTTTCACCGCATCTTTTACCGCGGCAATCCACTCCCAGCGCGCATTGCCGCTGTATCCCTGCTCGCGCGTTCGGGCATGCAGCGCCACGCCGTTCAGTCCGCAGTCTTCAGCCATCTTCGCCAGCGGCACACAGACAATATTTTCGTCGTCCCAGCCCAGGCGGAATTTCACGGTAAAAGGAATCTTCACCGCCGCGCGCACCGACTCAAAAATCGTCTTGATCACCGGCAGGTCTTTCAGCAAACCTGAACCGCCATTGCACTTAACCACGCGCTTGGCCGGACATCCCAGGTTGAGATCGACCAGGTCAAAGCCCGCATCTTCCACGATCTTTGCCGACTCAGCCAGCGTGTATGGATCGCTGCCAAAAAGCTGTGCCGAAATCGGATGCTCGTCTTCGTAAAAAGTGAGATAGCGTTTGCGCTTGGATTCGCGCGTACGGAAAAGCCCGTCGGCCGAGGTAAACTCGGTCATCAGCAGCCCGCAGGCGCTTTTTTCAAAAACCGCTGAAGGTTTCTGCTCGTGACCACCGGGATTCTGCACCTGATGCAGCTCTGACTTGGCAACGTCGCGCTCAGCTTCTTCTGGTGGCGCCATTACGTCCTGCGCGCTGCGCACAAAACTAGCATTTCGTATAAACCGACGAAAGACCGTGTCCGTCACCCCCGCCATGGGAGCAAGGATCGTTGCCGGAGCAATGCTTACATTGCCGATCTGGAGAGTGTCCGGCACCTGCGCCCCTTGCGGTGCGACGGTGGCATTGGCCGGATTTTCCCAGAATTTCTTCATTTGCCTACAAGTTTACCCTCACCACGGAGACACTGAGGCACGGAGATAAAAGACGCAATAACGAAAGTGCATATCCGCGATTATTGACTAAACGCAAGCGGCGTTCCTAGCGTCTTGTAACGCTCCTGATTAGCAATCCCCGGTTTTCTCCGTGTCTCCGTGCCTCTGTGGTGAAAATTGGGTTTCGCCAAAAACAAAGCCTCCGCCGTGGCGGAGGCCTCAATCGGAACTTGCGGCCTTATTGCTTGGCCTCTGCGGTCTTCGCTGCCTGGGCCTTGCCGGCATCGGACTTCGCATATTTCCGGCGGAAGCGCTCAACGCGTCCGGCGGTGTCCACCAGCTTCTGCTTGCCGGTAAAGAACGGATGGCAATTCGAGCAGATTTCCAGGTTAATGGCGCCCTTGTGGGTTGACCGGGTTGTAAATGTGTTTCCGCATGCGCAGTGCACGCGCACTTCTTCATATTTGGGATGGATCGCTGCCTTCATTGCCTCTGATACCTTTCGCGGTAAAAGCCTTATTTTACCTGAAATTAGCTGATTTTGGCTAGATATGACGTCTTGCTTTGATGAAACTGGTGCGGCTAAAGATTCATCGCAGCAACTGTTCTGCGGGTACAGCCACTAGTCTTTCAGCCTGATAACTGGTGGTTCCATCACTCTGTGATCGTCACTCGCTTGGAACGCCCGTCGAACGCGATAATCCAGTTTCGCAGAATATCTCTGCCAATCAAACACGCATAGTGTCGCTCCTTTGCGAACACTGTCGAAACGATGGGCATTGGGTCTAATGGTCGCAGATCGGTACCAGGGAAGCTGATGGCGCCAGCATGTACACCACAGCGATGTGTCGCACCAATGGCTGTTATCTCGAATTCAGTGCTCGTCTGAAAGAGCTTGCAATAATTCGCAAACGTCTTGCTGATCACGGTGACGGATGCACCGGTATCCAGAAGTGCTCTCATTCGCAGAGGTGCAGGATATTCGAGGCCGATTGCCCGCCCGGCCTCGATAACATCGCGTGAGTTCATTACGATGACGTCGATGCATGGGCCGGGATCTGTCGGATCGAAAGGATCCCAATTAAGCTCAACGCGAGCCATGCTATGAGACAAAATATACAGGCTCGGTCTTCCACACCTGCTTTACGAGAAACTCCCGGCGCACACCAAATTTCTGCAGGCCAGCCTTGAAAGCGTCCGCATAATTCTTGAAGAAGCCCTCTGCGATAACGTCATCTTGGATTACGACATACTCGCCGGGGTGAGAACGAGACCACTCCTTACGGTGCTGTTCAAACACCGTGAGCTCTCGCGAGAAAAGGCCAGTCGTCGCCATCTGAATCCCTCCAAATCCGATAATAATGCGGTTTCCCTTGGTTTCCAGGACCCTGACTTGGCGTTATCAAGTTATTACACCGTAACGTAAAAATGCAACGATATAAGCGTGCAATTCGGTAGCGATTTTGATCCGTGAGCCCTAAGAGAGAGCAACTTGCATACCCGCCAACGAACTTCGTTTATCTCACTCCCTAGGAACGAGCCACCAGACGGTGCATAGGAAACCCTGCGCGACAAGAAAGACAAGCGCGCGATCACTATTAACATTCTCATTGAACCGACATGCGCAAGAAAAGCGCTGAAGAGCTCGCGACAGCGAAGCAGTCTTGTATCTGACCGTATGAACCGTGGAGCTTAAGCCGCCAGTAGCGTAAAATTGATTATTTAGCTTAGTCATTCAAGCCAGCCTAGGAGCCCTTGCCCTATGATCCGCAGTGACATCCTTCAGAAATTCCCAGACCTCTTCGGCGCCAAAAAGGTAAATGGCCGCGATGTCAACGTCCAGGAGACCATTACCACGCTCACCCGTGAGCTGCGTCCAGAGATTGCCGCCGCGTTGACCGCCCGCCGTCAGATTCTTGAGTCGCCCGCGCCCGTGCGTGAAAAATACGGCTGGCCCAAGTGGGAAGAGAAATTTGAAGATCCAATCAAAGGCGGAACGTGGACGTACCGCCAGATCGTGCAGGGGCTGATCGATAACTTTCTGGGACGTGAAACCGAGTGGCGCTGGCGGCTCAATGACGAAGTGCCCATCCCCAAAGACGCTCATCCTCTGAAGAATCCCGGCCTTGAGCTCACCGGCCCGTGGCATCCGCTGGATATGGCCTTCAACGCGCTCAACAGCCCGGCGCCCATGAACATGCCCGACTTTGAAGACGCCTCACCCACGCACTTCCTTCCCGATGGCACTCCCAGCAATGTGCCTGTCGGCGTTTTTGCGGCGCTGCACAATGCCAAAGAGATTTTTGCCGGCAGTTGGACCGGCAAGCCTTACGAAGTGGTGAAGAAAGGTAAAACGCGCGCTTACAACATCGCCAAGCCTCCAGCACAGTGGCCTACGCGCTTCGGCCGCCCGCCAGGATTGCATATTAACTACGACCACGTCACAGTCGACGGCCGTCCCGCACCCGCAACCATCGTCGTTGCCACACTATGGGCTTTCAACAATTACGACTCGCTCAAGAACGCGGGCAGCGGCGTTTATTTCTACATTCCCAAGCTGCAAACGCCAAAAGAAGCGCTGATCGTGGAAAAGATTCTCTCGCGGCTGGAAGGCATGATCAACATTCCCGCTGGCTCCATCAAGATCAAGATGCTGTATGAAGAAGGCAACGCCGGCCGCACGCTGCCCGCCATCGCGTGGACTCTGCGCCGCCGCCTGCTGGGCACCAACGTGGGCCGCTGGGACTATCTGGGCAGCCTGATCGAGATGTGGAAAGACGATCCCAAGGGCGTCTATCCTGATCCGCAATCCATCGGCATGGCCTCGCCCAACATGATTGCTTACCAGCGCTTCAACGCGCTCATGATGCTCATGGGCGGCATGAAGAATGGCGAACTGGAAAATGCCGCGCCTATCGGCGGCATGGCTGCGGTAATGATCTACCAGGCCAACGATCCCTACGGACGATCCCGCTACAACCCGCTGGCGTTGCGCGCCATGGTAATCGACAAGCTGCGTGAACGCATGCTCGGCCTCATCTTTGTCCCCGATGAGTCGCTGGCAAACAATCAGCAGCCAACACTCGATGACATCCTGGCTAAGCGCGTCAAAGGCCAACTGTATGACGTTTATCGCCAAAGCTGGGTCGCCAGCCCGGAAAAAGATTACGTCGCTGCGGGCAATGCGCCGCTACAGGCCAAGGTTGAGCAGCTTCAATCGATCATTGACGCGCCCAAAGACACGGTCAAAGTAAAAGAACAAGCGGTGCCCACCGCCACCAGCGGCCTGAGTGATGCCGAGCGTAGCGTGCTTGAGTCGCGCGGGCTTCTGAACCTGCAAGGCAAAATCACTCCGCAGGTCATCACCAAAGAATCACTCGACACGCCGGAAAAACTTCTCTCCGCCGAGCGCTGGGAAGCAATCTACGGAATTCCCAAGGGCGATATCACCATCGAACGCATTCAGCATGCGTTTTACATGGCCGCGAATTATGGCTTCCAGATCCTCAACGGCAACTTCGCCGCCGCCATTGACGATTACGAGCTCAAGCTGCGCTTCATGAATGACCTGGCCACGTATCGAATCGACGTCTCATGGCTCTGGACTCTGCTACGCCACCACGCCGTCATCACCAAAGATGGCTATCTCAAGCGTCCGGCGATGACTGAAGATGGCGTTGAGCCCGCCGAGAATGCCGATCATGTAAAAGCCGGAACGCGCTTCACCAAAGACCTGTTCGATAAATTGTGGAAGTATCACAATGAATGGACGCAGGCGTTCTTTGCCGAGCAGGACCGCCGCGGCGAACGTGGCCGCTTTGACCGCGAGAAAGCCACACTGATCATGGAAATGCTGATGAAGCAGCTGCCCTCGCCACGCTACATCCAGCACAGTGCGCGCGTGCTTTTCGTTGTCGGACAGGCCAATAAGCAGGAAGGCAAGCAGATGCTGGAAGCCATCTTTGATCTCACGCGAGAAGAGGCCGTTAAACGCGTCCAGGCTGGCGCCTTGAGTCCCGCAGCCCTCGCGGCACATGATTATGTGTTCGATATCTTCCCCGAGGGCGGAAAGCAGATTGCACCGTCCACAGGGAACGCGGCGGACTAAATATCGCACATTGTCATGCATTGCACGACGATTGCTTCTGATATGCGCGTAAATGAAAAGTGACGTCATCCCGAAGGCCGCAAACGAGAGCGCGTTTTCATCAGCGCGCGAGTAGGCCTGAGGGACCTTGTGTTTGGTTCTGAAACTAAGGCCCGCAGACAGTGCATCGCCTGTGTAAATCCTGTGCACAAGTAGAATTCTCTCTCTGCGGAAGCTCACCTTATCTGCGCGAATAGTGGTATTTTCTTTACAGAGAGATTCTCCTCGATCATGGCAACGCAGCATCAATCGCAGCCCGCAGAAGGTTGCCCCGTATGTGATGGCACTGGCTGGAAGCAAGTCGCTGTTCCCGGCAAAGCCAGCCGCATGACGCGCTGTGATTGCCGCATCTCCGCGCGCAACCAGCAACTCCTTGAAAAAGCCGGCATTCCCGCGCGCTATAAGAATTGTACCTTGGCCAATTTCAATCTTGAGTTGCATGAGATATCACTTTCAGTCAGGAACGCGCACCGTGACGCATTGCGCTTTGTGCAAGAATATCCGCTGGAAAAACAGGGAATGCTGCTCATCGGTTCTATCGGCGTAGGCAAAACGCATCTCGCAGTGGGAATGATTCAGGCTTTGATGCAGGATAAAGGCGTGCCCTGCCGTTTCTGCGACTATCGCGAGCTGCTCAAGGAAATTCAGAACTCTTACAATCCAGCGGTCCAAGCTACGGAGCTTGAGATCCTGCGTCCGATCCTTGAAGCTGAAGTGCTGGTGCTGGATGAACTGGGCGCAGTGAAATCTTCAGAATGGGTATGGGACACCGTCAGCTACATCCTGAACAGCCGCTATAACGATCAGAAGACCACCATCATCACTACGAATTTTCCTGATGGCCCCTCCGGCAAGGCTGAAAAAGAAATCTCCCGTCTAAAGAAGTCCCGCGAGGAAGAAGACGCCCGTTCTGCCTCGCGCGAGGAAACCCTGGGCGACCGCATTACGGACCGCATGCGCTCACGCCTGCATGACATGTGTCGCGTTCGTACCCTGAAAGGTCCTGACTTCAGGACACTCCACAAAACCAGAGCTTAAGCTGGCTCGCTTTCTGCCCTGCTGAATGACTGACCCTGGCTTTCACAAAAGTAAATCTCACACCGACGAGCACAGATGAGACGCATCACAAATTCAATATGATCTCTTTGTAAACTTTTTAATCCGTGTAAATCAGTGCTATCAGTGTAATCAGCGGTAAGGTTTTGCAGTTTGTGCAGGGCGACTGTCGCTTACTTCTTCTAAGAATATAAAGACCTATATTTATATAAATACAGTAGTAGTAACCGATGCCTGTGGAAGCTTCGGATATCGTCTAAACAAGCCATGGATATTGGCGATTTGCTGTACACAGGCTGTGAAGAAGAGGACTCGGGATCTGATGGCGGTGTGAGAAAAATCACGGACCGGACAAGTGCGCATTTGCTTTCCAACCAAATCCACAAGCCAGAACTGATCGACCAGAGGAAGCAGTGGAAATCACGATCAACACATCAACTCGGCCTGCAAAGACAGCCAGAAACTAACGATGCGTTTTCCGCAGCTCCAGGAATTCTGCTCTGGAAAACGTGTAAACAAAACTTCCTGCCATTTACATTCCTGATGCGCATCAGCATTGCCCTGTGCCAGACTGAATAGGTCAATGTAGTTTTGTGAGCAGGTCCTGACACATTGCTGACCCATTCCATTCCGTTCTCGCCTGATCATCCCGGGGACTTCTTCGCCCAATTCTCTGCGGCGCCGGCCGTATTCGCCCTGCGCGGCGCGGACGACTCAGCCGAGCCATATGTCAGCAAAACGGCCAATCTCAAAAAGCGCCTGCAGCGGTTGCTGGCCCCGCCGGAATCACAGTCCAAGCGCCTGAACATGCGCGAGCGCACCGCTACCATCGCGTATTCGCTTACCGGATCAGACTTTGAGTCCGTGCTGCTGCTCTATCAGACCTTGCGGCAGGAGTTTCCGGACACATACCAGAAGCGCTTGCGACTTCGCCCCGCGCCTGTGGTCCGGTTCAATCTGGAAAACGAATATCCACGAGCCTATGTCACCACGCGCATCGGCAAATTGGGTGGCCGATCTCTTTACTATGGCCCGTTCCGCTCACGGGCCGTGGCAGACAAGTTTCTCAACGATTCGCTAGACCTGTTCAAGATGCGGCGCTGCACCTTTGATCTGAATCCCGATCCCAGTTTTCCCGGCTGCGTTTATTCAGAGATGAAGATGTGCCTGGCGCCGTGCTTCAAGGGCTGTACCGACCAAGCTTATGCTGCTGAGGTCGCGCGAGTGCAGGAGTACTTTGATTCCGGCGGCCAGTCTCTGCTGCGCGAACTGGAGTCTGAACGTGAACGCCTTTCTGCTGATTTGGATTTTGAGGGCGCCGCGGCGCAGCACGCCAAAGTGGCAAAGATCAAAAGCATTCTCTCCGTGTGCGACGATATCTGCGGACGTCTTGATCGATTCGACGCGGTCATCATCCAGCCTTCAGCCGAATCGAAATTCATTGCGCTGTTTCGCTTCCATGGCGGCGAA
>Ga0105245_10000848_pt1 | contig 27707 bp, 18 predicted proteins | sample KBSM54metaG_FD_81523 | JGI IMG/M metagenome (GOLD analysis project Ga0105245, IMG submission 81523) | Miscanthus rhizosphere microbial communities from Kellogg Biological Station, Michigan, USA - KBS M5-4 metaG | ecosystem: Host-associated > Plants > Roots > Rhizosphere > Soil | place...
GAGCTTCGAAATGAATTCGGCTTTCGATCTGGCCAATCCAACCGCTCTATAGTTCGCAGCCACCCCAGTTGCGGATCTCAGGATTTGGTTGTTGATAATATTGGTTTCGCGCGTGCTCGGGATTGTCCGACACATCCTCATAATTCGTAGAGCAAAGTCCTTGGTCCTTCTTCGTAGTTCCTGATGCTTGTCTAAGCTCATGCGTCACCATTCACTTTTCCGATAACGGATTTTTGATTTCCCGATGTCCCGATTTTCCGATTTCCCGATGATTCACCCGATCTTTAAATTTTCGCGCAAAATTCCTATATCCTTATCTCCTCGCCCCGAAATGTTCACGAGGACAATCTCAGACTTCTTCATCTTTGGAGCTCGCTTAATGCACTCTGCCACGGCGTGGGACGACTCCAGCGCCGGAATGATTCCCTCAGTCCGTGCCAGCCGCGTACAAGCTTCCAGCGCTTCGGCATCGGACGCAGCCACGTATTCGGCGCGTTTTGAAGCTACCAGAGCAGCGTGTTCCGGCACAATCGAGGGATAATCCAGTCCGGCGGAAATGGAATGCGTGAGTCCAATCTGGCCATGTGCGTCCTGCAAGACGTAAGAGAACGTTCCCTGAAGCACCCCGGGCAATCCGCCGCGAAAACGAGCAGCATGCTCGCCCAGTTCATTTCCGCGACCGCCGGCCTCCACTCCGATAAGCTTTACTTTTTTGTCGTTCAGAAATTCGTGGAAGATTCCAATCGCGTTGGACCCGCCGCCCACGCAGGCGATAATTGCCGCTGGAAGTCTGCCTTCAGCCTTCAGGATTTGCGCGCGCGCTTCGCGGCCAATCACGGAATGAAAATCGCGCACCATGGTGGGATATGGATGAGCGCCTAAAACGCTTCCCAGCAGGTAATGCGTATCGCGGACGTTGGTGACCCAGTCACGCATTGCTTCATTGATTGCATCTTTCAAAGTGCGCGAGCCTGATTCAACGCCGCGCACTTCCGCACCCAGAAGCCGCATGCGGAAGACGTTCAATTCCTGCCGGCGCATGTCTTCTGTTCCCATATAGACAACGCATTGCAGACCAAACAGAGCACACACGGTGGCTGTAGCCACGCCATGCTGGCCGGCGCCGGTTTCCGCGATGATGCGCTTCTTGCCCATGCGAATGGCGAGCAATGCCTGCCCAAGGCAGTTATTGATTTTGTGCGCGCCGGTGTGCAGCAGGTCTTCGCGTTTGAGATAAATTTTCGCGCCGCCCAGTTCCTTCGTCAGCCTCGCCGCATGAAACAGGGCCGTTGGGCGTCCTGCATATTCTTTCAACAGGCGCTCAAATTCGGCGCGAAACTTCTTGTCGCGCTTCGCTTTGTCGTACTCGCGCTCCAATTGCTCCAGCGCGGCCATCAGCGTTTCAGGCACATAGCGACCGCCATAGAGCCCGAATCGTCCAGGTACTTCTTTCTGTTTTCTCAATGCGCTCGATCTCATATCTGTTCCGCCTTCCGCACCGCTGCAACAAACGCTTTAAGTTTTTCCGGATCTTTCCGTCCTGGTTCCCGCTCCACGCCGCTTACAACGTCCACGCCCCAGGGCGTGAAAGTTCGAATCGCGTCGCCAACATTCTCCGGGTTCAGTCCTCCGGCTACAACAAATTGGCCCTGCCGCTCGCCTAACTGCTTTCGCGCCGACTGCCAATCAAAACTCTTGCCGCTGCCGGCCCCGGAATCAAACAGCCACGTGTCAACTACGCCGGGTACAGCTGCAAAGCTGTCAAATCTACCCTCAAAACCTTCCCAGACAATGATCGTTTTGATTTTTCGCAAATTGTCTCGCCGGTCTTTCGGCAGATAACTGTAGACCTCGGGAGGGAATTCCCCTTCGCCGTGCATCTGTATTCCAGTGAGGTCCACCTCGCGAACTACATGGCGAATGCCCATTGCACCGGCATCCAGAAACACGCCAATCTTCTCAATGTTTGGGGGCAATTCTCTGATAATTTTTTGCGCGTTTTCCGGCAGGATCCTGCGCTTGCTGTCGGCAAAGATAAAGCCCAGAGCGTCCGCGCCGGCTTCAATCGAGCTGAGCGCATCTTCAAGAGAGGTAGTCCCGCAGATTTTTATCCAGGTACGCATGCAATTTTATTTTTGGGGAAAGCTGTTTCGGCTTCTTACTGGACTGTGCCACGCCAATTTGGAGAAGCCGATGCGGATGGCGAATACCATCCTGCATCCTGCAAGAGCTGTTGCAATTTCTGTCCGGGGTCTTCAGCGCGCATCAGGGCTTCACCAATCAGGAACGCCTGGTATCCGGCGGCATGCAGCTCGCGGATTTCCGCTCCATTATCAATTCCGCTTTCAGCCACGCGCAGCACGTGATTGGGAATGCTCTCTGCCAGATCGATCAGCGTATCCAGGCTGACCTGGAACGTCTTGAGATTGCGGCTATTCACGCCAATGATATCCGCTCCGCCTTCAATCGCGCGCTTCAGTTCCTCTTCGTCATGGACTTCACAAAGGGCATCCAGGTCCAGTGCACGAGCGTAATCCAGAAGCCTGCGGAAAGTAGCATCGTCCAGCGCCGCCATGATTAAAAGAATCGCGTCAGCATGGTGCGCGCGGGCTTCAGTAATCTGAAATTCATCGATAATAAAATCTTTGCGCAGGCAAGGAAGGCTCGTTGCCGCAGAGGCTTCCAACAGGTTCGCCAGCGATCCATGAAAGAATTCTTCATCGGTAAGCACGGACAACGCGGATGCTCCACCACGAGCAAGCTGGTTGGCCAGCGTTGCTACGGGAAATGTTCCGCGAATCGTCCCTTTTGAAGGAGAAGCTTTTTTCAGCTCTGCGATGACTGCGGGACCAATCTGAGACATGGCAGCCAGCCGCTTGCGAAAACCACGCGGTGTGTGCGCCGCAGCCGCCTTTTCCAAAGGACGCACCTGTGCCTGCTCTTTAGAGCGTTCAACGCGCTCACGTGTGGCGGCAAGAATCTGGTCCAGAGTGGTCATGGCAGCGGCAGATTCAAGTATAGGGCTTTGGCGGAAGAAACCGAAGGGGAAAAGCCGCCAAGGCACGCGAAAATCCGAAACGGGACAGCGATAAAGCTCAGGCCATTTCGAACTAAGGCGTTCCCTTGGCGGCGTAATGTCTGGTGAGTAAAAGCTTATAATTCGCCGCGTGCGTGGGACCGGTCTTCAATTACAATGCCGCCATTTTCCGTGGTGGCCCTCACCTGCGGGTTCGTTCCACCCATGCGGAATAGTTTGTGTCCGCTGTCCCATGTACGCTCACCTGCATCGCACGCATTGTCCTTGCAGATGATGGAAGTATGTTCTGAAGCCACGACTTCCAGCCCGCCATTAAATGTCTTTGGAACGGAAACCACCAAACCGCCATTGCGCGCATGGGCTTCCAGTCCTTTGCCTTCCCAGCGGTCAGCCAGAGCGAGTGATAGTCCACCATTTTCCACTTTGGCCGTCACATCTCCCCCGCAATCTTTTATGGAGATGCCGCCGTTCTGTGCTTCCGCAGTTAGTTTGCCCGTGCTGCGCCGGAATGAGATGCCGCCATTTTCAGCATGAGCTTCCGCCGTTCCCGTGAAGTTGGTCAATGAGACCCCGCCATTGTGGACACTGAGATTCAAGTCAGCATTTCTGGGAGCTTTGACCAGAAGCACTGTGCCCAGAGAGTGGTGATCCTCCTCCGGCGCATGGATGGAAATCTTGGATCCATTTATCTCCAGGTGCGTATCGGCCAGCAGCCTGCGCCCCTCATTCTCATCGTCGATAGCAATCTGCTTGCAGAGTTTAAGGCTGACTTCCGGCTTGTCCCACGTTGTGACCTGGATGCCGCCATTATGCTCTGCCGTGATGGTCAGCGGCTGGTTGGGAATAGTTTTGCTTTCTTCGTCGCGTACACTAGCGCGATACTCATCGTTGCCAACTCGCAGATGTTCGCGGCAATCGTCGCTCGCGGAGTCATCATTCATAGTGACGGTTGAACTATGCCGGTTGGCGTGCTCTCCAGCGCGAGCCAGAGCCACACACAATGGCAATGTAAGGCCCAAAACGATCAGCTTTTTCATTTGTCTACCTCGCAATTCGAGAGGTTAGACCGCAAACTTGAAACCCGGTTAGCTTAATTTTGAGTTAATGATAAAGGGAGGTGCACTTCATCCCAGATGTGTTGGTTGCGCAATTGAATCGGCTCGGCCGAAGTGCGCGCCGAGGGGAGAGGTCCTTCCCCTTCGGCAGGCTCAGGGTCAGGATTTCGACAGGAGGCTCGCGCCTCCTGAGCGCCCCAAGTTTGGAGCGAAGCGACAAAAGGAAAGATCAAGCTGTGATGAGCCCACGCGGCTTTACGTTTTTGCGGATGAACTCGGCAATGTCGTCCATCGGCGTGCCGGGATTGAAGATAGCGCTGACACCTGCTTTTTTCAGGAAATCAAAATCCTGCTCTGGAATGATGCCGCCGATCACGAACAGCACATCATCCATTTTGTTCTGCTTGAGCAGATCAGATACTCGCGGCACAATGGCGTTGTGTGCGCCGGAAAGAATGGAAAGACCAATCACGTCCACGTCTTCCTGCAACGCGGAGCTGACAATCATTTCCGGGGTCTGCCGAAGGCCGGTATAGATGACTTCCATGCCAGCGTCGCGCAGGGCGCGAGCAATCACCTTGGCGCCGCGATCATGGCCGTCCAGGCCCGGTTTGGCGACAAGCACACGGATTTTGCGGTCAGCAGCCATTGAACCTACGATTCTACCAAAAGGAGTTAACCACAAAGGACACGAAGGAGCACAAGGGGTTTTTAACGTCCCGAGCGCAGCGAGGGATCCCTATGGCAACGATGATCTATAAAATGAAATCGAACTCATAAGGAATCGGAATCAGATACGGGGAGTCCTTGGTTTTCCCATCGGAGTCCGTTCGGATGACCCAGCTATCTCCGCAAGCTCCAACCGTCAATATCGATCCCGATGTTCTTCCAAGACAATAGAGATCCCTCACTTCGCTCGGGATTTCAGAAGTCACTTTCTTCGTGTTCCTTTGTGTCCTTTGTGGTTTGGATTCTCGAGTGCCGGCAGTTCCAGGCTCCGCCACAGATACCACGCAGCATAGCTGCAATACGGGTGCCAGCCCTTGGCGATCTGCTCCACCTGTTTTGGCGTTGGCATCTTGCGCTTTCTATAAGCTCTTTGGATCGCCATGCGCACACCCCGGTCGCCGATGGGAAGCACGTTAGGCCGTCGCAATGAAAACAGCAGGAACATGTGTGCTGTCCACACGCCTACGCCTTTGATGTCGGTCAGCGACTCAATCACTTCTTCGTCGCTCATGGCAGGCAGCTTGGCAAAATCCACTTTTCCGCTGAGAGCGTGCTCTGCGAGATCACGTATGTAGCCGAGCTTTTGCCGCGACAGGCCAGCCCGCCTCATCTCTCCCACGCTCAAGTTCTGGATCGCTTCAGGCGTCAACGCGCCGCCGGCAGCTTCTTCAAGACGGCCATAGATCGTCCTTGCAGCCTTGGTGCTCAGCTGCTGGAACACAATGGCCCGCGCCAGCATTTCAAACGTGGGATCGCGATAGGCCATCTTGCATGGGCCCACACGGGCAATAATAGAGGCAAGGATTGCGTCGGACTTTTTGAGATGATCAAGGGCCTTTTTCATGGATGACCGTGATTTTAACCTAACCAGGCCTGCTCCCGCCGGTTCGACTGCAAGCTCGTTCAGTCCATGGCGGGCTCTCGTGCGTCACTGGCGGGAGAGCGTGCGTTACTTTGGCTGGTGGCGCTCTTTACGCGAGATGGCAAGTGCAACGTGGGATGCGATGCTTGAGCTGCTGCCATCGCGCCGCAAGGCCCGCTTTGGCGATCTGGATTATGACTGGGAGCATTCTGTCGACACCACGCGTTCGAGTGTAGGAGTTGGCACACAGTTCCTGGCCGGTATCATGGCGCGTCCTTACTTCGCCACAGAGCCCTGGCTGTTTCAGGAGATCATGCAGGCGATAGCACTCAGCATTCAGCAATCGGCACTCAGCCAGAGCGTGGGAGACTTCACGTTTATCGATCTGGGCTGCGGCAAAGGCCGGGTCCTGCTGATGGCTTCTGATTATCCGTTCCAGAAAATTGTGGGTGTGGAGTTCATGCCGGATCTAGTTGGTGCGGCGCAGAAAAATATCGCAGGCTATTCTTTCGCTCGGCAGCAATGCCGCCAAATCAAAGCCGTCTGTTTGGATGCGCGGGATTTCCATTTTCCGCCCGAGCCGCTGGTGGTCTACCTGTTCAATCCTTTTTCCGAATCCACATTCGCGCAGGTGCTGGAGAACTTGCGGCACTCAGTTGAACAAACGCCGCGGTCGATTTACATCGCGTATCGATTCACAGAGTTTGAGAACTTGCTGGCACAAGAACCATGGCTGGAGAAGATTGCAGGGACGGAGCGGTGGGCGGTGTATGGGAATCGCCGGGATCGCGCGTGATCATCACCTAATCGGAAAACCAGAAGAGGCTTACCGCGGATTTGCGCGGATGCTCGCGGATCAAAGTAAAACCTTTACCAGAGCAGGATGAATCGAGGATCAAGACAGATATCACCACTAACGAACACGTATGACACACTGGTTCAACAATTTAAAAAATCTTCGCATCCAGTGTTGAAGGGTTTCCGATCACGGAGATCACGTGCGATGTCGGCAATCTACGTAATGCTGACCTCTTCATACGTCCCATAAACTTCGCGCAGGGCCTGGCAGATTTCGCCCACTGTAGCATAGGCGCGGACGCAATCGATAATGAAGGGCATGGTGTTGGCGTCGCTGATGCGGCCATCGGAGCGTACGACTGGCTCCTGGGCGGCGGCTTTCTTCAGGGCATCGAGTGTGCGGTGGACATCGTCATTGTTGCGGCGGGCACGCAGGGCTTTCAGCTTGGCTGTCTGGTGGCGGGCAACGGATTCGTCGATGTACAGCGTGTCCATCTGCTTTTCTTCGACCGCAAAATCGTTCACACCAACCACGATCTTCTCTTTGGCTTCAACCGCGCGCTGATACTGATAAGACGCTTCAGCAATTTCCTTCTGCGGAAAGCCATTCTCAATGGCCTTGACCATGCCGCCCATGGCATCAAGGCGCTCAAAGTAGTCGAACGCGCCTTTTTCCATATCGAGCGTGAGCTTTTCCAGGAAGTAAGAGCCTGCCAGCGGGTCGACCGTCTGGGCCACGCCGGATTCATAGGCAATGATCTGCTGCGTGCGCAGCGCGATCCGTGCGGCTTCCTGCGTGGGCAGCGCCAGCGCTTCATCGTACGAGTCGGTATGGAGAGACTGCGTGCCGCCCAGCACTGCTGCCAGTCCCTGTAACGCCACGCGGGCAATGTTGTTAAGAGGCTGCTGCGCTGTGAGCGACACTCCGGCGGTCTGCGTGTGGAAGCGCATCAGCCAGGTGCGTTCCTGCTTGGCGCCAAAGCGGTCTTTCATCAGCCGATACCAGATCTTGCGCGCGGCGCGGAACTTGGCGATCTCTTCAAAGAAGTCACTGTGCGAATTGAAGAAATAGCTCAGCCGAGGACCGAAGTCGTCCACATCCAGTCCGCGACGGCGCGCCCATTCGACGTACTCCACGCCGTCATAGATGGTGAAGGCCAATTCCTGAAGAGCGGTCGATCCGGCTTCGCGGATGTGATATCCGCTAATTGAGATCGTATTGAACCTGGGCGTGAATTTGGCACCGAATTCAAATGTATCGATCACCAGGCGCATCGACGGCGCAGGCGGATAGATGTATTCCTTCTGCGCAATGTATTCCTTCAGGATGTCATTCTGGAGCGTACCGGAAACCTTCTTCCAGTCGGCGCCCTGCTTTTCTGCCACCACCAGATACATGGCCCACAAAACAGACGCCGGTGAATTGATCGTCATGGAGACGGTGGTCTTTTCCAAATCGATTCCGTTGAAGAGGATTTCCATGTCTTCAAGCGAGTCAATCGCGACGCCGCACTTGCCGACTTCACCTTCGCTTGCGGCATGGTCGGAGTCATAACCCATCAGCGTGGGTAGATCGAATGCGACAGACAGGCCGCCGCCGCCGCTGGCCATCAGATACTTGTAACGTTCGTTTGTCTCTTCCGGTGAGGCGAAGCCGGAAAACTGGCGCATGGTCCATAGCCTGCCGCGATAGCCGCTGGAATGAATGCCGCGCGTGTACGGGGCCTGGCCGGGATAGCCGAGATATTTCTCGTAGTTCCAGTCCTCAGGCAGATCGGCCTGGGTATAAAGCCGGCGGATGGGCACACCGCTGATGGTGGTGAACTGGGCATGGCCGCTTTCATCCAGATTGACGCCCGTGGGAGCGCCAATCGGCTTTTCCGGCGATTTCTCCAGCGTCTTGGCGAGCGTAGTCCCAGCCCAGCGCTTTTCCGAGTCAGACGGGTGGCGGCCTTCAAATACGTCCGCAATGGGGCTTTCCGCAATGCCGCTTGGGTCTTTCTTCTTGTTGTGATCTGCCATAGAGGATTCCTGCTCCATCATAGAAGATGCGCAAAAGGCAGGGCAAGGAGCGAAAGATTACGTCAGTTTATGGGACGTAGGAGCGCAGCGGCCAATTGGACCTGTTTCATCCAAAAAAACTGGCAGCCTTGCTGGCTGCCAGTTGAATTTAGATTATCGCCGTTCCGGCTCAGTTCACTTTTTTCAGCACAGCCATGTTCTTTTCGTCCAGGTTGATCTGGCTGAAAAATTTCTTGAGTTCATCGACGTGCTCCAGGGGGACCTCGCTGGCCGTCTGCTTGTATTCACGCGTATATTTCAGCACGCCCTCACCACTCTCAGTCTTGCTGACGTACTCGGCAAACGGGAAGGTAACTTTGGCCGGATCGGGCAACTCGTCGACCTTGAAGCCTTCCGGCAGCGAGATCTCCACGGTGTCGCGATCGAGGAAAGGCCCACGGAACTCATAGGCGTAGTGCCGGGGCTTGTTGGCGTCCCACGGCCCAGCCAATTCGCCGAGCACGCGCGGGCGCACCAGCAGCATGGAGCCTGCGTTCTTGGCGTAATGCGCCGCGCTGAAGTTGAATTTGATAATCAGATCCTGGTCGATGTCGTCGGCGTTGAGCAGCTCGTATTTATCGAGCTGAAAATTGCCAAGCGAATTCGCGACCAGCCGCTCAATGATCTTCTTGCGGTCGTTTTCGGTTTCGTGCTGGAAAAATGCGCGGCCGATCATGGCGTTGAAGCCGGTATAGCGCTCTTCGATTTCGCCTTGCAAGGTACCGTCGGGCAGGAGTTTCAGTTTGGCCGCGCGCCGTATTCCATTAGCTTCCGGGGTGCTCAGCGGCAACGGGATCAGCTCTCCGCCCTGATCTCCCACCAGCAGGCCATAATTGGCTTGCTCGTAAGAGGGAATCTGGCCAAACGGAACGAATTCATTCGTGGGATCAAAGATCAGGAGCCGCCCCAGCTTAGGGTGCTGAAACAGGCCGGGCATACCCTTGGAATAACTGGCTTCGGGAAGCGAAATGGCTATGATCATGTGATTGAAGTAAGCCATGGGTGGGCTCTTCTCATTAACGATGCCACGCTCCGTGTTGACCAGCACGTAATAAGACTTCACTCCGATCTGCGTAAGCATGGAACTCAGGACGGTAGCCTTGTCTTTGCAATCGCCATACCGATGCGTGAAGATGTCAGTTGCATTGTGCGGACGCCAGCCACCCTTGCCGATGCTGATTTCCACATAGCGGACATCGTGCTGCGCAAATTGCGCAAGAGACTTGATGCGCTCCAGCAAGGGAAGGTTCGCGGGCGCGAGTTCCTGGACCTTTTGCTGCAGGCCGGGATTGACATCTCGTACGCCAGTTGCGAGCTGGGTATACCACGACCCGAACTCGGCCCAATCGCGGTAACTCTTGGCCGGGTCTTTGTCACTCAGGAAGGTAAAAACGACGAGTCCTCCCAATGCCTCAGCGGGCGGACGGCGCGGCTCATTTTCGATCCGCGGCACGTTGGTAACCTGCCAGTGGAGTGCGCCATTCTCTTCCGTGGCTTTTTCTTCCTTGTGATTCTGCCAGTCTGCCTTCACTCGCCACCCCGCGGCGAGGTGCAACTCATAATGCGACCGTTCCACCGGATCAGATTCCTGAAAGTCCCAAAAGTCCTGAAATTTATAAGGATGCTCCAGCGTTTCGTACTCGAAACCAACCACTGTGCCTACTTCCGCTCCAGCCACCTTGACCGCCTTTTCCTTGATGTCAGAATAGACTTCATAAGTGGTGGCGTTACGCTCCATGATGTCGGAGTTTTTGGTTTCGTACTCCTGGCCTTTGCTGGTGATACTCCACCCGCGCAGGTAGTTCACCTTAGTAAAGCTGTTATAGCCCAATTCCATGAGCGAAGCCTGGTTTCTGCCTTCCGGGCGCAGGATTCGCAGGACCCGTCGTCCTCGGCGCACGATATCACCGTTGTCTTTTACCGTAGTGACGTTGTCATCCAGCAGCACAACTGCATTTACGTCATCCGCATAGGTCTTTGCGGGCTGTCTAGACAACGAACGCAACCATTCCGGGACCTCAGCCTGGACAAAGCCGTTCGAGAATGAAAAGAGAGCAAAGAAAAATGCTGCGCTAATTGCCTTTTTGAGCACTGGTGCTACCTCCTACGTGCAATACAGCCTGCTGTTCGTCGCCGGCCTGGACTTTACCAAAGAACGATTTCAATTCTGAATATTTCTCCACGGGGAAAAAAATCCCGTTGAAGGCGAGCTGCCGTTGGCTGACAAATTTAATGCCGTCAAAATTGCTGACATTCTGGTACCGGGCAAAAGGCAGCTGAGCATCTTCCTTCTGCGGAATGCTTTCCGGAGTGAATCCCGCTGGAACCTGCAAGCTGACAGTATCGTTTTCGGTGAAAGGATAGGGAAAGTATAGAGGGTATTTGCGCTGGGCATGCGCAAAAGCCCGGTTTTCTTTCGACTGAAATAGAAAGGCCGGGATCAGGAGCCGCTTGCCGGCCAGACTGGCGTAGTTCGGCACTTCCACATTAAAGCTCGCCACCAACGGAGCATCACCGTCTTCCCATCCCTGGGCCGCGTCCATCTTCACCACCGAGCCGGTGGGGAGCCACTGCTTAACTTCATCTTCCAGGTCTTTCTTGCGCCCGGCTTCATCGCGATCAATTGCGTCCAGGCGGTGCTCCAGAGCTTCCGCGCCCGTGAATTGAAGGACGACATTGCCTCTCAGGGTGCCATCTTCGCCCAGCGTCATATTCCCATTTCGCTTGGTGACCGATTTGTCATAGCCCATGGAAGGCGCCTTGATGAATGTGCCGCCCTTGCGATCGAGCTTCAGCGCATCAATCTCGGTATGGTTCCAGCGGACGAAGCCATACGGGCAAAAACGCGTGCCCGGCTCCAGATACATGCTCTTGCCGTTGAGATTGACGGCAGCAAATACACTGTCAATCTGACGCTGTGAGGTCCACTCGCGGACAAAGAACCGGCGTCTGCGGTCGGGCACCATCACCGGAGAAGCGTCAAAGCCGGCGGAACGGGCCATGGCGACAAAGAGAAGAGTGAGGTCTTCGAAAGTACCGTAGCCATGCGCCAGGACATCTCCAACATTGTTGTTTCTCTGGATGTGCTCCGCCTTCCGTTCTTCAATGGTACGGGACCGCTCGAAAGTCAGATTGCGCATTTGCTGCACGCGCTCATAGATTTTGCGCAGCTTCGTGCCGGGCTCGGTCTCGCTACCAATGGCCTTCAGGGCAGCTTCTTTCACACCTTTATCCGCCGCCATATATTTTTCGTACACTTCGTAATACAGCTTTCCTAAGTCAAGCCATTCCTTGTCGACGTCCACTTTCCCTACGCGGCCAGTAAAGAAAATGACACTAGGCTTGAAATTGTTCTCCGGCGGCATGAATTCTTCAGATTCAAACGGCGGAACATTGGTCAACTCCAGGCCTCTGTCGGCGCCGTTCTCACGCAGTTTTTCCTTGAAGTCTTTCATGTTGAGCATGATCTGGCTGAGGCGCTCGCCGCCGGAATCAAAACTGGGCCGAGTGGGGCTTTGGTAGCGCTGTCCCGTATCGGGTTGATAGTAGAGGCTCTCTTTCACGGTGAAGAGTTCGTTCTGGATATCCCACGCATCGCGCACAGGAATCTTGAGATCGATAAGAACAGGTATGTTCAGGGTGGCGCGGTACTTGTATTCGATAATGCTGCCTACACTCACCTCCGGCATACTGAAGGCTTTAGCGGCAAATTTGATCCCCCTGCCCTTGAACACCACCTTCTCAAAGACCTTGCCGTTGAAATCCACGATGGAACCGTCCGGCTTGATGGTGCGCGCCTTGAGATCGCTGATCTGCTCTACAAAGTCCCCGAACGTAAGAATGGGGACCTCGACATCCGCGTAGCTATTGCCACCGGCAATCGCCTTTTCATTCAGGATCTTAATGCGCTCGTAAAAAAAACAAGAGGCTGTGTTGTCATTGATGTACTGCGCATGGTAAAGCCTTACTGCTGAAGCGCCTTTGTTTCCGGGAACCTCTTTATACTGCAAGTCCTGCGGCGTCACTGGAAGCCAGTCTTCTTTTTGCGCAAAAGAAGCAAGGGAGACAACAAAACAAAGAACCAGCAAACAAGAGCGCACAATTCGCATCATGGAAACCTCAATCAAAGTGAATGCCACGCCGCAAACGGGCCGTGGTACAAGGGGGAAGTAGAGATATACACGAAAACGCGAGGTTTGACCAGAGTTCCTCATCAGCCTAGTAGGAAGTTGTTTTAAACCTAAGGTCTATACACTTGATATTGCTGCGGTTAGTTAGGATGGGTTGGCATTCCAGCTCCCGCGTTTGTAACGCTCGCGAGCACTGCCTGTTGTTCATCGCCGACCTGGACCTTGCCGAAAAAAGTTTTCATTTCAGGATATTGCTCCTGGCGAAAGAAGATTCCGTTCACTTGCAGTACCCGTTGCGTAATTAATTGTTTCCCATCAAACTGCGACACATTCTGATAAGCGGCATAGGGCAAGCGGGCGGTTTGCTGTTGCGGGGTATTTTCCAGCGTGTATCCGGCGGGGAGAGTGATGCTTACCTTATCCACCTCACCAAATGCGTATGCGAAATACACGGGGTATTTTCGATCCACATGCTTGAAAGCGTCCATTTGCCGGGCTTGAAAGAAATAGGCCGGAACCAACAGCCGTTTACCTGCCACCGAAGCATATCCCGGTATACTTACCGTGAAAATTGCGGTCAGCGGACCATCGCTGGTTTCCCAGCCTTCCGACTTCGTCAGCTGCATCACGGCACCGGGAGGAAGCCAGCGCTGCAACTCATCTTCCAGGGATTTCTTTTTGCCCGCTTCATCTGCCTGGAATTCAACCAACCGGTGCTCCAGAGCATCACCGCCTTCAAATCTTACGGTGATCGTTCCGGTCAGATTGCCGTCTCCATCCAGCGCCACCTCTGCGTTCCGCCGGGTGGTGGCCTTGTCATAGGGAGCTGACGGGGCCATTACAAAAATCCCGCCCTTTTTGTCTAGTTTGATCCCCTGGGTTGAAGTACGAATCCACCGGAGATATCCATAAGGGCAAAATCTGGTGCCTGGATCAAGATAGATATCCTTGCCGGCAAGGTTGACAAGGGCAATTTCAGTTTCCAGTTGCTCCCGGGAAAGAAGCCCTTTGTCAAAAAACTTATTCCTGCGGTCGCTCATACGTACGATAGAAGCTTCAAAGCCTGCCGCACGGGCCAACCCAACGAATAACCGCGTGATATCCTCACGATCGCCGACGCCCCGAGCAAGAACATCACCGGCATTCTGGTCCAGCTTGATATTTTCTTTCTTTAATTCCACTTCGGTGCGCTCGCGTTCATAGGTCAGGTTCCTGACCTGCTGTGCCCGGGCGTAAAGCTTCCGCAGTTTCTGCTCGGGATCACTTTCATTTCCGATGGCCTCAGCGGCGGCCTGACTGATCTCCTTACGATTTCCAATAAAATGTTCAACCTCGTCGTTCCATCGTCGTCCCGCATTCAGCCAGAATTTTTCTGTGGAGATTCCAGGGGTAACATAAAAAAATCGCACCTGCGGCTTGAGATCTTCTTCCGGAGGCATATAGCCCTCCGATTCGAAGGCCGGCATGTTCTCAACCTCCAGCTCATAGCCTCCACTTTTTTTGACGGGCTTGATATCGTTCGGCATGTGCGAATAGATGGTTGCCACCTGAAACCCATACTCAAAGCCATACAGTCCGCCGGAATGTGGCTGCAAACGAAAACTTTCCTTCACCGTGTACAGTTCATGCTGGATGGTCCAGGAGTTGTCCGTTCTGATCCCAGGCCACTCTACTTTGTATTTGTATTCAATGATGCTGCCTACGTTGACCTCCGGCATGGTGAATGCTTTGGCCAGAACTGCTACGCCCCGCGCTTTGATTACAGTTTTTTCGTAAGGCTTGCCGGCAAATTCCACGATCCTGCCATCCGGTTGTATGGTACGAGCCTTTAAGCCGGAAAACGATTCCCCTGGCAGTATGATCACCTCCACGTCAGCATGCGCTTTCCCCTTGTCATTCAATATTTTTATCCGATGGTAGAAGAATTCGGCAGTCTTGTCCTGATCATCGATGAAATTAGCGTAGTAAAGCTGAACGGCGTCCGCCCCGGGATTGCCCGGGACCTGTTTCATCTCCAGATCGTGCTGGGTGATGGGTTGCCAGTCCTCTTTTTGCGCCTGCGCGGGCGCAATGAAAACGGCCAACAGAGCAACTGAAAACAATAACCGGACAGGATTCACGACAAGCACCTCAGCACTGTTTAAGGGGGGATTTGTTTGCAGACTATATAACAAGAAACGTAACTTGACCAGAGTCTCTGACTGCCCTTTTTGTTCGGCTGGAACCGTACATGGTTTCAGAATATTTCTACGGCCAATTTTTGATAATCGGCTTTCTTATTCCTCGCGCCGCAAGACGGCGTGGCCTTCATCTCCCTTTTGGACGACGCTGAAAAAATTTTTAAGCTCCTCATACTTTTCCGGGGGTAGCTCGGTTTGCTTGAAATCCAACGCGCGCTCGGTGATTAGCGCATGGTCCTTTAATTGTGAAGAGATTTCAAATCCTGCATAGGCAAGATTTATCTTGCGCCGATAAGGAGGTTCTTCCACCGCGTATCCGGCGGGCAGCGCCACGGCCAGTTCATCGACTTCAGTAAAGGGAAAAGGAAAGGTGATTGGATAACGGCGGAATTGACTGGTAAACATATTCTTCTGGAGAGTTCGAAAGAAAAATGCGGGCAACAATACGCGTTTCCCAGTCACGGACGCGAAGCCTGAAACTTCAACCTTAAACCGCGCAACCAACGGATCGTCGATTGAGTCCCATCCTCTGGATTCCTGTAACTTAACCACCGCCGCCTGGGGAAACCATCCCTTTACTTCATCCTCCAGGCTCTTGCGACGTCCGGCTTCGTCCTGGTTCAGGCCTTCCAGCCGGTGTTCGAGTGCATCTTCTCCTTTGAACTCTACAGAGATTTCCCCGCTCAAGTTTCCACCGGTATCTAATGTAACGTGGGCCATCCGGCGCAATACTGAAATTTGGGCCTGCGGAGTGGTAACGAAACCTCCATTGGTGTTCCCATATTTCAGCGCGGTGACGCCGCTGTGGCGCCATCGCAGAAGACCAAACGGGCAAAATCTGGTTCCCGGATCGAGAACGGAATCCTTCCCAGCGAAACTGACCATGACCGCGCTGGCGTCAAGCTGTCCTGGCCAGAGAATGATCCTGTTAAAAGAACGTTCCTTTCGATCAGATACACCAAGCAGATTGGCTTCAAAACCAGCAGCCCGCGCCATTGCCGTAAACGTGGCATTGACCTCCCACGCTGTAGCGTATCCGCGTTGCAAAACTTCCTGAGCGCTCGAATTACGTTTGAGATGCTCTTCTTTCTTCTCCTGATCTGTCCGCGCCCGCTCGAACGTAAGATTCCGGATTTGCTGCGCGCGCGTGTACAGCCTGCGCAATTTCTTTTCAGGATCAGTTTCACCGCTTATGGCCTGCGCGGCCGCATCGTGAATTTCGCGCGAGTTGCCGATGAATTTTTCAACGTATTCTGTGGTTGATTTTTGCCATTCCTCCCAGAATCGATCCGGAGAAGAACTTTCCCGTCCGCCATAGTAGAACAACAGCGCCGGCCGGAAATCGTCCTCCGGCGGCATATATTCCTCAGCATCAAATTTGGGAACATTCTGGAGTTCAAGTTCCATCAGGTTCCCTTCTTTTCTCTGTGGCAGGTTAGGATCAATCTCGTTCAGATAGGAATAAGAAACCTGCGACCGGGGGACAACGCTCCTCCATTCACTGGGCACGCTCACAACCCCCTGGTAGGCACGGAAGCGAAGATTCTCTTTCACGGTGAACAAGTCCCCTTGGATGGGCCACGCAGAGATGGGGCTAACTACGTGTAGAGGCAATGCAATCACATATCGATATTCGATGATGCTGCCCACTGTGACATCAGGCAATGTGAATGCCTGAGCTAGAAACTTTATACCCCGAGTCTTGAAGATGGTTTTTTCAAAGGGCTTGCCGGTAAAATCAAGAATCTTCTGGTCTGGGTGAATGGTCCGGGCCGCCAGTTCCTTGAGCGATTGTCCGGGTTCAAGAGAGATCTCCACATCCACCAGGTTCTTCCCCGGTTGCAGCGCCCCTTCACGCAAAATTTTGATGCGCTTATAAACAGAGATGAATTTGGCATCATCGTCTTTGTAATAGGCCATGTAGAGCTGAATGGCATCAGCGCCGGGATCATTGGGGACCTCTTTAACCGATAGCTCCTGCGGGGTGATCGGGAGCCATCCCCCTGGGAACTCTTTGTCTTTATCCTTATCTTTGGCGGCAAGATTCAAGCCGGCGATCAAGAAAAGCGACAAGACAAAAGCTGGTGCACGCGACATGGACCTATCTCCATTGAAGAAAATTGCGCAAGGTAACTGGGGGGTGGGGAAGAATATATATCAGCGTGTTGAACAGATTCCAGAGTTTACCAGCAAAAAGCGACATCTTTTAATGCGCTTCGCTGCGTTGCATCCCAGGGAGCCGAATGCGGGCTTTCTGGGAGCAGCTGCGCGCAACCCTGCGGCGCAAGGAGATGTTCTTTTTGAGCGTTTTACGGCACGCCTTCGCAGCCCTCGACTCCCCTTCGGCAGGCTCAGGGTTATCTCGTGCTAACGCTAAAGTCGTGCCCTGACACTTGTCTGGTGGACCGAAGCCCACCCGTTCGCCAGATGTAACAAAGGAGCTCTGCCGAAAAGACGAGGCGCTCGGCCCCTATTCGCTCCATACCGCAACATATGGTGTATTTGTTCTTGACAAGCACAATATAGAGGTATATTGTCAATTTCCCGCCCATGCGCTTTTAGCTGGGATGGGACGGAAAGGTAAATATGGCTACAGCACAAGTTCCTCTTGAACTGGGCAAAAAAACAGAAGATAAACCGAAGTGGAGGATTGAAAAAGTCCAAATCAGTGGCGGGTTTTTGCCTGGACTAGATCTGGATCTTTCGCCAGGGCTCACATGCATTATTGGCCCCAGGGGGAGTGGGAAATCAACTCTTGCAGAATTGTTACGCTTCGCAATCTGTGGTGCTGCAGGAGCATCGAAGCAGCGGGTAGACCTATTGCAAGCAAATGTTGGACCGGGTGGTCTCGTTACTCTCTCTGTTTTGGGAGAACCAGCCTCGCGGTACACCCTGAGACGCGGATTGAAGCAAGCACCGGTTCTCATAACTGCTGACGGGCGTACGGTCACAAGCGTTGATCTGGATCGCGGAAGTTTTTTGCCGCTGGATGCATACAGCAGTAATGAGATTGAGGAAATTGCAAACGAGAAACTTGGCGAGAAGAGACGTACTCTGCTGGATGAACTGGCCGAAGATCAACTGAGAAATGCCTACACCTCGATTTCCGAACGGAGACGAGCTTTGGATGCTAATAGCGATCGGATTAAATCGCTAGAACGCACAATCCTAGACTCGGCCGAGCAAATCGAGGAAATTGGCGATGTCCGAGCCAACCTCGCTGCCCTGTCGCCAGAAGTAGATGACACGCCATCTGCCGAGTACGCTAAGGCGGTAAAACAGCAACAGTGCAACCAGCGAGAACAGAAGCAGCTTGAAGCAATCGGTTCTGCCTTTATGAGCGTGAAGAAAGAGGTAGGCCATATTGGCACTAAAGTTGCCGACATCACAACAGATAAATTGCGAGAGCCGGGATCGGCCAATGCCAATCTATTGAAGAATGCGGACCAGCAGCTAAGCAGCATCAAAAAAACGCTCCACGAACATATTTCTCGAATAATTGATGAGTTTAAGATCGCGGAACAGGCAGTCACTGAAATCAAAAGAACACTTTTATCTGCCCACACCGAACAGGGACGGCTGTTCTCTGATTTGCAAGAAGAGCACAGGGCCGCAGGCGAAGCTGTTCGAGAAAGAGCTGAGCTTGAAGAGCAAGTTAGCAGGCTTGAGGCACTTGAGATAGACAAGGCCCATACTTCTGAAGAACTAAAGAAGGCATTGAAGCTTAGAGCGACCTTAAAAGCTGAATATCTGTTGGAGCGCGAACAGATTTCCAATTTACGTGAGGATGTTGCAGAGTGCCTTCAGCGTGATGCCGGTGGTGCTGTCAGGATTCGAATTATGCGCAACGGGGACGATTTGGAATACCGACAACACCTTACTGACGCCTTGAAAGGTGCTCGTGTCCGCAACCATGAGGAAATCATGGATACCCTAATGCAGCTTCGCCCCGAGCAGGTGGCTCAATTTATTCAAACCGGCGATGTTGAGAGCTTCGACGAGTTGGTTAAGTTCGGAACTGAACGTTCCCGCAAAATTCTCGAATCGTTTAAGGAAAATATTGATCCGCTACAATTGGAAATAATCGAGGTCCAAGACCGAATAAGAATTGAGCTCAATGTTTCATCCGGCCCCGAGCCAATTTACAAAGATGCATCCGACTTATCTCGGGGGCAAAAATGTACGGCACTGCTCCCGCTGCTATTGGCTAGACGCAATGCACCGCTGATCATAGATCAACCTGAAGATAACTTGGACAATCACTTTATTTATGAAACGGTCGTCAACTCTATAAAACGGATGAAGCGGCGTCGCCAAATGGTCTTTATTACTCATAATGCAAACATACCGGTCTTGGCCGAAGCCGACCTAATCGTTGTCATGAATTCCAATGGCAAGGTGGGTTTTGTGGAAAAAAGAGGGACTGTAGAAGAATGCCGGAATGAGATCATCGACTTGCTGGAAGGTGGAGAAGAAGCGTTTGATCTTCGTAGTAAGCGATATGCAATCAAATAACTTATATGAACGCCTTCGCCGGCTTGTGATAGAGGATCCTCGCCGCGCGAAGGATGAATTTCTTGAGAAGTTCGATACAAAATCCGACGACATTGAAGACTTTTTGGTTCGCCTAAAGGCACCGCGCGAAGGCCGCCTGAGGCAACTTGTTGCTCACGCTGTCCGCAGTCATATCGACAAGGCAAGAATTCTTGAACATTTGTTCAGTTGGGAAGCAACTGAGACTGATGAGTTTACCCGCAGAGCGATCGAAGCTGCGCTGTCGGATGTTGATCCGAGAGTTTATCGTCATTCCGTCACGCCATCTGCTAGTCAGTTCCTGGACATTTACCGCTATGTTGGAGAGCGTCTGCGGCACAAAATGCGGAATGTGATGCTATCGAGTCAGACCCAGATTGTCAGGCTGCGTAAGCTCATGGGAGCTGAGATGAATACGGATGTGCTTACGAGTCTCGCCAAGCTAAACGATTCAATTGTTGCGTTAGGTCGTGTACTTGAGGCAAGCGATGTGGACCCCGATTATTTTGAAGACCGGTCTGTGTTGCTCTCGGAGTGGCTTCGCAACATGAATACAACTTTCTCTAGTAGGTACTTGCCTATTTACCTCCATATCGAGGGTAATGCTGTTGACTCAAGGGTTCTTGCAAATGACTATCTGTTGGAGAATTTGTTTTGGAATGTGTGGCTTAATGCTCACCAGGCAATTAATTCTCAGGCGAAAATTACTGCCGTATTCACAGCCATGGGAGAGAGAGTCGAACTGTTGTTACTCGATAATGGAGAGGGTTTCTCACCCAAACTTCGCGGCGTAGCATTTTCGCAGCAATTTTCTACAAACTCTATTCACCGCGGTCGAGGCCTGCTGGAAATGCAGGATGCAATACAAAAGCTTCGCGGAGAGATAGGCTTGACCAACGTGAAAGATGGCTCCCTCCGATTGTATGTACGATTTCCGAGGCAGATATCATGAGTTATCCACTGACGATCCAACCATTAATTGTTGAAGATGAAGAGAAGCCGAAAGAAATGTATGAGGAGATATTTGAGTCTCTCCCCAAAGATTTCTCATGTCTTCCTTTTCGGTTTGCGCCTCCTTTGTTTGCATTCTCGTATCAACGGGCGCATGAGTTTCTAGCTGGAAGCAAAATGTTTCACCTTGTCATTCTTGATCTTCGTTTGCCCGAGAATGACAGAATAGCGGCATCTGAAAAAATTGATTTTGGGCAAGCGCTTCTTCGTGAGTGTTTGGAGCGAGAGCGGTTCCCGGTTCCCTCATTGCTCGTCATCAGTGCTCATATTAACAAAACTGAGCAAGACAACTTTCAGAATAGCGTGAGAAGTGGCTTTTATCATGGCCGGGTCTTTGTCAAACAAGATTATGAATTAATCCAGGCAGAAATCCGGAAGGCGTGTGACGCTGCTCTTCAATATTGCGCGGTCGGTGTACACCTGCGTGATGATCCAGGGAAACTTTTTCCGACTCTTTCAGCCCGAGAGGATGATTTATTAAGGAGGTCGGTTTTGCAACAGCCTGGCGCTATTGGCCTGGATATAAGTTGGTGGAATGCTGAGCCTGAAACGGGAGAACATCGAGATACTACACCTTGGAAAAAGGTATTTATTGGCCGATATTTGTTTGGTGACGGGATTGGACCTTCAAGACCAAGATTTTTTAAGTTCATGCCCCGATCAGGAGCAGAGAACGTCATTTTTGGGGCACGCCGTCTGGAGCAGAAGCTTTATCACATAAAAGTTTTGAGTGAAGTTCTTGGTGAAAAGCGCGCGTTACTTGTTACGGAAAAAGTTGGCGCAAGCGAAGAACGGCCTATCTCTCTAGAATCTTTTTTCACACATCCAGATTGCTCCCCGTCAGCAATCTCAAAGGTTGCTGGGCAAATAATTGAACAGCTAGAAACGCTTGGGGATTTGCAGCCAGCGAGCAAGATATTAAAAGGGCTATTTTGGTCCCACCATAATAGAGCAGCATTGAAAGAACAATGGATAAGATTTTCTGGCCCCCAGGTTGCTAGCGATCTGGGAGCAAGCATTGATTGTCTAGACGTGGCGTATCAACTTATGGATTCCTCCGAAGTAATGCGTTTTGATCAGCGCTCTTGTACCCATGGCGATCTTAATATCGGCAACGTAGCTTTGGACGTGCAGAATTTACAAACACCAAATGCTTATATTTTTGACGCGGGTAACAATACACGCGACATTGCAGGTAAAGACATTGCTGTCCTTGAGGTTTCTGCACTGCTCCACCAAACTCATCAGAATGAGGCCGACTTTTTGCGATTGTGCAAGTCTTTATATGGGGGACACTTTATCCCTGAGGATAACGAAATTGGACAGCTCAGCTTGATTTCACGGACTACGATCCAGTTTATCTTGCAATTGAGGAGTGGCTTGAGAGATACGGTTTCACCATATGTTTATGCGTTGCTGATCCTGGATTATGCTGCAATTCAGTTGGAAGGGCTCCAGTATGCATCCGGAAATAAGATAAGAAATCCATTATCTGCCGTAATGATTTTTGCTGCTGCATCCCACTGGTGTGCAAGGCAAAGGCCTGGATCTGCTATAGGCGCTTGATTTGTGATGTTCATCTCCTAGGTATGGTCATTCGTAGCTGAATCACGCCCGAAGTCCTGAGTTGGAGCCATGGCGTGGGGCTGTGCGCTGACTACGAGCTTGACAAGGAAGCACGGCAACGATCGCAAGAAATAGACAAATGTCTATTGACATACAGCCTAAAATGTGCAAGAATGCAAATAGCACTTGGCGATTTGCCAAAGCGTATATTTCCGCTTGGGTATGGCCGAGACTGTCAAAGATCGCCAAAAATTGAAAAAGCAAGAGTAATTGCGAGGAGGCGGAAAAGAACAACAAGTCGATCAAAAAAAACCGGCCAGCCTAAAAAGGCCAGCCGGCGGTGTTCGACGATTTGAAAGTGCTATTTTGGCGGTTGCTGCTGCGCCGGAGGATTGGTTTCCTGAAGAGCGGTTTTGCTGGGAACAGTGCCGGGCACATTTGGTTCTGTGTGAATCTGCCCCGTGACAGCCTCGTCTATCTTGATGTTGTACCGGTCCAGCGTTTGCGCAGTGTCTCTATCGAGCTGCACACGGGCCTTGGCATAACTTGTCATGGCACTTACCAGCGTGGATTCCGATTGCGCCAGGTCGCGTTCATCCTGCAAGACAGCCAGATAGGTTGAAGCGCCGAGATTGTATTTCTTCTGTTCTGCATCCAGGGTCTGGGCAGCAAGGTCGCGGGCTGTCTGCGCCGCGGCCACGCTGGCACGGTTGTTTTCCAGGGTGAAAACATCATTGCGAATGCCGATGGTAATCACATTTTCAACGGTTTTAAGAGATAGCTGCGACTGCCGGTATTCGAGCATGGAGCGCACCTGAACCGACTGGGCCACACGATTACCGAGAGGAATCTGAATGTTGATCTGCACGCCTTTGTCGGGTCCGGTGGCGTTGAACAGGTTGCCGAAAGCATCGCCGAATCCGCCGGCCAATGACGCTGGAGGCGGGGTAGCGGACAATGGATTTGGAACGCCAGCCAGCCCTGAGCCGCCATAAAACGCAATCAGATCAACAGTCGGCAACAAACCATTGTTAGCGCCTTTGATGTTGATCTCACTGTTCTGCAATGTGATTTTCTGCTGCCTGTAGTCAGGCCGATTCTCCAGCGCCATCTGTACCAACTGCTCTACGGGCGGCAGGTTCTCCTGAGCGGGAATCTGAACGGTATCCGTGGGAATGACCTCTGCCTGAACAACTATGGAGTTATTTGGCAAGCTGCGGGTCAATGCATTCTTGATCACCAACTGCTGAAGTTGAAGGTTGGTTCTGGAGGCGATGAGGGCCTGTTGGGCGGTGGCGACGGAACTCTGGGCGCGCACTACGTCCAAAGGCGCCAAGGTGCCGATTTCGACTTGCTTCTGATTGTCCGACAGCGTTTTTTGCGCCAAGGCAAGCGAACGCTCTTTTACCTTAAAATCTTCATAGGCATTTACCAGGTCCCAGTAAATGTTCTCGATCTGGCTCACTGTGGAAATCACCTGTTGCCGGAATCCTTCTTCAGTGATCTTCTTGTTGTTTTTTGCCGTACGAAGAAACCGCAGATTCAGGCTGCGACCGAATCCCTGAAGCAAATGCTGCCGAACGGTGGCACGGAAGTTGCTCGTGAGAGCGGGATTGAATGTTTGTCCCGAGCCGTTATTCGACTGTCTCGTATTATTGAACGAAACGGATAGAGCGGTGCCCGTTGAAAATCCTTGGGAGTACGCAAGATCGCCGGTCGTGGTATGCGCCGTCGACACTGGAATGCTGGTGGCAATACCGCTTCCCACTAAACCGGATAGCAGGCCAAAGTTGGTGGGAGAAGAAGACTGCTCGATAGCAAAAGTACCGGTGATGACCGGATCAAAGTTGTCAGGCGAGGGTCCGGCGCCGCTTGTCGTGCCAACAAAACCACCAGCTCCCACACCCGCGCCGCCAGCGCCCGCCGTGGTACCGCCTGCGCCGGCGCCACTAACCCCTGCGCCAATTCCGCCTTGACCGCCACCTGGAGTATTGGAAACAACGCCTGAGTTCACGCCCAGGAATGAGCCACCGGCTTTGGTGCGAAGAATGTCAGTGTCCGCGATAGGCAGATTGTAACGGGCCACTGCGATGTCCAGGTTGTCCGCCAGCGCGATGGCAATCGCGTCATTCAATGACAGCATCAGCTTGCCGTTTTGGATCAACTGCTCGATCTTGGGCGCATTCGTAAACGACGGCGGCGGCACATCTCGAGGGATGTAGCGCGCGAATGGGTTCGGCAACAGCGGCGTAGGCTTGGAATAGTCTTCGTGGGTCGGCTGCGGCAGCTTCTTTGGCTCAGGGCCATTCGGCATCGGACTGCCAGGTTGCTGGCTCACCGACGGTTGTCCCGCAACCGGCGTGGCCTGCATGGTCAGTCCGGTATTCGCCTGTTGCGCCACTGCCGGAAACGTCAAAAGGCACACCACGGAAACTACTTTTCTAGCAACATTACTGCGGATAAATCCTACAGACATTCTTTTTCTCCAGATCTCATGTAACTCGCCTGATTGGTAATTGATAGAGACTGTAATTTTCAGCTTCCGTCACCTTCTCTTTAGAAGATACGCGGGAAACCCCTTTGCGGTTCCAGATCGATACTGCCTGTGTTGCGGAAACCCGTTAGTATATCGGCTCAGGGCTGCTTTAAGCGTTAAAAAGTGTTGGGCGGGCGGAACAAAGCCCACCACGTCGTTTGCCGACCGCTTGAAACATCAAGGTTGCCGACTTGCGAAATCTCAAACTCACGCTCGCTTACGATGGCCACGACTTCGCCGGTTGGCAGGTCCAGCCCGACCGACTGTCCGTTCAGGGGACGCTGGTGTCCGCTTTCGAACACCTCACCGGCGAAAAAACTCTCCCACAAGGCTCTGGCCGCACTGATGCAGGCGTCCATGCACTCGCTCAAGTCGCCACCGTAACCACCAATTCTCCCATTCCGGTCGATAACCTGATTCGCGCGCTAAATGACATACTTCCCCGCTCCATCCGCGTTCTTGCCGCGGAAGAAATGCCGCCTGAATTCCATGCGCGACGCTCGGCTGTCGCCAAAACTTACCGCTACCACATCTACCGAGGAGCAATTTGCTCGCCATTCCAGGCGCGCTATGTTTACCACCATCCTTACCCGCTCTCGGAATCCCGCATGATCCAGGCCGCCGCGCTCGTTGAAGGCGAACATGACTTCACCAGCTTCGCCGCCGTCGATCCGGAAAAGCGCAGAGAAACTCTTGCAGCCGATCAAGAGAGGCTTGCGGCAAATGCCGATCTCGAACCCAACAACGTCCGAACCATTTTTCTCTCCCAGTGGCAGCGCCACGGCGACGAACTGATCTACACCGTGCGCGGCAACGGATTTCTTCACCACATGGTGCGCAACCTCGTTGGAACATTTCTCATGGTCGGCAAAGGCAGCCTCTCAGTCGCAGACGTCCGACGCATTCTTGAACTGCGTGACCGCTCCGCCGCCGCAGCCACCGCTCCCGCCAGCGGACTTTTTTTGGTCAGCGTCGAATATTGAAAAGCCAAGATCCCACCACTGATCAACACAGATAAACACTGATCCGAACAAATTCGATCGATCTCCTTTGTGTTCCTTTGTGTTCCTTCGTGTCCTTTGTGGTTACGTTTTTGCTTTTCCTGATCAGCGTTCATCCGCGCAAATCTGCGGCAAAAACATTTCCTCCGCTTCCTCCGTTCCTCCGCGTTTCAAAGCTTTTGGTTTTTCCCGATCAGTGTCATCCGTGTTCATCAGTGGTAAGTTTTGGTCTTGCTTTTCAATTTCGGCAATCTTTAGCAATCATGGCAATCTTCCTTTGTGTTCCTTCGTGTCCTTTGTGGTTACGTTTTTGCTTTTCCTATCAGAGTTCATCCGCGCAAATCTGTGGCAAAAACATTTCCTCCGCTTCCTCCGTTCCTCCGCGTTTCAAAGGTTTTGATTTCTTCGATCACCGGATCACCCGATCACCCGATTTCCTAATCAGTGTCATCAGTGTTAATCAGCGGTAATGTTCTGCGGCAAAAAGTTTTGGCTGAATGCTGACTGCTGAAGGCTGAGCACTTTCTTCAATTCCAGCACCTCCAGCGGACACTCCGGCCAGTTATGCCGCCAGCAGATAATCATGTTGCATCCTTTCACGTCGTGCATGTGCTTCAGGAAGTTGCGGCTCTCGTATTCAAACTCCGCTTTCACCAGCTCGCACCTGTCTTCTCCCACCAGGCGCATCGCTTCGCAGTCAGGAAACTCGGGCTGGATCCTGTGGACTACATAGCCTAGCTGCGGTGCCATCCATCCAAATAAGAACACCACGCCCAGCTCATTCATCGGAGCGTACGCCAGCGGGCCCGGCCACATCGGCGGTCCATACGTTGGTCCTGCGGTTGGCTCTTGCCAACTTGCAGGCCTGTAGGTTGGGCCCGCCGTTGGCCTTGCCGTCAGCGCTCTCTCCCGCAAGGCCGCCAGCATTTTAGCTCTCGTAGTCGCTGCCTCTCGCGGTAACATCCATTGCGCTTCCCGGTCGCTGATCTTCACCGCCGCCAGTTCCAGCTCCCTTCTCCACTTCTCCGCCAACCCGCGGCCTTCCGCAAACTGCGTTAATCCATACGCCACCTGCCGCCAGCTTCCAAAACACCGGACAAGCGGTTTGCAGCTGTATTTGCTTATCGCTTCGTACTCGCTCATGCTCGGCGCTTTTCCCAGCTTTCGCACCACGCCAGCCCAGTCAATAAACAATGATTCCAGCGGCACTCTTTGCCCGCTGTTGGTCTCGCGTTCCAGGTTGCACTCGTGTAGCGCTTGGGTAAACGAGCCAAACTCCGCTCTCATCTGCCGCCGCGACACCTGTCCCATCTTCATCACTTCAAAAATGCTCGGCGTGCGCCCCAGCTTCTGCGCGCAAGCCGTGATTGCATCCATGATCTCCTGCTTCGTCATGCGTCTTCTCCTGAATAGAAAGCCATTCATGGGTGGCTCCTGAATTTGACTCTCTGCTTTTCCGATCACGGCGATTACGCGCGATCACGGCGATCTTTGGTCCCCGATCTTTATCCGCGAACATCCGCGTAAATCCGCGGTAAGATCTTGGGTTTCCACATCACGGCGATGACCGGGGCCCCCGGCAAGCCGGTTTTTTGGCTTGTTGGGGTGGGATGACGCGCGATCACAGCGATCCACCGACACTCCTGCCTATGTGTTTTGCTTTGTACCTTAGCTTTTTGGGGTATTTTCGATCCGAGCCAAATAGCAAGCACAACCGCCCATTCCCCAAACGGAAATATGCCCGCTCTGGCTAATGGCTAAGTGCTAACTGCTAATGGCTGGTTTTTTGTGTCTCTACACAATCTGTGGCCCAAACGATGGGTCGGCTATGATCGCGTGGTTGCTGGCCTTTTTGGGTTTCCCTCCTCCATTTGGGATACCCGGATCGCTAAAGGGTTTGTTCTCACTACCTCTTTAGCGTGGTTCGACGGCGCCGCTCCCGGCGAGAACCAGTGCGTATATTAAGCGAAAGTAAAATCGGAGTCAATAGGTGGCTGAAAAAATAAAAAGTTATCAGACCTTGTAAAGTCGCCTCAGATTATTTGCCAATCGAGCGCAGCAAATTTCCTGTGTGCGAAGCGAACAGTATCCACCAAGCCCTATACTCTGTCTTACTGAGTGACTCCGCGGAACCTCTGACCCTGAGCTTGCGAAGGGGAAGGGGGTGAGGAAGAGTCGAAAGGATCCCCCAAGAATCTATCCTCGGCC
>Ga0105245_10000850_pt1 | contig 27685 bp, 20 predicted proteins | sample KBSM54metaG_FD_81523 | JGI IMG/M metagenome (GOLD analysis project Ga0105245, IMG submission 81523) | Miscanthus rhizosphere microbial communities from Kellogg Biological Station, Michigan, USA - KBS M5-4 metaG | ecosystem: Host-associated > Plants > Roots > Rhizosphere > Soil | place...
GCGTCCTCGAGAAGCTCGGCGGAGGCGGGATGGGAATCGTCTACAAAGCAGAAGACATGCGGCTGCATCGCTTTGTGGCGCTGAAGTTTTTGCCTGACGACCTTGCCCGCGATCCGCAGGTCCTGGCGCGCTTTCAGCGTGAAGCGCAGGCCGCGTCAGCGTTAAATCATCCCAACATCTGCACCATCTACGACATCGGAGAAGAGAACGGCCGCACCTTCCTGGCAATGGAGTTCCTCGACGGCTCTACCCTCAAACACCTGATCGGCGGACACGCAATGGACATGGAAGCCTGCTTGTCGCTTGGCTTAGAAATCACCGAGGGCTTGGACGCAGCGCACAGTGAAGGAATCGTGCACCGGGACATCAAACCAGCGAATATCTTTGTTACCAAGCGCGGGCACGCAAAGATTCTCGACTTTGGGCTGGCAAAAGTGGCGGAGAGAAGTTCCTCAGCCAGCATGATCGCCGGCGCGAACACATTGTCAGAAGCTGACCAACTCACGAGCCCAGGGGCGACTCCAGGCACCATTGCGTATATGTCACCCGAGCAGGTGATGGGCAAAGAACTCGACTCCCGAACGGACCTGTTTTCATTCGGCATTGTGCTCTACGAGATGGTGACGGGGAAGCTACCCTTCGCAGGAGATACTTCTGGAGCGACGACGGACGCAATCCTGCACGGCGCTCCACCTGCCGCTGGACGATTAAATCCCAAGGTCCCGCCAGAGCTTGATCGGGTGATCCAGAAGGCGCTGGAAAAGGACCGCGCACTGCGTTACCAGCACGCGTCAGAGATAAGAGCCGACCTGATACGCGCAAGAAGGGATACTGATTCAGCCTTGTCAGGCCTGCCGGTTGCTGCTACAAAGCGCCTGCCGGCGAATCGCTGGATCTGGGCTTTGAGCGCTGCGACGCTATTGGTCATGATTGGATTGCTGCTGTGGCGCTGGCGTGAGGCATCGGCTCCGGCGGCAGGGAAATCGTCGGCTGCCCCGGTGACGATTGCCGTTTTGCCCTTTCAGAACCTGGGCGCAGATAAAGGGGAAGATTTCCTGCGCATGGCGCTGCCGGATGAAGTTGCCACAACATTGAGCTCGGTACGGAGCTTGTCTATTCGCCCGTTCGCGACTACAGAGAAATATGCCAAAGCGGAAGTGGACCTGCAGCAGGCGGGAAAAGACATGCACGTGGGACGGATCGTGACCGGACATTATCAGAAAATCCGCGACACGCTGCGGCTGACCCTGGAAGCAGTAGATGTGGGCGATGATCGCGTGCTGTGGCAACAGACCATGGACCTGCCCGGGGAAGACCTGGTAGCGATGAGGGAACAGATCACCTCAAAGGTGCGGCAGGGCCTAATTCCCGCGCTGGGCGCGAGAAGTGATGCGAATGATAAAGGAACAAGGCCTACTAGCGAAGAGGCCTACGACCTGTATCTGCGTAGCGTGGCGCTGGCTCACGATGGCGAGCAGAATCGCGAAGCCATCCGAATGCTGGAACGTTCCGTAGGACTTGATCCGGCTTTTGCTCCGGCCTGGTCGGCGCTGGGAAAGCGCTATTACTACGAAGAAGAGTATGGGCCGGGCGCCACTGGCACAATGTCACGGACTCTGCCGGCGCTGCGCCGCGCCCTTGCCCTGGATCCAAACCTGGAGGACGCCGCGCAGCAGATTGTGAGCCTGGATACCGATGCCGGCAAGCTGGCCCAAGCCTACAAGGAAGCCAAAGCAATGGTGGAGAACCGCCCGCAGAGCGGTTTTGCTCACTTCACTTTGTCTTATGTGCTGAGGTACGCCGGTTTGTTCAAAGAGTCAGCGCAGGAGTGCGATGCGGCGGCGCGACTCGATCCCGGCAACTACCAGTTCCGCTCATGCGCGTCTGTTTTCTTTTCGACCGGACAGTACGAGCGGGCACGGGATTTCCTGAAACTGGATGCAGGATCGGAATGGTCCAGCAATGTGGAGGTAAACATCCTGGTGCGCGAAAGAAAAATCAGCGAGGCAGTAGCGCAATTGCGCAAACTGCCGGACAGCTCATTCTTCCACACGCATGCGACGCTGGCTTGCTATGAAACGCCCCAGCCTGCGGGAGCCCGACAGGTGCTGGAGCAGTTCGAAAAGGATATCTTTGCTTACCGCGACCCCGAACCCAAATACGGTCAGGCAACATTATTCAACTCCTGTATGGGAAATGCGTTCACAGCGCGTCTGATTAAATCCGCGATCGAAGGCGGATTCTGTGCATACGAGCCCTTGCAGTTCGATCCGCTCCTGGCAGCTTTTCGTAAAACGCCGGAATACCCCTCTCTGCTTGCCCAGGCCAAACAATGTCAGGACCGCTTTCTGGCAGAGCGGGATCGCCCCTAGCGCTCACGTTGGCGACGGGCAGGCCACAACTTTTTCATCTGTCTTGTTGCGAAAAAGAAAAGGACCCAGCACTGACACCACGATGCCTTTGATCCAAGTTGCCGACCAATCGCGCGGAAGGCCCAGCGATCACCAAAATTCTTTCCGGTAACTAATCCGTTCACGCAACGTAGATACTCTTGAGGGAGACCAACCGTGGCCAGCAGAAAAATACGAGGGAATCAGTGCCAAAGGCCGGCAGGATTGCTGGGCAGATTCGTCTTGTGGAACATGAATTCCCGGCACTCCAAGGTAACGGACTGGGGCATGTCTCACATTTCGATCGACAAGCGCGACACGATCCTCGATGCAGGTTGCGGTGGAGGCAGAACGGTAAATAAGTTAGCCGCCATCGCATCTCAGGGAAAGGTCTATGGGATTGATTTTTCAGGGGCGAGCGTAGCCTTTGCCAAAAGAATCAACAAACAATGGATCGATACGGGCCGAGTCGAGATTCGGGAAGCGTCTGTTTCGCAATTGCCCTTTTCAGCGGACGTGTTCAATGTGGTAACTGCAGTGGAAACACACTTCTGGTGGCCTGACTTGCCGTCTGACATGCGCGAAGTTTTGAGAGTTCTGAAGCCCGGTGGCGTGCTCATCATTATTGCGGAAGTCTACAAAGGAGCGAACACTGTGACGGCGAAGCTCGCCGAGAAATACGCTCTACTATCAGGTATGAAGCTCCTGACGGTGAATGAGCATCGCGAGCTATTCGCAAATGCCGGTTACTCGGACGTTCAGATCATTGAAGAGCCCCGCAAAGGATGGATTTGCGGGATCGGCAGGAAACCATCCGTGCCTACAGAATCCATTTGACGGGCTCCGCTTCGGGATGTGGGGGAAAAGCTTATTGGTGCTCATCGTGCGCCGGAATTGCCTGCTGTTGTGCCTGGCTCAGCTGCCATGCTGTGGTTTGCCAATTGTCTTTGGCGACGACGCCTTTGATCCAAGGCGGCAGATCGAGCCGCAAATAAGTGGCCAGCGAAAGTGCGTAAGGCTCATACAGGTTGCGCAGACGCGTTAGCTCCTGCAGAGCGCCGTCGCCTTGGGCCAGGACAAAACCTTCAGCGTTGAGGCGCTTGCGTAGTTCGTCCAATGTCTCCGGGGGAAGGCGGTTGATCTTTTCTTCTTTTTCCGGCGGTGCGCTAAAGACCTGGCTTAGATCGACGAGCGCATGCCGCGCGATGGCGAATGTCATCCGCGCCTGATATTGGCACATGCCTTCAAGGCCCACCATGGCGAGGGAGCAAACATCGAGAATGGCGGTGAGAGAGGCGATCCAGGATTGATTGTCATGTTGGGAGCGGAAGTACGCCAGCACGGGATAAGAAAGATGGCTTTCCATCAAATCCGCCGACCAGATTTCCCAGTCTTCCAGCAACTCAGTGAGCGCTTCCATGCCGTGGACGCCGCTTTGCCGGCGCAACAGCTCATATGCTGTTGGAGGAGAACCGGCACGCGCATCGAGCAATGAGATGGTGACTTCTCGCCGGGAAAACGCCTGATACAGCACCGGCAGATAGCCGATGACAAGGGCCAGATATCCAAAGCCAATGCCCGCTTCAAGAACAGTGATAAAACGTCCTACGCCGGAGGCGGGCAGGACGTCGCCCAGGCCAAGGGTGAACAACGTGGTGCCGCTCAGGTACATTGCATTGCCAAGATCGCTGGCAAAGAGCGCGCCGGAAAGTTTATCGTGCAGGCCGTAATGCAGCAGTCCAAATCCCGCCACCAGCGTAAGCGCCCACAGAGCCAGCAGCAGCAGCAGAGAAAGCGGGCCATAATAGCTGAGCAGGGAATCATGCTTCTTTTTGTTGCTGCGCAGTGCGGCGAGCCACGTCCAGGGGCGCCACGTGCTGCGATAGAAAAACCGGGTGAGCCGGAACTGGCGCGTGACGCGGCGCGGGAGCACGATGGTCTCAAAGGTCTCCCACAGAACCATGAGGATGAGCACAAGACCGAGAATGACGGCAAAAATTTTCACGAACCGGAATCTCCGCAGGCATTAGAGTATCTAAAATGCAGAAAGAACTCAGCTTTTTCTAAAATCCGGCAATTCAAAGGACCCCTGTACAAGTGAAATCTTTGATGCAACTGGTGGTTGGCCATCCTTATCTTGTGCTGCTGACGTCTGGACTGCTGGAGCGCATTGGCGCGCCGCTGTTGTTTTCTCCCGTGCTGGTGGCCGCAGGCGCGCTGGCTGCGGGCGGCCATTTGCGGTTCGATGTTGCTGTATGGATCGCGCTGGCCACGTGCGTTCTGGGTGACACATTATGGTATGAGATTGGGCGGAAGAAAGGTGATCGCGTTCTTTCCATGCTGTGCCGCATATCGCTGGAGCCGGATAGCTGCGTGCGGCGCTCAAAAGTGTTTTTTGAAAAAGGCGCCAACCGGACGCTGATCTTTTCCAAGTGGCTGCCCGGCGTTTCCCACGTGGTGCCCGCAGTAGCGGGACTTTCCGGCATTGAGCGCCAGCATTTCTTTGTGACGAACACAGCGGGTTCGGCGCTTTGGATCATCGTGCTCATGCTTTGCGGATACCTTCCGGTGGAGCGCTTGCATGTGGCATCAGCGGTGGGGCCGATTTTGTTTGAAGCCAGTCTGCTTGCGCTGGCGTTGAATGTTGGCATCAAGTATGTGCAGCGGCGGCAGTTCCTGAAAGAGCTGTATAAGTCGCGCATCACGCCGGAAGAAGTGCGCCAGATGCTGGATTCAGGCGAGAACATTGTGATCCTTGATCTGCGCCATCCGCTTGATTCAATCGCAGATGAGCGCACTTTGCCGGGAGCAATCCGCGTGCTGCCTGCTGAGGTTACGCTTCGCGCGGACACGCTGCCGAAAAACCAGGAGATCATTCTCTACTGCACTTGACCCAATGAAGCCACTAGTGCCCGTGTGGCACAGCAACTTCAGAAACTTGGCATTACGCGCGTGCGTCCGCTGCAGGGCGGCTTTGCCGAATGGAAAGACCTTGGCTATCCGCTGGCCGAGCCGAGCGATGTTGCATGGGTAACTGCGACGCTGCGCTGAAAATCACTGGATAAGATTTGCTTTTATGTCCTGCTCCGCCTGCTGGATATTCTCCGGCTTGCCCAGATCGCGCCAGTAATATTCGTCGGCGCGGGAGGCTTGAATCTTTTCACCCTGCGCTGCCAGCCGCAGATATGCCGGGACAATGGAGAAAATGCCTTCTTCCGTGAGCAAAGGAAATATTCGCGGCGAGATTACGTGAATGCCGGCGAACGCCAGCTCAGACATGCTTTGTGACGGTCGAACGATCTCAGTCTTATCTTCTTTGACCAAGCGTCGGCCGCAAAGCTGAAGGTGATCGTTGAACAGCAGGTAGCGCGATGTTTTGCGCTCCTGGACGGCGAGGGTCGCGAGTGCTTTGTTCTTTTTGTGAACTTCAACCATTCGTTGAAGGTCGATATTGCTGATGACATCGACGTTGTGAAGGATGAAGGGCTCGTCTTTAGTTGTGCTGAAATCACCACTCAGAAACCAAGCGGCTTTTTTCAGACCGCCGCCGGTATCGAGCAAAACGTCTTCGCGGGAAAATTCAATGTGCATGCCGAAATTGCCGGCAGCTTTTACGCGGTCCATCACCATATCGGCATAATGATGGACGTTGATGATCACGTCGTGAATGCCAAAATCGCGCAGGCGCGTAAGAGTGATTTCCAGCAGCGTGCGTCCGCAGACTTCAACCAAAGCTTTAGGGCGGTCATTGGTGAGCGGACGCAGTCGCGTGCCTAGGCCGGCGGCCAGCACCATGGCTTTCATCGGCCGGGTTTCTCCAACTCAATTTTTTCCGGGGCCATCTTTTCCAATTCCATTTTTCTCTAACTCAATGTGGCGCAGCACCACTTCCACGCCGGCTTTGGCGCGAAGATGTTTTGCCATCTGCTCCGCCAGATAAACCGAGCGATGCTGGCCGCCGGTACAGCCGAAAGAAGCCGTCAGGCTTTTGAAGCCGCGGCTCTGGTAATTGCTAATGCTGGCGTCGACAAGCGCTTCAGCGCTTTTCAGATATTCATCCACGCTTTTGTGCTGGCGCAAATAATCGATCACGGGAGCGTCTTTGCCGGTGAGCATCTTGAAGCGCTCTTCACGTCCGGGATTGGGCAAACTGCGCGCGTCAAAGACAAATCCGCCGCCGTGGCCGGTTTCGTCCTTTGGCGGGCCGCCGCGATGGAATGAGAAACTAAAAATTCGCGCCACAAGTTTGTCGGTGGCGGGTGCGGGCAAAAGCTGTTGCGGCTTGTCAGTGCTGCGTCCGCGACGATCGCCTTCCGCCACCATCGTGAGGAGTTTCTGCGAATCGACGATGCCCTGGAACGCTCTGGTCAGCGCGGGCAACGCAATGGGCAAAGAGGTATTTTGCAAAAGCCAGCGCAGATTCTTGATCGCATACGGAACGCTTTGCAGGAAGTGCGGCTTGCGTTCATAGAATCCGCGAAAGCCGTACGCGCCCAGCGCCTGCATGATGCGTACGTAAACGAACGGATAGTAATGATGCATGAAGGTGTCGCGCTCAAGACCAATCATGCCGCGCAGCGCGTCCGTGTAATTGTCCAGCAGCTTCTCCCGCAGCGACTGAGGCAGGTCCGCCTTGGCGTCATAGAGCAGGGAAGCAATGTCATAGTGCAGCGCGCCTTTGCGTCCGCCCTGATAGTCGAGGAAAAAGGGCTCGCCATTGAGCAGCATCACGTTGCGTGACTGGTAATCGCGATAGAGAAAATAATCGCGCGGCGCAGTCAGCAGAAATTTGGTCAATCGGCTGAAATCATTTTCCAGCGCCTGCTCACTGAACGCGATCCCGGCCAGCCGCAGAAAGTAATATTTGAAATAATTCAGGTCCCAGGAAATCGATAGGCGATCAAAGCTGGAGCGCGGGTAGCAGACTTTGTAATTCAGGTCGCGTCCGGCTTCCACCTGAAACCGCGGGAGCGCCCGCACCACCTTTATATAAGCGTCCACCACGGCGGGGGCAATGTTTTCTCCCGCGCGATTCGCCACCAGAAACTCAAACAGCGTGGTGTCGCCCAGGTCCTGCTCCAGGTAAGCGCCGTGGCGCAGATCGTCGGCATAAATCTCCGGGACAGGCAGGCCATGCCGCCGAAAGTGGCGCGAGAACTCAATGAACGCGACATTCTCTTCCCGCACGTCATACAAAATGCCGATGGCGCTCTGGCCTTTGCCGTGAGCATCTTTTTGTCCGCCGTTTTCCAGCCGGGCATTGCCCTGTTCGCCGCCTGATAGGCGGACGATGACGCGTCCTGAGCCTCCAAGCTGGCCCTGCAACGGCTGCACGCTGTCAGGCGGTGCATGGAAATGCTGCTCAAAGAGGCGTTTAAGAATGTCAATCGACATGGGTGCAGCGTATCCCCGGGGAAATTTGGTGCAGGGTTAAAGATAACATTTGGGGCGATTTAGAAAGTTTTGGTCTTCCCGATCTAAATCGGTAAAGCCCACACTACCTACCCCCTCCTCCCATGCCTCAATTAGGAATCTAAAAGGCTTACAGAATTCAACCCCGGGGACACCCCCGGATTGAATTGCATCCCTCGGGTGTTCCGACCTTCTGACCTCGGTTGTTCTCCGCGTTTCCGTGCCTCCGCGTGAAGGTTTTGCTTTTCCGATCACGGCGATGTCGGCGATCTCGGGCAATTTCATAAGCCACGCGGCGCAAAATCGCCGCGCCACAAATTGTCATCGTGAGCGACCGGCGACTGCCGGGAGTCGATCTAAATCGGGCGAAGCCCCACTCCCCACCCCCCTATTTTCAAGGTTGTGTTGCAAACAAAGCACTTCCGCCATTCGACCCTTGGGAGGCCCTTGCGTGGCGCTTGGGTGGCCCTTGCGTGACCCAAGGGTGACCCTTGGGTGACCCAATCCCAATCCCAATCCCAGTCAGGCAGAGGGTCGCAATGCTTTCACCAGTACCAAATACCAAAAACCAAGTACCAGCCTTCTGGCCAGTGGCCAATTGCTATCTGCTATTTTTCAATGATCAGACCCACTTCCACCCCTGAGGGCTGTTGTATCCTAGCGGGTTTTTATCAGCGAATCAATTGCGAATTAGGACAATGGCCGCTCGTTGACGATGGTGTATTCGACAAAGGGTACTGCCTGCTTGACTCCGAGGGACACGTATACTAGGCTCCTAGCGAGCCATGCTGCTTTCAACCGTTTGGAACCGATTGCTCGCCATGATCCTCCTGAGCGGCGCATTCGTGTGCATTTTGGCTCCCGGTTGCGATGATGGAATCGACCATGTCGCTACCTGGCAGCAGACAAGCAGCGTATCTTCCGCTCAAACTTCAAATTCGCCGGCAACACCCTCTGAGGCTGATTGCTGGTGCTGCTGCGCGCATGTAATCACCGTGAGCTTCCACGTGCCTGCCAGTCTCTCTCCGCTGATGTGGGCAGATCGCATAGAAAAGGCGCAATACATCGCTATAGATCTGCCAATTCCCACCCAACCTCCCCGTTCTTAGTTTTCTTTGCCCAATCACAACATCAGGGCTTTCCCCGGAGGTGTAATTCACCCCTCCACGAAATATTGAGTGAGGTCTGAATGAAGTCTAGACAACGAACGTGTGCCGCGTTCTTCTTTGTGCTGTTCTGCGGAATTGTTCCCCGGCTGGGTTCTGCTCAGGATCAGCCTCAGAGCACCAACCTAACCCTGGAACAGGCATTGAGTCGCGCGCGATTGAGGGCTCCTATTCTGCTTTCCGCAAGAGCGCGAATCGAAGAAGCTCGCGCACGACTTCGAGGATCTTCCATTCTGCAACAAACGAATCCTATGGTTGAAGGCACCGTCGGCCCACGGTTTTCCGATCCATCAAACGTTACGGCAGCGGATGTATCGGTAAGCCAGGATTTTGAGGCCTTTGGGCGACGCAGTGCGCGGATCGCGGGCGCGCAGGCGGGGGTATCGCGGGAAATTGCGGCCAGCCATGAGACTGCACGGCAACTGCTTCGTGACGTCGCAACGTCATTTGCCAGGGCATTGGCCGCAAGTGAACGGTTGAAGGTCCTTGCAGCAGGGGACCAACTCGCTTCCGCTTTTCTGGACACCGCTGAGAGACGATTCCAGGCAGGTGATATCCCGGTTCTTGAAGTTAACCTTGCAAAAAACTCGGCTGCCCGTACACGTGCTGCGCTGCTTTCCGGGCGTGCCGAACTTGCAGACGCTTTGGGCGAATTGCGGCTATCGCTCGGCATACCAACAGCAGAAGAGCTCTCTGTATCCGGTGATTTGCGGACTCCAGGTAAGTATGACCTGGACGCCTTAATTCTCAGTGCTGAGGATCGACCTGATATCAGAGTACTGGAAAGTGAATTGCAGCAGGCACTGTCTGATGCACGATTGGGCAATACCTTCAAGTCTCCTGACTTCGGAGTCATTGGTCGATACCAAAGGGATCAGGGCGACAACATTGCACAGGCAGGGGTCCGCATAAGCATTCCCGTCTTCTCGCGCGGCCAGGAACTCACCGGAACCGCCAATGCTCGCGCCAATCGAATCCGGGCAGAGTTGGAAGCTTCGAAAACTGCAATCCGTAATGAGGTCAGGTCCGCTTTTGAGGTGTACACGCATCATTCTGAAGCTGCGCAGGAGTTGGAACGGCGGGCTCTACCGAGTCTTGATGAAAACGAGACACTGGCAAGGCGCAGCTATGAAGAAGGAGAGCTGGGGTTGGCCGAATTATTACTGATTCGGAAAGAAACACTTGAAACAAGGCTCTTGTATGTGAACACGCTGCTTGACGCATTCATTGCCGGCGTTGACCTTCAATCGAAAGCGGGGTTTTTGAAATGAAACGCATATTGCTAGTCTTGCTCGCCCCTCTACTGGTGGCCGGCTGCAACAAGCCCGGCAACCAGCCGCAACCTGCGGGAAGCGAAAACCAGCCTAGCCAGTCCCACGAAGCCAAATCACAAGATAATCTGCTTCATATCGAGCCCGAGATGCTGCGGGACTTGCGCATCACTACCAGCGCAGTCAAAGCGCGACAGAGTGGTGACGGAGTGAATCTGCTGGGCGAAGTAACCGTCAATGAAGACGCATACGCGCAGGTGGGCGCGCCAATCTCAGCTCGCGTGATCGCTATTAACGCTTCTCCAGGTCAGCGGGTAGGCAAGGGACAGCAGTTGGCGGTTCTCCAGAGCGTTGAACTTGGCAAGGCTCGTTCAGAGAAGACTACCGCGGATGCCAGACTGCAACTGGCGCAACAGACGCTGGCTCGGAAACGTAGGCTCGCAGGCGAACGTATCGTGCCGCAACGAGATGTTCAGGAAGCTGAAGCGGCCGTTGCATCGGCCGAGGCGGATGTGCGTGCCTCACGGGCTACTCTCCAGGCGTTAGGCTCCGGAGACGAAATGGCGGACAGCTCGCAGCTAATCTTGCGTTCGCCTATTTCCGGTACCGTCATTGAACGGACAGCGCTTAGAGGCCAGCTCGCCGATCCAGCGCAGCCCCTGTTCAAGATTGCCGACCTGAGAACGGTTTGGTTCAACGTTCATGCCTTTGAACGTGATGCGGTGCGCTTGCAGCCAGGCAAAATGGCCAAGGTTACTCTCCCCGCTTTGCCTGCGCGGAATTTTCAAGGCAAGGTCACTCTGATCGGAAGAGCTGTTGACCCATCGTCCCGCACGATTCCTGTACGCATTGATATTGCGAATGCTGATGACGCTTTGCGTCCCGGAATGTCAGCCACGGCATGGGTCCCCTTTGGAACTGCTGCTCAACAGATCATCACGGTTCCCGTAGCTTCGGTTCAGCGCATTGAGAATGATTGGTACGTTTTTATTCCCAGGACGGCAGACACATTCGAGATGCGTCAGATCGGCCGCGGGCGCGATCTTGGGGGCGAGATAGAAATTGTCAAAGGCTTGAAACTTGACGAGAGAGTAGTTGTGGACGGTGCTTTCCTGCTCAAGGCGGAAGCGGAGAAGGCTCGCGGAGAGGGCAAAGAGCATGATCACGATTGAGGTAACATGCTGAATAACATACTCGAGAAATCGTTTTCCAGGCGAGGGCTGGCGCTCTTTCTTGTTCTGGCAGGCTCGGCTCTTGGAGCTGTGTGGCTGACTGATCTGCGGCGAGACGTGTTCCCAGATCTCTCAGCCCCCGTCTTCAACGTAATCGTTCAAAATCCTGCGATGGGCGCTGAGGAACTTGAAACTGGTGTGGCCATCCCAATGGAAGCCACGCTTGCTGGTCTGCCGGAAGTCAGGCGAATCCGCTCAAACTCTGAGCTGGGAGTTACGCAAATCACCATTGAGTTTGAACCCGACGCCGACTACTACCGCTCGCGCCAATTCGTAGCCGAGCGTGTGGCCCAGGCGGGATCGCAACTGCCTCCGGGAACCGATGCCCCGCTCATTTCAAGCTTGACAGGACGGCTAAATGAAATCTTTGAGTTCACCCTTGAGGCGGAAGCGGGCACGGTTGACCTCATGACATTGCGCGATCTAAGCGAGTTCGATGTCCGTAACCGCCTTCTGGCCGTCCCAGGCGTTGCGGCTGTGGAGCGTCTTGGAGGATATCTCCGCCAGTTCCAGATTCAGTTGGATCCTGACAGGATGTCGGCGCGCCGGATCAGCCTCGATGAGGTTCTGCATTCCGTAGAAGGCGCAAATCTCAACGCAGCCGGGGGCTTTGTGACTGAGGGCTCCATGGAGTGGACAGTTCGGGCCATTGGACGGGCACGAAATGTGGGAGACATCCGCGAAACCGTAGTCGCAGTCCGAGGCACTACGCCTGTGGTTCTCGGCGATGTTGCGGAAATCAGAGAAGCTCCAGCCGTACGGCGAGGAATTGCTCACCGTTTAAAGGGTGAGGTCGTCAGCTGCCGCGTGACAAAGCAATTTGGCGCCGACACGGTCAAGGTTTCTGAGGGCATCAGAAAAGCTGTTGTGGATATTCAAAAGACTCTGCCCCCGGGAGTCCATCTGCGCATCGTGTATGACCAGTCGCAACTGGTGAGCAGCGCTTTAGGGGGAGTGACTCGCGCAATCTTCCTGGGTGCTTTTCTGGTCGTCGGGGTCCTCTTTGCTCTGCTCGGTGATTTGAGAGCGGCCCTGATAGTAACGGTTACTTTGCCATTGTCGATTGCGCTTGCCGGGTTGTTGCTTAAGCCTGCCGGGATAGGCATCAATACCATGACGCTCGGCGGGCTCGCAATTGCGGTTGGGCTGCTGGTGGATGCTGCAATCATTATGACGGAGAACGTCATTCACCGGATTTCAACTCATCCGAGCGAGCCCAAACTGCAAAATGCGCTTCGGGCGGCCATGGAGGTTGGTCGCCCCATTGCATTCGCCACCCTCATCGTAATCGCGGTGTTTGTTCCGTTGTTTGCCATGAGCGGCATTGAAGGTCGTATGTATGGCCCTTTGGCGGCCGCAGTCGTGAGCGCTATGGCAGGTTCTTTACTGCTATCGCTCACGGTTGTCCCTGTCGCTTCAGGTATGTGGCTGAAAGTACACGAGACCAACAAGCCCGATGATGTGGCCATAATCCGCTGGTTAAAGCGATTCTATGCGCCCTTGCTCGATGCCTGCCTCAGTCACCGAAAGCTGATAATGCTGGTTTGCTTCGTTATCACCGTTCCATCACTCATGCTTGGGCTCTATGTTGGATCGGACTTTATGCCAAAACTTGATGAAGGCGCTTTCCTGCTCCAGACGCTGATGCCGCCGGAAGCTTCTCTGGATCAAGTGGACAGGATGAACCATCGGGTTGAAGACGTACTTCGCGAATTTCCTGAAGTCGATGACGTTGTGCGTCGAACTGGGCGCGCTGAGCGCACGGAAGACCCAATGTCGCACACTGCGTCTGACGTGCTGGTGGTTTTAAAGTCCACTCGCGCGCGTTCTCTGGAAGCATTGGAAGACGCAATGCGAGATAAGCTGAAATCCGTGCCCGGTGTTTCGGTCCTCTTTACCACGCCTCTTGGCATGCGTATTGATGAGGGACTTGGCGGCACCCCGGCCGACTTGTCAGTCAAGGTATTTGGCCCTGACCTGGACCAACTGGCGCAGATTGCCGGCAAGGCTCGCGACATAATGGCCGGCATTAAAGGTATTACTGACTTGCGCGCGGAACAGTTAACCGGCTTGCCCCAATTACGAATCTCAATTGACCGGCCCGCGGTGGCCCGGGTTGGCTTAACTCCTGGCGACGTGGTTCGTGCCGTCCGCATTGGATTGGCTGGCGAGGAGGAATCTGAAATATGGATCGGGCAGCGGCGATTCGACTTGGTACTGCGACTTCAGGATGAGAAGCGCCGCAATCCAGGGACGATTAATAACCTGCTGATAGATGGGCATGATGGCTCTCGCATTCCTCTCGGACAACTCGCATCCATTGAACAAACATTTGGCCCAGGCTCCATACGTCGTGAGGCGGGTACCAGGCGCATAGCGATCGAATCGAGCGTGTCGGGGCGCGATTTGGGTAGCACCGCTGCCGAAGTGCATAACCGATTGTCTCGCGACCTGCAATTGCCTACGGGATATTTTTTCGATGTTGGCGGAAAGATAGAGAGTCAGGCCCGGGCAAGCAGATCTCTGACCATCGCCATCGTGATCGCTCTTGTCGCGGTGTTCTTACTCCTCTATCTTGCGCTCGACTCGGTGGTCGATGCCGGTCTCATACTCGCGTCATTGCCTGTCGCCTTCGTTGGAAGCATTGTTGCCCTTTTGATCAGCGGCGAGACATGGAACGTTTCATCTCTTGTGGGTCTCATCGGTCTGTTTGGAATCGCTGTCCAAAATGGGCTTGTATTAGTGACGCAAACCCGTTTCCTGATAGGGCACGGCAAATCGTTTGAGAGTGCCGTTCGGGAAGCCAGCATAGGGCGGCTTCGGCCCAAAATCATCACTGCGGCAACGGCGATTCTCGGGCTGCTGCCAATTCTGCTCCTGAGGCTACACGGCACAGAAATCGAGCGTCCTCTCGCCATAGTCATGACCGGCGGTCTGATCACCTCAACTTTGTTTACGCTTCTCGCATTGCCGACTTTCTATTTGTTCGTCCATCGTTGGAAGATTCGCAATGTCCAGGTTATTAGTTAGCACCGCTCAAAGCCGGACAGGCGGCTGTGCTAAACGAGCGTGGCAAAGGCAAAATGTGTAGCTCTCCGCAATCCCGGGTATACAATCCTCCCACTTCCCGCACGCACAGAATTGGAGCAACCATCATGGACGACAGCAAACGCAGATTGATTTGGCACGGCATGTTCCTGTTTTTGCTGGGACTGCTCACGGGTTTCATGGAGACGAAGTTTGCCAATCCTCGCATGGGGCTGGCGGCGCATCTTGAAGGCGTGATGAACGGAACGTTTCTTATTGCGCTGGGCGCGGTGTGGATGGAGGTGCGGCTCACGGCAAAGCTTAAGGCCGCAGCTTACTGGACTGCGCTGTATGGAGCCTACGTAAACTGGGTGGCGACGGCGTTGGGAGCGGCATTGGGGGCGGCGGCGCTTTCTCCGATTACCGGCGCCGGCCACAACGCGCTGCCCTGGCAAGAGACGCTGATGACCGCGCTGTTTATGTCAGTGGGGCTGGCGATTGTCGGGTCGGCGGTACTGGTGCTGTGGGGATTGCGGCGCGGCGCGGCAGCCGCGGTGGTGACGCAATCGACTACAGAAGCACAGAAGACGTCGGGTGCGTAATTGCGCGGGTAGGAGAGCCGAGGCAGGAACGGAAGGATCGCTTGATAACAGGAATTTTATTTCTGTCTATTGTCACGCTGGCTGCGCTGGGTTTGCCGATTGCGCGCAAGTTTCTTCGAGGGCTGGTGGTGGGATCAGACCTGTACGTGGTGCTGGAAATTGATGGCAAGACGCTGGTTTATAAAAATCCCTACCGATATTTGACGTCGCCAGAAGACAAGCCGCTGGACATTGTGCCGACCGAAATATTTACTTCCGATAAGTATGAGACGTATTACAACGTCTGCTGGTTCGACGGGCAGGGCACGCTGCAGCGCTGCGAACATTCGTATCATCGCACCGAGGAGAACGCGACGTACTGTAAGTATGCCGGGTTGGAGCATACCGTTATTGGCAAGGTGCTGGAGCAACGCTAAAGGTTGGCGATTCACTCAATCATTCCACTCCTACCGCAAGCCGGTATACACAACAGGCATTTCTCGTCGTCCCCGGCCTCCTTAAAAGCGATAGTGTATGCCGGTGCTGAATTGGAAATGCTGCGTGATGCCCGAGGAACGCTCGATAAGGATCGGGAAACTCGGTGTTCCTACGCCAATGAACGTGATTGTTGGGCCCTTATCTTGAAATAGCAGCATATCGCCAAGGTCCCAGCGGAAGGCCCAATGGCGCGCGGGATAGTACTCCGCGACGCCGCCAAGATCGAGCGCACGTTGCGTGAGCCGGCCAAAACGAAAAGAGGAAATGCTACTGACACTGCCCATCCCGTTTGGAGCGGGAGTAAGAATGACGGTTTCTCCGCGAAAGGCGTTGTCAAAAGTCATGAACCCGGGCCGCGCCTTGCCGAAGAAACCGAATCGCTGCGTGCGCATGCCTGCTTTGGCCCCGAAGAAGCCAGTCGCCGCACTTTTGCCCCGCGCACTGTTGGGAAACCAACTCGCTGCGCCATCCAGGGCAAAGTGGCGTCCGAAGTTGACGTCGCCTTCCAGTGCGGGTCCAAGGGCCGCGATACCTGGCATATGCAGGGTGCTGAAGGCGGTGCCGGCTTCAAAGCGTCCGGGGGAATCCTGCGCGGCGGCAAGAGCGGAAATGAAGACGATGAAACTTATCACTACGGAAGTTGTTGAGGTAAGTAAACGAATCAGTGAAGTGCGAAGGCGGATAGAGTCCATGGCAGCGTTCTCCTGGTGCGTAGCTAGACTGCTCCATCGGGCAAGGATCGGTGCTGGAGAAGAAACTTGCGAGAAAAATAAAATGCCGTATGCCGCCGGTAACTTGCCGCGGCGATCCGGCCTAAATCCACCGCTTTGACTGGTTGAAAACCACCATCAGGTCCGCGTACGTATCTTGGCCTCTGCTAAACAGCCGTGAATCTTGCAGATACCTCGCTGTCCGTTTGGCACGGCAGTTGCAGTTACCTTGTCAACGGTTGAAGTCAGTAGCTTTACAAGAGGGAAGCGCCGAGCTGATCCCCGGCGCGAGAGTGATAGAGGCGCGGCGGTTGGGTGACCGTCGCGCCACTTAACGAAGATAGGCGCTAACGCGCCTGATTTAGATCCTTCGCTCCCGGCTTCGACTCAGGATGACGGTTTGTAGCGCGCCGATTGACGCGGCGCGCATCGAGATTAAGAGGACCCATGAAAACGGTGAGACGTTTAGCAATCATATTATTTGCGGTGACAGGATTGACGGCGGGCGCGTGGGCGCAGGCGTATCCGCCGGGACCAAATGGGGAGACGTCGTCGAGCGAGGAAGCAGCGCCTGCCAGTGACGGGCAAGCACCAGCGTTGGCGCAGAATTATCCGCAAGGACCGAACGGTGAAGCGGCGCCGCGCAGTGAAGGGCCTGCACCGTCGGTGGCGAGAGTCAGTCTGATTCATGGTGACGTGTCCACTCAGCGCGGTGATAGCGGAGGTTGGGGCAGCACATCAGTCAACGCGCCGGTGGTGCGCGGCGATGAGGTTGCCACAGGTCAGGATGCGCGCGCGGAAATCCAGCTTGATTACGCGAATATCCTGCGGCTGGCGGCGCATAGCCAGGCCAAGATTGCCGATTTGACGCCGCGGCGCATTCAGGTGCAGGTCGGGCAGGGATACGCCAGTTACACCATGCTGAAAGGCAGTGAGGCGGACGTGGAAATCGATTCGCCGAATGTGGCGGTGCGTCCGATGCGCGCGGGGCGCTACCGCGTGCAGGTGAATTCCGACTCTGAGACAGATGTGATCGTGCGGGAAGGTGAAGCGGAAATTACCACGCCGCAGGGTAGCACTCGCGTCCATGCAGGAGAGATTATTAATATCCGCGGGACTACCGATCCGGAATATAAAGTCAGCAACGCCCCGGACAAAGACGATTGGGACACATGGAATAGCGATCGCGACCATGTGGTGCGCAACTCAGAGAGCGTCGGCCACACCAACCGTTATTACACCGGCGTGAATGATCTTGATGAGCACGGCAGGTGGATTTACGTCCCCGGCTATGGCAACGTTTGGCAGCCTTATCAGGAAGCAACGTGGGCCCCATATCAAACGGGAAGATGGGTTTGGGAACCCTATTACGGCTGGACATGGGTGTCATATGAGCCTTGGGGCTGGGCGCCATATCACTATGGCAGGTGGTTCTATTATGGCAACAATTGGTGCTGGTGGCCTGGACCGGTCTATGTTCACTACCGTCCGCTGTGGTCTCCGGCATTCGTCTTCTTTGTCGGCTTCGGGCATCATTCCGGCTTCGGCTTTGGCTCCATTGGATGGTTCCCAGTGGGCCCGCATGATCCGTTTTATCCGTGGTACGGGCGCGGCTTCAATCGCGTGAACGTTGTCAACATCACCGTGATTAATAACTTCCACGGTCACGGCGGCTATATTGCTCCGCTTGCTGTGCGCGGACGTCAGCCGTATTTCTCCAACGCGCATCTTGCGTTGACCAACCCACGCGTTCGCGGTTCGATCACCAGTGTTTCGGCTGAGAATTTTGGCCGCGGCGGCCATGAAGGCTGGCGTCACGGCGTGGAAGAGCATGAGCTGCGTGAATCCCGCGTGATGACGGCGAATTTGCCGGTTGTTCCATCGCGTGAAAGCTTGCATGCCGGCAACGGCAATGCCGGCGCGCCCGCAGGCATACAGACGCGCAACAACGATCACTTCTTCACCAAACACGCTCCGCCTGCGGCGCGACAGGAATCTTTCCATGACCAGATGCAGCGTGTGCAGCGCGTTGTTGGACCGGAAGCTGCCGGCGCGTCACATGGCGGCGCGACAAATGACGCAACCAATGCCAGCACTGGGCAACATTCGTTTAGCGAAGGCGGACGCCGCATCGAGTCAGGCATGAATAATGCGCATACGCCAAATGGCGGCTCGACCGCTGGCAGCAATGCGGCGCAAGATCATTCCCGCGGCGACCACAGCGGCTGGAATAAATTTGGCTCACCAGCCGGCCACTCCGGCGGCGACGTCGGCAATGGCCGCTCTGACTCGTCAGGAAATCCAAGAGGCTCTTCTGGCGGAGTGAGCGATCATCAAGTGAATGGTCGCCAAATGAACGACCGCCAGATGAGCGATCATCAAATCAATTCCGGGATGTCGCAACCCTCTGAGCACAATGCCGGGCAGTCTTCGCATACGCCGGAAAGCGGCGGCTGGCAGAAATTTCCTTCCGGCGGCGACCACGGCTCAGACTCGGGCCGCGGTTCAGACCACAGTTCAGTTGTTGATCACGGTTCAGGGCCCGGAATTTCCGCCGCTGATCGCGTTGACCATGCATCGCAAGGCAACTCTGGCGGCAACAGCAGGCCTCCGCTGGATCTGCATCGGCCTATCGTAACGCCGCGAGAGCAGCCGGGTAATTCATCGCCCGCGCAACGGAACGAGCCAAGATACAATCCGCCGGCACAGCACAATGAGCCTCGTTATAATCCGCCTGCGCCGCGCAATGAATCGCGTGGGTCATATTCAGGATCAGGCTCAGGATCACGCAACAGTGGTGGCGGCTCATATTCGCGCGGCAGCGGCAGTGGATCCTCATCGCACAGCAGTGGTGGATCGTCATCCCATGGCGGCGGAGGCTCGTCGTCACACGGTGGCGGAGGCGGGCATAGCGATTCGAAATCGTCTTCCGGCCACCGCTAACGTTCGATTAACCCTGCTGCAAACATTTAGTCGACGAACAAAGAAAGAGCGACGGACAACCAACCGTCGCTCTCTCTGCATTTAGGGATGAAACTTAAACCTGCGGCTACCAGACTCCCTTATCGCTGCCCGTAATTTTGAACGCCACGGCCGCGGCGGAAGCCAGCGGCGGCAACAAGCTCAGCCGGAAGGTCGCGGGAACATTGCCGCTGAAAGCCGCCTGGGTAATCTGTTTTGTATAGAGCCGCGCTCCGTACGGCATGATGGGCACGCGCAGGAAACGCGCGCGCGTGTAGATCTTGTCGCCGTTCACGGTGGCGTCTTTAATAACTTCCGAGGGCAGCTCAAGCGGCGTGCCGCGATAGCGTTGCACATAGTCGGAAACAATCTTTAAAAAGCTGGCAACGCCCGGCCAGATGCCGGCAACCATGGCGGCCGCGCGCAGCTCGCGGAAATCAACTTTGCCGGATTCAATGATCGCCGTGGCATTCAGGATGTCGCACACGCGGAAATAAAAATGCCGATACATGCGCTGCAGCGTAGCGGCAAAGATCCGCTCCTCCGGCGCCGGTACATAAAACGTGTTTCCGTTCAGCCGAATCGTCACCCTGCGATCAATGCACCGTTTGGCCAGGCCAATATGCTCGCCGGTCTGGCCCAGGCGGCCAACGTGCGTCTCAATCGACTCAGGCAACCCGGGGATAGAGAAGTTCCACTTGCAAGCCAGCCGGTCGCCCCAGCTCCGCGCTTCAATTTTTCCGCCAAAGCGCTTGGTAAAAACGTTCACAATCTTGCTCTTGGGGCCCGTAGAAACCAGGTCAAGGTCATTGCCAAGATCAGGCCAGTGGTCCAGCGTTTTCATCACTACCGTGGGGCAGCCTTCTTCTTCCAGCGCATTACATACTGCTTCTAGGTGGTTCAGCGCATTGGAGATGCGTGCGCGCTCTTTAGCCAGAGCTTCCACCGCCCAGGCTTGGATGTCTGCATTTCCGCGATTGCCGGACACGCGATTCAAGACCTCAAACGCGCGAATCACCACATGATTGGAATCTGCCAGCTCCACAAAATCCTGCCGCTGTTGCGGCGTGAGCGAGCTAAGCATGGGAATAAGGTCAGACGCTGAAGCGGGCCGCAAAGTTAATTTTAAGAATGCATCAATATATTGGCTTTCATTTTTGATTGCTGTGGCCATGGGACCGGGAACTCCTGGGATGATTGCTTAAAGCTGGTTTGCTTCGAAAACTAGGATGTGGGTTGCTGCTTTCAGGTTGTCGGAGGAATACTAGCCTGCTTACGTTCAAAAACGCTTGGGGAGGAAGCGATTGATTATTTGTTCTCCGTGCGGACTTTCTCGGTGGTGGACGGAGGCGCGGGTTTAGCTACATCCTTTGGCGCAGGATACATCGAAAGAACGTAGGTTTCCAGTTTCTTGAAAGAAGTGTCTCCCATGGCCACCCTGAGCTGTTCGACGTGGTCAGTGACGATCTTCTTGCGTTCTTCAAACATTTGATTGAATTCCACGGGGACCGTCACTGTAGCGCCGGGAACAATTTGGCCGCGAAATTTCTCGGCCCGCGCAGTCATTTTCTCGTCCAGGTCGTTCACCGCGCAGTTGCAGTCGTGGGCGATCTCCTGCAGGACCTCGCCTTCGGCGTCGCTGAGTCCGGCCGTCCTTTGATGACTCGTGCGCCACTCCGTAGCTTCTGCGTGCTTTCCTGCCTTCTCGGCTTGCTCAGCCCACAGGTTGTATGTCCCGATCGTGTAGAAGAACGTCTCAAAATATACGTATCGAAGGCTCATAGGCTCAGGTTGCGAAGCCGGAAGAATCACGGTCGGAGGATTGACCGGAACTGCTGGAATAGCACGCGTCGGCGGGCCTATTAGCTGCGGCCCCTTGCCAGTTGCTTCGGTGCCGGGATTGTTCACAGGATTACCAACCGCATCCCGAGAGGTGTGCCACCCATTGCTGCATGGCTTCGGATCAGCATATTTGGCGTTGACTGCTTGCGCCACAGTTGGCGCGGCGCTTGTTTGGTCTTGGCCTGCTACTAGAAGGGAGAGAGTAGTAATCAGAACCGACACAAGGAGGACGTTTGGCGCTCGCATTCTATGGTTCCTTTCATCCACCGGAAGACATCGTCCTTATCAGCTATCCATAAAACGATGACATCGGCAGAATGGTTTCAAATTTCTTTGAGGAAATCTATAGTGCCTGACGTCCACCTTTCTTGGGCAAGGGCTGATGGCCGATGCTACTCTATAATCGCGAGTTCGCCCGAACATTCTCTGCCGGAGCCAAACGACGATAATGAACGCTTTTGACGACTTAAGACAATGGATCGCCGCGCTGGATCGCGCCGGTGAACTGAAAAAAATCAAGACTGAAGTCGATCCCATCCTGGAGATCACTGAGATTGCCGATCGCGTGTCCAAAGGCGCTGCCAAAAAGTATGGACGCCCCGGCGGCCCGGCGCTGCTGTTTGAAAATGTGAAAGGCACTAGCAGCATCCCAGTGCTGATCAACCAGTTTGGCTCGGAGCGCCGCATGCAGATGGCGCTGGGCGTGGATAGCCTGGACGAAATTGCTGAGCGTATCCGCCAACTGCTCAACATGAAATCGCCGGAAGGTTTTCTGGAAAAGCTAAAGATGCTGCCTATGCTGGCCGATATGGGCAAGTTCTTCCCCAAGATCGTTGCTACCGGTCCATGCAAAGAAGTCATCAAGAAAGAAAATTTCTCGTTGCTTGATTTTCCCATCCTGCAATGCTGGCCGCAGGATGGCGGACGATTTATCACACTGCCCTGCGTGATCACACGCGATCCCAAAACAGGGAAGCGCAACACCGGAATGTACCGCATCCAGGTTTATGACGCGACGACCGCCGGCATGCACTGGCAGCGGCAGAAAGTCGCCGCTGAGCACTACCGCGACCTGCTGCGCCACGGACAATCACAATTAAATAAAGACCGTGGACGGCAGGCGCCCCCGCCTGCGCGCAACAATGCTGAGGCCCGCAGCATGGGGTTCCCAGAACGCGCCGCTTTTGCGCGTTCTGGTGTAGACATCATGGCCCGCTCCGGGGGAGGCTCAATGCTTGCCCCCGGCGATCGTCCCGGCGGGACGATGGAAGTCGCTGTCGCCATTGGAACCGAACCCGCGCTTACTTTTTCCGCCATTGTGCCCGCGCCGCCCGAGATCGAAGAGTTCATCATCGCCGGGTTCTTGCGTCAGAAGCCGGTCGAGCTGGTGAAATGTGAAACCGTCGATCTGGAAGTTCCGGCATCGGCGGAAATCGTTCTTGAAGGTTACGTCAAGCTCGACGAGTTGCGCACTGAAGGCCCGTTCGGTGATCACACTGGATTCTACTCGCTTGAAGATGAGTATCCGGTCTTTCACGTCACCTGCATCACGCATCGCAAGAACCCAATTTATGCCACCACCATCGTAGGCAAGCCGCCCATGGAAGACGCATGGATGGGCAAGGCCGTGGAGCGCATCTTCCTTCCGCTGATGCGGCTCACGCTGCCGGAAATCGTGGACGTGAACCTGCCGGTGGAAGGCGTGTTTCACAACCTGATGATCGTCTCCATCCGCAAGTCATATCCGGGCCACGCGCGCAAAGTCATGAGCGGCATTTGGGCGTTGGGCCAGGCCATGTTTACCAAGTGCGTTGTCGTAGTCGATGAAGACGTAAACGTGCAGGATATTGGCGAAGTGGTATTGAAAGTTTTCAACAATATCGATCCTGAGCGCGACATCCAGTTCACTCTCGGCCCCGTGGATTCGCTCGACCACGCCTCGCGGCTGCCCAACTTCGGCTCCAAGATGGGCATTGACGCGACGCGCAAATGGCCAACGGAAGGCTTCACGCGCCCCTGGCCCGACGAGATACTGATGGACGAAAAGACCACAGCGCAGGTAGACAAGAAGTGGAAGGACCTTGGGATCGAATAGCGAGAGTTAGCCGCAGATTTGCGCTGATGAGCGCAGATCAAGGAAATTGGGCCGCGAATCAACGCGAAGGAACACGAATCAGAAAATTAAAAGGCCAGGATGTGTATTACCCTGAGATGTTCACGCCGGAGACGCGTTCCGGAGTTAGCCGGCGAGCGGGGCGACACAAGAAATCTTTGATTCGCGTTCTTCGCGTTAATTCGCGGCAAAAAACTTTCTGATCTGCGTTCATCTGCGTAATCTGCGGCAAAACGTTTCTGAAGGAGCGTGGAATGGACAATTCGTTTTCAATCATCGCCTCCGATCTTGGCCGCACCGTGGCCCAGGCCAAACCGCTGCTGCTGAAGCTTGATAACGCCGATACCTCCGCGCGTCCTGCGGAAGGGAAATGGGCGAAGAAGGAAATCCTTGGCCACCTGCTCGACTCGGCTTCCAACAATCATCAGCGCTTTGTCCGCGCCGCGCTGCAAGGCAGCCTCACCTTTCCCGGTTACGATCAAAATCCTCTCGTCGACCTGCAGAACTTCGCCGAAGTTGACTGGAACTTCCTGGTCGATTTCTGGGCAGCTTACAATCGTTTTCTGGCCCACGTGATTGGCCAGCTACCGGAAGAGGCCGCAACGGCCACATGCAACATCGGCAACAACCCGCCGGCCACGCTGGGATGGATCGCAGAGGACTACGTTGCTCATCTCAAGCATCATCTAAACCAGGTTCTGGGCCAGACGTTTGAAACCAGCTATGGAAAGTAAATAGGTCAACTGGATTGCCGACGGCCTAAAACTGCAGCTCGCGAGAACATATCTGCGGTCCAAGAAAAGCAACACTGCAACGGGAACGCTGCATCTTATTTGTTAATGAAATGGCCGCAAGGGCTGGCTGTGATTACTCGACCTGAACACTGGGAACTGGCAGCCAAACATCTTTGGGGCTTGAGCCGATCCGATCTTGTCGCTTATCTGCAGTCTTCACGACAAGGCATTTTCCATCCCACAGACGATTCCAGGAAAACCCGATCGATTGAACCGCAGCCGCAAGCTCCGGCGGCCCGGGCAAAAGCTGCTTCACGCTGAGCCGTGACTCTGCCTACGCGACAGTATTCAGCGAGCAGCAGTGCGAGAGCTTTGTTTCCAGCGGCACCCAGAAGCTCTGCCATTCGCGGCTGCGTTCAGTGGCCACCATCAGCATGAGCGTTCCTTCGTCCTCCGGTACGTCCTCTACGCGATAAACGATGGGAAAAGCGAATTGATTGATGAGGCCTTCTGGACCGTAATGGACAACGGTGACGGTGTCTTCACTGGCCAGGAGCCGATAGGCGGTGTTTGGTTTTGCTTCTGACTGCAAAACCTCATGCAGAGTGCTCATGCTTACCATGTAACAGAGTTCCATAATGGCGGAAATCCTTCCTGGCCGGCATTGAATGCCCGCCCCCGAAAGTCCATTTGTACAAACCTTCTGCTGCTCTAGTGCTCTGAGTGCTTCATCCGTTTCAGAGCTGCTACATCCGTTACCCATGGTTTTAAAAGGGCGAGATTACGGTTTCATTAGGGTGAAATTAAAAGACTTAATTTTCCATGAAAGAAGTAATCAGCAATCACGGGGCATTCATCGCCCCGTGAACAATGGGATTGCCGGAAATCGTCCTAGTGGGAACGTAGTTTTTAAGAACGCACAAGCCGAATTCGAGGAAACGGCAGGACAGTAGTAGCACTACCGCGAGCGCCGCCAAAGGTAAATTTTTGCAGTCAAACCGACATGGAATTTTTTGTTTATTATCAATAAGTTATGGGCATCCTCTCTTGAATCGAATGTACTGTGGTGGTACTACTTGACTGTGCGACTCTGCTTCCCGTTACACAGGAGAGCGAATGGCGTCTAATCCTAACCCGCTGACTCAAAAGGGCCCCGCTGCCGAGCGCATATTGAAAGCCGCCAAAGCGCTGTTTGCCGGATCGGGTTTTGAAAACACCAGCACGATTTCAATCGCACGAATGGCGCAAACCAGTGAGTCCCAGCTCATCAAACACTTTGGCAGCAAAGAGGGACTGCTGGAGGCAATCTTTGAAGACGGCTGGAACCACATCGCACAGGCTTTTGGGACACTAGAATACATTCCCGCTCCCAGCTCGAAATTACAGGCATTGGTGGGATTGATTCTTTCCAAGCTTGAAGAAGACGAACAGCTCAAACAATTATTTTTGCTTGAGGGCCGCAGGATCCGCAAAGAAGGCCACATGGTCCTAATGACCAAGGGCTTTCTTGGCCTGGTGAATACGGCGGACAGGTTGCTGAGGGAAATGCGCGATCTCGGCCAGCTCCGTTCTGATTTGCATATTGAAGGCATACGCTCAGCGCTGATTGGAATGATGGAAGGACTGCTGCGCGACAGAATGCTCTCCGGCAGAATTCCATATTCATCGTCTTACACAGCGGAAGACATTCGAAAATTATTTCTTCACGTCCTGCATTCATTCGCTGCCAATCCCGATTATCTTTCAAGCCAAGCGAAACCTGCATAGACGAAGTCTGCGACAGTGCGCTCGTGGACGGTGTTTAACGATCGACGTGAATGCGCGTTCCGCCCCACACAATTTTTCTTCCAAAATATTTCTGCGATAAATCATTTTGTTACGAAAGTTCGCACGTGATGTGTCGCCACTGTTCGTTTTCGAACGACGATGATCATTTCCGCACACTTTGCGTGGGACGAGTTGTTCAAAAAATGTAAAGAGTGAGTAGCGGGATGAGTGAACGCTAACGCGCTAATGCAGTTACCGTCTAAAAAATCATGCTAAGGCAAATTGGTTGAAACTTTTGATCGTTTGGCATCGTCTTTGCAAGTAAGAAGAGAAGACAAGCGCACGACAAGAAGTTGAAACGCAGCAGAAGTTACGGGGTTCAGGGAATGTTCACGCCCACGGTTTTGGCGGCCCCAGGCGAGAACAGTCCCCGGAAATCGGCACGCATACGCGCGCCTGTTTTCTTAACCCACGGGAGAATTGTAGGTCATCGGGCAATAAATTGAAAAGTTTATTGCTGATCAAAAAAAGGCCGCCCTCAACCGGTTCCCGCCGAACTGCGGGAAAGAACCAAAAGGAGCGGTAATGAAGTCCACGTTATTTTCCCGGATCATATTCGCAACACTGGTATTGGCATTCACCACCAGCGCATTTGCAGCCAGCGATTCCCACAAGAGCAGCTTCCAGCTTTCCGCAGCCACACAAGTGAACGGCACCACGCTGCCCGCGGGTGAATACACCGCACAGTGGGAAGGCGCGGGCCCCACAGCGCAGGTAAGCATCATGCAAGGCAAAAAAGTTCTTGTCACGGCGCCGGCGCAGGTAATCGCCCTGGACAGCAAAGCCAGCGACACGCAGGCGGAAGTATTCAACGGAACCAACGGCGAGCGTGAACTGAAGGCGCTGCAATTCGCGGGGAAGAAAGTCTCTCTGCAACTGGGAACAGAATCAGCCAAAGCACAGAGCAAAACGGCCCCAACCAACTGAGAACAGCCACAATCAAATGCCCGCATTGGCTTTTCATCACAGGGGAGCAGGCAACTGCTCCCCTGTTTTGCAGTTCCAAATTAATGCTTTGATCATTCACCGGATATATGGGGAGTTGCGCAGGCACGGCGGGATTTACGTTACTGCCGACATGACCAAGAGGGCTTGTACTCCGGTAAAAGTGCCTGCAATAAGGTCATGTATACTTTCTATCTGGCCGGAACATTAGTGGAGGAGCTTGACTATGCATTTTGATTTGCGGCAATCCCTGCGGATGGCAATTGCCACCGTTCTGGTTGCACTCTTCATTGTTCCCACGGAGGCGCTTGCGCAGAGCCACGTGGTCAGCCCCGCGGACCTGCAAAAGGCAGCAACTGCAGCGTCGCAGGTAAGACAGCACAACCTGGATTCAATTCAACGCCTGTTGTCAACGCCGACGGCTGAAAAAGCCCTGAAGTCGGCGAAGATGGACACGCAGCAGGTGAAAACCGCGGTCTCAACCCTTAGCGATCAGGAACTGGCCCAACTGGCGGCGCGAGCTGACAAAGCGCAGGCTGACTTTTATGCCGGCAATCTTAGTGAGCGCGATTTAATCCTGATTATTCTCGGCATCGCGGTGCTGGTGCTGATTATCGTGGCTGTCCGCTAGAAATATTCTGATGGCACGAAATATGCCGCAGAGACTCATTTGCATCCTGTGTCTCTGCGGCTTTGTCTTTGCCGCAACGCCCGGCGTGTGGCTCGACGTTCCTTTTATCAAGCAGGAAAAGGATGGCTGCGGCGCGGCCAGCATCGCCATGGTGATGCAATACTGGCGCAAACAACAGACCAAAGAGATTGATGCTGCCGCCGATGCGGTTGAAATCCAGCGCGCTCTTTATTCGCGCAAAGACCATGGCATTCGCGCTTCCGATCTGGAACATTATTTTCAGCAAAACGGTTTTCAGGCTTTTGCTTTCACGGGGAAGTGGGACGACTTGAAACAGCATCTGGA